>Ga0256914_1000745_pt1 | contig 31376 bp, 25 predicted proteins | sample HulkmetaG_FD_191571 | JGI IMG/M metagenome (GOLD analysis project Ga0256914, IMG submission 191571) | Hydrothermal chimney microbial communities from Main Endeavour vent field at the Juan de Fuca Ridge, Pacific Ocean - Hulk | ecosystem: Environmental > Aquatic > Marine > Hydrothermal vents ... | reverse complement strand
CGGCCGCGCGCGCCCCGCCGCGACGCCACGCGTAAAGCCCGATGGCCAACGGCAAGGGCAACGATGTGATCTTGACGCTCATGGCCAGGCCGACAAAAAGGCCGGCTGCAGCCCAAGGCGCGCGCTCCAGCGCGGCCAGCCAGGCGGTGTATAACGCGGTCAGGGTGTAGAACCCCAAGGCCCAATCGACATACGCGCCGGTGGCCAGAAGCAAGGCCGAGGGCATGGCCAGGGCTAAAGGCGCCACCCAAGCCGCGGTGCGCGGGCCGAACAGGTCGCGCGTCCACGCCCAGGCTAAATAGAGAGCCCCCGCGGCATAGGCCAACCCCACCCCTTGCGCGGCTTGGGGGCCACTCAACGCCAATGCCCACGTGTACACACCTTGCACCAAACCAGGATGCCAGAAGGGGTACACCGGATGCGGCTCCAACCGCCCCCGTTGGAGCAACCATTCGGGCTGACGCAGGTGATAGAGCAGCGCGTCGAACCCTTCGGGCGGGGCTAAGGCCAGCAGCAGCGCCAGCACACCGGCATAGGCCCACCAGCCATAGCCGGGGCGCAAGAGAGCGCGCGGCCTCCAGGAACGCCGCGGGCCCGCGCGGAGCGCCGTCCACCCTTGCCACCCCAACCAGGCCCCACCCAGGCCAAACAACACGCGAAAAACCAGCGGCCGAGCCCAGCCCAGCACCCCCAGCGCCAGGGTGACCCACCCCAGCACCGCCAACCCTACGGCTGTGTCCAGCACCGCGGCGAGCGGGCGAGCGGAGGGGCCAAGCCCGAACCAGGGGCGACGCACCGCGCGGCCCAGGGCCCACGCCACGGCCAGCAAGCCCCCGGCCACAGCCAGCGCCCAGAGCGCGCGCAGCAGCGCCGCGAACACCGTCCACGGCAGCGGCCGTTGGGTGCTGTACGTCAACGCCACGGCCGCGGTCAACCAGGCCAACAAAAACGACAGTGCCAAAACCCTGCGCATGGGAGAATTATAGCGCACACCCGCGCGTCGTATACTTGGGATAAGGAGGCGAACATGGACGCACAACAAATCCCTTGGCTGCGTTTGGCGTGGCTGTTGCCCGTCATCGTGCCCGTGTTGGTCGGGTTGTATCGGTGGAATCTGGGCCCCGGCACCGCGCTGCGGGCCATGGTCATGATGGTGTTGCGGCTGATCTTGTTGGGCTATGGGCTGGTCTACATCTTCGAAGCCCAAAACGGCCTCATCGTCGTGCTGGTGTTGGCCGTGATGCTGGCCGCGGCCTCGTGGATCGGCCTGCGCACCGCGCCGCGACTGCGCTGGCGCCTGCTTCCGCGGGCCTTTGTGGTGCTCACAGGGGTCGGCGCGTTCACCTTGGCCCTGGTCACCCAAGGGGTGCTGCGCACCCAACCCTGGTTTCGGCCCCAAGTGCTCATTCCCTTGGGAGGCATGATTTTCGCCAACAGCATGAACGCGCTCAGCCTGGCCTTGGACCGCACCGTGGCCGAATTGCGCCGCGGCGAATCTTATGCCTCGGCCCGCCGGCTGGGCTTTCACGCCGCGCTCATTCCCATCCTCAACGCGCTCATGTCGGTGGGCTTGGTGTCATTGCCAGGCATGATGACGGGGCAAATCCTCTCGGGGGTGTCGCCCCTCATCGCGGTGCGCTATCAGATCTTGGTCATGGGGATGATCTTCGGTGCGGCCGGGCTGAGTGTCATGGCCTTTCTGCTCTGGGCCGAGCCGCAATTGGCGGCCGTGGCCCCTACCCTGCCCCAGGAGGCAAGCCCATGAGCCAAACCTGCGGCGGCTGGCTTCCCCTCCGCGAGGGGGTGACCTATTACGAGCACGCGGGCCCTGCCGATGGCCCCCCGGTGGTGGTCTTGGTGCACGGCTTTTCCGTGCCCGCTTTTGTGTGGGATCGAACCGTGCCGGCACTGACTGCGGCAGGGTGGCGGGTGCTGCGTTACGACCTGTATGGTCGCGGCGCGTCGGCCAAGCCTTTGGGGCGCTATGACTTGCGCCGCTTTGTGACGCAACTGTGGGATTTGGTCGACACGTGGCACGCCCAAACGCGGGTGGCCTTGGTGGGCTACTCCATGGGTGGGCCCATCGTGGCCGCGGCCGCGGTGGCCCGCCCCGCGCGCGTGTATGGCGTGGGCCTCATCGCGCCGGTGGTCACAGGGGTGCGCGCGGGCTGGGCGCTGTACGCGCTGGCCTTGCCCGGCATCGGGCCCTGGCTCATGCGCACCGTGGCCCGCGCGCGTATGGAGCAGGGCGTGCGCGCGGACTTTCACGGCCCAGCCGACGAAGCGTATGTGCAGCGCTACATGGCCCAGTGGCACGATCCTGGCTTCGCGCGCGCGTTGGCCGCGAGCGTGCGCGCGGGCATGCTGGGCAACTTCCGCGACACCTTCGCCGCCTTGGGCCGCACCCGCGTGCCCGTCGCCGCGCTGTGGGGCCGCGACGACACATTGGTCCCCGCGCGGCAGTTGGACACACTGCGCAGGTTGGTGCCTGCGCTGGACGCGCGGCTGGTGAGCGGGGCTGGGCATTTGGTGCACTACGAGCGGGCCGCGGAGGTGAACCCCGTCTTGGCTGCGTGGCTGAACGCGTGGGTGACCGCGGCGTAGGCGGGCCGGCCTTGCGCGCTCAAGACTTCGCGCGCGGCGGGGCATCGCCCAAACGCTCGGCCCACTTGGCAAAGCGCGGGCCCCACAGCGCGCGATCCAACGGGGAAGTCGAAGCCGCGGCCAAGTGGGCTTGGACGCGGCGCAGCCAGGCGCGGGCTTGCTCAGGATCGCGCGCCCAGCGCAGCGCGGCGCGGATGCGCTGTTCGTACGCCTCCCACACCCCTTCGGCCGCCAAGGCTTCCCACACGGCCAGCGCGGCATCCTGTTGCTGCGCCCGCCGGTACGCGTCGGCCAAAGCCAAGCCGGCTTGGGCCCGCTCTTGCGGCGTGCGCGCCTGTCGAAAGGCCCGCTCCAGCGCGGCTTGGGCGCGCGCGGCGTCTCCATGCTGTCGATAAAGCCGGGCCCGACTCAACCACGTGGTGGCCGGATAGCGCGCCCCGCGCGGCAGGTGGGCCAACTCCCGGCCCAGCGCGGGCCAAAGGGCCAGCAAGATTTCCAGATCGGCTTGATTGTGGGCCACGGCCGGGGCCAAAGGGGTGACGTCGCCCGTGAGCAACGCGTGATGGTACAACTCGGGCAGGGCAGACGCGGGCACGTCGTGCGGAAAGGCGCGACGGCCCAAGAGGCGTTCCGCCGCGGTGCGCAGACGCTGATCAGGCCACGCGCCACGAAACAAGCGGCGCACCCACGACAGCAAGTCTACGTGCCGGGCCTGGGCCCAAGGCCGGTGCGAGAGCCCCACGGCCTGGGCGCGCGTGTCGAGCAAGGGCACGTCAAAGCGCGCGCCATTGTAGGTGAACAGCACGGCCGAAGAGGGCCAGTGTTCCACCACATGATGCCATAGCGCGGCCTCGTCCGCGGGGTGCGGCAAGAGCCACTGATGCAGCCTGGGGGGCTGGTCCGCGCGCCACACCACCAGCCCGACCAAGAACGCGTACGTGCTGGCCGTCCGTCGCCGGCCAGTCGACTCAAGGTCCAAGAATGCCCACGGCCCCGGATGCGCGTATGCCAAGGCTTGCGCCCATCCCGCCGGCGTGGCTGGGGGCGCGTCGACTGGGGGCAGCGACACAACCCGCATCCATGCCTGCCCATAAGGCGTGGAATAGGCTTCGAAACCCAAACGAGCGGCTTGAAGACCAGCGCTCATGATGCGGAACGCGTCAGCGAGTGCAAAAAGGCCTGCCAATGACGGTTGAACGCCTCAACTTGGTCGGCGATGACCGCGTGCCCTCCACCGGGGATGATCACCTGCCGCGCGGTGGGGATGCCGCGCACCAGGTCGGATTGCACCTCGGGCGGCACGGTCGTGTCTTCGGCGCCGGTGACCACCAGGGTGGGGACGCGGATTTCGGCCAGCCGGGCCCGCACATCAAAGTGCCACAGCACGCGCAGCAGGGTGCGATAGACTTGGGGGTCGGCCTGGCGAATGGTGCGTTCGAGAAAGACGCGAAATTCCGCGTGCTCGGCCTTAGGAAACACCCGGCGAGCCACCAGCGCGGCTTGGCGCTCGTGGCCGACCACGCGGCTGAGTAGACTGCGCCAGGCAAAGTAGAGCCACTGCCGCAGGGTGCGCGGACGCAGGTGCGCGAAGGTGTTGACCAAGGTCAGGCTGCGCACCCGTTCCGGCGCGTCCAGCGCCAGTTGCAAGGCCACGGTACCGCCGAACGAAATGCCCGCCACATGTGCCGCGTCGACCCGATAGCGATCCAGCACCGCGCGGGCAAAAGCCGCGTAGCGCGCCACCGTGACAGGGCCACCGGGCCAGGGGGTGCGGCCAAAACCGGGCTGGTCGGGGGCCAGACCCCGCAAATCCAGCGCGCGCAGCACCGGCGCCTGACCAACCCAGGTTTCGCCCGCGGAGCCCAGGCCGTGCAACAGCAGCACAGTCCCGCGCCGCGCGCGCGGGTGAAAGACCTGCACATGGATAAAATCTGCGTTCATGGCGTCGCTCCTGGGGACGTTCTGATTGTACCGCGACCCCAATGGTACAATCGTAAAAGTGTTGCGCTCGTCTCACCTTCATTCCCGGAGGAAATCGATGCCGAAACATCCCCCCGAGCCTTTTCGCATCAAAATGGTGGAACCCATTCGCTTGCCTTCGCCCGAAGAGCGCGAAGCCGCGCTGCGGCGGGCCCACTACAACGTCTTCGGCTTGCGCTCCGACGAAGTGTTCATCGACCTGCTCACCGACTCGGGCACCGGCGCGATGAGCCAAGAGCAGTGGGCCGCGCTCATGCGCGGGGACGAATCGTACGCGGGCGCGCGCTCCTTTGCCCGCTTCGAGGCCGCGGTGCGCGATATCTTCGGCTTTCCGTATGTGCTGCCGACCCACCAAGGCCGCGCCGCGGAGAAGATTTTGGCTGCCATTTTGCTTCGGCCGGGGCAATACGTCCCCTCGAACACCCATTTCGACACCACCGAGGCCAACATCCGCTACCGCGGGGGCCGGCCGGTCAATTTGGTCATTGACGAAGCCCACGACCCAGCCAGTCAGCATCCTTTCAAAGGCAACATGGACATTGCCAAACTGCGCGCCTTCATCGAAGAGGTGGGGCCCGAACAGATTCCCTTTGGCATGCTCACGGTGACCAACAACAGCGTGGGCGGTCAGCCGGTGTCGATGCAAAACATTCGCGAGACCGCGGCTGTGTATCACGAATATGGCATCCCGTTCATCATCGACGCGTGCCGTTTCGCGGAGAACGCGTATTTCATCAAATTGCGCGAGCCAGGCTACGCGGACAAATCGCCCTTGGAGATCGCTCGGGAGATGTTCGCGTACGCGGACGGCGTGACCATGAGCGCCAAGAAAGACGCGCTGGTCAACATCGGCGGCTTTTTGGCCTTGCGCGACGAAGCGCTCTACCGCCGAGCCGCGGCCCAAGGCGTGCTGTGGGAAGGCTTCCCGACCTACGGCGGCTTGGCCGGCCGGGACCTGGAGGCCATCGCGGTGGGGCTGTACGAAGCGCTGGATCCGGCCTACTTGGCCTACCGTCTGGGCCAGGCCCAATATCTCAACGACCGCCTCAAAGAGGTCGGCATGCCCGTGCTCGCCCAACCCGGCGGGCACGCGGTCTATTTGGACGCCAAGGCCCTGCTGCCTCACATTCCCCAATCCCAATTCCCGGCCCAGGCCTTGACGGTGGAAATGTATCGGGCCGGCGCGGTGCGGGGGGTGGAAATCGGCTCGGTGATGTTCGCGCACCCCGACCCTGACACCGGCGAAATGGTGTACCCCCCGCTGGAGTTGGTGCGCCTGGCCATTCCGCGGCGCATGTACACCCAAAGCCATTTGGACTTTGTGGCCGAAACCGCGGCCCAAGTCGTTTCCCGCCGGGAACGCATTCGGGGCTATCGCATTACCTACGCGCCCGAACTGTTGCGCCATTTCACCGCGCGCTTCGAGCCGGTGTGAGGTTCACGGCTCGCCATACACATACACCCGCCCCGTGGGTATCACCTGCCCGGTCAACGCGTCCCGCTCGGGCCGCACGGTCACCGAAAGGACGCCCTGCTGGGCCAGGCGCCAAACGCGCCGATACGCGTCGTACACCGGCCCCGCGGGCACGGTGGGATGCGCCAATGTGACCCGTGTGGGTGCACGCCAATCGCCCACCAACACGACGCCGTGGGTGTAAAAGCGCGCGTATCCGTGTGCGGCCACGGCCCGATAGTGCGGTTCCACCGGTTCCCCCAGGTCGTAGAAATAGACCGGCACCCGCTCCAGGCGATGGTCCCAGGGCACTTCGGTGTAGGCAGGGAACGCGGCCAGGGCGGCCAACGCATAGCCGTAGTAGATGGCCGCGCGCGGCACCGCGGCACGATACTCGCGAGCCGCGGCCGGCGCGGTGGGGTTCACCGGCACCCACGCGGGCGCGGCGTAGTTCAAATACACCAGCCCGCGAAAATGCGGCCCCGCGTACTGATCCACCAACGCCCGCAGCGCGTCCAAGTGGGCCAGCGTGTCGGCCAAACGGCCGTGAGCGGGGTCGTCGCTCACAGGGTAGTAATCGGTGCACGGCACTTCGGTGAGGCCACGGCCCTCCAGGCGCACCGGCTGCGGGCAAGGCCTATCGGAAAGCGCGTAACTCTCCGTCATGTCCAGGTCCACCACGGGCAAGAGGACCTCGGCCGTGCGAAAGCCCTGGTTGGACTGCACCGTCAGGCCTCGCGCGCGCAGGGCGCGATACAGGGCGGCCGTGGCCTGAGCATAGGGCTGGCCGGAATGCCGAGCCGCGTAAACAGCGCGCAACCGGGCATAGTCGGGCTCGTCAAGAAAGCGGTCGTTCCCCCAATCGAAGAACAGGCCGTCGTAGCCATGCTCGCGCGTCCACTGGGCGAGCCACGCCACCCGGTGGGCACGCACTCGCGGGTCGCCCAAGTCATAATACAAGTCTTGGCACCAGGTATACCCTTCGCGGCGACAGTGGGGGTAGGGCCCATGCGGGTTCAGGCTGGCCCATGAACGCCGCGCGTACAACCACGCGGCCAAGGGTGGGTCAGGGCTACCGTCGGTATAGTGATAAAGGGCCGGCAGCCAATCGTAGGCCAACAGCGTCTTCACGCCAGCGGCGCGCAGCGCGCGTCGCGTGTCAGCAGGCAGGGGGTCGTCCAAGCCACCCGCGTGCACCACGTCGAAACGGCCGAGCCAGGCCACCTCGTCCGCGTCGGGGGCCGAGCGTCCGGTGGCATATGCCCCTCGATGCCATGCCCGCGGCGGTGCGACCGTGGGGCTGGGGGACGGCTCCGCGCGGGCCCGCGGGGCCTTGGGCATGGGGCGCGTGCATCCGGCCAGCGCCCACCAGCCTGCCAGCCACACGCCCACGAGCCACGCGAACGCGGCGGCCCCCACACGAGGCCGCCGCGGCAGAGGTCGGGAAGACCCCGGACGCAAGCCTAAAACTCGCGCGTCCACTCCTTGAACCACCGCTCGACCACCACCTTGGTTTGGGTGTAGAACTCCACCGCGTGGCGATTTTGCGCGTGCAGGTCGCCGAAGAAACTTTGCTTCCACCCGCTGAAGGGGAAGAAAGCCATCGGTGCGGCGACGCCAATGTTCACGCCAATGTTGCCCGCCTGCACGCGGTAGCGGAACTCCCGGGCCGCGGAGCCGTTGGACGTGAAAATGCAAGCCATGTTGCCATATTGGATGCGATTGGCCAAGCGGATGGCCTCGTCCAGAGTCTCCGCGTGCATCAACCCCATGACCGGGCCGAAGATCTCGGTATTGAAGATGACGCCCCCCTCGGGCACGCGGTCCAAAATCGTAGGACGCAGCCAAAAGCCCTTTTCGTAGCCCTTGACCGTAGCCCCGCGGCCGTCGACCAGCAACGACGCGCCCTCTTGGACGCCCTGCTCGATGAGGCCCTCGATGCGGGCTTTGCTCTCGGCCGAGACAATGGGCCCCATTTGCACGCCTTCCTCCAGGCCATAGCCCACCACCCGCTCGCGCGCGGCCTCGGCCAGCAAGGGGACGAACTTCTCGCGGGCCTCTCCCACGGTGATGACCAACGACGCGGCCAAACAACGCTGCCCCGCGTTGCCGTATACGCTGTCGGTCACCACGCGTACGGTGGTCTCTGGATCCGCGTCGGGCATAATGACCAGGGGATTCTTCGCGCCGCCTTGGGCTTGTACTCGTTTGCCATTGGCCGCGGCCCGGCTGTAGACTTTGCGAGCCACGGGCGTCGAGCCGACGAAACTCACCGCGGCCACCTGCGGATGGTCGATCAACCCCACGGCCACTTCGCCCGCGCCGTGCACCAAATTCACCACCCCAGGCGGAAGCCCCACTTCGTCATGAATGAGTTCCATAATCAAAGTCATGGTCATCGGCGTACGTTCCGACACCTTGATGACCACCGTGTTGCCCGTAGCAATGGCGTAGGGCATGAACCAAAAAGGAATCATGGCCGGGAAGTTGAACGGCGTGATGATCGCGGCTACGCCCACGGGCTGGCGAATCATGATCTCATCAATGCCCCGGGCGATGTCTTCAGAAAAGTACCCCTGCATCAAGGTCGGAATGCCGGTAGCCACATCGATGTTCTCGATGGCCCGCCGCAACTCACCCCGGGCCTCTTTCAGGGTCTTGCCGTGCTCCATCACGATCTGCCGCGAGATGGTCTCGAATTCCCGCTCCAGCACCTGCTTCATTTGGAACAAATACTGCACCCGTGCGACCGCGGGCGTCTCCCGCCACGCGGGAAAAGCCTGAGCCGCGGCTTGCACTGCGGCATCCACTTCTTCGGGGGTGGAAAAAGGCGTGCGGGCCAGCAATTCTCCCGTGGCTGGGTTGATGACCTCTTTGAACTCCCGCGCCTGGGATTTGACCCAGCGCCCGCCGATGTAGTTAGGCAACGTACGCACGGACATAATCGCGACCTCCTGCCGAATCGTGGCGAGTGAATTTACACTCTCCAAGGTAGCACAAGGGCAAAAATTCGTCAAGAGGACGAAAGAGGAAAAATTTTCGGCCTAATCGCGGGCTCAAACGCGCAAGATGCGCGCATAACCAGGCCATAGGCGGCGGCGCCGGCCCGCTCAAGTCTCTGGAATCCACATCCAGTTCAACGGCCCCAAGCGCGCGGCCAACGCGTACACCCCCGCGATGTACACCATCCAGGCCAGCAAAAACGCGATATCGCGGTGTCGAACGGGCATTTGCCGAAAGTAGGTGCGGTCAGGGCCCGCGCCAAAGGCTTTGGCATCCATGGCCAGCGCGGTGCGCTCCGACTTACGCAGTGCGGCCGCGAGCAAGGGCACCGCGTAACGCCGCAGGCGCTCCACCTGCCCCCGCAAGCCCCGGCCCTCGCCCACACCCCGCACCCGATGCGCCAAGCGAATGATGTCGAACTCGCGACGCAGCAAGGGCAAAAAGCGGTGCGCGACCAGCACACCATACGCGAAGCGGTAGGGCACCCGCGCGTTCTGGGCCAGGCTGACCGCGAAATCGGTGGGATCGGTGGTGGCGATGAACAACAGGGACGCGGTAACGAACACCAGCACCCGCAACCCCAACGCCAAGGCCATCACCAAACTCTCCACGGCCACGGTCCACGGCCCCCATTGCCACAGGATGCGCGGGTCCGGATAACGGCTCAAGTCAGTATACAGCGCGGTGAACAGCATCAAGGGCCAGGGCAAGAGCAGCATGTAGCCGCTCCACCGGAGCAGCCGGCCCAAAGGTACTCGTCCCACCACCCACACAGTGAACCACAGCCCCACGGCCAAAAAGCCCGGCACCCAGGGCGAATACACGAACGTCGCGGCCAAACCGACCAACGCCATGGTGGCCAATTTGACCGTTGGATTGAGCCGATGCAACGGCGAGGCATGGGCCAAATAGGTGAACATGGAGCGTTTGCCAGCGAGAAGATGTCGCGGAGGTATTGTACTAAAGAAAAAGCGGGGGGCAGGGAGCGGGGGGTATAATCCCGTTGCCCGCGGGGGTGCAAGCCGGCCCGCGCGGAGCCCTTCCCCCGGAGAGCACCCATGCTGTGGCAGGATGTGGCCCAACGCACCCTGGCTTGGGCCTTGGAGTTGCAGACCATCCCCGGCCCGACTTTTGACGAGGCGCGCCGCGCGGCCTGGTTGGCCGCGCGCTGGCGGGAGATGGGTCTGGAGCCGACGCGTGACGAGGTGGGCAATGTCTACGCCCGGCTGCCGGGCACTGGCGCGGCACGGCCGGTGGTGGTCAGCGCGCATCTGGATACGGTCTTCCCCGTGGGCACGCGTTTGACCCCGCGGCAGGCGGAGGGTCGGGTGTACGGCCCCGGCATCGGCGACAACACCATTGGCGTCGCGGGGCTGCTGGGGTTGGCCTGGGCGCTGCAGCGCTATGGGCCGAGGCCGCTACCGGGCGATGTGTATTTGGTCGGCAATGTGGGAGAAGAAGGGCTGGGCAACCTGCGTGGGATGCACGCGGTGGTGGCGCGTTTTGCCGCGCAACCGGTCGCATACATCGTGCTCGAAGGCCTGGCCCTCGAGCGCATTTACCACCGGGGGCTGTGGATTCGACGCTATCGGGTCACGGTGCGCACGCGAGGCGGCCACTCGTGGGCCGATTATGGTGCTCCGTCCGCGGTGCACGAGTTGGCCGCTATTGTCGCCGAGGCCGCGCGCTGGCGTTTGCCCCGCCGCCCGCGCACGACTTTCAACGTGGGCGTCTTGCACGGCGGGACCTCGGTGAATACCATCGCCGCGGAAGCCAGTGCGGAGGTCGATTGGCGCTCAGAAGCGCGCGCCGCGCTGGAGCGCTGGAGCCAACGGTTCGTGGCCTTGGCCCGCAGCCGGGCCCGTCCTGGGGTTGAAATTGCGGTGGAAGAGATCGGCTTTCGGCCGGGCGGCAGCATCCCCGCCGAGCACCCCCTGGTGCAAAGGGCTTTGGCTGCGTATCAGGCCCACGGTGTGGAACCCCACTTGGGCATTGGCTCGACCGACGCGAATGTGCCTCTGAGCCGGGGGTATCCGGCCGTTGTGGTAGGGCTGACCCGGGGCGGTGGAGCCCATACCCTGGAAGAGTTCATCGAAACCGCGCCTCTGCCACGCGGCTTGGCCGCGTTGACCACGTTGGTGCAGCAAACCCTCGCGGCAGGCAGCAGGTAGCAGGTAGGGGCGACCCGGCAGGTCGCCCGAGGGCGCGCGCGAGTAGGGGCACGCGGCCGCGTGCCCTGGACAAGGCCCTGCCTCGCCCGGCGGCTGTGGGGGCAGGGGCGAAAACATCCTCCCCGTGTTCGCCGTGTCACTGTGTGCGGTGAGCAGGCCGCTGGTAGCAGAGAGCGGGCAGGGTCACGCCGCGGGCGCGGCGGGCAAGCGCAGATAGAACACGCTACCCCCGCTCGCGGCTGGACGATAGCCCACCTCGCCGCCTAAATCGTGGGCCAACGCGCGCGCGACGTGCAACGCCAAACCCCAGCCCGGATATTCTCGCACCTGCTCAGACGGCGACCGGAAAAAGGGGGTAAACAGCCGCGCCTGTTCGTCTTCGGCCACCCCTACACCCGTGTCGTGCACTTCCAACGCAATGCCCTCGTCGGTTTGGCGGGCTTGCAAGCGCACCGAGCCGCCCTCGGGGGTGTAGGCCCACGCGTTTTCCAACAAGTGATGCAAAATCCAACGCGCATATTGGGGGTCAGTACGCACTCGCCACGCGGCTTGCGGCGCCGGCAAAGGCTGGAAGGAGAGCCGCTTTTCAGGCCAGCGCTCGGCCCAACGGGTCAACGGTTCCTCGACCAACGCGCCCAAAGTCACATCTTGGAACTCATACGGCAAACGGCGATGCGCAATCTTGCTGAGCAGCCCGACCAACTCCAGCAAACGCTCCAAACGGCGCACATTCGCGGCCATAGTGTCCAAAAATTCCTGCTGTTTGTCCGTCACCGGCCCGGCCAGACCTTTGCGCATCAGCGAAGTATAGCCTTTGATAACAGTTACGGGCAAGCGCAGTTCATGCACCAACATGTTCAAAAAAGGCTTTTGCTCGATCCAAGCCTCCGACAGACGCCGCACTTGGGGCCGCGGGTACAGCACAGCCCAAAAACCGCCCCCTTCCCGGGGCCAGAGCGCCACATCTTGCCCTCGGGGCCCGGCCACAACCACACCTCCCGGCGGCACCAAGGCCGCGGTGCCCTCTTGCAGCCAGGGCGACAAACTCGGCAACTCCGACAACGGCGGAAAATCCGGATGCCGCGCGACCAGGCGCTTGCGCGCGTCGAACTCGGCCCAGGGCAGGCCCAACAAATCGAACAATTCAGGAACTGGGCTCATGAGGAAGCCTCCGGTGCGGCATGGGTGGCCGCGAAATCGCACAAATCTCGCACCGGGCACGCGTCACAGCGCGGCCGGCGGGGGCGGCAATATTCGCGGCCCAGGTAGATGAGGTTGAGGTGCGCGGCAAAATACGCGTCGGCCGGAAAGAGATGTTCCATGAGCACATGGGTTTGCTCGACGCTCAACTTGGGCGGCCGCAAACCCAAGCGGCCTGTGACCCGATAAATGTGCGTATCAACAGGAAACGCGGGTTTGCCCAGCGCGAAGAGCAACACAATGGCCGCGGTCTTGGGCCCCACCCCTTTGAAGCGCAGCAGCCACTCACGGGCTTGCTCGACAGGTAGGTCGGCCAAAAAGTCCAGATCCAGCGTGCCCCGTTCGCGAGTGATGGCTTGCAACACCGCCTGCAAGCGGGGACCTTTCTGGTTGGCCAAACCGGCCACGCGAATGGCATCAATGACCGCCTCAGGTGGGGCGTCGCGCACCGCTTCCCAAGTAGGAAAACGCTGGCGCAGCGCGGCATAGGCTCGATCCCGGTTGCGGTCGTTGGTGTTCTGCGACAGAATGGTGAGGATGAGTTCGTCCAACGGTGGGCGCGGCCGAACGCGCGGTTCGCCATAGTGCGCCAGCAGGCGCTGGTGCACGGCCAAGGCCTTGGCCCGCCATGCGGCCAACTGTTCGGGCGTGATGCCCCACCGGGCCAACTCGGGGGGCACGGTGGCCTCGCGGGGCGAGGGGGTAGGGTGCGACGCGTTCATGCCAGGTCAGCCCATACACGGTCCAAATCGGCATCGCTCACATCGAACACCGCCTGGTGCGGCGGCAAGGGCTCGCGGGAGAACCACTCGGGCAGGCGATCGTGCGCGGGGGTAAAGCCCGCGGCCCGGTTGAAGGCCCGTTCCAGGCGGATGGTCTCCCGGCCTAACTGGAGCAGCACATCGTCACCTACGGGCCAGCCATAGCGGGCGCGCAGCAGCGCGGGCACGGTCTCGGGCGCAGCCCCATAGCCATAGCCCGCGAAAATGCACGCGCCCAACGTGTCGTAACCGGCCATCTTGAGTTGCGCGGTGCGCGAAACAGGCACCTGGACCGTGGGGTCCAGATGGTCCACTTTGGCTCGGATGGTCAGCCCCGCGGTATGGTCCGCGCCTTGGGGGCTGGTGGCATATGTGACGCCTGTGCCTTTGATGGCCCGCGGGTCATAAGCCGAAATGGCTTGGCCCTTGACCACAGGCACCCGCTCCACACCCAAGGCGTAGCCGGTGAGGGCCGCGCCGCTGCCCAACAGCCGGCCCAGCGCGGTGTCGTCGTAAATCTGCTGCACCAAGGCCAAAGCCTGACTCCCGATGCCGAAGGACCACAGCCCCGCCTCCGCGGCCACACCCAAGGCCGCACCCAAATCAATGGTGTCGAGCCCCAAGTCGTTGGCGTAATAATTCAAGCGCGCGATGATATCCAAATCGTCCAACCCCAAATTCGAGCCCATGAGCGCGATGGTCTCATACTCCAAAGGCGAGACCACGGCCCGACCGTCGGGGTCAGGCACGATGTTGGAGCATTTGATGCTGCAGCCGGCCATGCACGCGTGCGCGGGAGCACCCTGGCCGTTACGGCGTACGATGAGGTCACGCAAGGCCTCGCCGCTGATGCGCTCCGCGGCCTCGAATTGGCCTTGAGAAAAGTTGCGGGTTGGCAGCCCACCGAACGCGTTGCACATGTTGACCATGGCCGCGGTGCCGAAGGTCTCATATGTTTTGGTTTGCGGGTGCGCCAACAGGGCCTTGATATAAGCCTTGCGGGCTTCTTTGAACCCCGCGGGGTCGACGATGGGCGGCTCATGCCCGCCGCGCGGGTCGAAGACCACGGCCTTGACGCCCTTGCTGCCCATAACCGCGCCCAGGCCGCCGCGCGCGGCCAGCCGCGAGGGCGCGCCATCTTGATCGATATTGGCAATGCCTGCGGCCCGCAGCCGGCGCTCCCCCGCGGGGCCGATGAGCGCGATGGCAATGCGCGGGTCGTCGCCATAGCGCGCCCGCAGGCGCTGCGCGGCCGTGTACGTGCCCAGACCGACCAAGTCATCCGCGGGGTCGAAGCGCACACCCTGCGCGGAAACGTGCACCACCCACCACGTGCCCGCAGGCGCGCGGCCTTCGAGCAGCACAGCCTTGTAGCCCAGATGCGCGATGGCCCACCCCGTGCGTCCACCCGCGTTGGCCTCTTTGACCCCACCGGTGAGGGGGCTTTTGCCGCCGATGGAAATGCGGTCGGTGCTGGACAGGCGATGGCCGACCAACAAGCCGGGCGCGAAGACCAGCACATTGCGCGGGCCCAGCGGATCCGCTGTGGGGGGCATACGGTCGAGCAAGACGCGAGCCACCAAGCCACGGCCGCCCAAAGGCTCCCAGGTCGGGGGGACGGGCTCCGCCGCGGCCGAGCGAGTGGTGAGGTCGATGCGCAGCACTTGCATCGCGGGCCTCCTGCGGGCAGGTGGGGATGCACGGGTTACGGCGCGGCGTTTTCGGTGGGCGTCACCACGGGCGTAGCCGTAGGGCGTCCGCCCGCGCCGCACAAGCGTAAGCCTTCCTCGGCATTATACACCGCGATTTCATCGCCGGGCACATTTTCCAAGATGGTGCGAAACACGGGCACGGCCTCATCGCAGCGGCCCAGTTTGGCCAAGGCCAAGCCATACACGAAGTAATACTCCGCGACCCGGCCATAGTCGATGGGCAAGGGCTCGACGCGGACCCCGTCTTCGGTGGTGCCGCCATGCACCACCAACGCGAGTTCTTTGACGGCTTCGTTCAGCCGTTGGTTCTTGTAGTACATCACGCCCAAATTGCCGTGCATGAAGGGGTCGGCTGGGGCCTCTTGGGCGGCTTTGAGCGCGTATTGCAGCGCGCGGCCGAATTCACCCTGGCCGGCGTAGGTACGAGAGATGTACAAGTCGGGATACGGATTGGTAGGGTCCAACGCGTTGGCGTCCAAGAAGGCTTGCACGGCTTGACCGGGGTCCCCCAGCACGCGATAGATCACGCCCAGCATGAGGTGCAAATCGGGGATGTGGCGGTTGATGGCCAGCGCGGCTTTGTATTCGGCCAAGGCTTCTTCGTAGTTGCCTGTGGCGTATAGCACATAGCCGCGCGCCCGGCGGGCTTCCAGCAAACCCGGGTTCAACGCGATGGCCTTGCGCGATGCCGCCGCGGCCTGCTCATAGAGGCCCTGGTCCGCGAAGACCTCGGCTTCCAGGGCCCAAGCCAGCGCGTTGTTGGGGTCCAATTCCAGGGCACGCTTGAGCGAGGCCAGGCCTTCCAACGTGTTGCCCAATTGGTGCAGCAACCAACCTCGCAAGGCGTGGGCGTCTGCGTAGTTGGGGTTGAGCAACAGCGCGTTTTCGACCGCGGTTAGCGCGGCTTCGTATTGACCCGCCAAGGCCTGGATGCGCGCCAATTCGAAATGCCAAGCCGGGTTGTCGGGCTGCAGCACGATCGCCCGCTGATAGGCTTCCATCGCGGCTTGCAGTTTGCCCTCTTCGAACAAGGCCCGTGCTTCGTCGACCACGGCTTCGGGGTTGGGGGTCGGCGTGGGCGTCGGCGCCAAAGGCAACGCCATGTCGGGCAGCAGAAAATACTGAATGTACGCCACCACCGCGATGAGCGATACCAACAGCAACACCCGATCCAGGCGGCTGCGACGTTTGGGCGGCTTGCGCAAAGTCCAACGGGTTCCACGCAATTCCATAGGGGCTATTCACTCCACCAAAGCCCCGGCGCGGAGGCCGGGGGCAGATCCGGAAACGCGGTTATTACTATACCAGAAAGCCCGGCCTGCCGAAGCCTTCCACCCAAAAACGAACGGCCAATCGGGGTGCTCCGATTGGCCGCACGCGCAGCAGGTCGGGCAAGGGGTCACTTCCGAGCCGGTTGGGGCAGTTTCCAATAGGCGACTTCGTCGACATACACCGTGAAGCCCGGTGTGGCATCCGCGCCCACGGCAATGCCAAACGTGCCTTCCAAGAAGTGATCTTCTTGGACTTCGGCCACTTGGGCGCCGTTGACGAACAGGCGCAAGGTGGTGCCTTCCATCCACACGCCCACGCGGTTGGTCTGGCGGCGGCCGGTGTGAATCGCGGGGGTGCGATCCCAGTCGTGCAAGATCTTCAAGCCGCCGTTCCAGCGAAAGATTTTGTACATGCCGTCGCATGAAATGACGAAGAAGATGCCTTCGTCATACTCGGAAGGCGACCGCACAAGTAGGCCGTAGCGGTCTTTGTGGTTGCACACGTCACCGGTCTTGAACACGGCCTGCACATACGCGTCCTGCAACGACGGGTAGGCCGAGCGAATCCAATAGGTGACGTCGCTGGTCTTGGGGACCGTCAAGCCCAAGAAGCCTGGTCGATCCATCACTGGCACCACATAGGGGTTGCCCCATAAGTACCAACTACGGCCGGGCACATCCATGGGGTCCAGCATGTCCGGGTCCCCCAATTCGTAGGGGGTGGAGGCCAAAGCCGCCGTCGGGGTAGGCGATGGCGTCGCGGTGAGGATGGTGACCCATGTGGGCGAAGCCGTGGGGGTGACCGTCGGCGGCAGGGTTGCCGTGGGGGAGGCCGTCGGCGGCAGGGTTGGCGTAGTGGCCATCGCGAGGACGGGGGTCTCGGTGGGCAGCACTGGGGTGACGGTGGCAGTCGGTGTCTCGGGCACCAGGCTGGGGCTGAAGGTGGGCGAAATCAAGAAGGCCGTTGGCGAGGCCATGGGCGGCGCGCTTTCAGGGGTGGTAGGGGCCGCGGTGTCCGCCGTGGCGGCTGCGGGGGGCGCGCTGGCCTCGCTTTCTGGCGCGCGAAAGGTCGGCGCCTGCGTGCTGCTGGCGGGGGCGGCTTGGCCACCGCACGCGGCCAACGCGACCGCCAGGACAAACCAAACGAATGCCCGGTGGATTTTCATGACAGCCCTCCGGCCAGAAAGTGTTGCGTTCATTTTACCGCAACTTTTCACCATCCGCAGCCACGGCCGCGGCCGGCCCGGTCAGCCGGCGCGCCATTACGCGAGGTCGGCCTCCAGCGCGTCCACCCACTGGGCCAGCAGGTCATACCCGCGCTGCCAAAAGGCCGCGTCACGCGGGTCGACGCCGGCCTCGGCCAAAAGGTCCATGGGCGCGCGGCTGCCACCCGCCTCAAGCAGGCGGAAGTACACCGGCTTGAACGCGGGCCCCTCTTCACGATACCGCTGATACAAGGCCAGCACCAGCAACTGACCAAACGCGTACGCGTAAACATAGAAAGGCACGCGGTAGAAATGGGGAATCATCAGCCATTCCCACGCGAACTCGTCGCTGACCTCAACGGCATCGCCGAACTGCTCGGCCAGGAGTTCGCGGTAGGTCTGGGCGATGTCTTCCGCGCTGGCGCCTTGGGGGAAGCGCTCGTGGGCCTGCACTTCGAAGAGCGCGAAGTAAGCCTGGCGCATGATGGTGGCATAGTTGTCGTCCAAGCGCTTGAACAGGATGTCACGGCGCACGTTCGGGTCATCTTCGCGGGCCAGCAAATCATCCAGCAAGAGCATTTCCGCGAAAGTGGACGCGGTCTCGGCCAACGGCAACGGCGCGTGGAACGTGAAGACGCTGTGATGCCCGGCCAGCAAGCCGTGAATGGCGTGACCCAACTCGTGGGCCATCGTGGCCACATCGGCCAACCGGCCTTGGTAGTTGAGCAGCACCCACGGCGTCGCGCCGGGGTAGGGCGTGGCGCAAAACGCGCCACCGGTCTTGCCTGGCTTGACCTCGCTGTGCACATGCTGGCGCTCGAACACTTGCCGAGCCAGGTCTGCAAAGCGGGGGTCGAATTTGGCAAACGCATCCAGCACCAGATTCACGGCCGTGGCAAAGTCATAATGTCGCTCGTCCTGGACCACTGGCGCGTAGATGTCGTAGCGGCGCAGTTTTTCCATCCCCAGCAGGCGGGCCTTGAGGCGGAAGAAACGCTGAAAGACCCCCGCGTTGCGGCGGCTGACTTCCAAGAGGGTGTCCACGGCTTCGTCGGGCAAGTGGTTGCTCAGGTTGCGGGCCGAAATGGGCCGCGGATACCCGCGGATGAGGACTTTCTCGTTGTACCAATCTTGCGTGACGGCCTGGTAGATAGGCGCGATGAGGCCTTTGTCGTTCAGATAGACGTCATACAACACCCGATAGGCGCGCTCGCGCAACTCGGCTCGGGGGCTACGGGCGTAGGTCATCAGTTCGCCCCGGGTGAGTTCCTTGACCTCGCCATCGACCTCCAAGCGAAAGACATAGCGATTGGTCAGGGTGCTGTATGTGGTCAGCAAGGCCCGAATGCCCGACACATCCTTCAGGTTGATGATCTTTTCTTCGGCCTCGCTGCGGGTGTACGGCCGATAGAGCCGTTGTTTTTCTAAGAAGTAGCGGTAGCGCTCGCCGGCCGCGTCCATCAAGCGCCGGGCGGCCTCCTCATCCAAGTTGCGCCACCACAGTTCGAAGAACAGCAAACGGTTGCCGATTTGCGCCATAATTTGGCGCATTTTGCCCAGCATGGCTTGGGCCTGGGGGTTTTGGGTGTCTTCGCTAAAGCGCAGATGCGCGTACGAACCGATGCGCGCGGCTAAATGGTGGATATCTTCCAACTCCTGCAGCCACGCGACGAAAACATCGGCCGCGATGTCTTCACGCAACGCATCGCGATGGGCCTCGAACGCGGCCACTTTGGCATCGAGTTCGGCCAGCGCGGCCTCCCAGGCTTCGTCTGAAGGGAACAGATCGTGCAGCGACCAGGGGCCGACTTGAAACGAAGTCATTGGGTGACCTCCAAGGCAAAAGAAATGGGCACAAGGCAAGCGCGAAGGGACGAAAAAGCACGGCTTGGGCCGTGCTCATCGTTCCCCTCATGAGGCGGGGGAATCGGAAGGTGGCGCGGCCCCATCCTCCTTTTTGGCTTCCTGCTGCTGTCGAAAGTCCACGAAACGATAGCCCACCCCGTGTTCGGTCAGGATGTACTTGGGGTGCGAGGGGTCTTCTTCGATCTTCTGACGCAGATAGTTGATATACAAGCGCACGTAGTGATGCTCGTCGCGGTATTCATAGCCCCAAACTTTGCGCAGCAACTGTTCGTAAGTCAGCACCCATCCCGCGTTCTTCACCAAGTGATAGAGCAGACGATACTCGGTGGGCCGCAGTTTGACGGGTTTGCCGTCGACCCAAACCTGACGACGGGCGAAGTCGATCTTGAGGCGGTCGTCGACCACGACCACATCGCCCATGCCCCCACGCACGGCCTCATAACGACGCAGCACCGCCCGAATGCGGCTGACCAGTTCGCGCGGGCTAAAAGGCTTGGTGATGTAGTCATCGGCCCCCAACTCCAGGCCGCGCACAATGTCCTCCTCTTCCCCTTTGGCCGTGACCATGATGACGGGCACGTCGCTCACTTCCCGAATCAACCGCAGCACCTCGAAGCCATCCATGTCGGGCAGCATGACATCCAACAGCACCAAGTCGGGCAAGTCTTCGCGCACCCGTTTGAGCGCTTCGGTACCGTCGTACGCGGCCAACACCTCGAAGCCGTCATGCTCCAGATTCAAACGGATGAAGTGCACGATGCGCTTTTCATCATCGACCACCAAGATCTTGTAGCGCTTTTTGCGGTTCTCATGCGTCATGATCGCCGTCTCCGGACCCGCGCGCCGGCCGCGCGGGGTGCCTCAATCCCGAATAAAGCCGATGAGTTCTTCTTCTTCGCTGGGCAGCACTTCGATAATGGTCACTCGCGCCAAGGGGATGATGACCTTGTTGACATCGGCCTCCAGATAATGAATGTCTTTGCCCGATTTGCGTCGCGGGTTTTCCACCACGATGATGGTATCTTGGGGCCCTGGGAGTTGCTCCACTTCGCCCATGATGGATTCTTCGTTAGGGATGTGGATCAGCACAGTGACGGGGCTCATGAGACGCTATCCTCCTGCGCCGTGGCTTCGGGCTCACGGCCCGGGGTAGGCAACAGCACTTGGACCTCCAAATCGGCCCACCGCACCCAATCGCCATCGCGCAGGCGTTTGGGCTCGTGGGGATACAAACGCTTGCCATTGACCCAAGTGCCGTTGGTTGAATCCAGGTCGATCAAGTAGAGCCCGCCATGCCGCCATTCTAAGCGGGCGTGTTTGCGCGAAACGTGGCGCGCGCCCAACGACTGAGCGTCCAAATCAGGCTCAAAGTTGGTGGTCGCACGCCCCACGATCCAGGGGCCTGAGCCTTCCAGGGCGATGACGTGGCCGTCGGGCAGCCGCAGGCGCACGCGGTCGCGCGCGGTTCGGCGGGGTTCGCGCGCCGCGCGGGTGGCGGTTTCGCGGCCCAGGGCTTCGCCTTCAACCCGGGCCACCTCCTCCCACAGGGGATACCCGCAACGGCGACAGAACAGCGCGCCAGCCATTTCATGATAGTGGCAATACGGGCATTCCATCCGGCCCACTCCCTACGAACGCTCATTCCGTGCCGTGTATTTGCGCCGCGCCTCATACACATTGGCGGGCAGCATCAACATACGGGTGCCAAACTCTAAGGCCTTCTCGATTTCCGGATCCAAACGCTGGTCGCGGTCCAATTCCATGGCTTTGAGTTGCACTTCCCGGGCCATGCGGGTCATCCCACGGCGGGAGAGGCCCTGGGCCAGATACGAGAGCAATTGCTGGGCCTCTTCGACGCGGCCGTCGCGCCAGGCTTCTCGGCCGGCCATTTGCAGCCGGTACCAGGTCAAGCGCTCCACCGCGTGGCGCACCACCTTAGGCGGTGCATTGCGCGGCCCTTCACCCACCAACACTTCGAGCCGGAAGGGCTCGGTGTGGGGCGTGCCACGGAAGGGCACGAACTCCAGATGGCCTTCCAGCACGGTCCAACGGGTGTCGGGCGCCACCCCATGCAAAGGCGGGAGTTCGAACTCGGCCAAGGTCAACCAACGCTCGTTTGGCCCCACCGTGCCCATGGCCACTGGCGATTGCACATCCAGGTGCGCGACTTCGGGGCCCATGCGATACAGGGCGTGGATCTTGACGCCCCGGCTCAATTGGAAATGAACGTTCAACTGCCGCACACGGGCGTAATGATAGCGGCGCAAGTGGTCTTGGACCACGGGCTTGGCCGCAGCCAGGCTTTCCAGATAATGGGTCGCGCCGCCGGTCAAACCGGTCAGGCGGTCCAAAAAGGCCTCGTTCCAATCGTCGCCCAAGCCAAAGGCGTCGCAAATGACGCCGCGGCGAGCCCATTGGCGCGCGATGCGCAGTGCGGTGGCCTCGTCGCCATAGGTGCGGCCATCGGTGAAGATCCACACCACGCTGGGGCCGCGGCCTCGGCCCAACGACCCGTCCACCACCCGCAGCGCGTGCGCGATCTCAGTAGCGCCTTGCAGCCGCAGCGCGTTCAGCGCGTGCAAGAAGATAGCCCGCTTGCGCACCGGCGTGGGGCGCAGCAACAACTCGGCCCGATCATCGAACGCCACCAGTCCCAAGCGGTCCGTCGGTCGCAAATGCCGCAGCACTTCTGCCACGACTTCTTTGAGCAGGGACAATTTGCCCTGATGCCGCATCGACGAGGAACGATCAAGCACCAACCACATTTCCAAAGGGCGGGGCTGTCGGGGCGGGGCCCAGGGCGCGCCAATGATCCAAAACGCGTACCAGAGTTGGGGCTCGGCCAAGGGGTGCACCAACGAATGGCTTACCCGCACCCGCAAACGCGGCGAGCGGGCCGCCCCCACCGGCGCGGTGCCTCCCATCTCTTGCGTCTCTGAGGTCTGCTCCAACGCTTGATCGTAGGCCTGCCGCTTTTTGGGGTTGGACAGCACCTCGTAGGCCTGGCGCACCAGCAAGAAGAACTCGTGGGCTTCGGGCGACGGATTGATATCCGGATGCCAGCGGCGCACGGCCTCACGATAGGCCGCCCGGATTTCCTCGGGGGTGGCATGCCGGGGCACACCCAAGATTTCATAGTAGTTGACCGAGCCCAGAGGGACTTCAGACCGTGCCACCGCTCACTCCCCTGATGCGCATCAACTTCGTGTAGCCCGCTTGGTCGGGCGATAGGCGACCACAATGACGGAAATGTTGTCGGGCCCGCCCGCGTCGTTGGCCATGCGCACCAAACGCTGGGCCGCGGCCGAGGGGCTGGAGGCCCAAGCCAGCACTTCTTGGATGGCGTCGTCGGGCACGACATCCCACAAGCCATCGCTGCACAACAGCAACATCATGCCCGGCGCCCAGCGCTCCAGCGAGATGTCGGCCTCGGCCGAGGCGTCGCTGCCCTGGCCCAACGACTTGTACAGCACATTGCGGTGCGGATGCCGCGAAGCCTCCTCGGGCGTCAATTCGCCCAATTCTTCCAAGCGGTGGACCCAAGTGTGGTCTTGGGTCAACAAGCGCAACTCCTGCGTCAGCGGGTTGTAGAGATAGGCCCGACTGTCGCCGATGTGAGTGACAAACAAGCGCTGGTCCAACGCCAGCACCGCGGTCAGGGTGGTGCCACCGCCCGGGGCTTCCTCCAAGACCTTGTCTTGGGCCTGCGCCACCGCGTAATGCAACACCGGGTAAATCTCGGTGGGCGGGGTGCTGCGCAGGCCCCAATGCATGTGGGCGAGCAGATGGTTCCACACATGCCGCGTGAACGCGGCAATGGCCGCTTGGCTGGCGATCTCGCCGTGTAAGTGGCCGCCCATGCCATCCGCGATGACGAACAGCCCCACCGAACGGCTTTGGTAAGTGCCCGCGGCCAGGATGGTGTGCGCGGCGTACAGGGCATCTTCGTTGTGGTCCCGCTGCAACCCCACATGCTGCGCGGTGCCAATCCAAAACTGCGGCGGAAAGCCCAGCGCTTCGGCCGGCCAATTCATCGGCCCCGAGCCCGCGCCCGGCCGCGGGGCGATTTTAGGCCGCGCCTCGGGCGAAGATGTTCCGCTTTCCTCGCCTTCGGCCTCGGCCTCGTCGGCATGTTTTTTCAGGAGCCGCTCCAAGGCTTGCTGCGCCTTGCTGATGAGATCCGCCATAAGGTCTCCTTTATACCTCAAAAGGGAGCGTTATGTCAACGGCAAAGCGTACAACCGGCCATCGAACGCGCCGATATACAACAACGAGCCACGCTCGTTGCGCACCGGCGTGCCGGTGATGGCCCCGCGAGTGCGGAACTTCCAGCGCAGTTGGCCACTGCGTCGGTGCAGGCTGTACACGAATTGGTCTGTGGCGCCGAAATACACGGCCTCGCCGTGCACCAACGCACCGCCGTTGACTTGATGCCCCGTTTGGAATTCCCACTGAACCTTGAGGCGCCGGGTGTTGAGCGCGTAGAACACCCCGTTGGCCGCGCCTACATAGACGACCCCTTCGGTCACCACGGGCCACGAAATCGAAGGGCGACCAAAGCGATGTTTCACCAGCACCCAACCGGTCTCCAAATCCACCGCGTAGAGATGGCCATCAACCGAGGTGAAATAGACCACCCCGTCGGCCACCGCGGGGCGGCAATGGATGCCCCGCCGCGCCCGCACCCGCCACTTTTCGCGGCCATCGGGCGTGACCGCGAAGAAATCACCGTCTTCAGACCCGAACAGCACCAAATGCCCAACCACGATGGGCGAAGAGCGCACCGGCGCGCCGGCCGCGAAGCGCCACAGCACTTGCCCCCGCTGGGTGTGGATGGCGTACAGATAGCCATCGTCCGAGCCCACGAACAAGATGCGCTCGGCATACCAAGGCGATGAATACACCGCGCCGCCCGTGGGAATCTTCCACACCAACGTGGCATCGCGCAGCCGCAGCGCGTAGATGTGCTGGTCTTCAGAGCCAAAGAAGACCAAGCGCCCATCTGTGGCCGGCTGGCTCACCACGCCCCCCCGCGTGGGGAACTTCCAACGCAATTCGCCGTCGCGCGCGTCCAGCGCATAAAGGTTATAGTCATAGGATCCGATCAGCACTGTGTCGCCCACCACCCGCGCGCTGCTGCGGATTTCATCTTCGGTCTCGAAGATCCACGCGGGGCGCACCTCTTGCGCCGCGGGACGCGCGGCCGGCCGCCGCGCGCGGGGGGCGTCGCGCCCCATCAGGCGCGTGCCCTCGGGCATGGCTGCGGTCGCGTCCGCATCGGGCGGCATCGATTGGGTCGCGTCAGGCGTCCACGGCATGGCCGCGGTCGCGTCCGCGTCACCGCTCGCGTCCATGACCTGGGTGGGTTCCCCCGCGAACGTGGGCTCGACGGCCATGGTGGCGTCCCATGCCGCGGTGGCCTCGTTCGCCGCGTCGGCGGGCGGCATGGCTTGGGTCTCTGGCGGGAGGGCGTCGGCGACACCGCTGCCCGCGTGGCCATGTTGCAGGAACGCCTCCAGCGCGGCTTTCATCTCAGCCGCGCTCTGATATCGATCTTCGGGCTTGTAAGCCAAGGCTTTGTAGATGATGCGCTCCAGCGCGGGCGGCACTTCAGGGTTGTATTGGCGAATGGGGCGCTCGTGGAACGAAAACGGCGGTTCTTTGCGCGGGTCTTTCTTGGTCAGCACATGGTGCAACGTCGCCCCCAAGGCATAAATGTCAATTAACGGGGAAAGCACACCGCGATACTGCTCAGGCGGCGCGTACCCCTCGGTGCCGATCATCGTGCCCTTTTGTTCGGGCATGAAAATGCGCGCGATGCCAAAGTCGATGAGTTTGACCTGCTCCTGCGGTGTGATCATCACGTTGGAGGGCTTGACATCGCGGAAAATGATGGGGCGCGTCGCGTGGGTGTGCAAATAGTGCAGCACATCCGCCAATGCAATGGCCCAGCGCACGACCTTGTCCACCGGCAAAAAGCCCGGCGTGCTGCGCACCAATTGGTCCAATGTATGGCCGCGAATGTATTCCAACACCAAATAGGCTCGGTCGCCCGCGGAGAAGTAGTCATACACCGCGGGAATGGCGGGATGGGCCAACTGGGCCAACAAATGGGCCTCGCGCTCGAACGCGCGCAACACGTGGTCCTTGAGCCGGGGGTTGGTGATGGTCATTTCCTTGACCGCGACCAGCCGCTCAATGCGCGGGAAGTGCAGGTCGCGCGCCAAGTATACGGTGCTCATGCCACCTGAGCCCAGCACCCGACGAATCTCATAGCGACCGAGCAGGCGAGTACCGGCCGAGAGAATCGGCCGCTGCGCGGCCGACGCCGCAGACGAAGACGACGAAGACGAACGCGGTTGGCTCAGCGGTGCCTCCTTCCACAACCCCGACGAAAATGGTACCGTCCATTATACCCCTTTTTGGCGCCATCCGGCCGAATTCCACCGGAACACGCGCCCGCTGCAGATGAAACGCCACAACGAGCGGGCCTTGCCGCGCGAGGCCGCATTCCCCTCCTGCCTGCTCAAAGCCACTGGTATAATCACGCGGCTTGTCATTCTCATGCCCAACGAGAGGAGCCGCATGGAGGCGTTGTCTTACCGAGGTCGCCTGGCCAACGGGTTGTTGGTGGTGCTCAAAGAGATCCACACCGCGCCCGTCATCAGCCATTGGATTTGGTATCGCGTGGGCTCGCGCGACGAGGTGCCCGGCCGCACGGGCATTTCCCACTGGGTGGAGCACATGCTGTTCAAAGGCACGCCGCGCTACCCCGCCGGCGTGTTGGACAAGGCCATTTCGCGCGTGGGCGGTTCGTGGAACGCGTTCACATATCTGGACTGGACCACCTTCTTCGAGACGTTGCCCGCTCAGGAAATCGACCTGGCCCTTGACCTGGAAGCCGACCGCATGGTCCATGCCCGCTTCGACCCCGAGGAGGTGGAATCGGAGCGCACGGTGATCATCTCAGAGCGGCAAGGCGATGAGAACGAGCCCCTCTTTCGTTTGGGGGAAGAAGTGCAGGCCGCGGCCTTTCGCGTGCACGCGTATCATCACGAAATCATCGGCGACATGGCCGACCTGCGTACCATGACCCGCGACGACCTCTATCGCCATTATCGCACGTATTACATCCCCAACAACGCGGTGCTGGCCTTGGCCGGCGACTTCGATACCCAAGACATGTTGCGGCGCATCGAGCGCTATTATGGCCCCCTGGAGCCCGGCCCTGAACCGCCGCGCCTGCGACGCCCTGAGCCGCTCCAAACGGGCGAACGCCGCGTCGTGGTCGAAGGACCAGGCGAAACCACGTATTTGCAAATCGCGTTTCGCGCCCCGCGCGCCGCGGACCCGGACTTTTGGCCCTATCTTTTGGCCGATAGCCTGCTGACAGGGCCTTCGAACCTCAACTTTTTCGGCGGTGGCCTCTCGAATCACACCTCTCGGCTCTACCGGGCCTTGGTCGAAACCGGCTTGGCCGTGTCGGTCTCAGGAAGCATTCAAGCCACGCTGGACCCTTATCTCTACTGGCTCACCATCGTGGTGCACCCCGACCACACCCCCGAACAAGTGCTGCAAGCCGTCGAAGACGAAATCCACCGCCTGCAAGACGCGCGCGTCGACGCGGCAGACTTGGCGCGCGCGCTCAAGCAGGCCCGCGCTTTGTTCGCGTACAACAGCGAAAGCATCACCGGCCAGGCCTTTTGGCTGGGCTACAGCGAGATGCTGGCCGACGCCGAATGGGCCCGTTCCTACCTCGCCCGGCTGGCCGAGGTCACGCCGGAGGACGTGCAGCGCATCGCGCAGACCTACTGGCGGCCGCAAAAGCGGGTGGTGGGTTTATACCTCCCCCAAGGGTAGCCCCGCGCCCGGCCAGCCGCGCGCTTGCCAAGTGAAATACAGGGCCACGCCGCCCGCCACCGACGCGTTGAGAGATGTCACCCGGCCCCGCATGGGCACATACACCCGTGCGTCGCACTTCTGACGCACCAAACGCCGCAGTCCCGCGCCTTCACTGCCCACCACCCACGCCAGGGGCCCGCGTAAGTCGACCTGGTGGATGGGCTCCGCGTCTGGGCCGGCCTCCAAGCCATACACCCACACGCCCATGGCCTTCAGCGCGGCAATGGCTTGGGCCAAGTTCTCGGGCGCGATGAGCAGGTGCTCGGCCGCGCCCGCGGAGGTGTGCACCACCGTGGGCGTCACGCCCACGCGGCCCCGCTTGGGGATGATCACCCCATGCACGCCCACCGCGTCCGCGGTGCGCAGCAAGGCCCCGAAGTTGCGCGGGTCTTGAATTTGATCCAAAATCAGCACCAGCGCGGGCTCGGGCGCTTCGGCGATGCGCTGACGGATGGCCCCCAGGCTGGAATAGGGGTACGGCCCAACTTCCAACGCCAAGCCTTGATGATGACCACCCCGCGCGGCCAAGCGCAAGGTTTCTTTGGGCACTTCTTTGACGGGAATGCGCCGGGCACGGGCCAAACGCTCGGCCCGTACTCGGTGTGGCGAGCGGGAGCCCATTTGCACCCACAAACGCTTGGCGCGGCGGCGGCCGGCGCGCAGGGCCTCGCACACCGCGTGCGGTCCATACAGCCATTCGGTCATGGCGCGTTTCCTCCCGTTTCGAGGCGTGTCTCACCAGCACGACGACGAGAACAACCAGCCCCGGCCACGCGCCATGCACCGATTTGGAAGGAACTCACGCGGCCGACTTGCGCCGCCATACACTGCCGTGCGGGGTGTCTTCCACCTGAATGCCCAACTCAGCCAAACGGTCGCGAATGCGATCCGCGAGCGCGAATTGGCGGGCCTTTCGGAGTTCGGACCGCACCTCCAGCAACAACTCCACCAAAGGCGCGATGTCGCCGTGCCCCCCGTCGGTGGGGGTCAAGTGCAAGCCGAAAACCTCTTCGGCCAGGCTGCGCAAAGTGGCCTGGGCCGCGGCCAATTGCTCCTGGGTCGCCCCCGCATCGCGGGCCTGGTTGATGGCCCGCACCAGGTCGAACAAGTGGCCCAGCGCGACCGCAGTGTTGAAGTCGTCATCCATGGCGGCTTCAAAGCCTTGCACCGTGGCCTGACGCTGAGCCTCCAAGGCCTGCAAAACGGCCTCGGCCGCGCCCCGAGCCTCGGGATACGCAGGCCGCATGGCCCCCCGCAGCCGTTCCAAGGCCCGCTGGGCTTGCTCCAAGCGCGGGGTGTCATAGTTGATCGGGCTGCGGTAATGCGCTTGCAACAACAGCATACGCAGCAAATCGGGCTCATGCTGGGTCAAGAAATCGTCCACGGTGATGAAGTTGCCCAAGGACTTGGACATCTTCTCCCCGCGCACCAAGAGCATGCCGTTGTGCACCCAATAGCGCACAAAGGGCTGCTTTCCGGTGTAGCACTCGCTTTGGGCGATTTCGTTCTCGTGATGGGGGAAAATCAGGTCGCGGCCACCGCCGTGGATGTCAATCTGTTCGCCCAAATGATGCAGGTTCATGGCAGAGCATTCAATATGCCAGCCGGGGCGCCCCGGCCCCCAGGGGCTATCCCACGCGGGTTCACCCGGCTTCGAGGCCTTCCACAAGGCGAAGTCCGCGGGATGGCGTTTGCGCTCATCCACCTCGACGCGCGCGCCGGCCAGCATGTCCTCCAATTTGCGGCCCGAGAGTTTGCCATAATCGGGGTCTTTGGTCACGTCGAAGTACACATTGCCGTCCACCACATACGCATAGCCTTTGTCGATCAGGCCTTGCACCATGCGAAGGATCCAATCGATCTCGCGCGTGACCCGGGGTTGCACGGTGGGCCACAAGACGCCCAGGTCGCGCATGTTCTGCTCAAAGGCTTGAATGTAGCGCTCGGCCAACGCTTGCGGGTCCTCCCCCAGTTCGCGGGCCCGCTGGATGATTTTGTCGTCCACATCGGTGTAGTTCATCACGTGCCGCACTTGGTAGCCTTTGTACTCCAAGTAGCGCCGAATGATGTCATACACCAGCAGCGAGACCCCATGCCCCAGATGGGCTTTGTCGTATACGGTGGGGCCGCAGACGTACATGCGCACTACGCCGGGCTCTAAGGTCTGGAAGGGTTCTTTGCGGCGGGTGAGGGTGTTGTAGATGCGCAGGCTCATGCACTCTTCCTCCCTGGCTGCGCGGGCCGGGCAAAGACGATGCGCCCACCGGTGGTTTGCAGCACTTTGGTGATTTGCACATCGGCCTTGGAGCCGATCAAATCGCGGCCGCCTTCGACCACCACCATGGTGCCGTCGGGCAAAAAGCCCACGCCCTGATCTGGGCTTTTGCCCACTTGAGTAATGGAAATGGTGAGGCGCTCACCAGGCAACACAGGCGGTTGCATGATTTTAGCCAAGTCGTGAATGTTCAGCACTTGCACCTGGTGTAAGCGACCGATCTGGGTCAAGTTGTAGTCGGTCGTGAGCACCTGCGCGCCCAAGCGTTGGGCCAAGGCGATGACCTTGCGGTCGACCTCTTTCTCGTCGGGCACATCCATGTCGGTGATGCGCACCTCCACCGCGGGAATGCTTTGGAGTTCCCGCAGCATATCCAGACCCCGCCGTCCACGGCGGCGTTTGTCGCCGTCCAGGGCGTCGGCAATGCCCTGCAATTCGGTCAAAATAAAGCGCGGGACCAACAACGTGCCCTGCAAGAAGCCCAAGCGGGCCATGTCCACAATGCGACCGTCGATGAGCGCGCTGGTGTCCACCACGTATACCCATGGTTGTTGGGTCGGTGCGGCCGCGCTGGGTTGGCCCAGGCGGCGAAACGCGGCCATGAAGGCGGCCAAGTCGTTTTGCCGCGCCACGAAGATGAACGCGCCCAAGTAGGCCAGCATCAGATGCGTGGCCAAGGTCACGGTTTCGCTCAACGGCGAGGGCAAGAGCCGCAACGGCACGCTGAGCAGCGACGACACCATCAACCCCAAAGTCATGCCCAAAATGCCGGCCCATACCGTCTGGGCGGGGAGTTCCACAATGCGGCGCCGGATGTAATTCAACGGCGGCAACACGATGTAGGGCGTCAACACCAAACCCACCAACGCGCCCAAGAGGGCATATAACACAATGGCATACTTCTCGGGGTACGCTCCCAGAAAGGCCAGGGTGCGCCCCAGGGCCACGCCCAACCAGCCCAGCAGGAACATGCCCAAGAGGCGCAAGAAGAGATGTCCACCGCGTTTCATGCCAATCACTCCCTTCCCGGTGGCGACAACGCTCCGGGTCGGAAGACATTATAGCCGAATTACGCCGGGTTGCCAACACCTGCGGGGCGCGCCACGCTGGGCCCCCACCGAGGACCACGAACAGCCGCGGATGCCGTAGCGGCAAAGCGCTGGCCAGCCCTGCGGCCGTGGGGGCAGGGGCGAAAACATCCTCCCCCTGTGTTCTCCGTGTCTCCGTGTGAGATCAGCAGGCAGCGGGTAGGGGCGATCCGGCGGTCGCCCGAGGGCGGGCGCGGGTAGGGGCACGCGGTCGCGTGCCCAGGGGCAAGGCATTGCCGCGCCCTGTGGCCGCGTGCCCAAGGGCCGCGCGGCGTGGCCCGGCCAGGCGGTTGGATCCCCCTCCCCAACCCCTCCCCCTTCGTAAAGGGGGCGGGGCGATGCGGGCCCGACACGCGCCTCACGCGAACCATCTCCCCCTTTCCCCTACGAGGGGAAGGGGGGACCAAGGGGGGATGGGGTCAACGCGTTGGAAGCAGGTAGGGGCACGCGGCGGCGTGCCCAGGGGCAAGGCATTGCCGCGCCCTGTGGCCGTATGCCCAGCGGCCGCGCGGCGTGGCCCGGCCAGGCGGTTGGATCCCCCTCCCCAACCCCTCCCCCTTCGTAAAGGGGGAGGGGCGATGCGGGCCCGACACGCGCCTCACGCGAACATTCTCCCCCCTTCCCCTACGAGGGGAAGGGGGGACCAAGGGGGGATGGGGTCGACGCGTTGGAAGCAGGTAGGGGCACGCGGCGGCGTGCCCGGGGACAAGGCCCTGCCTCGCCCGGCGGCCGTGGGGGGCAGGGGCGCGAAAACATCCTCCCCCCGTGTTCTCCGTGTCTCCGTGTGAGATCAGCAGGCAGCATGTAGAGGCGACCCGGCGGGTCGTCCGAGGGCGGGCGCAGGTAGGGACACCCGGCCGCGTGCCCAGGGGCGAGGCCCTGCGT
>Ga0256914_1000744_pt1 | contig 31401 bp, 23 predicted proteins | sample HulkmetaG_FD_191571 | JGI IMG/M metagenome (GOLD analysis project Ga0256914, IMG submission 191571) | Hydrothermal chimney microbial communities from Main Endeavour vent field at the Juan de Fuca Ridge, Pacific Ocean - Hulk | ecosystem: Environmental > Aquatic > Marine > Hydrothermal vents ... | reverse complement strand
TAAAGACCAGGGCGAAATACATTGCTGTGGCTTTGACTTTCCTTTGCTTTCGCATCCCTTAATGGATCGCGAGAACTCGCGCCCGCCGTTCAAGACCGAAACCGCACAGAACGCCCGGCAACTGGAAGTTGCGGGCTTCATTTGCCAAGCCCCTGGCAGGGGCTACCCCAACCGCCCCCGGCGGTTTCGCCCCACGAAGGCCGCAGTTTCCAACTGCCGGCCGTATCGGGGCCAACGCCCCCTGACAGCGCCCGCCGGACCGAGGCGGGAAGCCCGTGTGAAACGCCCGGCAACTAAAAGTTGCGGGCTTCATTTGCAAAGCCCCCTTGCGGGGGCTGCGCCGAACCACCCCGGCGGTTTCGCCCCACCGAAGGCCGCAGTTTCCAACTGCCGGCCGTCTCATCCCTCACCCCTCACCCCTCGACACCGGCGCCAGAATGAGAGGAGGCGTGTTCCCCCTCTCCCCTCTCCCAAGGTTGGGAGAGGGGAGAGGGCAAGGGGAGTGGGGTGAGGGCCCCAACCGCCCCTGGCGGTTTCGCAACTGAAGGCTGCAGTTTTCAACTGCCGGCCGCCTCGGGGCCCAACGCCCCTCGGCCGCGGCCACCGTCCGTGGGTGGAAGCCGCACAGAACGCCCGGCAACTGGAAGTTGCGGGCTTCATCTGCAAAGCCCCCTGCGGGGACTGCGCCCAACCGCCCCCGGCGGTTTCGCAGGTGGAGGCCGCAGTTTCCAACTGCCGGCCGTATCGGGCCCACCGCCCCTCGGCCGCGGCCAGCGTTCGTGGGTGGAAGCCGCACAGAACGCCCGGCAACTAGAAGTTGCGGGCTTCATCTGCAAAGCCCCCTTGCGGGGGCTGCGACCAACCGCCCCCGGCGGTTTCGCAACCGAAGGCCGCAGTTTCCAACTGCTGGCCGCCTCCGAGCCACACTGCTCCCCGGCCGCGGCCATCGTCCATGGGTGGAAGCCGTACAGAACGCCCGGCAACTGAAGGTTGCAGGCTTCGTTTGCCAAGCCCCCTGGCTGGGGCTGCGACCAACCGCCCCCGGCGGTTTCGCAAGTGGAAGCCGCAGTTTCCAACTGCCGGCCGTCCCAAGGCCAACGTCCTTGGCCGCGTCCAGCGTTCGTGGGTGGAAACTGCGCAAAACGCCCGGCAACTGGACGTTGCGGGCTTCGCTTGCCAAGCCCCCTGCCGGGGGCTGCACTGAACCGCCCCTGGCGGTTTCGCCCCACGAAGGCCTCAGTTTCCAACTGCCGGCCGTATCAGGCCCACCGCCCCTTGTCGCGGCCATCGTCCGTGGGTGAAAACCGCACAGAACGCCCGGCAACTGGAAGTTGCGGGCTTCGTTTGCCAAGCCCCCTGCGGGGGCTGCGTCGAACCGCCCCGGCGGTTTCGCAACCGAAGGCCGCAGTTTCCAACTGCTGGTCGTCTCTTAGGCCGGTGGGGAAGAGAATTGACAATTTGTTGGGATGCTCCTATACTGTGGGTACGCAAAGGAGGTGAATCGTTGCGGGGCATACAATCCTTTCATGGGAATATGGGGTAAGTAAAGGCACCACGGGTATGTGCGTGCCTTTTTTCTTTTGACAATCATGGGGCAGTGCCCACCAACGTGGAAGGAGGACATGGCATGATGGACTCAGCAATGATCAGCAAAATTCAGAAGGCCAAACAGTACGCAGAAGAACGGGATCGGATGCAGTTTGAGTCATTCAAAGTATTGTTCCGTGGAAACCACGATACCTATACAGTGACCTATGAGAAGGGCAAATGGCACTGCACCTGCCATTTCTTTGAGCAGCGTGGAGTGTGCAGTCATACAATGGCGTTGGAGCGGGTATTGGAAGGCATGGTAGAACCGGCTATGATATCGGAAGCCGTTGCCTGAAGTCCTTCCTGGTGTGACGATATGAACGAACGCCAAGGGAGAGTCCGCGCGCGGCCCTTGGCGTTTCTTTATGTCTCCTCAAACGTCATCCTTATGGGACCACCCCTGTGGGGTAAAACAGCGTTTGCCGGGGCACTTTCCTGATGGATAGCTCCTCAAACGAGAAGCCGCAGGCTCACGTTTGAGGAGCCTGATAGGTGTGTTTGTCTGGATGCTAATCCGTTGTATAATATAAGCGGTTTTTCAGAGCCTCATCACTATTGGACTACGGAACGTTGTTTGCGTGACCCGACAGGATTCCCTTTTGGGCTCGAATCCCTTCGGTCCAGTAATTCGTTGCATCAAACATTCACAGAAGTCCCACAACACAAAGGAGGGGAGTATGAATGGAGGGGTAGATTTCGCAGGGATGATTCATCGCATGATTCGCGCGGCCATGTTAGACGCTCAGGTCTTTGAAGAAGTTGAGCACGATCCGTCCAAGGACCAGGAAGCCCTCATGGCCGTGCTCTTCGTAGCCGTTGTTAACGGTGTCTTGGCCTTTCCCATCTCCTTAATTATGGGACATGGCTTTGTCCAGGCCCTGATATCGCTCGTGTTTGGCGTTGTGTGGACAGTTATTGGGTACTACCTTTATGCCTACTTGGCTTTTTACATTGGCACTCTTTTATTCCAGGGACAGGCTGATTTTGGTGAACTCCGTCGGGTGCTCGGATACGCATATGCTCCCTCCATAGTCAGTTGGATTCCCTGCATTGGCCCCCTGGTGGCCGCTGTTTGGTCCTTTGTCGCGGGTGTTGTCGCGATTCGTCAGGCCCTGGATGTGGATACCACAAAGGCTCTGCTCACAGCTTTAATCTCCATAGCCGTCATCTTCATCCTGGCCATCGTGTTGGGAAGCATCTTAGGGGCAGGGGCAGTTGGTGTAGGCGCAATTCGCTAATATAATACCCCCATAAGGACGATCCCCGCGCTCTTACCGCGTGCCATCGTCCTTATGGGGGATCTGTTGTCTCTTGAAAGGAGCCGCACATGTGGGGATGGTTCCTGAAGCGTACCATCTTGGCGCTCTTCGTGGCTGCCATCATATGGGTTATCTACCGAATGACGACCATTACACCACCTGAACCCAAGGCAATCTACCGAGATTTCCCCCAGCCTGCTATCTTTGCCCACCGTGGCGGAGCGGGTTTGTGGCCGGAGAACACCTTATTCGCCTTTCGGCACGCTTGGGAGATGGGCGTGGATGTCCTGGAGATGGACGTTCATGCCACTCGGGATGGACACATCGTGGTCATTCATGACGATACCGTGGACCGAACCACCAACGGATCCGGCCGCGTGGGGGAGATGACCTTAGCCGAAATCCAGGCCCTGGATGCAGGCTATCGTTTTACCCCCGACGGTGGGAAAACCTATCCCTACCGGGGAAAGGGCATTCGGATTCCCACCCTGGAAGAAGTGTTCGACGCGTTTCCGAACGCTCGTTTCAACATCGAAGTCAAATCCAATGACCCTCCAGTCATTCCCGCGCTGGTAGAACTAGTGCATCGCAAGCACGTGGAAGACCGAATCATCGTGGGAGCGTTTGATAGCACCATCGCGCACGAACTGCGCGCTCGCCTGCCCCACGTGGCCACGTTTGCTACCCAACAAGAAGCCACCATGTTCTGGTTATTCCAGACCTTGCGCATCCCTCGCGCGTGGCGACCCGTCCCCGACACCCTGCAAGTGCCTTTAACCCGCAAAGTATACGGCCACCGGATCACCGTCGTGACCCCCCGTTTTGTGCGCAGTGCCCATCGCGTTGGTGTACGGGTAGATGTGTGGACGATAAACGATCCCGACACCATGAATCGCCTGTTGGACATGGGCGTCGACGGCATTATGACTGACTATCCCGATAAACTTCTGGAACTGTTCCGGGCCCGGGGATTACGTTAATCCCACATCATTCTAGTAGGGGAACCCCTATTTCTGCCCGGACGTCATAGAACACGTGAATAATCGGGGTGCTGGTAGACCGTCTTTGCGCTTAGGCAAGAAGTGACCATCTTGTCTTAAACCAATGTACAAACAATCCTGTTCGCGGGATGGACCACTTTTGGACGGAGAAAGGATTGGGCAACATGTATCGTTCCACACGGATCGCACAAATAGCTGTGTACTTCCTCCTCAGCCTAACCCTCCTCACCGGGTGTCACAAATCCACTCCCACACCGTCCCCAACACCTGTGCCTCCATCTCCCACACCCACTCACATCGTAACCCCCGAAAGTGAACATCTGGCCACACCGACTCCCGCCGTTCCCACTCCAGTCAACGTTATGGAAGCGGCAACACCCACCCCCCTTCCCCCTGTTATCGTAGACATGTCCCCGGAACCGGGAGAGGAGGCCCAGCCAGATGATCCCATCGAGATCCGTTTCAACGTGCCTGTGGACCCCGAAAGTGTGCGATCTTCCCTGCAGATCATGCCTGCGGTGCCCGGCGACATTGAAGTGCAGGACACATTAGTGCGATTCCGGCCCCGGAAACCCTTCCCGCGTGGCCAATGGATTACCGTGCACGTTACTGAAGATTTAAAGAGTCGGGCTGGGTTGGCGCTGATCCGTCCTACTTATTATCGTTTCGTTATCCAGGCCCCGCTGGAGGTCGTCTTGCACGTTCCTGCTCAGCAGGCCGATAACGTTCCTGTGGACCAGCCCGTTCGCATTGTTTTCAACCGTCCGGTAGTAGCCCTGGATATCACATCCGTGTGGATGGATACCCCACCCTGGTTTCAGATTACCCCCAGTGTCAAAGGCCGCATACGCTGGGTGGATACAGCCACCATGGAATTTCAGCCAGCCCATGGGTTCATCCCCAGTACTACCTACACAGTGACCGTATCACCACCTCTGGATGCGTTGGACGGGGCTCCCCTTACTGCTCCTGTGCGCTTCTCATTTAAGACAGTGGTTCCCAAGGTAGAGGAAGTCAACGTCCAAACCGTTGGCCGCAAATCCGAATACATTCTACCTTCTACACCGTTTACTATTACCTTCACTACAGCCGTGGATCTGGCATCTGCCCAGGGAAACGTGTACCTGGAGGACCAGAAAGGGCAAGAGATACCGTTGGACCTCACCCAACCTGCGCCTGATACTCTGGTAGCCCGCCCCGCGGGGCCTTTAACCTTGGGGGAAACATACACACTTTGGGTGTTAGAGGGCGTGCATTCACAGGTGGGGAACGTACCCCTTGCGTTCACCTATCACACCTCATACACCGTGGTTCCTCCCATTCGGGTGCTCAAGACCAAGCCAGCAAATGGACAGACCGACGTTCCGCCGGGGGGACTGGGCGTCTCCATCGCCTTCGCGGGCATAGTGGATGAAGACACCCTGGCTGGACATATTCACGTCATTCCCGAGCCTACAGAAGTATTCACCTACTTCGAACCATATGGTAACGTCCTCTGGCTCAACTTTTCGGCCGACGCCCAAACCACCTACACCATCACCTTAGATGCGACCGTAGCCGACGTGTTCGGAAACACACTGGCTCACCCCTTCTCCCTCCACTTCACCACTGGAGACTTCCCACCCGCTTATAACGTCGGATTGCCCTGGGAAGCCGCCATGTTCGATGTGGCCCTACCCATTACGTTCTCCGTGGATGCTCGTAACGTGGAGACGATTACAGTACGCCTTTACAAACCTTCTCCGGACGCGCTTTCAGAGATCGCGCCCATGGAACCCTGGGAACTGGCACGGGTGGGAGAATCGCGATTGGGCCCGGTGCAACACACGTGGATTATTCACTATCCCCAGGAGCGCAATGTATGGCACACCAAATCCGTTATCTTGGCTAAGGTAGGTCAATTGCCCCTGGATCCGGGAGTGTATGTGTTAGAAATTGAAGCCCCCATGGGCAAGAAAGACATCTCCCGCCGTCGGTACTTTGTAGTCATCACGCCGTACAACCTCATGTTAAAGGTGGACTCAAAGGAAGCGTTAATCTGGGCCACCGATTTGCACACTGGAAAACCCGTCCCCAACCTGCCCGTGGCCGTGTACGCGGAGGACAACGTCTACACAACAACCACAGACCGGGAAGGGTTAGCACGAGTAGCCTTAAACGAGCGGTCTCCCTGGTCTCCCGTAGTCGTCCTTGCCAATCCAGACCAGCCTAATGGCCTGGTGAGCAGCAACTGGTCAGAAGGAATTAGTCCCTGGGCCTTCCACCTTTCCGGAAACTACGCAGTGCCTGGAAATCTGGTCGCGCATTTGCAGACAGACAGACAAGTATATCGACCAGGACAGACCATCCACTGGCGCCTGATCGTCCGGATTGATAACGACGGCGTATACGAACTCCCGCCGGACACAACGATTCACGTGCAAGTGGATGACCCGACCGGAAACACCGTGTACGCACAGGACGTCGAGTTGGACGCGATGGGCACAGCGAGTGGGGACATTCCCCTGGCCGAAAGCGCGGCCATTGGATTTTACAACATGTGGATTCAAGGGGCAGACCTCCTCGAACCGCCCGTGGTGCTGGTCTCAGCCTACCGGAAACCTGAATTCGAGTTAAACGTCAAGGCAGAGCCTGCAGAGGTCGTCCAAGGCGATACAGTGACCGTCGTGGCTCAGGCCCAGTACTTCTTTGGCGCTCCCGTCGCGAACGCGAAAGTCTCCTACACCGTGACAGATGAACCCTATCAATTCTCCTGGACCTGCGAGGGGAACATGTGTCCCCCCTACGCGTTCCAGGAACGGGATTGGTGGATGTGGGAGCCGTTTACCCCGCCAGGTGAACCGTTATCCCGGGGGACCGGGCATACGGATGCTCGAGGAGTGTTTACCTTGACCCTGCCCGCCACCTTAGACCAGGGACAGGGCAGTCGTCGTTGGACAGTGGAGATCAGCGTTCAGGACGTAAGCGGACAAGTCATCAGTGGTCGTACTCACGTCGTCGTCCACAAATCTGGGGTGTACCCTGGCGTTGCAACGCGCGATTATGTAGTCACTACAGGTGAGGAAGTAGTTGCCGACATCATCCTGGTAGACCTGCACGGACAACCCGTGCCCAACGCGGACGTGACCTTCGTAGCCCTGCGCGAGCAGTGGCACAACGTGCGCAAGAAAGATCCGGACGGTATATATCGTTGGGTTTCCGCAGTGGACTTAACCCCTGTGTACACCGCCACCGTGCATCTGGATGAGCAAGGACGTGGCATCGCGCGCTTCACCCCGGATAAAGGAGGCACCTATCGCCTGCGTGTCCTTGCTCGGGACGCCCAGGGGCGAGAGGCTCGTGCTGCGACCTATGTGTGGGTCAGTGGTCGTGAGTACGTCTCCTGGCGGCGGGAGAATAACGACCGTCTCTTCCTCATCGCAGATAAGCCCCTTTACAAAGTGGGAGAGACCGCGCAGGTCATGGTGCCTTCTCCTTACCCTTACCCTGTGGAAGCCCTGGTCACGTTGGAGCGTGGTACCATACGGAAAGTATGGCGTACCACATTGCGAACCAACAGCGAGGTATTGGAGATCCCCATTACCGAGGATATGGCTCCTAATGTGTTCGTATCCGTCTTCATCGTGGCCGGTGGTCGTGATGCCGCGGATGGGGTTGCCACGTTCAAGTTAGGATACGCGGAACTGGACGTGGATATCTCCTCTTACGTGCTGGATGTTCAGGTAATAGCCGATAAAGACGTCTACGCACCTCGCGATACAGGGCACATCACTATCCTCGTCTCCGATCACGAAGGCCATCCTGCGGACGCGGCGGTGGCCCTGGCCGTCGTGGACAAAGCCGTTCTTTCCCTATTCCAGCGTCCATCACCGATGGCCCAGGTGTTCTACCGCAAGCGTGGTCTGGCTGTTTTTACCGCGGCTTCCCTGGTAAAGAACGTCAACCGAATTCGGGCCCAGATGGAGAAGGGCGGGAAAGGCGGCGGTGGTGGCGGTGGTGGAGCAATTGGTCCTACAGTTCGGGAAGAGTTCCTGGATGTAGCCTATTGGCGGGCTGACATCCGTACAGGCCCTCATGGACGGGCCGTTGTGGATGTACCGTTTCCGGATAACTTGACCACCTGGGCGATTCTGGCATGGGCCGTGGATGCTCAGACACGGGTCGGGGAAACCGAACGCGACGTTATTGTGCGTAAAGACTTCCTCTTACGCCCCGTGTTGCCTCGCTTCTTCACCGTAGGGGATGAAGTGCAGGTAGGCGTGGTGGCCCACAATTTGTCGGATGTGTCCTTACGGGCTCGTCTGACCATTAGTGTGACCGGAGCCACGGCCGTTGGGGAACCCTCTCGGGACATTGTGCTGGCCCCCGGGCAGTCGGAGAAAGTCACGTGGAAGGTGCACCATGTGCAGGGTACTTCTGCTCACGATGTGGTCTTCTCCTGGTTTGGCGAGACAGATGTAGCAGGGCTCTCTGATGCCGTGCGTGTGCGTGTCCCCATCCACAATCCGGCTCCACCGGAAGTGCGGGCCACCGCGGGAATGTTGCCCAAGGACGGACGACAGGTAGAGGTCGTTTTTGTGCCCAGGGCGCGGGTGCCCCATCGGGGTGAACTGCGCCTGGATGTAGACGCGTCCCTGGCAGCGGGCATGTTTGATAGTCTCACGTACTTGCGGCATTACCCGTGGGAGTGCACAGAGCAGACCATCTCGCGTTTCTTGCCCAATGTGGTAACGTGGCGTGCTCTGAAACGCCTGGGCGTAGATGAGCCATCCCTGGAGGCTGAACTGCCCGACCTTGTGTACACGGGTGTGCAGCGTCTCCAGGCCCAACAGAATAAAGATGGGGGATGGGGCTGGTGGCCCAACGACATGAGTAATCCTTTCTTGACGGCGTACGGCTTATGGGCCTTGACTGAGGCCCAGGCCGCGGGATTTGACGTGGACGCGGAGATGATGGAGCGGGCGGAAAATTACCTGGCCGCTGTAGTCAACACATATGTGCCGGGGGATAACGTGCCGGATAACAACCGAGCGGCAATGGTCCTTTATGCTCTGACTTCGTACCGGTCCCAGGTGGGAAAACGCACCACAGACCTTACAGCCCGGGCCGTGCGTCTCTTTGAGAAGCGGGACGCCATGGCGCACTATGGACGTGCGTTGTTGGCTCTGACGTTTGGCCTCCTGGCGGATACAGCTCCAACCGCGAAGGCTCGGCAAAGCGATATGGATTACCTGCACGCATTGCTCGCTGACCTGCAACAGGAAGCCATTGTCGACGCGACCGGGGTGCATTGGGAGGAGGAGGAAGTGGATTGGTGGAACATGAACAACGACATTCGTTCCACAGCCATGGTTCTTCTCTTAATGGCCCGTTACGACGGGGACAATCCTTTAGCGCCCGACGTTGTGCGTTGGCTAATGGGGAACCGTCACGGGAGCCGCTGGCAACACACCCAGGATACCGCGTGGGCTGTAGTGGCTTTGACCGATTGGATGGAGCAGACCGGAGAATTGCACCCGGATTATGATTACACTGTCTGGTTGAACGGAGAGACTTGGGTTCAGGGAACCATGACCCCCGCGGATGTGCACAAGACGGTCACCGCGCGCGTGCCTGTGGACGAGTTAAAGATGGGGGATCCCAACGTCGTTCAGGTGGAGCGACATCACACCTTCGCTCAGATGGGCTCTGGCGCGTTGTACTACCGACTTCTTCTCACCACGTATCGTCCCCTGCACGAAGTTCAGGCTGTGGATAAGGGAATTTGGGTGCATCGGTGGTATACGGTCGGCGACAGTGACACTCCGGTCACCCAAGCCCGTGTTGGGGATGTAATTACCGTGCACGTAAAGGTAATAGCGGCCCGAGGGTTGCAGTACTTTATGCTGGAAGATCCTTACCCGGCTGGTGTTGACCCGATGGATGTACGCCTGTTGACTACGGCTCAACAGGTTGAGGCGCCCCAAATGACGTCGGAAAACGCATCCCCTGCGATGTGGTGGGATGTTCACTGGGAGTTGCGGGATGAGAAGGCGGGCTTCTTCCGTACGTTTATGCCTGCAGGTACATATGAATTCACGTACCAGGTGCGGGCAAGCATTCCCGGTACTTTTGTGGTTGGGCCGGCGACCGCGACTCAGATGTACGCGCCAGAGGTGTACGGGCGTACAGGTACAGAGACGTTTACTATAACCCCGTGAAGGGGGAGGTGTTTCCCATGTGGCGGCGATGGTTAGAATTCGCTCAACGTGAGTACAGTGTGCGGCAGCGGCTACTGGCTTTGTCCATAACTACGCCCATTTTCGTTATAGTGATTCCTGTGTTGGAGGTGTACGTCTCTAGATGGCTGGATCGCTCTTTGGGGTTCCCCACATTTCGTAGCCTTCCTCTGACAGTGTTGGGTGTGTTTGTGGCTGTTGGGGGATGGGCTTTGTCCTTGTGGTCAGTGTACACGCAGTTCACTCTGGGGCGCGGCACACCGATCCCGTGGATGCCACCGCAGAGGTTAGTTATCCAGGGACCTTATAAGTACGTTCGTAATCCCATGGCATTGGGGAACATCATCATGTACATGGGCATTGCGTGGATCCTGGGTTCTCCCTCTGCGGTGATTCTCGTTTTGGTTGGGGGAACGCTGTTGCTCCTCTACGATAAGTTCGTGGAAGAGCAGGAGATGGCCTTACGTTTTGGGGAGGAATACCTGGAGTATAAACGTCAAACCCCGTTCATTATCCCGCGACGGCCTCGGCGAGGGAGGGGGTGAGGAAGGCTACGCAATAACTCGGATAAAATTTGGCGTGATGCCCCATTTGATGGCATCCTTACAGCGCGCGGCGTTGGGCGAGGTAATCCACTTACGGAGGTCTTATGAAGCGATTATCCGACCGGGTGGCCATCGTCACCGGCGGTGGTAGAGGCCTGGGAAGAGCCATCGCGCTCGAGTTGGCCAAGGAAGGAGCCCACGTCGCGATGATGGCTCGTAGTGCCCCTCAGGTAGAGGCTGTTGCCCACGAGGTCGAGGCCCTTGGTGTGCGTGCTCTCCCTCTGACCGGTGACGTTTCCCAATGGTCCAGTGTGGAATCCATTGTCCAAAAGGTCATAGACACTTTTGGACGGGTGGACATTCTCATTAATAACGCGGGTGTGTTAGAGCCCGTGAAACCCGCGTACCGCATTGACCCCCTGGCCTGGTCTTATAACATTGATGTGAACTTGAAAGGGCCGTTTTACATGTCCCGCGCGGTGTTGCCCCACATGGTCGAGCAGCGGTCTGGCGTGATCATCAACATTGGTAGTGGGGCCGCGCATCGTTCTGTTCCCTCATGGAGCGCGTATTGCGCGGCGAAGGCGGGACTTTTGCACCTGACGCGCGTTCTTGCCGATGAACTCAGGGACGTTAACGTACGGGTGAACATTGTGCGACCAGGCCGAGTGGATACAGACATGCAGCGGGTCCTGCGTTCTATCCCTCCGGAGGACATGGATCCGAGCATTGTGGAGAGTTATCGTCGCATGTATGAGGAGGGACGTTTATATCCCCCTGATTTTCCGGCTCGGCTTACTGTGTGGTTGTGCACTGATGAGGCCGCGGATGTGAGCGGGCAGGAAGTGAACATTGATGATGAACAGTGGCGTGAGCGAGCCGGCTTGAAATAGTGGACGGTGATAAAGGGGAATCACATTCCAGGGATGAACCCCATGATTCATAAAAGAAAAGGAGGATGGATACCGTGACGTACTCGAAGATTGTAGTGCCTGAAGGTGGCGAGAAGATTCGCGTTGAGGATGGGAAACTGGTCGTTCCCGACAATCCCTACGTGTGCTTCATCGAAGGCGATGGAATCGGTGTGGACATCACACCGGCCATGCGCCGTGTGCTTGACGCGGCCGTGGAGAAGGCATACGGGGGGAAGCGTCGCCTCGTGTGGGTGGAGATCTACGCGGGGGAGAAGGCGTACGACCTGTACGGGGAGTACATGCCTGAGGAGACGTTTCAGGCTATGCGGGATTTCATCGTGGGTATTAAGGGCCCCTTGACCACGCCGGTGGGCGGTGGGTTCCGCAGCCTCAACGTGACGTTGCGCCAGGTATTGGACCTGTACGCGTGTGTCCGACCGGTGCGCTGGGTGCCTGGCACCCCGAGCCCGGTGAAGCATCCTGAACGCATGGACATGATAATCTTCCGCGAGAACACGGAGGACGTGTACGCGGGCATCGAGTGGCCGGCTGAATCGCCCGAGGCTAAGCGTCTCATCGAATTTATGAACGAGGAACTGGGCACGAAAATCAGTGAGAAAGCGGCCATTGGTATCAAACCTGTCACCGAATTTGGCTCCAAGCGATTGGTGCGCAAGGCCATTCAGTACGCGATTGATCGCAATCGCAAGAGTGTGACCTTGATGCACAAGGGGAACATTATGAAGTTCACCGAAGGGGCATTCCGCGATTGGGGGTACCAGTTGGCCAAGGAAGAGTTCGGTGACGTGACCATTACGGAGTCCGAGTTGTGGGAGAAGTACAACGGCGAGGCGCCCGCGGGCAAAATCGTTATCAAGGACCGCATCGCGGACAACATGTTCCAGCAGATTCTTACCCGGACCAACGAGTACGACATCATTGCTACGTTGAACCTGAACGGTGACTACATTAGTGATGCGGCTGCTGCTCAGGTGGGTGGCCTGGGGATGGCTCCGGGCGCGAACATTGGTGACTACATCGCGCTCTTTGAGGCGACTCACGGCACCGCCCCCAAGTACGCGGGTCAGGACAAGGTGAACCCCGGTTCCCTGATTCTTTCCGGCAAGATGATGTTGGAGTACCTGGGCTGGGAGGAGGCCGCAGAGTTGGTGTGGAAGGGCATTTCCGGCGCCATTCAGCAGAAGCGGGTCACCTATGACCTGCACCGCCAGATGGAAGGCGCCACGCTGTTGAAGACTTCGGAATTTGCCGAAGCGATTGTGGAAAACATGTAATGGAATCCTCGGGGGGCGACCACGCGGTCGCCCCCTCACGTTATCCTCATGAGGAGGTGACGCATGAGTGTCATTGAATCTGTGTGGAAAGGTATTACGTACCGTGGCGGGGTAGGCCACTGGGCATGGTTGCTCCACCGCATTGCAGGGGTGGGCATTGTTCTCTTCCTGGCCCTGCACATTTTGGATATTTTCCTCACCGCGTTTGGGCCGGAAGTGTTTGAGAAGTTGCTCTTCATTTACCACAGCATTTTCTTCAAGCCTTTTATTATCATCCTCGTCTTCGGCGTGACGTACCATGCGTTAAACGGCTTGCGGTTAATTCTCATCGATTTTTGGCCCGGCTTTATGACTGAACGCCACAAGTCGGCCTGGTATGCTGCCGTGGTGATTAGTCTTATTGTGACGTTCATCAACATCGTGGTCATGCTCTAAGGGAGGTGCGTGATGAATTTCCCCATGGCATCGAGTGGACGTCCACGGCCGGGTGCTGGATTTGCCCTGTGGTCGTGGTTCTTTATGCGAGTATCCGGTGTGGTGATGCTCTTTATGGTCTTGTTCCACCTGTTGTGGATGCACTTTATTATTGGTCTGGAGAACGTTAACTATGAAACTATTGCGGGCCGGTGGACAGGCGGTATGGGCGCGTTTTGGCGCGTGTACGATCTGGCCCTGTTGTTCTTTGCCTTTACCCATGGCATGAACGGCTTGCGCTGGGTCGTCGAAGATTACATCCAATCCCGTGGCTGGCGTTTGGCCGTGAATTCCTTCCTCTGGGTGTTGTACATCTTTCTTATGTTCGCCGGCGCGTACATCATTATTTCGTTCAAAGGCTAGCGATGAGATTAGACCATCTCATCTCGGACGTGCACGATAAGGAGGTTAACCGTGAACTACCATAAGTACGAAACCGTCATTGTCGGAGCGGGCGGCGCGGGGCTAATGGCGGCCTTGTATGCATCCCGCGGTTCCAATACAGCGGTGTTGAGTAAACTCTATCCCGTGCGCTCTCATACGGGCACGGCACAGGGCGGTATCAGTGCAGCCCTGGGCAACCTGGAAGAGGACCATCCCGAGTGGCACGCGTTTGACACGGTCAAGGGCTCTGACTACCTGGCTGACCAGGATGCCGCGGAACTTATGACATCTATGGCGCCTGAAGTCATTATCGAACTGGAGCACATGGGCTTGCCCTTTGACCGCACTCCCGAAGGGAAAATTGCTCAGCGCCGTTTCGGAGGTCACACCAACAACATTACCGGTAAACCGGTCATGCGGGCGTGTCACGCGGCCGACCGCACCGGTCACATGATTCTGCAGACCCTGTACCAGCAGTGCATTAAGCAGGGCGTCACGTTCTTTGACGAATTCCAGGTCCTGGATTTGCTCATCAACGAAGGTCGCGTCGCGGGTGTGGTGGCCTACGAAATCGCCACCGGAGAACTTCACGTCTTCCACGCGAAGGCTGTACTCTTCGCCACAGGTGGTTGGGGCCGGTTGTGGAAGATCACCAGCAACGCAATTTCTTACACTGGTGATGGCCCTGCCATTGTGCTGCGCAAGGGTATTCCTCTGGAAGACATGGAGTTCTTCCAGTTCCATCCTACAGGCATCTACAAGATGGGCATTCTCATCACCGAGGGTGTGCGTGGTGAGGGAGGTGTGCTCATTAACAACGAGGGCGAGCGGTTCATGTCCAAATACGCCCCCACTATCAAGGACCTGGCCTCCCGTGACGTGGTCTCCCGCGCGATTTACCTGGAGGTGAAAGCGGGCCGCGGTATCAACGGCAAGGATTATGTGTATTTGGACTTCCGTCCGGAGACGGTGAACAAGTATTTCGAGTTGGACGGTGTGACCGGTCCTGATGGCAAGCCCAAGCGTGTGACCGCGGAATACCTGCTCAAGAAGTTGCCCGACATCATTGACTTCTGCAAGACTTACCTGGGGCTGGATCCCATGAAGGAACCGATTCCTGTCCAGCCCACGGCCCACTACGCTATGGGTGGCATTCCTACCACCAAGAAGACAGAAGTCATCATCGCGCCGGATAACACCATTTTGCCCGGCCTGTACGCGGCCGGAGAGACCGCGTGTGTCTCCGTACACGGCGCGAACCGTCTAGGTACAAACAGCCTGGTGGACCTGGTGGTCTTCGGCAAGATCGCGGGTATTCAGATGGCCGAGTTCGCTCGGCAGAACGACTGGGTCCCCTTGCCCAAGGAAACGTGGGAACCGGTGAAGGCCACGCTGGATCGCATCCTCAACAGCAACGGCACGGAAAACCCGTACCAGTTGCGTGAGGAAATGCGTGAGGCCATGAGCGAAGGTGTGGGCGTGTTCCGCACTGAGGAACTCATGCAGAAGACGTTGGACAAGATTCGCGAGTTGAAGGAACGGTACAAGAACATCAGGATCTGGGATAAGGGCAAGACCTTTAACCAAGACCTGCTGGAAGCGTGGGAAGTGGGCAATTTGCTGGACCTGGCCGAAGTAACCACTATCAGCGCGCTCAACCGCAAGGAAAGCCGAGGTGCCCATTCTCGCGATGACTATCCAAAGCGGGATGACGAAAACTGGCTCAAGCACACGCTTATTTACCGGGAGGAGGATGGTAAGTATCGCATTGAGTACAAGCCGGTGGTCATCACCAAGTGGCAGCCCAAGGAGCGTGTGTACTAATTGTCTGGCCGACCGCGTTGAGTACGTTGGCAGGGAATAATTTTTGAAGGAGGCATGGTGATGTCGGACACAACCCTGCAAGTAACCGTCCGTATCCTGCGATATAACCCGGATGTGGACAAGAAGCCACACTGGGAAGAATATACAGTAGAAGTGGAACCCACGGACCGGGTCATTGACGCGCTGCAGCAAATCAAGTGGTATCAGGATGGGACGCTGGCCGTGCGCCGTTCCTGTCTGCATGGGATTTGTGGCTCCTGCGCGATGGTCATCAACGGCCGCAATGCCCTGGCCTGCAAGACGCTGATAAAGAACGTGGGAACCAAGATTACGGTAGAGCCGTTGCGGGGGTTCCCGGTGGTGAAAGACCTGGTCGTGGACCTGGAAATGTTCTTCGAGAAGTACCGGTCGATTATGCCGTACTTGGTAAACAACGATCCGCCGCCTCCCCATGAGCGGTATCAATCGCCTGAGGAGCGGGCCCGTTTTGATGACACGACCAAGTGCATCCTCTGCGCGGCCTGCACTACGTCGTGCCCCTCCTTCTGGGCCAACCCAGACTATTTGGGACCTTCCGCGATTGTGCAGGCGCATCGCTTTATCTTCGACAGCCGGGACCAGGCGTGGCAGGAGCGACTCCGCATCCTCGCGGACCGGGATGGCGTGTGGCGCTGCCGCAGTGTCTTTAACTGTGTGGAAGCCTGCCCGCGCGAAATTAACATCAAGAAAGCCATTGCGGAAGTACAACAGGCGATTCTTAGCGGCTCTCGGGGCTTCTAATCTGTGACATTAATGGGGATCCGTGTGTGAAGCGGGCTTATGCCCGCTTCACACACGGCTTGTTTTATGACCGCACGTAAATGGGGTTGGCGAAGATCCAGCCGCGCTCTTTCCCCCAGGCCTTTTTCCACGCCTCCAGGCGGTATACCCCCGGTTCCTTGACCGGATAATGGAGTAGACGGGTAACGTTGTTATACACTATATCCCCGTCCTTGCGCAGGAGCACACGGGCTTCAGCCGGTAAGACCGCGTGGAGGGCTAATCCCTCCTCCCAGGTAATATCATCTCCCATAATAGCATGGCCGTTCTTTGTTGTTGCCCAGAATCGGAAGTGAGTGGTAGGGTGTACAAGGTCATAAGCGACCCAGGCATGGCCTTGTTTGAGGGATTCGTATACCAGGTGTGCATCTTCCTTTAAGGAGTGGGCAAAGGGTTTTGGGGTGAGAATGTGGGTATTGACCGCGCGGAACAGGAACTCATAGGGAAAAATTCGGCGTCGAATAGGCCCCAATCGGTATGTTTTGCCGTGCGCGTCGGATCCGCCGATGGCCACCACCTTGTCCTCTACCAGCAGGTCATCCCACAGTCCAAGGACCTCTGGCAGGGGGCCTTCGGGGAAGAGATGGGGCGTGATGGAGAAGGCCAGCGCGGTAGCGTAATCCTTGGCAAATTCTCGGAAACTGGACATGAAGTTCCACAGTTCAATGCCGGTAAATCCCCGCACATTCCAACTGACCCAGGGGTACGTCTTGGGGACCAGTTTGGAACTTCGTTCTATGGGATGGGCTAGAAAGGTCGCGCCTCCTTGGGCGTTTACCGCGTCGATAAGCGCTTGTGGGTCGTGGGCATAGGGGGTGACATCCTCCTCCACGCCAATGCACAAAAGGTGGTTGGCCTCGTCTTCCCGCTGGGGGTCGTTGACTTCCTCGCCCACCAGAACCAGGACTCCCTGTCGGTACCCTTCCTCCTGTTTGAGCAGCACGTTGTGGTCGGTGACAATGAGGAAGTCCAGCCCGGCCTTGTGGGCTGCATCCGCGATGTCTGCAAACGTGCCCGTGCCGTCACTGTGCACGGTGTGAATGTGGATGTTGCCGGCGTACTCGTGCCACGTGTTCATGGTTGCGTTTTGTTCACCTCTGGGGATTGGGATGTGAGCGAGCGAGCGTTTTCCAACAGTTCCTGGATATATCGGTCGGGTACTTCAACGCAGACAACTTCGCCGCGAGCACATAGTTCTCCTTCGGCGAAGAGTTTTACTTCAATGACGACTTTACGTCCTTTGATTTCTTTGGCCCGTCCCCGCAATTCCAGTTGGGGACCGAGCGGCGTGGGCTTAAGGTAATCCACGTGCAAGGATGCTGTCAGGAATCGGGGTGGGTTATCTTCTTGACCGCGTGCTCTGGCAGCAAAGGCCGCAGCCGAACCTGTGCCGTGACAGTCAATGAGGGAGGCGATGAGACCTCCGTAGACGTAGCCCGGTACAGCAATGTGATAGGGTTTGGGGGTGAAGTAGGCGACCGTTTCTTCCTCGTTGAGCCAGTACGTTTTTAAATGGTATCCGTGTTCGTTTAGGCGTCCACAGCCGTAACAGTAGGCCAGGTGATCGGGATAAAGATCCTGAATAGCGACCTGGAAGTTTGGCTGGTTTCTCTCGTTCATGGTTCCTCCCAGTACCTGGGCGCGTACATCTCCCTTGATGTGTTGATCAGGACCTGCGGAGAGGCGCCGTTGCCTCACAGGTATTCTACCCACACTTTGCCCCTGGGGCGAATTCGTTGCCTCCGCCGTTGCTGCAAAACTCTAATATCACACTAATTTTTTCCTATGATTCTGCTAACAGTGATCGGGTAGACTGGTATTGCAAATTTATGTCTAATTCGCACCTGATAAAGATGAATCTCGAAGGAGGCGTCACATGGGACGGTCAATAGCACCCAATGAGTTGCTGCGTAAGCATGAAGTTGCGTTGCACACGTATGTACGGGAACAATGGGATGAAATTCCTCGACGCATTGAGGTGAAGTTGAAGAGTCTAAAGGCATGGGGTTTTGACCTTGTTTTCGGCTTGCGCGGAGGCGAGGAGGCAGTGTTTGTCTCCGAATCCGAACGCGGTCGCCAGGTTGGCGATGTGTACGAGGAGGAAGGGGAGGTTTTTGAAGTCCGCGAGATCGTGAAGGCTCTCCCCAAAGGGTCGAAGATTATCGTGGAGGTGGGACTGGAAGACCGCCGTGGGGTGATCCACGGGTATTACAGCGCTCCGAACGGGCAAGAGACGTTGCTCTTCAGTTTGCCCGCTGCCGAGTTATTGTTGGCGTATTTTAAGAAGCGGCGTTTGCACGCGCTTATAGAGGCGTTCCACTCCAGTGGTTTGACCACAGAGTTCATCCGTCGCCGAGGGACCACGGGCAGACCCATCCCCTTTGAGAAGTTGCCGGCAAAGATGCGGCAGGCCTTGCGGGTGGCCAATGATGTGATCCGACGGCACACCCGCAGTGGGCGTTTTACCCTGGTGTATTTTGGCAAGAATAAGGATGGGGATGACCGCTACGTGGTAACGTGGTTGGTGCCGACTATCTACTTGTTCGACGTTGACGTGGCGGAGCGCATTGATAAGTCGTTAGCCGCCTTAGGGTAATACCTGAGAGTCCCGGTACAACTCCATCCCACGGGAAAAAGGAGGGGAACAGTGGTCATACGAAAGGAACATGCTCAAGTACTCTTGGATCTTTACTCAAAACGAGAACACGGGGAAGTTTCCACAGAGTCCGTTGAATCTGCAGGTGTGGATGCGGACACCTTGCAAGATGTCATAGAGGAGTTGGAAATCCAGGGGTTAGTACGGATGTATTCTCCTGTTCGTGTCGGGCTGACGTATTTAGGCGGTGAGTTAGCGCTTACGTTACGGGAGTTAATCGACGAAAATCGGTTGCCGGTCCCTGAGACGTGGCCGGATGGGTGGCGCTGGCTGGGCAGCGAGGTGATTGCCATGCTGGACGCTGCTCAACGGGCTGGTCGGGTGGGGCCGCTCACTGAGGAGGCATTGCGCGAGCGCGGTTTGGCTGAGGTGATTCGGGATGAGGAAACAGGGAAGATGTACGTGGGCTTGTCGGATGCGGGTCAACGGGTGTGGGAGATTTACAACGCGCTTCACCCGCACTTGCTGATTTCCGCGGATTTAGCCGATTATATCCGGCGTACTCCGGTGGGCCCCACCACCGCGGACCACTTGCACACCGGCACCCATGAAGAGCATCTCCTGGAGGGGATGCGTTTGGTAGCGTACAGTGTACCCAATACGGATGTGTACGCGTTTACTGCGTTGGGACAGGCAGTGAAGAAGGCTCTGGAATTGGGCGGGTTTGTTGTGGATGGTCCGGCTTTGAGTGAGGATATTCTTTGGGCCTTGGTTGATCTGGTGGATGGCCGTGAGGTTACCGCGCTTGCCCGCAGTACACTCCAGTCATTAGGGTACATTGACGCGAATGATGAGTTGTTGCCCGCGGGTGAGTGGGCTCTGGAAGCTTTTCGCCTGTGGCACGGAGACGCCCGCAAGGATGTGTGGACTATCGCTATAGCGGATGAGGAAGCGGAGGTTTTGAAGGTCATTCAAACGCTGTGGGCGAAAGCCGAAGCCAACCCTCACGAACGCCCGACCTTTAAGAACTTGCGGGCGGAGATGATTGAGCGCAAGGTGAAGGCGTATAAGGATTTGGTAGCCCGTTATGGGCGAAAGTTGGACGAGATGCCGAAGAAGTTTCAGACAATAGCCCGCCGGTTTATGGAAGCACAGGATTTGGCTCGATGGTACGATGAGAATTTTGACCTGCGGGCCGTGTTGTACAGCCTAGAGTCCTTCCAACTCATTAAGACGGAGCAAGATGAGGATGGCCGAGAGGTGTTTCGCCTGACCGAATACGGGCGTAAGGTGTGGGAAGATCAGATGCAGATTGAGCGGGATGTGTCCAGCACCGCGGTGAAGGCGATCACCATGACGCGCAAGACGTTTTCCGCGCCGAACCTGGAGTGGTGGGAGGAGGCCAGGGAGGCCAGGTTGGTGGGCAGTGCTGCCCCAACTGCTTCCGGTTATCTCTACGCGTCTTTGGCGGAATCCATTTATCGCTTGCCGCATTTGACGCGTTTTGAACTGAAGGTTTTTCACACCATTCCGGCGCGGGGCATGAGTTTAGACGAGGTATTCAAGTCTCTCAGTGACGAGGATCCGGAAAAGGTGCGCTGGGCGCTGGAGAAGTTGGAGGCTCGTCACCTTATTGATATCCTTCCGGATGGCAATGTTGTGGAGACTGAGGCCGGTGAAAAGTTGGACGAGGCCTTGGCCGGTGTCCCCGAGGGCTTTGGCCATCCGGTGAATCCCATTCTTTATCGTACGTTGAAAGCAGTGGCCGAGGTGGGGACGCTGTATGTGAAGGAGCAGAAGGTGCGCATTCTGCCACGCAATTTGAAGGAGGCGTGGAAGCGCAGTGGATTGCCTCAGGAGGTGTTCGAGAACGCGTTGGAGGCGGCTCGTGCTGCTGGCTTTATGGGACGCAATACGTTGAACAAGGCTGGCCTGCTTCTGTTGGAGGCGGTCCAGTTGATGAATCCCCAGGAGAGCCTGGTAGGGTGGACCGGCGAGGCTCCTTCTTTCTAGATGAGGGTGGAAATCCCTGTGTTTCGGGTTGCCTGCCCGAAACACAGGGATTTTTCTTTTAGTGAACGATGTAAGGAATGAGATGCCGGTATCCAATGTAAATGGTTCCTTGGGCAAAAGGCCCGGGTTGGTCCTCTGCATCTATCATTTTGACCCGCCAATACCATTTGCCCCGGTTCAGTCGGTCGGTGGGAGTGAAGACGGTGTTGTCCGTGCGATAGGTGGTGGGGAAGGGGAAGTTGGCGTCTTGTGAGAGTTCTATCTGATAAGCCGCTGCCCCAGGAATGGGATCCCAGCGGAAGGTTGGGGCCCCAGGGTGAACACTCTCTTCTGTAGGCGATGTGACGTGGGGCGCGGGGTATTCTTTGTAGAAGGACTGAACCGGGCTGTACGGTCCCATGACGGTGGTCTCACGTAGCATGGCTACTCGCCAATACCATGTGCCGTCGCGTAGTGGGTAGTTCTTAGGCAGGGTGAAAGATGTGGCATCGGTCTCGAAGGTCATGGCATTGCCAAAGTTCGGGTTATCGGCCAGTTCGACCTGATAGAGCGGCGCGGAGAGTCGGGGCTGGGAGGTTGGAGTCAGCACTTGGTGCCAGCGTAGGGTGGGGAGTTCGTGTAGAACGGCTCCCTCTGACGGGGTGTCCAGATGCGGCGCTGGGGAGATTTTGGTGAAGGTGTGTGTTTCGCTCCACGGTCCTTGGGTTTCATCTCGCACTACTGCGACCCGCCAGTAGTAGGTGCCATCGCCCAGTTGTTGTCCCAGGGATTCCCGGCTGATGTACGCGGTGTGGCTGATTTGTTCGTCCACAATGGGGGAGGAGAAGTTGGCGTCGTCGTCAAGTTGTACTCGGTATCGTCCTGCGTTTTCTACCCGATCCCACTGCAAGACCGGAGTTCGGTCGATGGTGGTTTGGTTGGCGGGACGGAGGTTTCCTGGAGCCAAGGATCGCACGGTGAAACGCACTGGATGGGAGAAGGGGCCGTAATCAAACAGGTTGTACACCGGGTCGTAGGCTTCGTGGCGGACTTGCACGCGCCAGTAGTAGGTTTCATTATCTCCCAGAGGAACGGTGGGGATGTAGCCTGTGGGGATAAATCCGTAGAGGGGAATGTGCTCAAAGGTGTCCTCGTATGCTTCCCACGTGGTGACAATGTCCGTGAATTTCTCGTCACGAGCGATTTCTACTCGATAGCCATCCACAGAGTCCCAATAGGGCATGAGCCATCGTAACATGGGAAAGGCAGGGAAGGAGAAGGAGATGGTGTTCGGTTGGTGAAAGGGCAGGAGTGGGTTCACCCGGTCCGAGGTGTAACCGAAGTAGGTGATGCTGGTGTCTCCAGGCATGACGTCGCTTAGGTTCCCTGTACAATCAAACAGGGCTACCGCGAATCCCAATGCACCATCCCACAGGGGGTCGTTGCCACCGAGTGTGGTGTAGGGGAGGTAGAGTTGCAGGGATTGTTGGCCTGGGTTGTACGTGATTTCCGCACCAGCAGCGAACAGGTCTTGTGGCACTCCCCATCCTGTGGGTCCGTATTGCCATAGGTAGGCTGTGTCTACAGTGCCGTTAGGTTGGATGTGTATGTCTATCGCGATGTCTGGACGTTCGGTATCTGGGAAGGTGATGGGACGTCCGCGAGGGTCGGTGGGGGAGCCTTGTCCCACGCCGTGGTCTACGTCTATGTAGATGACGTAGGTCCATTCTCGGTTGCCCGGCGCGTGGGTGACGATGTCTATGAGCCAGCGAAGTTCAGAGATTTTGTTGTACCGGTCTTGGATGACCCAGAGGCTATCCAGGTTTGTCCTGGTGTCCTCGTCTACAATCACACGGTTTGTTTGAGCGGGGTCGTTGTGTAGCGGTTCTGGAGGTTGATAATCTACAGGGTTGCCTGTCATAAGCCGGTGGGTGATACGGAAGGCGCGTGGGGGGCTCCACTCTCCCGGTGGGTTTTCTGTCTTCACACGCCACCAGTAGGTGTGAGGAGGGAGTTTTTCTGTTTGGTCCTGACCCGGGACGAAGTGGGTGAATGAGGTGGTGATGTCGGTCAGTAGGGTGCTGAAATCCGGTGTGGTGCTGATTTGAAGGCGGTAGGTGTGCGCGCCTTTGACGGGAGCCCAGGATAGAGGCGGGGCATCCACGACCCAGGAGGTGTTGTCCTCTGGGGAGAGTAAGGTGATGTGTTCTGTTGGGGGTGGGCCGGGCGCGTCGGGAGAGAATTGGGCTACCCATGTGGTGGGATATCCTAATGCCTGGTCTCCTATGTAGCCGGTTACTCGCCAGTAGTACGGGGTGTTATAGGAGAAGTCGGTAAAGGGCTGGGCGTTTGTCGGCGCCGCGCCTAAAGCGGCTGTTTCTACGCGGAAGTTTGGGGATTGGAAGAGGGGATCGTCGTCCACTTCCAGGATATATCGGGTGGCCGCGGGGAAGGGAAGGACGCCGTCGCTTTCGTCGTGGGCGGTATTCCAGAGGAAGAGGGGTTCTGGAGTGTCTGCCCGAGTGTGGATGGGGGTGAGTTCGTCGTCGACGGAGTAGTAGTATGGGGGGTAAAGGGGCTCGGGAGCCATGTCACGGGCGAAGGTAAACGCGTAGGTGTGGCTCCAGGGACCTGGGCTGCCTCCCGCGTCCAGAGCCCGCACACGCCAGTAATAAGTTCCGGGGATTTTTAGGTCTCCCCAATTCGCATGGGCATATTCGGTGAAGAAGGTTCTGATGTCTGCTTTCAGGGGTGGGGCGAAACTCGCGGATTCGCTGATCTGAATCTGATATTGATACGCTCCGGGCACAGGGGTCCACCGAAATACCGGTGCGGAGACGCTAATCCAGTTGTTAACCGGGGTGAGGAGTTGGGGGGCAAAATCCCAACGGAGGCGAAAGCGCCGGGTTTCGCTGAAAGGGCCACTATTCCCGGCGTTATCCACTGCCCGGACACGCCAGTAGTAGTCTTCGTCGTTACTCAGGGTCTCTTCGGGGATGAAGGTGGTGTTCAGTGTGTCGTATTCGGTGGGCGCGGTGAAGTTCGGGTCGGTGTCGATTTGAATCAGGTAGGATTTGGCGCCAGGTACTGCCGTCCACTCGAAGGGGATGAGGAACGCCAGTACCGCGTTTGGTTCTGGGGAGAGGAGGGTGGGGGTGAAGTTCCAGTTTAGGGTGAAACTCGCGGGTCGCATGGCAGTGCCGTAGTGGTTTTGGGGATCAATAGGGGTGACGCGCCAGTAATAGCGGTCATTCCCCAGTTTTTGGGTGGGGGTATGGGCTGGCTTGAGGGTGAGTGCACTGTAGTCGATGCTGGTGAAGTTGGGGTTGTTGTCGATTTCGAAAAGGTAGTAGGCTGCTCCGGGCACAGGGGTCCATTGAAATCCGTCGTTAAAGTCTGTGAGGGTGGCTCCATCAGCCGGTGAAATAGGCGTTGGGCGCAAGGCGCCGTGGGCTGCCCAATCCTTGTGGAACATGAAGGGGGAACTGTACGGTCCCCAGGTGTCCTCTGTTCCGGCCCGAACTCGCCAGTAGTAGGTACCATCCGCGAGGGCCTGTTGTGGAGTATATGTGGTGGCATAGGTGGTTGCCTCTTGAACGACCTGAGAGAACCCGGCCGATGTGCTCACCTGGATCTGGTATTGGGTGGCGCCGGCTACTGGTTGCCATGTGAACGTTGGGGTGCCGTTGGGAGGATCGGTGATCCCGGTGGTTTGGGCGCCATTTGTGGGCGCGATGAGGGTGGGTGGAGGAAGGGTGGGTTCGGCGTGGGCGTGTGTTCCGAGGGGGAGGGCAAGGAGTATAAGGGCGAGTAGACGTAGACACGCACGCGCGGCGATGCGGTGAACGTTCATGGCCGTTGTCCTTTCCTTTGTTGGTAATCCCAGTTTGAGGTTATGGTAGGGGGACGGCTATGGCACGTCAATAGGTCATGGGGCCCATTTTAGGTGGGCACATCTGTGTGGGCCGAGGACCAGAGGTACCACGTTACAGTCACGAAGACGATGCTCGCTCCAACGCCTTGCCAAATGGTGACCAGCCGTTCTCCCAGGAGTCCGGCCGCGAAAATTAGGGTGGCTATCAGGCGAGTGGCCAGGAGGCTGCTCACAAAAGGGGCTCCCAGGTGTCGCAGCGCGGTAATTTGGAGTACATTGGCGCCGAAGAAAACACCGCCACTGTATGCCGCGAAGACAAGCCAGTCCTTTGGTCCCAGTTGATGCCATGGCTGCCAGTTTTCGTGGGTAAGGAAGCTCAGGGTAAGGGAGATGCCCACAATGGCGACCAGTTGGACCACAAATACAGTCTCGCCGGGGATGTCCTGCCGGGCAGTACGGCGAATGACGACCATGTAAAGGGCCAGGAACAAACTGCTGCCCAGGGCCAGGCCAATGCCTACGAAGTCGGTGGGCGTCAGGGTGAAGTGAATTCCTGAAGTGCCAATGTGCCGACTCATCATTAACAGCGCGCCTATCAGGGCCAGGGTCATGGCTTTGCCGGTGTGGGGTGGAATGACATCTCGGAATAAGGTGGCGCTGAGTAAGGCGACAATGAACGGGGTAAGTAAGGTAATGAGTTGTACGTAAATGGCCAGGGTAAAGCGGGCTGCTAAGACGTTGGTGATGGAGCGTGAGACAACAACGATGGCCAAGATCCAGAGGATGGGGTGCCGGAATGTGCGCAGGTTGGAACGAATCAGGGTGATTCCCAACATAATGCTCATGGCGAACAAATTGGCTACGCCAAGGAGGGAAAGGGAGGGCAGATGGCTTATTGTTTGAAGGTAACGGGCAAGGACGGGATATGCTCCCCATCCCATGTGGGCTCCTAGCGCGGCGAGCATGTATTGTGTTCGTTTGTGGGGCATTGTTTCTCCCCTGCGAGCGAATATGGTTGAGTATGAAGTCCAGCGGCTGTGCCAGGATTGGGCCCAGTTTACTGCACAATTCGGGGGGTGTAAACTTTCATGCGAATCATCGTGGGGAGGTCCTTCAATGTGTGAAAGGCGCGAGTAACGCTTTGACAGGTTGGGGAGAGTGGATATAAAATGCTCGTGCGTGGGCGGTTAGCTCAGTTGGTTAGAGCGCCTCCCTTACAAGGAGGAGGGCAGAGGTTCAAGTCCTCTACCGCCCACCACACCGAGAACCGGGCCCGGCCATTGTGGTCGGGCCCGTGTGTTTGGTGAGGTTGGCGTATACGTCTGTTCCCCATAGCCTTGTTTGGCGGTTCTCATCTTCCTGAAATCTCACGCGAAGTTCTCACCCGGGGAAGAGGGTCGCTCTCTTCACCACGAGCGTGGGTTCCCTTTGCCCTGGTTTAGACGTTGGGCTTTGGGTGCTCCGGAGGGTGTTTGATGTCCCCTCTGCCCACTTGTTGGGACCATGTGGTCAGCACGTGGTGGAGTACTTCAATGGAGGCCAGGAATTCTTCCAGGTGCAGGTGTTCGTTGGGAGTGTGATCCAGCGCGGAATTCCCCGGGCCGTAGGCTACAATGGGACACTGCCACGCAGGCCCTACTACGTTCATGTCGCTGGTGCCTGTTTTGAGTTTGAAGCCAGGTTTGCCTCCAAGGGTTCGGATAGCGCGTGTAAAAGAACGGACCAGGGCATTGTGTTTGTCGGCCTGGTACGCGGGTTCGTACCCGAAGAATGTCACCGTGCCGCCGATCTCAATGGCTGATGCGCTCAGTTGCCCTTCTAGCCATTCGCGGTTTAGCCCTGGGGGCAGCCGGAGGCCCACGCGAGCGCGCACGCGGGAGCGAAGGCCGTCATTGTCTGTGTGTATTTCGCGCAGCGAGGGAAACATCTGGTCAAAGGCTCGGGGCTTTGCGGCGTTCAGTGTGTTCGCCAGGGTTTTGATGCTCTGCCACCACTGACATGCTTTGTCCCCTACTCCCAGGGCGCCAGGGTGTGCGGTATGGGTGGTAAATTCTTCTGCCCGAAATTCCGCCAGCAGTCGTCCTTTGTACCCCAGGGTGACGCGGTCCCACGCGCTGGGTTCACCGATAATGCAGGCCGCGGGAATGCCCTCCGCCAGGAAGCGATCACGAATGTGGCGAGCCCCCCGTGAGGTGGCGGATTCTTCCTCCACCGCGCCAACGACTACAACGCGCACATGAGGGGGCGGGGTGAATCGGCTGACCGCGCAGAAAAACGCGGCTAGTGGGCCCTTTGCGTCGACACTGCCACGACCGTAGAGGATACCCTGTTCCACCCGGACAGGGATATGTCCCGGCACGGTGTCCATGTGTCCGAGTAGTACAAGTGTGTACGGTGCTGTGGGGGCTCCCTTTTCCGCCACGGCATTGCCAACGTCGTCGATGTAGGACCGCTCAAATCCGTGGGTCTGGGCCCATTGCACCAGGAGGTGGGCGACTGGGGCTTCCTGCCCGGATAGGGAAGGTGTTCTCACTAAGGTGACGAGTAATTCCACACATGCGTTTGCGTCCGGACGTTTGGCTTTTATGTGTTGTTTGCTCTTCTCAGGCATTTGGCACTCTCCCTGGAGGGAATCCGGTTTCAGCGTTCAGCACGCGGAACAGGGCATCAACCACGGTGTGTAACTCTTCCCAAGTGATGGTCAGGGGCGGCAGAAGGCGAATGACCGTAGGGCCGGCCGGTAGGGCAAGGACCCGATAGTCCTCCTGCAATCGACGCAAGTAAGGGGTTACCCGCTCCCGAAGTTCGATACCGATCATCAGTCCTAGCCCGCGAATGTCTCGCACCCGAGGGTGGACCAGTCCTTGGAGAACTTCCAGGAGCCAGGACCCTTTTTCCCGCGCTTGGGCGGGTAGGTTTTCTGATTCGATGATGTCTAATACGGCCAGTCCCGCGGCACAGGCGAGGGGATTGCCGCCGAAGGTTGTCCCGTGATGGCCTGGACGCAATGCACTGGCCACACGTTCGGTGGTGATGACAGCGCCCATGGGAATTCCACCCCCTATACCTTTGGCCAGGCATAAGATGTCCGGAGTGATGCCCGCGTGTTCGACCGCGAGGAAGGTTCCTGTACGCCCAAATCCGGTCTGCACTTCATCCGCAATAAGGAGTGTGCCTGTGGCATTGCATATTTCGCGCAGCCCGCGCAGGTATTCGGGAGTGGCTGGACGGACTCCTCCTTCGCCCTGGACGGGTTCGATGATAACCGCGGCGGTGTGTTCGTCTATGGCCGATTGGGCTGCTTCCAGGTCTCCGAAGGGGATGTGGAATACGTCCGGCAGAAGGGGCGCGAACGGCCGCCGGTATTTGGGGTTCCAGGTGAGGGAGAGGGCCCCCAAGGTGCGACCGTGGAATCCCTGTCGCATGGCGATCAGTTTGGTTCGACCTGTGGCTACCCGCGCGAATTTAATCGCGGCTTCCACACTTTCCGTACCGGAATTTGTCAAAAAGACGCGGTTCAGGCCTTTCGGGGTGACGCCGATAAGGCGCTCAATGTACGCGTCCCGGACGTCGTTGTCAAAGGTGCCGGGGCAGATGAGCAATCGCTGGGCCTGTTGCTGGATGGCCTGAACGACTCGCGGGTGATTGTGCCCGACCAGGGCTACTCCGTGCCCACTAATGCAGTCTATGTATGTGCGGCCTTTTTCATCCCAAACCCGCGATCCTTCCCCGCGTACCAGACGGAGTCCCCGCTTGGTGTATACTGGCACTTCGTATTGACTCATGGTATGGCCTCCGCGGTGTGTTTCTCTCCCGGGGGAATGTGCGTGATGTGTGTTCCTCGACCTGCAAGCGCGTCCTGGACACTTGTGGATGTGCGTCCGTCCGCGAAGATAACCCGTTGTACGCCACCCCGCAGTGCTTCGGACGCGGCGAGTACTTTCTTTTTCATGCGGCCTTGTGCAACGTTCAGGTAGGATTCCACCTCTCGGGCCGGGATGTACGGAATAAGGGTGGTTTCATCAGGAAAGTGCTGTAGTAGTCCCGGTACAGAGGTGAGGATAAGCAATGTATGGGCGTGTAGGGCGATGGCCGTCTGGGCCGCGGCCCGGTCTCCGTCCACGTTGATGGCTTCGCCCTCATAGGAGAGGGCCGGCGGTGTGAGCACGGGCAGGTATCCGGCGTCAAGCAGGGCCTGGAGCAGCGAATTATTGACCTGTTCTACGGTTCCGGTGTAGTCATCGCGGATGAGCATACGCCGACCATTTACCAGGGCTTTAATCACTTTTTTGCGCTTTCCCACCCAGAGACGCCCGTCCATCCCGCTCAGCCCTAACGCGTTTACTCCAGCCTGCTGAAAGCGTTCTACCCACCTTTTGTTCAGCAGCCCACAGTAGACCATCTGGAAGATTTCCAGGGTCTTCTTGTCGGTGCGACGACTGGTGTGTCCAGAAGGGGATGTGATGAATTGGGGTGGATGGCCCAGTTGTTGAGCGATGTGGTTGGTGAGTTCGGCTCCTCCGTGCACCACGACCACGCGTTGGCCTTCATGCCACAATTGGGCAATACCCTCTACAATGGCAGCGTGGTTAAGATCGCGGCCTCCGCCGATTTTGATAACTAGCATCGTTTTCCCCCTTGTCCTAGTCTGTCCACCCGTTGGCCCGTTCCCACCCTTCTTCGGCCACTCGAAGGACAAAGTCTACTATTTTGCCGGGAATGTCTACACCAGTGGGAGCAACGCTGTTCTTGAATTCCATGGTGTAATTGACTTCGTTAACCAGGTACCCGCGTTCTGGATCCTCCAGGATGTCGATGGCGACAACACCCCCGCCGACAGAGCGGGCCGCGGCAACGCAAATGGTGTTTAACTCGGGTGTGATTTCACACTTTTCGGCCTTGCCCCCACGCGCGGTGTTGGTGATCCAGTGGTCAGATGTGCGGTAAATAGCCGCGATGGTTTCGTTGCCCACCACAAAGGCCCGGATGTCTCGTCCTGGTTTCTCAATGTATTCCTGGATGTAGAAGATGGAGTGATGGTAAGACCCCAGGATTTTTTTGTGTTCTAGAATGGCTTCGGCGGCTTCCCGGTCGTTCACTTTGCTGAGCAATCGTCCCCAGGATCCAATGGCGGGTTTCAGTACTACAGGATATCCCAGTTCCTCGATGGCTTGTAAGGCGCTTTCCGGGGTGAAGGCTATTTTTACCCGCGGGGTGGGAACGTTGTGACGGATCAGCGCGCTGGTGGTCAGCAGTTTATTCCCACACACTTCCGCTACTTCCGCGGTGTTCACGGTGGGAACGCCCCAATCGTTGAGGATGTGGAGCGCGTAAAGGGCTCTACTGTGGTTGATGCACCGTTCTAGGACGACATCGAAGCGCTTGAAGCCGTTGGTGTGCAGGTCAAAGATGACCTTTCGGTCGTCGATGAGTTCAAACTCTATGTTACGCTTTCTCAGCGCGTCGAATATCATTTTTTCGTCCTTGCGGATGAGGGAATGCAGGATACCTACACGCGTCATGGTGACCTCCATGTGCTTTGGGGTATGGTGGGGCGGGGGGGACTTTGCCCCCCCGGGGTTATTCGCCCCAATCCTCCTCTACTTCGGGAGCCAGGTCGAGCCGCGGGGGCTCCAGGCTGATGACTTCCAGTTCAACTCCGCATTCGGGACACACAACTAATTCAGCCTCTACGACGTCTTCTAATGTGAATTCGGCTCCGCATTCAGGGCATTCAAATCGGATGTTGCTCATGGCGTCTCCTCCTTTGGTGAACGGTATAAGGTATAAAAAAACCCCGACAGGTATATTCCTGTCGGGGCCAAATCCTGGGGGATGCGTTCACACAGCGCGCATCAAGGATCGGGCCCCGTGCCCGGCTTCTTCACGCGCTTCTTCTGGGTGTGGTTGATGGCCGACGTGTTCTGTTGATGATAAGCCATGGACGTACTTTCCACCTTGTGCCAATAATGAAAAACCGCCGGTACCCTGGTCGGATACCGGCGGCCTACCATCGACGAGGTCCAAGCGTGCAGCAACGGCACCCGACTCAGGGGTGTGCCTTCTCCTGCTTGCTGCGCTTGGACTTCTTGATGATGAACACCATAGATATACCTGTTGGACGCTTCGGGTGTGATGGTATGTATTGAGTATATCCCGTAAGAGGATGTTGTCAAATTTGGGTTGGACGTGCTGAGCCAAATGTGGAACTCACTGGCGGAGTAACGCGCTATCAATTCCGGAGGAGCACCAGGAGGAGAGCCTGGAACGATATAAGGGTATGATGGTTTTTGTTTCGGTCAAGCGACGCTCGTGTGTTTCGGGCAGATTGGACCACCCGAAACACACGAGCGGCCTGTTGGTATGAATTGCCCCTTTCAGGCGAATTTATTGTTGTGAGGTGGGTTCTAACCCTATGACTACCTCCTCGCCATCCAACTTGAAGGTATCCCGCACTACATTTTCGGGTACCCCTTCCACCACCTCCAGAGTGAGGGTTTCCTGTTTGACGTACTCGCCCCAGCGGTCCAGTACTTTGCGCAGGTTTTCTCCGCCCTGCACGTAGAGGCGAATGCGGTCGGTGACCTGGAGGTCCGCTTGTTTGCGCAGGTTCTGC
>Ga0256914_1000743_pt1 | contig 31428 bp, 26 predicted proteins | sample HulkmetaG_FD_191571 | JGI IMG/M metagenome (GOLD analysis project Ga0256914, IMG submission 191571) | Hydrothermal chimney microbial communities from Main Endeavour vent field at the Juan de Fuca Ridge, Pacific Ocean - Hulk | ecosystem: Environmental > Aquatic > Marine > Hydrothermal vents ... | reverse complement strand
TTTTTTTTCGGAAATAGATACTTTACAAAGGGAAGTTGGATTTCCACACAGTTATCCGCATATCTATCTTCGTATAACTCAATCTTCTCCCTAATCCAATTTAACATCTCCGTATCAGCTTCAAGCACACCCAACGGGGTTTCGAATCCCTCTTCAAACTCCGCATAAAGACCATCAGAGGGAGTAAGATGCCCCCCGACAATGACAATGGTATCAATTTTCCGGTCAATAGAACTTAATACCTCGAGCGCCACTTTACCAGAAAACTCCCATCCGGCGTGGGGAACAATTCCCGCTCTTGCAGTAGTAACTGTGGTCTTAATCCTTCCAAGTTCTCTCTCTATCCTCTCACGGGTTTCATCACCCCTAGCAGGATACCAACCAACAGGCAAGGTTCTTTCTCTTATTCTCATTTTTACCTTCTCCCAAGGAACAAATAATTAACGTTGAAATAAAGAAATAAAAAATTAGTTCACATTCTCCTTATTATTAATATAATAATAACATGAAAAAAACAATCTCAGTTTTTGTAATAATCAGTGTTGTTTTTTACGTTTTTACGCTTTTGTTCTTCGGTATTAAATACAAAACAACCCGTGATCACAATCTTAAACAGATCAACTCACAATTCAAGGAACTAAAAATCCTAATCTCGTCAGTATACTCCGCTACCAATTCATTCAGTTCAAAATACTTCAAAATGCGAGTTCACCAAATAGTAAAAAATAACAAACGACTCAGATTAATCATGATATCCAGTTCCCAAGGTCAAATAGAGTATCTGTATACCAAAAACCGCTCTATAGTAAATAGAACAATTCTCGAAAAACCCCAAACTAACGTCAGCAAACTTAAAAAGCCACCCCTATTCTATCTCCATCCTCTTATACATAGTTACATTAAAAGCCCATTAATACCTATAAACAGCAACAGCTATGAACTTCATGCAATTTACACCGTTGTTTCCCATGGGGAATTATACAAACTCGTTAAAGACATGTTTTATACCTTTGTAGCATTTTTTATAGTAGTTTTTATATTCTCACTCTATCTTTTAACCGCCACGGGTCAAACAGCGCTTCCCTCTAACATGTCACGTGGTATTTCTAGTACCTCTAAACTTGATGTTTCGAAATCCCCGAAAGATACTACCAGCAGTATGTACTCCCCTATTTCTGGTGTAACGTGGAAAGAATACCTTGACGTAAAATTAGAGGATGAACTAAAAAAAGCAGATATTGGAAATTATAACCTTTCATTGGCAATTATAAAAATTGATGATTTTGAAGAATTAGAAAATCGAGAAGAGATATACTTATCACTCGTCAAAACCGTTCTCAACAGATTTCCCGCAAAAAACTTTGTTTTTGAATGGGATGGGGGACTTGCATTAATCCTCCCCAAAACAGACATCAAACAAGCAATAAAAAAAATGGAAAAACTACGGCAGAGTATTATTAACAAGTACTATACGACCTACAAATTTAGTATTTCTATAGGGATAAGTGCTAAAAATAATAGGGATATTTCCTCACCACAATTGATAAAGGAAACATCCCTCTCTCTAAAAAAGGCCATCTCTGAAGGAAAAAATCAGGTAATAGCCTTTAATGCGGATCCTGAGAAATATGCCAAAATACACCCGGATCCAGAACAGTACAATTAATTACTTCTTACTCTTACTATTTTCCTTCTTCTCTACCTTCACCTTTTTCTTCTCAATTGCGCTTATCGGTTTGAATATCCTCTTCAACTGCCATACACTAACTACATAGGTATACTTACCATTCGCGGGTTTGACATAAAACTGCTCTTTACCTTTTAGCTTATTACCAACATACACCTTAAAGGTTTTATTATTCTGAGTTGTAATCTCAAAATATGTATCACCGTTTTTTATCCCTGTATCTGCGGATTTATCAGTAACAAACTTCACACCCTCAAAATCAACAAGATCGCTAGTAAGAAGATTAACCTTATCCTCGTCAAGGGTTAGATTTTCTTTACCCTCAATTTTCCATACGGTCTCCTTATCTTTTGTAGCTCCCCTGTAGAGAGTATAGTTTATGGTGGGATTTTTATCTTTCTTATCAAAGGCTGCCTTCTTGAAGAATACAATTTTTAGTATATCTTTTACCTTTAAATCCTTAGGCATAATCTTTAAATACGACCAGAAATCACCCGCGGGATTCATATAATAAGAGAGAACCTCGCTAATGAGGTACACATTGTTACCCGTACTCTTTCTGATATAGTATCCACTTCCTCCGATGCCACCCTTTCCTATTAACAAATCAACAATTTTTTTGCCCTTAATATCATAGAACGTGAAATGGCGAGCCCTCTTTTCTACAACATCAAAATTATCCCAATTCTTAGGATTTTTAGAGATAAGTTTTCCCTCTTTAAGTTTCGTAAATTCATCCAGCAAATCACTAATTTTCCCGGAATCCGCGGGGTAGAGTGAATTATTTAACACTACCCACCATTTGTTCGTGCTATCCTTCTTCAGCGTTATAGATCCCGAGGGATTTGAAATAACAATCTTAGTCACTGCACTTTTCTTAAAACCGGGATATAAAAGTCTTTGAGTTTTTCTCTTCTCCACATTCTCTGGGGAAAAAATCACCCCAAGAATATAAGTTGCAGTTAAAACAAATATCACTATAACAGAAATTATTACCTTCTTTTTAAAATCCATCTTAACCCTCCTCCGATGATGATAATAATTTTCTCTGTCTCTTCCTCGAGAGGAACCTAAATACTCCGTAGAGTATTACAAGTAGAGGAATAAAAACCACATTCACCACCTCAGTTAGAAGAGCCATGGTAATTCGCTTTTTTGGATCTTGAATCTTGTTGAGTCTCATATCTCGAACAACTCGCGTCTTAATAGTGAGGAGGTCTGCATCATTGGTAAGCCAAGTAGAACAATTCTCCACAAAATCAAGATTGTAAAATGCATCGGTATACTGTAATAAACTCGAGGGAAAATCCGAATCACCAACAACAATTATCCTCGTTTCTTTGCTCTTATTGATTTTCTTTTCATTGGCCCATGGACTCTTTTCTCCCTCTCGTTTAGGCACAGACTTATCAGCAAAAAAACTGCTAAAACTACCTGTAACCGCATAGGCCAGGGTATACTGTCCTCTATTCTCTGTACCGATATAATTCAACATATCCGACTGGTAAGGATTTGTCATAAACTTCTTTTTCATAACCCATGCTTGCTTTGTTGTTTTTATAAGCGCCTCCGCTTTAAGTCCTGACTTCTTATTCCATACAAGAGGACTTGCCCAATATAGATCCAAACCCTGAAATCTAGCCGTTATAGGATTTTTACGGGAGACATTTTGGCTGGAAATAGTAATCCATTCTGGATACTTACCTATTATCTGCCACATTGTTTGCCCAAAGAGCTGTCGTGGTATTCTAAAAGTTTTGTTATACTTATCCAGAACAAGCTCGCGTTTAACATCTATGCCATAAGCCTTTAGCATATCGAGAATAGGAGATTTTTCAATCTTAGTAGCTCGTAAATTGTTTTTCATATCAATCCTGATACCATCAACCAAGAAAAGAATCTTTCCTCCCTTCATAAGGTATTGATCTATGGGATAGACATCATAGTTATCAAATCCACCGTCACCAATTACTATAAGGAGGGATATATCTGATGGAATAGCCTTCCCAGGAGTTATCTGGCTAACCTCAAAATTAGCAGAAAGTTGAGACGCCATAGACCTATAGTTACTATAGGTTCTATCTGGGTTGGCTATAATAATACCAATTTTTTTGTGCTGGTTTTTTACAATCCTTCTTATTTTGGAAGTTAACTCATACTCAAGCGTATCGGTACTTGCCACTACAGGGAGGGTATCATGCCTATCAAGATATTCAATTACAATACCAGTGTAAACCATTGCCACACTACGCTCATTTTTCTCAACCACCTCTATCTGCTGTGGAGCAACTCCAAGACTCTGAGCGGTTGCAGTATCCCCCGTTTTAGCAGGATCAACTATCGAAACCACTATCTTCCCGTGCGAATATGCTGCATATTCATTCAGCAAATCTATAATCCTCTGGGGAAATGTATACAATCGTCTTAATTTATCAGATACGTAGTAGATTATATTAACCCTCTCAGGAATTTCCTGGAAAAGTTCCTTCGAAACTTTAGAGATGGTAAACTCCTTATTCGCCGTGAGGTCTATCCGAGTAAAAAACCTATTGGTGTTAAGACCCACAAGCACGAAAATTATTAAAACCAAAACCAATATTGTTATTTCTCTTAGTTTCTTATTCATCGCTCTACCCTCACTTCCACTTATTCAGTATCAGTACTTTAACATTCAAATAGAAAAACAAACCTGTCACTATCAGGTAAAAGAACAAATCCCTTGTATCAATTAAACCCTTCCTAAAGGTTTCAAAATGGTAACCTAGAGAAAAATAATTAAAAACTGAGGCTAACCATACGGGTAGGTTTACCAACTGATTGACCTGGTTCACCAATGTCAAAAAGAGTAAAATAATAAGTCCAGAAACAAACGCAGAAATCTGGTTGGTAGACACAGCAGAAATAAATAAACCTATAGAAATTCCTGTTGTTCCGATAAGCAAGACACCCAGGTATTCACCGAATATCTGCCCGGCATCAAACCTTCCCATAAAACTTAACAGAATTGGAACAGGGAGAGTTAAAACAATCATAATAAATAGAACAATAAAAGTACTTAAAAATTTTCCAAGGACAAGTTGATACTCCTTATATGGAAGGGTCATTAATACTTCGATAGTTCCAAGTTTCTTTTCCTCCGCCCAGATTCTCATAGTTAGAGCAGGAATAAGTATTATAAATACCGTTGGCATGATCGCAAAATAAGCTCTAAGAGAGGCCACATTTTGCGCAAAAAAATTCTGTAGGTAAAAAAACCATATAGAGGTAAAAACTAAGAAAGCCGTTACCGCTACATATGCTATAGGAGAGTTAAAATAGCTCTTTAACTCCTTTTTAACCAGACTCACCGTACTAGTTGGCATGGTTTCCCCCTTCTCTTGTTAATTTGATGAATATATCTTCAAGACTAAAACGCTCCGGTATCATAGCCAGTATTTTATATCCCTCCTTCACTGCCCAATCAAATATTACCTCTTCAGCATCACTTTCGGGATCAAGAGAAAGATGGAAATTAACCTTATTTTCTTCAATCTTTTTACTACTCAGTATCTTCCTTATCACTTTTAAACTCTTAAGAGCCTCCTCAATGGCACTAAGCTCTTTCCCCTTAAGGGTTAGATCAAGCATAACCTCTCCTTTCATCTCCCTCCCAATCTCATCCGTTGTACCACTGGCAACAATCTTACCCTCATTCAGTATGAGAACATTACTGCATGTCGCTTCTACCTCTTGTAAAATATGGGTTGAGAGAATGACTGTCTTCTCTTTGCCCAGTTGTTTGATTAGTTCCCTTATCTCAATTATTTGATTAGGATCAAGCCCGCTTGTTGGCTCGTCTAGAATCAGTATCTCAGGGTTATGAATAATAGCCTGAGCCAATCCTGTTCTCTGTCTATACCCCTTCGACAAACTACCGATCGTCTTATACACTACTCCCTCCAGACTGCACTCATCTATAACCCTTTCTATTCTTTCCTTTTTGTTAGAACCAACCAAACCACGGGCATCTGCTATGAAATCGAGGTACTCCATAACATTTAAATCTGGATAAAGAGGTGCGGTTTCGGGCAGGTAACCAAGAGAGCGTTTGACATTGAGCGGATCCTCATAGATGTTAAAACCATTTAAAGTTGCATCGCCGTATGAGGGAAACATAAAACACGTTAGCATTTTCATTATGGTCGTTTTCCCCGCTCCATTTGGGCCTAACAGTCCCACAATTTCTCCTCTCTCGATCTTAAAAGACACCCCTTTAACTGCCTCAAGTGAACCGTAGTACTTACCTAATCCGTTTACCTCGATCATGAGAATCCTCCAAAACTAAAATAGATAGATATACAATATATAAAACATAATCTTATAACAAATAGAGGGTCAAGGCTAGAGAAAAAATTATTCAAAAGCGGTTTGTTTTCAATCCGGATTTGGTAAATTTATACCCTGCAAATCTCTTGTTAAGAAAGTGTTGGCGAATACAGATCGTGCCTCTTCCAAAAGCCGCTTCAAATCCTTTTCCGTATAACGAGGACTATAATGGATTAACCCCAATCTTCCCACATTTCCTTCCTTTGCTATTTTTGCCGCCTGAACAGAGGTAAGGTGTTTTTTCTCCCTCGCACTCTCGAGTAACTCACTGGTAAACATTCCCTCACATATCAGAAGATCAGAATCCCGTACATTACCGGCAATACTCTCTAGAAAGAGGGTATCAGTCACAAACGAGAACTTCCTTCCCCGCCTCTTCGGGCCCATAACATCCTCAGGATGGACTACTCTCCCATCCGAGGCCTTAACAGCTCTCCCGCTCTGCAGGGTCGACCACAGGGGTCCCTTCGGAACGTTTAATTTCATAGCTCGTTCCGGATAAAAAACTCCCGGTCTTTCATCCTCCTCAAAGGTGTAACCTACACATGGTTTTGAATGTAAAAGATTAAAACTCTTAACAGAAAAACCCTTCCTTTTGAAAATTACCCCCTCACCCTCTATCTCTTTAACCACAATCTCATAATTGATATACATATCCAAAATTTTTCTGTTTGCGTGCACATACTCCCTTATTTTCGGAGGCCCAAAAATATAGAGAGGTTCTTCTCTCTCCACCTGAGAGGAAAGCATAAGTATACCCGGAAGACCTGTTACATGGTCTGCATGTGTATGAGAAATAAATATCGCACCAATTTTTTTCCATCTCAGATTAAGCCGTCTCAAGGCAATCTGGGTTCCTTCCCCACAATCAAACAAAAAAATTTCACCCTCCCGACGCAAAAGTACAGAGGTCAACCCCCTGTTAGGCAAGGGCATCATACCACCTGTTCCTAAAACAAACACCTCAAAACCCATAGTCACCTCTAGCTTTCGTTTGTTTGAATTCAATCGGTAAAAGTTAATATAAATAAACAATTTGTTAAACACCAAATAGTGAAAATTTGTAACACATTAAAAAGCTATATTTGTGTCATTTTTATACAGATATACCCATATTAACCCACCCTGTATCATTTTTACCCTAAGAAACAACAACAGAACAAAACATATTAATCTCATCTATATTTCTTTACAACATAAGCAAATACATCCTGCAAATTTGGCATATTTATTGCTTATAAATCAGTGAAAAAATCGAAACAGAAAAATACAATGGAAGGAGGTGATAATATGAACCTGGTAAAGTACAAACCGACTGATATCTCATTCTTCGATTGGGATACAGTTTTAGATAGATTTTTTGAAGATCCTATCTTTGATACCAACGTTCCAGCAGTAGACCTGAAAGAGGAAGATGATAAATTCCTCATGGAGGTAGAACTTCCCGGTCTTACAGAAAAGGACATAGAACTGAAAATCGAAGGGAATCTGTTAACCCTTAGTTCCAAGAAAGAAATGACACGGGATGAAAAGAAAGACGGATACATAATCAAAGAGAGGAGACATACATCCTTTACTAGAAGTTTCACCTTGCCAAACTCAGTTGATAAAGACAAAATCGAAGCGGAGTTTAAAAACGGTTTACTCACGATAACGTTCCCCAAGATAGAATCTAAAAAGCCGAAACTTATCAGTATAAAGAACAAGAAGTAGGCAGGGTCCCAGACAAAGAGAGCAAAAGAAGCCACCTTTGCTGGTGGCTTCTTTTTTTGTTTCTACTCCGGTAGCTCAAAAATATTCTTTGAGATTTTTTCGTCATGTTCCTTTTCTCTTTCTATCATTTCTCTACCAGCTATAACAACGGTTCCACCTTTGCTATATGCCGATTCGAGTTCGTGAGCGACCCGGACAATGGCCTCCCTGGAAGCAAATTTCATAATCTTTCTTCGTTCTTCTCTCAACTCATCCGTTATTTTCCCCAACAACCTTTTAAGACTTACAAACCCTTTCTCTCCCGGATCTATGGGGCGTTCTTCCCTTCCAATCGTACCCAGAATCGAATTTTTAAACTGCCTATCTGATAACTCCTCTATCGAAGAAAGTCCATTTCTATATTCCAGAAGAGTGTTTACAATATTGGGGTCCCTATAAGAGCAAAGTACAAATGTCCCCTCACTACTATAATTAAAGGCAAAGGCACCGTAGGCCCCTCCCTTCATTCGAATTCTCTCCCAGAGGTAACCTGTACGTAATAGATGTGCCAGTATAGATTGAAAAGGCTCTCTTCCATCTCCAAACCGTCTTGCTTTTAACGCCTTAGAAACAAAACCAACTTTAGAAGAAACGGCAAGGGTTTCACATTCTCTTCCTGTTTTACCACTGATAAGAGGGTCCGCTTTTAGAGATTCAATAAACTCACTAAACCCTTTGCCTTTATTTACCATACCTTCCCTACCCTCTCCATGCGTAAATTGGTCAAGAAATTCCTTCCTAATGGCCATGAGCACATCATTCCTATCCTCCAGTGAAGCAGTAACATTTAGTATCATCTGGCCTTTAAGTATTATCTCTCGAAGAGACTCAAGGGTTTCTGCAAGTTCATCGATAAATCCGACTTCTCTATCTGCCTTTTCCACCAGATAATTCAAAAAGATATATTGTGACACACCCTGCCATATCTCCTCTATTCGAGCAGGCTTAGAAACCATACTTCTAGCCCTAAGCATTGCAAACAGATGCCCCTCTGGTATAAGCTCACCCTTAAAATCATTTCTAAACTCAACTAAAACGTTTTTTAAATGTTCTCTATCAGAAAAATCCGCCTTACAGATAATCTCTCTTACCAGCGATACCGCCCTACTGAATCTAGCCTTTAGAGCCTTAACCCTAAAAAACATATGAGTAGAAAATGTGTCTATAGGTTGCCCAACAATATTACTCAATTCAAGTGTGGTATAGAAACCGCCGGTAAATTTTGCCAATAATCTAGCCACCTCATCGTACTTTTTATCTTTTAAACCACTTTTACAAATCACTCTTCCCAAAAGGGGAAGCAAAATTCTCATATTCTCATCTATATGCGAAATATCAAACCCAATATCAAGATAGATTACACCATTAGTATAGATGTCATGAAAGTAAAGATCACACCCCTCCACATCTATTTCTTCTATGGGGATTTTCTCTACACTTTCAGGTATATCTTCCACCCTCAGAGTAGGAATTTTGTCCAGATCCTCCTTCGAATCAGGAGATTCTAGAAAGTTCCTTAACTTCTCCACTTCCTTTTTCACCCTTTCTCTATCTGATTCCCCCATCAGAGAGACAATTTTTGCCAATTTTTCATCAATAGCAATAGAAATCCTATCCTTATACTCCGGGTCAGGATATACAACCACGGTACTTCTATGCCTGTTATCGAGAAATACCTCTTTAATTAGACTTTCCAGCTTAAAACCATTATCTATCTCCGATTTTAATCTATCCATATAGTCGTTAAAAATAAGGGTCTCCTCTGGTTCTAAGCCATGCAACCATCCCCTTAGGGTTTTCCTCATCAATCTAAGGGCAAAAGGAGCGCCATTCCCCCTTATTTCCCTATTCCTAAACTCAACCCTATGAACAGCAGCATCTACCAACTCCCTATCAATACCCTGAGCAACCAGCTCTTCAAGGGTATCAAAAACAAGATTCTCTATCGCCTCTCTCCTTTCCCTATCCGTGCCTCGTAACCCTACCGAAAACACCGATTGTTTCAGCTCTGTAGTGAGTCCTGTACCAGGCGCTAGATCTTCTCCCAGTCTAGACTCTATAAGACGTTTCCGTAGAGGAGAACCAGGATTGCCTACCAGAAGTTCGGAAATAACCTCCATAATAATCAGTCTGTAGGGATCAGTCACAGGAACAGCAGCCCAATTGAGCAAAACGGTGGTTTTTCTTCCAGTATCAGTTCCCTTCTTCAGAGGATAAGTCCTCTCTACAACCACCGGTTTACCCCACTCAGTTTGAAAAGGGATCTCCACGTTAATATCCAGAGGTTCAAATTTAGAGAGGAACTCTCTATTCAAAAAATCAAGATGTTTCTCAGTAGATATATTTCCATATAGGAATATATGGGAGTTCGAGGGATGGTAATAACGGCGGTGAAAATTCAGAAATTTTTCATAGGTTAAATCAGGAATTGACCATGGTTCACCTCCAGAATCAAAACCATAGGGTGTATCCGGGAACAATGATCTATACGACATATCCTCCACAAGCACTTCCGGATCGGAATACGCTCCCTTCATTTCATTAAAAACAACACCAACAAAACGAGCTACTTTATCAGTTTCCCCTGATCCCAGAGAATTTCCAGAGGAAGACTCCCCTCCAAACTCAACATGATACGCCTCCTGCATAAAAGTTTCCTTCCGCATTAGAGGAAAAAACACAGCATCCCCATAGACAAGCATCAGGTTGTAAAAATCCTTCTCCACCAGACTGCTGGCGGGATAAACCGTTTTGTCAGGGAACGTCATAGCGTTTAAATAGGTATTCATACTGCTGTTTAACAGTACAACAAAGGGCTCCTTAACCGGAAATCGTTTCGAACCGGAGAGAACAGAATGTTCCACAATATGGGCTACTCCCGTACTATCATCAGGAGGTGTCTTGAAAGCAAAGGCAAATAAGTTCTCCCTATCGTTGTTGAAAAGATGATACACCTCAGCCCCCGTTTTAATATGCCGCAACCTTATTCCTACAGAATGATAATCCTCTACCTCTTTTACCGATATAACCTCGAAGCCATTGGATTTATCACCTATCTTTAAATGTACCCGTTTCAATAAATCATTCATCAATCCACCTCACCTTCTAAGTTTAAATCCGCTATAATGTTACACACTTCTCTCACATCCTCCAGAGAAACATCGAGATGGGTAACCATCCTTATCTGATCTGGGGCAATAGCTCCACAGAGCACTCCCCTTTCCCTTAATTTCTCCACTACAGAGTAAGCATTATAGGAACCCGTTCCAAAATATACAATATTAGTCACAACTCTACCGGGATCTATAACTGCCCATTCACTTTGGGCTAGAACCTCCGCTATCATTTTCGCCTTTACATGATCCTCGGCAAGTTTATCCACATTATTTTCAAGTGCATAGATACCAGCCGCTGCCAAAATACCCGCCTGTCTCATTCCACCTCCCAACATCTTCCTAACACGCCTCGCCTCATCCACAAATGCTCTCTCACCACAGAGAAGAGCCCCAACAGGAGCTCCAAGTCCTTTGGAGAGGCAGAAAGTAACGGTATCAACAAATCCGCATATCTCTTCCGGTTTCAAACCTGAGGCTATTGATGCATTAAACAATCTAGCTCCATCCATATGTATCTTGAGCGAATGAGTTTCCGCAAATGTGTTGATATCTCCAAGTTCTTCTTTTGTATAAAAAGTGCCTCCGGCCAAATTATGAGTATTCTCCACAACAACCATCCTTGTTCGTGCCATATAATAAATATCCGGTCTCACCTTTTTCTCCAGTAAATTAGAAGAGAGTATCCCTCTCTCTGTAACAACAGGAACGGGAAGTGCACCGGCAATCGCAGAAACAGAGGCGAGTTCGTAGTGAATCATATGGCCTCGATAGTCTATCAGGAACTCATTTCCATGCCCACAGTTAAGATACACAGGGATAAGATTACCCATAGAACCTGAAGTTACAAAAAGTGCCTTTTCTTTCCCTGTAATTTCGGCTGCCAACTCTTCCAACCGATTTACAGAGGGATCCTCATGGTATACATCATCCCCCACTTCGGCCTCATACATAGCCTTTCGCATACCCTCACTCGGGCGGGTTACGGTATCACTTCTCAGATCATATACTTTCATCCCCATACTACTCCCCCAGGTATAAATTGTGTCTCTCTAATCTACCACATCCCGGAACAAAATTTAAGTTTCAAAAGTTCCCGCCTCAAATGCTCTTGAATAAATTCAAAAGAAACAATATTACATATATAAAAAACCTACAATACAGGAAACCTCAGAGGAATTTGACCCGAGGAAATCCGGAGGTAAAGATGTTAAAACCAGAGGGGAAGAATATACTAATAACCGGAGCGGCTAGCGGTATAGGGAAATTATTGGCAGAGATGATGGCAGAAGCCGGGGGGAATTTAATCTTACTTGATATAAACGAAGAGGGTCTTAATAGATTTAAAGAGAAATATAAGGGAGAAAACATACACATTTGGACATACAGAGTTGATCTAACATCCAGAGAAGAAATAGAAAGAGTAGCGAAAGAAATTAAAAGAGATACGGGCAACAGAGTGGATATAATAGTCAATAATGCAGGAATCGTCACAGGCAAACCATTTATAGAGAGTAGCACAGATGAGATTGAAAAATCTTTTAGGATAAATACACTTGCTCACTTCTGGATAGTAAAAGCATTTATAGACGAGATGGTAAAACGAAATAGCGGCCACATTGTAACTATTGCCTCCGCCGCTGGTATTATAGGTGTTAAAAAGCTTTCAGATTACTGTGCTGCCAAATTCGCTGTCTTTGGTTTTACGGAATCCCTTAGAATGGAATTTAAGATGGACAACATAGATATCAAAACAACAATTGTTGCCCCCTTCTATATAGATACCGGGATGTTTAAGGGAGTAAAATCAAAAGTTCCGTGGTTACTACCGATAATGAAACCTGAAGACGCCGTAAGAAAAATATTTAAGGCCATAATCAAAGAAAAGCCCCTTTTGCTTCTACCTCCCGTTGTAAAATCGGTATGGTTTTTCAGATTACTATCGGTTAGAATTTTAGACTGGGCTGCTAACTTGCTGGGTATTAACAACACAATGGACGAATTTGTAGGAAGAAATGGTACAGAAGGGCGATAAAACTTTACGAAGGGAGTCAACAGCTATGGAAGACGAAATAAAAAAGACCCTCGGTGGACGAGAATACACGGTATCTAAGAATCCCTACACAGGTGAGGTTTTGGGTAAATACCCTGTCAACACACGAGAAGAAATTTTTGAGGCAATAAAACTTGCCCGAGAGGTTCAAAAAAATTGGACCGAGACTCCCTTAAAAGAGCGTATAAAAAAAATAGAAAGAGTACGGGATTACGTGGCAAAAAATGCAGAATTGATAAGCGAGGAGATATCCAAAGAAAACGGTAAATCTCCGATAGATGCCCTGGCAACGGAAGTTCTTCCCGCAACAATTGCGGTGGATTACTACTGTAAAATGGCAAAAAAAATCCTCAGAGAGGAGAAAATTCGCACCGGCAATATCCTCCTCTTCAACAAGCGGAGCAGGATAATAAAAAGCCCGTACGGGGTAGTAGCTATAATATCTCCATGGAACTACCCGTTTTCAATTCCTTTCTCCGAAATAGTGGAAGCACTGCTCGCAGGGAATGCTGTAATCCTAAAAACGGCAACTATTTCGCAACTTGTAGGCCACAGGATAAAAGAATGTATAGAGGTAGCTGACCTTCCACAGGGACTATTCACTCTAATAAATACACCCGGGAAGTACGCGGGGGACTACTTTATAGAGGGAGGCGTGGATAAACTCTTCTTTACAGGCTCCGTTGAAACGGGTAAGTACCTTATGAAAAAGGCATCGGAGAGACTTCTTCCCCTATCATTAGAGTTAGGGGGGAATGATCCCATGATAATACTAAAAGATGCGGATATAGAGAGAGCTGCATGGGGAACCATATGGGCTGGCTTTCAAAATGCGGGACAATCCTGTGGTGGCATAGAGAGGGTCTATGTAGCAAGGGAGATATATACCGATTATCTCGAAAAATTAAAAGAGTACCTCGAAACACTAAATGTAGGCCCCATCCTGCATCCCAATGACTTCAGTACGGATATAGCCGGACTAACAAAGACAGAACAGTATACCACAGTAAAAGAACACGTAGAAGATGCCCTTGAAAAGGGGGCTAAAATCTACTATCAGCATAAAGTAAAAGCGAAATCCGAGGGTTACCAGCTTATTTATCCCCCAACAGTTGTTATTAACGTAAACCATTCGATGAAACTTATGCGCGATGAAACATTCGGTCCCGTTGTAGGGGTTATGCCATTCAACAATATCGAAGAGGCAATACAACTAGCAAACGATTCCCATCTCGCCCTAACGGCCTCAATATGGACCAAAAACAGAAAAATCGCAAAACGGATTGCGAGTTACCTCGAAGCCGGGGTGATAACTATAAACGATCATCTCATGAGTCACGGATTGGCGGAAACACCGTGGGGTGGGTTTAAATACTCAGGGCTTGGAAAAACCCACGGAGAAATGGGCTTTAGAGAGATGCTCAAACACAAAGTGGTAGTGGATGATCTCCTATACTTCACAAAACGGGATCTCTGGTGGCATCCGTACAGTGAAAAACTCTATCGAGGATTGGAAGGGGCCGTTTCCGCTCTATATGGGGCAAAGCTTTTCACCAAGCTAAAGGGGTGGGGAAGGGTTGCAAAAACATTTTTTAGAATATTCCACACACACTAGATTTTAGAACGAAAGTATGGAAGAAACAGTAAAAAAAATAATAGAACGAAACAAAATCATAAAAGCCATAAGGGAGTACTTTACGCACAACAATTACACCGAGGTTGATACCCCAATACTATCTCCCTCTCTTATCCCCGAGACAACAATTGAGGTATTCGCCACCACCTATGTAAATCCAAACTCCGGGAAAGAGAGCCCTCTCTATCTCATCCCATCACCGGAAATATTTATGAAAAAATTACTTGCAATGGGAATAGGAAATATATTTCAGATAACAAAGAGCTTTAGAAATTGTGAAGAGGTATCAAGCCTCCATAATCCGGAATTTACCATGCTCGAATGGTACACCGTGGGAGACACATACATAGAATCCATAGGGGTAACAGAAAACCTCCTTAGACACCTAAGAGAACAATTAAAAATAGGGCATTTACGATACGGAGAAACAACAATAGATCTGGACTCCCCATTCGAAATTATTTCTGTGGAAGAACTATTTAAAAAGAAATTAGGCGTAAATCTTTCAACTCTCATAAATGATGAAAACTATATAAACCACATCCTCGAAAAACAGAAATTACTCTACAACAAATCCTCAAACTGGCAAGAAAAATTTAATCAACTCTTTCTTGCCTATATAGAACCTACCCTCCCCAAAGAGCATCCAGTTATCGTCATTGATTATCCCTCTAAAATAAAAACTCTTGCCAAAAGGCATAAAAACCCCGATTTTTCCCAGAGATGGGAGTTATATATCGCTGGGATCGAGATAGCAAACTGCTATACCGAAGAGGACAACCCTAAAAACATAAGAGAATTCCTTGAACAGGAGGAGAAAAAGAAAGAAAAAGCTCTTATAAAACACAAAACAGATAGAGAGTTTTACAAATATTTTTACAATTTTCCCCCATGCTCTGGAGTAGCAATGGGAATAGAGAGACTCATGATGATTTTTCTCAATAAAAAAGAAATAAGAGGGGTGATTCCTTTTTCAATTTTTGATAGTATATACCCCAGTATATGAAGGGCAATTCTTAAACAAATCAAAACTATCGTATTAGAAAGGATTTACCATGATAAAAGCTGGATCAATATCCAAGGGTATGTTCTTATCCATCAAAAATGAACCGTACGTAGTGGTAGAGCGAGAATTTGTCAATCCAGGAAAGGGCTCTGCATTTGTACGACTCAAACTAAAAAATCTAAAAACAGGTTTGGTCAACCGGCAGGTAATTAAGAGCCAGGAATCCGTAGAGGATATAGAAGTAGAAACAAGAGACGCTCAGTACCTCTACAACGACGGCAACGATTTCATCTTTATGGATACCGAGACCTATGAACAGATTCACATACCCATAAAGGCAATGGAAGAAAAAATGGCATACTTAAAAGAGGGGGAAACTTTTCAACTCATCATCTGGGAATCTACCCCACTCGATATAAAACTTCCATATAAGATGACATTTAAGGTCATAGAAGCGGAAAATGCCACCAAGGGCGATACCGTCACCGGGGCCACCAAGAATGTCAAAATCGAAACAGGATACACAATTAAGGTTCCTCTATTCATAAAAGAGGGTGATACCATTCTCGTCAATACAGAAACGGGAGAATACGTAGAAAGGGTAAACTAACGACGATTGATCACAGTAGAAAATTTTACGAATAAAGAAGTAAATTTTTACTTCGAAGGTCAAAACCTTCACTTTAAACTTTCACAGTCACTATTTAGCAGTTTTGACATAGACCAGGGCTCAAAGTTACTTCTGAAAACAATCATAAAATCACTAAACCTCTCAAAAGTAAAAACGGTACTTGACATTGGATGTGGAATAGGAGTTCTTGGAATAACTCTAAAAAGTTTCAATCCCCATATAAGAGTATTCAGCCAAGACAGAGATGCCCTTGCCGTTGAGTTTACACGATTAAATGCAGAAAGCAATAGGATAAAAGATATCTACTCATTTGGTTCACTAGCTATGGAGTTTCCACCCGAGAGTACCAAACCCCTCTCACAAGGCGCAATACCCCCAAATAGGTTTGATCTTTTAGTTTCCAATCTACCTGCCAAAGCGGGAGAACCTGTGCTTAGACACATTATAAAAAATGCCCCATACCACAGCACTCCCGATGGTACCTGTGCCTTTGTAATAGTAGAACCCCTCAAACAGCTCTTTAAAGAGGAGCTAATCAAAAATGATTTTGAAATTCTAACGGAACATTCCACAAAAAAACACTCTGTATTTATCTATCGAGACAGAAAAAACGGCCATTTCACACAACCCATCAATCCCAATCCACTAACCCCCTATCTACGTAGCACCCTTGAAATTGATGGTAAACTCACAATAGAGACAGTTTACGGTATAAAGAACTTCGACAGTTTGGACTTCGAAACAGAATTAGTATTATCCCTACTACACGACTCCCCTCTTACAGGAGACACTCTCATATGGAACCCCTATCAAGGTTACATACCCGTTTATCTGGCGACAAACCGTAAAAACAAACTTAACAGTATTACTATAGTAAGCAGAGACTATCTTAGTTTGTCAATTACAGAATACAACATGAAAAAAACTAACTATCCTCGATCAAAACTACGCTACATTCATCATCCTTTTTTCGACCAACAATTCTACAAGTCGTGTAATTTCAACTCCGCTATTGTCTCACTCGACCATGATCCTGGAATAGATTACTCAAAAGAAATTCTTAAAATAACAGAGGATCCATCATTTGAGAACACCTCGTTAATAATAAGTGGAAAATCACATCAAATAGCACCACTCAAAAAACTCGTAAAGAAAAAAAATATTTTAAAATTCAAGAAAAATAGAGGATACAGTGGTATATTTATATGGTTTACCCATTAACAAAGTCAATTTTACATTAATTTAAGGTGAGACACAGGACAAAGAATGGAAATAAATTTGGTGGTAATAGCTAAATTACACATTATCAGACAGAGTCTTATGCAGAGACTTAAACCTCTCGGATACAATGTATATACATTCGCAGATGCACAAGAATTATTAAAACATTTTAGTACCATTAACCCCGACGCAATCGTCATGGACGGTGATGGCGAAGAAAAAACGTGGAAACTTTTGTTATTAGGATTGAAAAAACTGAAAAAAAGAATATTTTTTATCTTAATGATAAGTAAAATGTCAATAGACGAGGCAAATCAAGCAATTTCACTTGGTGTCTCAGGTATCATACTAAAACCATTTAATCCAGCACAACACATTAGAAAAATCTCGGAGATCATTCTCGAAGAAAAATCCATCCAGATGAAAAGAGAATTCCCCCGTTTTTACTTCGGTGCAAATGAAAAGGCATCTTTGAAATATTTCGACACGAAAATAAAGGATATTACCTCATTTATTGTAATAAATCTCTCCCAACGAGGGGCCCTTCTGCACCTTATTTATCCTGAGACCAAGGATGTCCTGCAACCGGGATACAGAGTGCCGGAGGGCAAGTTAACATTGGGCACAATGGAATTCTCAATATCTTTTATGGTTATTCATAACGAGAGTAATAAAATAGGGATACTAATCGAAGAAATCCATAGTGAGAAGAACCAATTTTACAAATATATTGATACGCATTATACGAATATTTTTGGTACCTCAAAGGTAAAGGGAAAATGGTAGGTGTCTTTTTTATAGCAATTCCAATTCTAATAAGTAGTATTCCAATAGCATGTAATCTGTTATTTGCAATAGACCTTCGAAGTGTAACAGGTATATTTCATGCCTTTTTCACCCTTCTAACATTGATTACTGCCTTTACAGCAATACAGGCAAATAAAAACAACCCATCAACAAAGAGAGCATGGATGTATTTCTTTGCTGGAATACTTATGTTTGCAATAAGCGGATTTGCCAGAAAAATCACAGGGGAGAATTCACCCTATTTATCAAAAATCTTATTTCTTATAGCAACAATCCCCATTTTTATTTTTATTTATCTAATAGTGAATCCTCTACGCCACTTTCTATACACAAAACAACAAAAGAAACAAATTATACTGATATACATAATAATAGCATTTCTATTCACTCTAGCCGTCATAATTCCCATTTTAATTCAACTTCCAACCAAATACAGAATAGAACATAAACTCCTCATACTCCACTCGATTAGCACACTTTTTCAATTAGCTATTATTTTCCCTATTAGCGGTATTCTCATACTATTTGGTATTAAACCTGGAAATCTATCCTACCTTCTAATCGGATTTGGATTTTTATCCGGCCTTATTACCGAGATAATGACTCTATATAACTTCTTTTATAATACTACTATCACACGTGACTTACTCTATATCACAGGTTACTTAGAAATAACATACCTATTCATGGGAGGTCTAGTAGAAACTTTCTACTCTAGAAAAAACACCTAAACTACTCCCAGAGGGTATCTCCGTTAACATAGAAAGTTTCCTCCGTTTCCGTTATCCCTGAGGAAATAATTCTATTAATCGCATTTAAATAGGCTACCAAACTCGCCTCTATCACATCTGTACTTCCATAATGCCCGTGAAATCTTTTACCCTTAAACTCAACTGTTACTGTTATCTCTGCCCTGGCATCCTTCCCCTCAGAAACAGTATCAACGGTATACATTATAAGTTTTGGGGACAACCCAACAGCTCTGTCTACCGCCCTATACAACGCATCCACAGGTCCTGTTCCACCAGCGGATTGGACAATTTTTTGTTCACCATTCCACAGTTCCACAATCCCAACCGGTAGGGTAGATGAACCCGTCATAACCCCGAAAGACCCCAATATATATTTTTGGAGATTCTGAGTTCTCATATCTTCGATAATTAATCGCAATTCAGAAACTTTTATATATCCCTTCTTTTCCATGTAGTACTTATACTTAGAATAAAGCTCCTCAAGGACAATGCCTTCATGAGAAATATTAAAATTCTCGAGAGCCTTTTCAAATTCTGCCACCCCCATCACTTGACTAGAAAAAATTTCATCCGACTCTTTTCCTATATACTCCTCACTTAATATCTCCCTTACCCTCTCAGGCAAAGAATCCCTCGATCTAGAACCCTCCGGCTCTCTAAAAGCACATCGGCCAATTACAGGCTTGTTGGGATGGGGTACTATACCTGTCAAATGAGAAACCAGTAGGGCTGTTTGATTGATCTTCCCCATTTTTAAAGAGTGTTCGATATTAAAGCCCCCACTTAACAACTCAATGCTCATTGCCACTTCCTCCAAAGGAGTATTTCCAGACCTTGCTCCCAATCCGCCTATAGTTACCTCAACATGACTTGCACCATTTTCTATGGCAGTAAGAGTATTCGCCGTAGCAAGTCCAAGATCATTATGAAAATGCACACCAAGAATAGTTTTGTAATCCTTCTCTGAAATACGCGAATAAACTCTCTTTACCAGTTTACTAACCTGAAAAGGGAACATAACCCCGTTGGTATCAGCCAAACTCACCGTATCAGCTCCACTTGAACAGGCAACATCCACGGCATCAAGAAGAAATTCCTCCTCCGTATGGGGGAATTCGCTAAAAGAAAATTGTACCATAACATTTGACCGTTTAGCATGCAAAATTGCTTCCTCTATCATTTTGAGCACTTCGCCCCTTTTCTTTTTGAGGACCTCATTTATAAATTGATCAGAGACAGGCATAAAAATGTGAAGGTAGGGTTTATCGGCGTTAGACAGATTCCTTAATGTAAAATCAATATCTTCAGGTATGGCCCTACTCAACGCAGAGATATAAGCTCCATCCTTAATTTCTCTCGAAATTGCAGAAACCGCTTCTCTATCACGATCCGATGCGAAAGGATATCCCGCATCAATAATATCCACTCCCAGCTCATTTAGCTTATGTGCAATCTCCAATCTGTCTCTGAGATTCATAACCATAAAGGGTAACTTATTTCCATCTCTAAGCGTTGTATCCAAGAAAAAAATTTTACGACTCATACGATTCATTTCCTCCCTCTATCTACTGAAGAAAATAATAATCCCTATCTAAATAATTTTAAAGTAGAATTTACTTGTTGAAAAGCAACCAGCTTGATAATATCATTCAATAACTAACTATGTCCAAGATAGAAATAATTCTTACAGCCGAAGAGACCAAAAAATTCAACCTTAAGGGTAAAACCGCTGTTATTATAGATGTCCTTAGAGCATCCACCACAATTACTATCCTCCTCGAAAAAGGGGTAAAAGGCATCACACCAGTTACTACTATCGAAGAGGCATTCAAAGTAAGGGAAAAGTTAAAAAAAGAGAAAAACCAAGGAGAAATACTCTTGATGGGAGAACGAAACGGAATTAAACCGCAAGGATTTGATTACGGCAACTCTCCAACCGAAATCTATGCCATTTCGTCACGTGTACTCCAGGACAAATGGGTAATACTAACCACAACTAATGGTACAAAAGCAATAAATTATTCAAAGGATGCCAACACAATTGTAATTGCTTCCATGAGAAACCTGCCTACAGTTACAAAATTTCTCTCCAATGAAAAGAACCAAATCGTTATTGTCTGCTCAGGTACAAATTCTCAATTTACAGTAGAAGATTTTTATACAGGAGGGATGATAATTAAGGAACTATTAAACTCCCACACCCCCTTCAACGATATCACCTGGCTTGCCGCCACAATAGCAGAAACCCCTCTAGAAAAGGTTATCAACGACAAAACATGTTTTCATTTAAAAAAACTAATAGAGATAGGTTTCAAACATGATGTAGAATTTGCTCTCACAATAGGTAACAGCCCCATACTTCCTGTTTATAATATCCCCAAAAATCTTATCGTTTCCAACTAAACCCGTCGACACTACTCCCACTTCAACCTACCACTACACAAAATCGCCCAGAGGGAAACGAATTATTACCCTTGTACCCCTATCTTTTTCACTACTCACTTCAATTGTTCCCATATTTCTTTCAACTATTGTTTTACAAAAGTACAATCCCAACCCTTCATGCTCATATTTAGTAGTAAAAAAGGGATCGAAAATCTTCTTTAAATTAATTTCATCTATTCCCCTACCTTTATCCACTATTTCTATTATATACTCACCACTTTCTCTGTTAATTTTACCATTTATAACTATATCAGAAACATCGCTAAAACGCTTATCAAGAGGATATCCACTCGGTACCTTCAAGGCCTCCACTGAATTCTCCAAACAGTATACAATCGCATCTGTAATTTCACGAGGATAACACTTTATCTTAACATTCTCCTCCAGATTGACCTTTATATTAATCCCCTGATATCTTTGCTTTATTTCTTTCACCGCCTCTTCGATAATCACTCTTGCCTCAATACTAGCAGGAATATTAATCTTCGAACCAGCCAGAGAAATCAGTTTACGCACAAAATTTTTTATTTTTATGCTACCCTCCTGGGCAATCAACAGATACTTTTTAATCTCTTCCCTGTATTTAACAAGCTCCAAATTACTAAGATCACCTCCCGTGTAGAGAGTCTTTTCCATATCCTCAAACTTCTTCTCTAAAGCTATCAAACTATTAGAAATATAATTAACAGGATTATTTATCCTATGTGCAATGCCAGTAATTATACCCCTTAACTCCTTCATCTTCTTAGCCTGAAAATTTTTTAACCCTTCCCTATTCAATTCCTCAAGAATAGATATTAGTTCCTGATTTTTACTTTCAAGTTGCTCCGCATATCTAAAGGTTTTTCTATAATAATTTCTGTAAAAAAGTTTTTCTATCGCTGTAATAAAAAAAGATCTCCCAACAAAGAGTAAAATAAACAGCAGAGTAACTACTATAAACCCCGCAATATCATCCGGTAAACCATAGTTAACAATAAAACCTCTCTTCAAAGGTTCATATAATACAGTAAAAAAAGAAAAAGTAATGAGAGCTAGAATAAAATACACGATATAACGCGTAGCGAAAAATTTAATGTTAAATACTCTCTGCTTCATTAAACCTATAATAAAAAACAGAGGTATAAACATAAGAAACAAATTTGCAAAATTCCCCATTCCTATTCGCATCTCAGGGGAATTGCCAAGAATAATAGGAAGTTGATCAAAGAAGAAATATGGAGGAAGTGCTATTAAAACCCCTGCAACGATCCACTCTATCCTTCTCTTTTCACTGCTGTAAGGAGTTTTAATGTAAGAAACAATAAGGAGGGTTAAATATACTATATATGCAATCCCGTCAGAAACGTTACCAAAACGACCAAGCAATCTGTATCTAGAGAGCCATATCTCTCTTCCCGTAGCCGACCATACGGAATAGTAATACATCCTGACACCAAAAAATACAACATACAATCCTACTATTGAAAGAATAATCCCAATCCGCAAAACCTTAGAACCCTTCCTGCGAGGAAAGTAAAGAGCAAAGAAGACCAATAACCATGCGGTTATCTTCCCCAGATGTATCAACATATTTGAAAAAACTGACTCGTAATAGAAAGGCTTTACCGTAGTAAACACGAGATAAAATAGCGATGCCAGAACAATAAAATTAGAGGCAGTATCATCATACATCGTAAACGTGAGATAAAAAGCGGTGAATATAAGAACAATGACCATTATAAGAGTGAACACCCAATCTATTCGAGAAATATTGAATAGAGGTGTTATCCAGATATCTTTTATTTTACTCTCCCGCAGTACTGTTACTTTAACAGGTTTAAAATTCCATATATTTTTATCGATTCTTACCACATCCCAACTATTTCTAACCGGGATATCATTTATCCTTAATATGTAATCCTTATTCGCTCTCAATCCCGCAGAAACAGCAGGAGAAAACGGAGACTTAGGGGAAAAGAGAACATGCCCCTTGTACAGAACAACCTCTGGATAGTTGACAACAAGACCTGTATTAGGTTTGGCCAAATATCGAATAAAATATACAAGAGACACAGAACTCAAAATAATAGCGAGGGAGAGGAGTAAAGTGAAACGTCCCCTTCCTCTAAGGTTAACAAATACTCCCTCAACCATCAAAATTATTATATAGTTATATGATATGTATGTCTACAAACTTCACAGAAACCAAATTTAGTTTCATTACAAATCAAAAATAAGGTAATCGCATTTCATATATATCTCTTCCCTCAAAATTTCCCGAAAATCCAAAATATTCAAGCAGCTCTCTGTGTAAAAAGTTATATATGTTCTCCGTAATACAAAAACTATTGGGTTTGGCGAATCTTTTTCCAAGGTGTACCACGGAATTAATACAATCAGAAATGACATGCCCCTTTCCCACCCTGGCATAAGTCATATTTCCAAGGTGCAAAGCCAATCTAAAAGATACGAAATCCGGGAAGAGTGAGTCTTCAACGTCAAATATATACTTAAAAATTTTTAATCGAAAACCACAAAGAGCAGAGAGAATTTCTCTTCCGTTAAAAGGAAACAAAACTATACCCGAAAAACCACTCCACATCCATATCCTACCATCATAGGGAGTTACAGAATTCTTAATGAAACTATAAAACCTACTCACCGCTATATCCAGATTACTCTTCCCCCACGTTCCTTCCATCTCTGATTTTCCATCTAATTCAACAAACATCACGGAAAATGTATACTCTTTCCCCTCTTTAATTTTTTCCCAACTCACAGGTACATACTCATGTGTACTCACCTTTGCAGAACTGTTCTGGGCAATTAGTATCTCAGACTCCTTCCTATATTTTTTTATATAATTGATTACTCTTCTACTTCGGACAGAAAAATTTTCAGTTGTCAATTCAAACTCACCTATATAATCCACACAACCCCTTAAAAACAACCCCCCAATACTTTCAACTACTCCCTTAGGATCTATTATTCCCCAAAAAATTCCGCCTTTTTTAGAGAGATACACGATTTCTCTCTCATATTCGTTTCTCAGATTAAGATCAAGATACACAATAACTGTTTCAGAAACCCCCCTTAATATTTTTCGTAACAATCCAAAATTATAAAATTCCACAGCGTTCCGCTGCTCAGAAAAAAATGGGTACTGACTTAACTCGTCGATACTATCTGTAAATATCAGTGTTCTTACCTTCATTCCTCTCTCACTCATTCCAACGTAATCTAAAATTGTAGAGATAATTTCCTGTTGACACCTCTACCTGCCTAAAAAATCTTTCCAACTTCCCTCCCAGGTCAGAAAATACCCCGGGGGAAACCGTAACACTGTTAGGAGGAGTGTACTGGGACTCTATAATCTCAAGTCGCCTTAAGGTATCATTTTGCACGGTATCAATACTACTAGAAAAAACCGAAGGCCCTGTATGAACCGCAACTCTAACTTTTAGCCTCTCGTCTAACCTGCAACCTATTAGATTGTACATAAACAACTCCATAATAATTTCAACTCCACAAAGTGCTGCCTTTAAATTTTTATTGGCTAGATAAAAAGCCGCAATTCCTCCATCACCCTCCCAACTCCACACCCTCCCATCTCTCTTTTCTACAATACGTTTAACTATGTTTTTCACAGCTTCATATGTCTCTCTTATAACCTCCCTTGGATAACTCCTGACCAATCTTGAATTATCCACTATATCTACCCTGAGGAAAGCGAACTCATAAATTCTACCCTCTTGAAGAATCCCCCACCCCTTTGTCTTTACCCTCCCCTCTACAAACATACCAATCTCTGAATTGTACTTATAGTTTAACTGTTCCACTTCGTTTATAATCTGCGAGAGAAAGCGTATAGAAACTCTCCTGCCCATTATTCCATTCTTATCCACATCGATCAAAACCTCCACAAATCTAAGAAAAGCATTTCCGTGTTTCATATCGGAGATAATCTGTTTCGCCGCGGTAATCTGAGGGAGAGGGATATTTTCCGGAAAACCGGAACGACTGTGAAGGTCGTAATCTGGAAATACCTGTCTAGCCAGACGTTCCATCAAATCGACAGTCATAGACTGAGAGAGAGATTTAATTATCAAATTTTCAAGACGTGTACTAATTCTCAATGACAACTCACTTTCTAAATATACTTTTTAATTTTACGGAAAAAACCAAATTCTACTCACCAATCTACCTACACAACCATTACCACAGAACTTCTCCCCCATCATGGAATTTGGTTTTTTTCTCGTTAACATCGAAAATCTTAGAAGCAACTATTATCGCCTCATCATCGTAACCTCGCCTTTCCCAATAACCTGCCTCATACTCATCCTGAAAAACCACTCTGACAATACTTTTGGCACTCTTATAACCCCACAATTGAGGAAACACAACTCTTACCGGTCCTCCATACTCTACCGGTAACTCCTCCCCCTCCGCCGTCAGGGCAATAATTGCACGTTCGTACCTCAGAGCTTCTATTGGAACCACAGTAAAATACTTTTCCCCATAAGAAACAAACTTCACATATCTGACTCTCTCTGTAGGCTTAACTATCTTTAAAAAATTTTTACCGAGGATTCCTCCCCAGTTTAATCTAACAGACCAACGGGTTACAGAGGTTAACCGACAGGAAACCTCATCCCTCCAATTTTCTCTCATATCCAGCAAACTAAATGATAATGTATTTTCTACCTCTCCCGTAATTTCCAGTTTATGTGAAGTATAATCTATTTCGGGCTTCCCCTCATCCCAGAAAATTGGAATTTCATAACTAAATATCTTTTTCATATACAAACACCATTAATCTCTACCAGAAGAATGTAGAAATTGTAAATTATAAAAAATTCATGGTCAAGCATCTACAAATTTTTCCTTAATACTTTATTATCCTCAATCTCAATCCTAGTTGACACAAAATGTGCTCCTTGTTATATTTTCACCTGTTACGGCATCGTATCCAAATGGCGGCGTAGCTCAGTTGGTAGAGCAAGCGGCTCATATCCGCTGGGTCAGGGGTTCAAGTCCCTTCGCCGCTATTTTTTGTAATAATTGTAATAAGTAGTAACCCAAAGGACAATCTGAGGCCCTTCATGTCAAAAATCCTAAAAGATAAACAATTTTACAAATTTTGCGCCTATGGCTTTCTCAAAAATTTGAGATTTTTCGATCCGTTTATCATTCTTTTCTTCAGAGAAATGGGATTGTCATTCTTCGAAATCGGAATTCTTTTTTCAATAAGGGAAATATCAACAAATATTTTTGAAATTCCTACAGGTATAGTAGCAGATTCCTATGGCAGACGGAAATCGATGCTATTCTCCTTTTCCGCCTACATACTCTCATTTATAATTTTTTACTTTTTCCCTCACTTTTCCATATACGCGATAGCCATGATACTCTTTGCCGTCGGAGAGGCATTCAGAACAGGAACTCACAAGGCAATGATTCTTGAATACCTCAAGATTAAGGGCATTGAAGACACCAAGGTTTACTACTACGGTAGAACCAGAGCCTGCTCAAAGGTGGGTTCTGCGATCTCTTCTCTTATAGCAGCTATTCTTGTCTTTTACAGTGGCTCCTTTAGAATAATATTTATTGCCTCGGTAATTCCCTATGTAGCAGAACTCTTTCTAATGCTCTCATATCCTAAGTACCTGGACGGGGAAATGCGCAATGAAAAGGGTAAAAATCTACTTCATACCATCTTCCTTCAGATAAAATCCACACTCACAGACTTTATGGGCATCTTCAAAACGAGAGAATCCCTAACGGCAATACTCAACTCCGCCTCATTTGATTCCATCTTTAAAACAGTAAAAGACTACCTGCAGCCCGTCTTGAAAGTATATACTTTATCCATCCCATTGTTTCTCTACCTATCAGAAACCCAGAGGACCTCAATACTGAACGGGCTAGTATACTTTTTACTATTTCTACTCACGTCTCTTGCATCTATGTCATCTGGAAATATCACCAAAAGATTCAACAACCTATCAACCGCGGTAAACCTTACCTATCTCATAGGCGGAATAATGGTACTACTAAGCGGTTTATCCCTACGTTTTTCCCTTTTCATCGTTGCCATTGTATTCTTTGTTCTCCTCTACATGCTTCAAAATATAAGGCGACCCATGAATGTAGGACTGATAAGTGAACTTATATCAAATAAGATTATGGCTACCGGTCTATCGGGAGAATCTCAAATAAAGACCCTACTGGTAGCTGTTTTTTCACCTCTAATGGGTTTTCTTGCAGACAGATTTGGTCTGGCAAACGCCCTTATCTTCTTCGGGATAGTTGCATTTATCCTTTTAGTTCTATTCAGAGTTAAACCTGTTCAAAACCTCAAAGAAAAGAACGAAACTAAACAAAACGTCTCCTAATCTCTGCACTGACATAGTCCAATAGAGCAACGGTAAGAGCGATAAACCATACTGCTATACCTGCAGCTCTGTAGTCAAGAAGCCTTATATACTGAACAAGCAAAAATCCAATTCCACCACCCCCAACCAGACCTATAACCGTTGACATCCTGACATTGATATCCCACCTGTAGATAGAAAAAGAAACAAAGGGCGGTATCATCTGAGGAACCACAGCGTACATAATTGTTTGGAGATGGGTTGCGCCTGTTGCCTGAATAGCCTCGATAGGACCCGGATCAATACTCTCAATCGCTTCGGAGTATAGCTTTCCCAATGCAGCCACCGAATGGAATGTAAGGGCGATTATCCCGGCAAAGGGTCCCAATCCCACCCATACAACGGCGATCAATGCCCATATGAGAGGCTCGATAGAACGCACAACGTTCAAAATTGTTCTGGTAATATAGTAGATTGTAAGGGTTATCCAGGAGCCGGACATCAAATTTCTAGCAGCGAGAAAGCTGATCGGTATTGCAAAGATTATCCCAAAGAGCGTAGCCATCATCCCCATAAAAATAGTCTCAACCATTCTGGAAATTGTAAGTTTTAGGGGATCGTTTATGACAATTGCTCCTGTCGGTGTAACCTGCCTTGCCTCCACATGGTGTATCTGTCTACCCTCAGCGGACGGAGGCATTAACCTGTACGGCATAATTATCTTAATCTTAAAACTCCCCTTGCTATCTGTAACAAGAGTTACATATTTACCCCTCTGTCTCAGGCGAAATTCATTGCCGATGGGGTCAATCCACCAGATATCCGTTTTGGTGTTTGGTTTAAAATTTTTGCCCCTAACGGTAAGCACCGTACCCTCTATTATCCTGTTATTTTTGTCCAGCCGTGACAACTGACCACAGGTAGGTTCCACCCAGATATAGGGTTTCCCCTCCTTTTCAACCGGTTTTTTCGGGGGATTTTCCCCACAGGGTACCAACACCGGGGCTTTAGCACTTACAACCTCCGTTTTGTGTTTAATAGCAGCTTCCCATGGCCATAGTACCCGCGATAGGGGAGTGAGAGCCTCTGTAAACTTGGTAACCATCTTATATGGGCTTATCTCGCTTATCTCCCACCCCAGAACAAAAAATACAGCTATTAGCAAAACAAAAACCTTAAAGCCACCCCGCTCACCTCTCTTCGCCTGTATATATGCTTCAAAAGCGGTTATAATCCATATCAATACCATTCCAACCAAAACGAGAATTACAAATAGGGGTTTTCGCGTTAGAGATTTATGAAACATTGCAAAGAGAGTGGGTTGCCCGTGACCTATTAGAGTTACACGCCAGACAAAGATAAAAAACATAGTAATCAAGGAAGCAAAAACGAGAAGCCCTTTCCGTCCCTCCCTTAAAAGCAACTGACCCAAACCCGGTATAATAAGAGAAAGAATACCATAAACAAACGGACATCTCTTTCTCTCCGTCCTTTTAAGTGCAAAGCTTTCTTTTAGATAATCCTCACTCTTCTCTGTCTTACCCTTTTTCATAGTGAATCCTTTACTCATCACCTAACTACAACTACAAATTAAAACCCATCAATGCTACCCGCACTAACCCTTTCCGCTTCTTCCCCGTATATTTCCTTGAATTCTCTATCCGACATATTTTTAATATCCTTGCCTGTCCCTCTATAAACGAGACGTCCATTTCTCAGACCAATAACCTTTGTGGCGTACCGTTGAACCAGGTCGAGATAGTGAAGGCTGCATATTACAGTTATATTTCTCTCTCTGTTCATCTTCTCAAGATAACCGAGAATAGAATGTGCCAATACGGGATCAAGGCTGGCAACAGGCTCATCGGCAAGGATCATCTTGGGATTTTGAACAATCGCTCTAGCAATTCCGACCCTCTGTTGCTGCCCGCCGGATAGTTCATCCGCCCGCTTCGCAGCTTTTTCCTCTATCCCTACCTGTCGCAGAGCTTCAAATGCCAGTTCTATATCCTCTCTTGAAAACTTATTTAAAACACTTAACCATGGATTTGTGTATCCTAATCGCCCGGCCAGGACATTTTTAAGCACAGATGAACGCTTAACAAGATTGAAGTGTTGAAAAATCATTCCAATCTGTCTTCTGATCTCACGAAGATGGGATGTATCAGCAGCCGTGATATCTTCTCCGTTCCAGATTATTCTCCCTTTGGTAGGCTCAACCAAACGATTTATGCATCTGAGGAGAGTTGATTTTCCAGAACCGCTCAAACCTATAACAACAAGAAATTCACCATCCTCAACCTCAAAACTTACATCCCTTAGGGCCTCGGTTCCATCCTCATAAATCTTGGATAAGTTTTCAACAACTAACATACCAACCAATCCCCAAAACAAAGGGGGTGAAAGATAGCGTTATCGCCTTTTCTTCCACCCCACTTTTCAAGTGATTACTTACTCTTCACCAGATCTTCAATGTTCATACCAGAGGCTTGAAGCAACTGCCTAAAGGGATCGTAGAAACTATCATCGATCCTCTTCAATCCATTCCACTGGTAAGCTGTTTTAAGAGCCTTTTTCCCTTCATCAGTTTTCGAGATTTCCAGGAGAGCATTTATTATCTTCTCTTTCAAATCCTTAGGCATCGAGGGAATAAACTGAACTCCATCATTGGGAATAGCAGGGGTAACCTTAATTACCACAATCTTCTCCATCACATCAGGATGATCCTTTTCTATTCTTGTCCTCGCGTCCACATAGGTAGCCCCAGCATCAACCTCACCCTTGTAAACCGCAGCTACAACAGAATCATGACTCCCGGCATCGACTATTCTTGCTAGATCCTTTTGAGGATCAAGCCCCGCAGCTTTCATCATTAACATAGGGATAATCCAACCACTTGTTGAAAGAGGATCCGGTCTTGCAAAGGTTCTACCCTTTAAATCCTTCAGGGTATGAATTCCAGAATTCGCTTGAGTAATAATCTGGCCATTATAAGTAGGGCTACCATACCTGATAGAAACCAGAGCCGCATCGGCACATCCCAACTCGTGGGCCAACACGTATGAAAAAGTAGCAAGTGAGGCCATCTGAGCCGTAGGAGGATTACTCCGCATTGCCTCTATAACACCGGCATACTCCGTAGCAACGTTCGTTTTAAAATACAAACCGGTCTTCTTGTGAAGCAGGTCAGCGACAGCTTGAGCCCCGGTAGCAACCCTTTCCATCTCTCCAGAGGGAACAAAGGACCACACAATAGGATTATCCTCTGATCCCAACGCCTTTTCCTTCTGTCCGGTTGCAAACAATCCTACAGTACAAACAAACAGAAGCAAAAAACTTAACAATACTCCTTTTTTTACCATACATTCCTCCAAAATTATATTCTTAAGCTTAGCTTAGATGAGAGATGTTTATACGTCAAGGGAAAATAGAAATTCAAAAACAGGAGAAAATCAGACATAAAAAAACCACCCTTTTTTCAGGGTGGATACCTAATATAGCAGGGGCAGGATTTGAACCTGCGACCTCCGGGTTATGAGCCCGACGAGCTACCAACTGCTCTACCCTGCGTCGTTGGAAAAAAGATAATAAAATAAGCCTA
>Ga0256914_1000742_pt1 | contig 31434 bp, 18 predicted proteins | sample HulkmetaG_FD_191571 | JGI IMG/M metagenome (GOLD analysis project Ga0256914, IMG submission 191571) | Hydrothermal chimney microbial communities from Main Endeavour vent field at the Juan de Fuca Ridge, Pacific Ocean - Hulk | ecosystem: Environmental > Aquatic > Marine > Hydrothermal vents ... | reverse complement strand
CGAGCATCATATCCCCCGCTTACCCCTATCTTCCAAGATTTAAAGAGTTTTTGGCATCATGTGCAAAGGGCTTTTATAAGGTTCCCTCCAATTTCCAGATATGAACTCCAGAAACCCACATTTCATAATTCTCCTGTTGGTCGCAATCGTGATAATCTCCGGATGCATCCAGAATTACGATATAACGCATACTCACCCTTCTTCAACTTCATACTCACAGAATATCTCCCTTCCTTCTTCCCCTGCATGTTCAGGAATCATCTGGCGCTACATATTAAAAGATGCAATTCCATGCATGCTGAGTAATGAAGAACTCTCCAAAATTAAGCCCTTGGCAGTTCAACTTAAAGGAAAGAACATCGAGGATAGCATATGGAACATTCTTAACTGGGAAGAGGAGCATATAACCTATGACTGGCAAAAGGCCAGGGTTATCCCCCATCTGGTCGTTTATTCCAACGGCACGGTAAGAATCCTTAGTGGGGCCAATAGTACCATCCAAACCCCTTATGAAACAATAAAACGTGGGAAGGGCATCTGTACAGATTATGCAATTCTAACCGCTGGTTTACTGCTTGCAATGAACTATTCATCGGTTTATATCTTTGAAATCAACACGACAGGTCTCGGGCATGCCACAGCTGCATATAAAATCAATGGATGGTTCTTCATGCTTGACCAGCATCTTCCACCGATGGATCTGGGATCATATTATCTCCATTGGAATGGCACAATCAAAAATGCCGCAGTATATGAAATCCAGAAGGAAAATAGCACCGTAAAAGTAAAGCTCACCGGAGTTCTAACGGGAGAAGACTTTATGATCCAAAGTTATACACTGAATAAAAAAGACTTAGAAGCTATTCAAAGCGGGATTGCCAGTTTAATACTGGAAAATTTTGAAAATTTAGTTGTTGATAGCTCACTGGTCTCTTTAAAAGAAGGAAAGCTGCCTTCAGACTATAGAGAAGGTAGAATCTGGACATATACTTTCCCAGAGTTTGCTGATTACTATAATCCAATTTTCCACGAGCAGTTCGTGAGATATATGTATGAGAAAATGAGCTCAGATCCAGAAATCCAAGCTGATTTAGAAAATTACTCTGCATTCTGGCTGAGCGCAGAGAATGAAAATGGAGCAATAAGGCTCACCCTTTACATAGGTAAAAAGGATTAATACCTCCTGTATTTCCTTTTTTTAGGGCTGTAACTCCTTTCTCCATGCTTCCTATACTCTGCATAACAACCATAGTTCTTCTTTTCCGGCCTGTAATCCCCCTGAAGTTCTGATTTGTTAATCCGAATTCCAGCAACATTAGCTATGTAACGGAGTTTTTTGTATTCTCCGGGCATTATGAGGGTAATTGCTTTCCCTTTCTTTCCTGCTCTTCCTGTTCTCCCAATTCTGTGAATATATCCATCAGGGTTCTGAGGGAGAGAGTAGTTCACCACGTGTGTTATGTCCTGAATGTCTATCCCCCTCGCAGCAACATCAGTTGCCACTAAAATCTTTATCTTTCTTTTCTTAAAGCGCCAGAAAGTACTTTCTCTTGCCTTCTGCGTCATGTCTCCGTTAAGGGCCTCCGCCGGGTAGCCTGAACAAATAAGTTTGCCTGCAAGCTCCCTCGTTTCTCTCTTCGTCTGACAGAAGACGATGCCGTAGAAATCATCATCAAGTATGTCCTTCAAGAGGGAAAGCTTCCTCGCAGGTACCACCTCGATATACTCATGCTCGACAAGACTTGGAACGAGCTCATCCTCAGAGGTTTTTATCAGCTCGTAGTTTCTCATATAGTGTTCTGCCAGCCTGAGTATCTCTGCCGGCATCGTCGCCGAGAACATTAAAATCCTCTTATATTCCGGTGTTTCCCTTAGGATGATTTTTATGTCATCTATAAAACCCATATCAAGCATTCTATCAGCCTCATCAAGGATGAAATACCTGATTCCATTGAGCTTCAAAGTCCCCCTTCTCATATGATCAAGAACCCTCCCCGGAGTTCCGACCACTATATGTACTCCTCTATTCAGGATTCTTATTTGCGGGCCTATCGGCTGGCCGCCATAAACGGCAAAAACCTTTATCTTCTTTCTTCCTCTGAGTGATTTTATCTCATCCGCAACCTGTAAAGCCAGCTCTCTCGTTGGTGTGAGGATAATTGCCTGCACATATCTATCTTCTTCATTGATCATTTCGATGAGAGGCAAGGCAAATGACGCTGTTTTGCCGGTTCCGGTCTGTGATTGTCCAATTATATTTTTTCCACCCTCTAAAAGGCGAGGTATAACTTCCCTTTGAATATCTGTGGGCTCTGAAAAACCCTTTTTACGAATAGCGTTCAGAGCATTCTCTGAAAGTCCCAAAGCTTCAAAACTCATTTTTAACTCCTCTTGCTGGTTTTAGCGCTTCTTCAAGACTCGAATAATCGAGAAGAACCGCAAATGTAGATGGCGGGCCGAGGGGGATTCGAACCCCCGACCACGGGATTAAGAGTCCCGCGCTCTAACCATGCTGAGCTACCGGCCCTCAGCCAATTATAACGGCTGAAATTAGTTTTATAAGCTTTTCGGTATGAGATAGTTCTCAAGCTCGTAATACAGCAACATACACCGATAAGCGGTATCATTGGGCTTTGTTTTCTCATAAGGATACCATCAAACCTATCCTGAGAGTATGCAATAAGCCACAGAAAGATTTATAAATGCCTTGACACCGAAATAAATGCAGGCGCGGGGGTTGCCGAGCCTGGTCAAAGGCGCAGGATTGAGGGTCCTGTCCCGTAGGGGTTCCGGGGTTCAAATCCCCGCCCCCGCACCATATCGCCTCTTCTGATCATCAGTTGTGATATCGAGAACATCAACAAAATAATCTAACAACACCCAAAAACCAAAAAGAAAGGGACTAATTCTTCCTCCAGAGAAGAGGAACCAAAGCTAACAAAACTACAAGGGCAGGCCCGCAGATTGATGATTTTGACTCTGAAGTGCTGGTTTTTCCCAGAATCTCCTCTGGAGTCTTGTCTTCAACCATGAGCTGTGTCCACTGCTCAAGCCATTTTTTGTAGTTCTGCTTTATCTCCTTTGGATCAAGTGTAACGAACTTATCTGGCTTTGCGGCGTACTTATATACTTCCGGAAGTTGCACATTCTTATTCACCGGGAACATCCAGTTGTGAAGTGCTATCTCCTTCTGGAACTCCTCACTCAGGGCGAATTCGATGAACTTCTTAGCAAGTTCTGGATGCTTGCAGTTTTTAACAATACCAATACCCTCAATCTGGGGATAACCCCCTTCTTTAAAGATTACGGCCCCAATATTTGGCTCGCTGCCGTTTGTGTAATAATAGGCGTCATAGGCTGGATCAGTTGCATAGCTAACAAACAACGGAGCCTCCCCTTTATCCCACATCTCCCAACCTGCATCCCAGCCTTTGGTTATTTGATATATGTTGGGTTTGAGCTTCTCCCAGAAGTAGAGCCATTTATCACCATAAACCGCTATTGTCCAGAGCAGGAACGCCATCCCGGTCGAGCTTGTTCTCGGGTCTTCGAGTATAATGCTCTTTTTCCATTCCGGTTTGGTAAGATCTTCAAAGCTCTGCGGTGGATTTTTAACTTTATCCTTCTTATACACCACCGCTATAAAACCATAATCGAAGGGCACGACATGATATGTGGGGTCAAATATTAGGTCTTTGGGAACGACATCGATATTCTTGGGTTTATACGGTTGCAGAACATCGGCCTCAATAGCCTTAGCAAGGAGGTTGTTGTCAATTCCAATAACAACATCTGCCTGAGGCTTGTCTTTTTCAAGTATAAGCCTGTTGAGAACTTCCCCAGCATCGCCGGCTGTTATAACTTTAACTTTAACACCATACATTTTTTCAAATTTTGGAATGGTTGCGTTTGCCAGTCCGTACGAGACAAAACTATCGTATGCGTAGATTACGAGCTCATTCTCCTGCGCTTTAACTGGATGCACCGTTCCAATCAATGAAAGCACGATAATCAGACTGAGTATCAGACTACTCTTTTTCATTTTTCACCCTCCACAACCGATTTTTAAATTTTCAAAAACAGGTGATATCACAAAGTTAAAAAATTTGCGGACGAAAACTGTTCATCTAAAAAACAGGACATAAATGAAATAGGTGTATATCCCCAAGAATAACGAGGCAGTTTTTCTATCGACCTTATTGTTTATCCTTAGTGATACTGTAAGTATAACCATCACCAAAAGAGCAAGTGGCAGTGTTATAGAAAATGTCTCAGAATCAACTTGAATGGGTCTTATCAGTGATGCTATTCCTATTACCATGAGAATATCAAGTATATCTGCCCCAATTATGTTGCCAACGCTTATATTTGGTATTCTTTTGAGGGTTGCCGTAAGAGAGTTGGTTAGCTCGGGTAGCGATGTTCCAATTGAAACCAAGGTTAGACCTATAACAGCCTCTGAGATGCCAAGGGCTTCCGCCAGTGTAACGGCACTGTTGACAACCAGTCTGGCGCCAATAACCACAACAATACCACTCCCAAGAAGGATGAGTGCATCTTTTTTTGGATCTCCTTCCCTCTCGCTAACTTCATCAATGGTCATATGCTTCCTGTAAAGATAGTACAGAAATCCAAAGTATATCATGATTAAACTGAAGCCATCAACCCGGGATATTACCCCATCCCGCATGATTAATGTCGCATAACCTGTTACTGCAACGAGAAAGAGTGAATTCTCCCATGCAGTTTTATCAACCTTCAAGGGCATTATCATCGCAGAGATTCCCAGTATAAGACCAATATTGGCCAGAGCACTCCCAATAGCATTACCTAACGCAATGCCACTTTCTCCTCTGTATGCCGCTAACGCCGAAACTGTGACCTCAGGGAGGGTTGTAGCAATGCTCGCAAGAACGAGTGCGATTATAAACTCACTCACTCCAAAATCCTTGGCAGTTCTGCTGGCGGCCTCTACAAACAGGTCACTGCCTTTAATAAGCATGACTAAACCTACTGCAAATAATGCCAGTTCAAGCATCATGGCCATCAATACTACCTGAAAGAAGGCACTTTAAAAGCTATTTGGTTTCGCCCTCATTGCCCCCTTCCATCGTTATAACGTAATCTGCTGCATTCTGAAGGGCTATGCTGAAACCGGGTTCAACCCCAATAACTATGGCTTCCTTGCCCTTTCTTTTTGCCTCGCTCAATATAGGAAGGAAATCCGCATCACGGGTGGCTATAGCGATTGCCTCAACATCGGAGTTGTATATGAGTTCCATAGCTTCTATGGCAATTCTTACATCTGTATCCCCTGCAACTATTATAGGCTCAAAGCCCTGATTGACGACGGCCTCTATCAGGCCCTGAGGAGCATACTGGTTAAGAACAACCTTCGCTACACGAATGTTTCCTATTCTTTCAAGAGCCTCTTTTATGTCTTCCAATCTAACTCCAAATTCTTTTCGTAGTATGTTCGGACCGTCTATTATAAGCCCTATTGACGTCTTTGGAGCCTTTTTAACTTTTTTTGCTACCTCTTTTTCCTCTTTTTCCGGCTCACCCCGTTTTAATATCCGAAAAATTGTGTTTTTCACTGTCGATCACCTCGAGGAGTTAGAACTATAGTATAATCCGCAGCATGTTTTAAAGCAGCGCTGAATCCAGGTTCTACTCCGATTATAACAGTCTCCTTTCCTTTTTCTTTCGCCTTGAGTATTACAGGCAGGAATTCCGCATTTCTCGTGGCAAGGGCAATTATATCAATGTGGGGATTATAAATTTCCCGCATAGCTTCAACGGCTAATTTAACTCCTGTCTCTCCAGAGACTATTACCGGTTCAAAACCCTGATTGGCTACAGCCTCTATTAAGCCCTGAGGAGCATACTGGTTCAGTATAACCCTTGCAACTCGAATATTTCCCAGTTCCTCAAGGGCTTCCATTATGTCCTCAAGTTTCACTCCAAACTCCTTCCTTAAAATATTTGGGCCATCTATAAGAAGGGCAATTTTTTTACCTCTTTGAATCTTCAGTTTCATCGTAGCTATACTTCTTACCCCGCCTTTTGTTATAGCAATTATCTTCTCCCACCTACTGGGCATATGCGTCACCGCTGCAATCAATAAGAGTCCAGATAAATTAAGCACCCAAAGTATAAAAGGTTAAAGGTTAAAAATAGTGCTTACTTTAGAATTCTTTTGTAGTAATACCAGAGCCCCCTTATAATATCCCTAACCTCTATCATGGTAAATGTTTCCGTCCTGTTTATATACTTAGCCGCCTCTTCCCAGCTATGTGCTTGGAGCACTCTGTAAATTAAAAGCTTAATCTGCCTTTCATCAAGATAGGGTTTCATCCAACCGTCGAGAAAGTAGAGCTTAACTATTGGCTTAACTGCATCTACAACAGTATCATAAGTCAGAACCTTACCTGTAAAGGCATCAAGACGTTTCTTTTGTATTGCAGTCAGATAAGTTGGATATTCAACCGCCTCACCAAACGGCGTCTCAAAAAGCCAGCGCACTATCTCAGGTTCAAGATCACGGTGAGTATCCGAGAGCCACTCCGTCAGCCTTATTCTGAATTCATCGTTTGCGATTTTTATTATCTTCCTTGCTCTTTCGCTTATGGGCTTCAGGACTATGGCTGTGTATTCCCCACTAACGGGATTTCTGGCGGGACTGAGGTGCACAACAGCAAAGCCATTCCTGATCCAGAATCTTATCAGCTCCTCACTCGCCCCAAACCCTGAGCCTATCCAATCCAATCCTTCCTCTCTGGCCTCTTTTTCGAGCAGTTCGAGAGCTTTGCTTCCCAGCCCCAGATCCATTGCATCTGGATGCGTTGCTATTCTAACTATGCGGTAACCCTTGAGCTTTGCAAACTCCTTGAGGTAGTGGTGTTTGACCATCATATCCGGGATAATGTTACCCCTCGGTTTGTAACCTTTTGCCATTTTGTCTATGACCTTTTTTGGTATATTCCCTTCTTTAGCTATCTGAACAGCTGTCACAATCTTGCCGTTCTTCAGACGAAGGACTCTCGCTTCATGATGGGGAGCATCTGCAAGCAATGCCACATCACTCGGTCTGTTGCGGTAGTGAGCCAGCACATAGATGCCTACAAAGTTCCTTAAATCCTCTCTATCGTTTTCAAACCAGTCATCTAAATCAGGCTCTTCGAAGTAGACCTCCTTGTTCTTTATCAGCTCGTAGTCACCTTCAGTGAGCTCAACAGGTTCAGCATCGAGCAGAAGAACATCAAAGAGCCACTTCTCAATTGGATCATTCTCAGCATAACGAATAGGGACTGAGAGATGTATCTCTCCAAATTCTCTCTTTTCCCGAGCTTTCTTCAAAAACTTCACAGAAAAGCCCCTTCCAGCACCTTCATAACCGTGAATCGTTGAAGAATAAACAACACGCGGCTTGTTTAGGTATTTATGAAGTATTGGGACATGTATTCCAGCGGCTTCATCCAAAACGTAAAGGTCTGCGTTCTTTTTATATCCTTCCGTCGGAGGATAATAGCGCATTCCTATCTTTCTTGCATAGAGCTCCTTTATCATGCTGTGCTCCTCAATGACCTTAGGCTTGAAGCCGAGCTTTTCAAGAGATCTCTTAGCGAAGCTGAACAGACTCTGGACATTTTCAAGCTCTGGAGCTGTTACAACTATTCTAAAGCGTTTTTTCATTCTAACAGCCAGACCTATGGATGCAATCCCCACACTGACGCTCTTTCCTCTTCCTCTATCAGCTGTAAGAACGAGCATGCCTTCATTCTCCACCAGCTCCTCAAAAGCCCTTAGAACCTCAACCTGTCCTTCAGTCAGGGCCATCTCATATAGCTCACGTGGGAAGAGGGTCTCCTCAGGAATAGAAACTCCTTTCCTTGCTTTGATCTTTGCCTGACTTTTGTTCCTCCTCGGTTTCTTTTTGACCTTGCCGTTTTCGGTAATGATGTAGATTCCATCATACTCCGTGAACTTCCTGATAAGTCTTTTGTTGAATCGCTTCTTCACGTCGTCAATGGTGTAAGGTGGAGTAACGAGGCTCTTATGAAAGCCGGTCCACATATTTTTCCACTTCTCAAAGGGATGTGCCATCACAAATATTAAACCTCCACCTCTAACCGTTTCAATTATCCTTCCAAGGTCATTAGGGGAGAAATCATAACTCAAATCAAGGACAAGAAGATCGTAGGTTCTCCCGAGGATGTCGCGGGTGTGCTTGAAGGTAACGGCTTTGATTCCAACATCACTGCCTGCAAGAATGTCAAAATGCTTTCTAAACGCCTCGTAGCGCTTTCTCCCAAAAGTTTCTTCGCCGAGCGCGTCGGTTGCATAGAGGAGCTCTATCTTATCCTCACTTTCATCCCTAAGCTTTTTCTCTTTAAGCTCGCCAATGATTGAACTTAAAAACCTGGCAGAAGCTCCAGCAAGAATCCCAGCCAATTCAGCTTTTTTAAGAGTATCCCCCTCAATTATGATCATTCGCCTGTGAAATTTCTCCAGAGCTTGACTTAACGCTGTTTCAGTGAGCTTCAGAATCTCATCCTTAACATTCTCGCTTTTAGCATAGTCTCCCACATCTTTTTCAAAGCGAACCTTGACGGTCATCTTCCATCCCAAGAGAAAAAGAGAAGGCGGAGTTTAAAAATGTATAGAAAATGGTTCATTACGATCTGGACACTTTTATCATCTCAACAAGTCCCTGTACTCCACCCACAGTTCACAGTTTAACCCGCTTTTTTGAACTTCCCTGTAATAACAAAGGATAAACATTATCTTGAGTTCATCCGAGCTTATCTGTATTTGTGAGACAAATTGCCATGATACCATCTCCATTGTTGCTATTAGTCTATCTCGATATCCATCGAAACGCTAAGCTTTTATACGAAAAAGACCCAGTTAACCCGGTGGTTTCTATGGTTAGAGGCATAACCGAGAAAGACCTCGGAAAATTCAAACTCGTCGGCAACATCGACGTCTTTGGCAGAAAGCTCGTCTTTCAGGTGACAGAGATAAGCGTTGAGAAGGACGACTACCTCTCAAGGCTCTACCTCTACGACGGGAGGAAGGTCAGACCATTCACATCAGGAAATAAAGATGGAAACCCGCGCTTTTCCCCCGACGGGAAGCTCATAGCCTTTACATCAAAGCGCGACAAGGAGAGCAAGGAGGCTGAGCTGTACGTTATCCCCACTGGCGGTGGTGAAGCCCGTCTGCTGAAGAAATTCAAATATGGAATCAAAGATCTCCGCTTCACCGGAGATGGAAAGAGTATAGCTGTGATAACGCCGATAGACGTCGAAAAGAAGCCCAAAGATGATGTTCACCTGATTAAGGAGCTCCCCTTCTGGTTCAACGGTATTGGCTGGATCTACGGAAAGAGAAGTGTGGTCTATCTCGTTGACCTCGAGACCGGCAGGAGGAAAAGGCTAACACCGAAAAACCTCGATGTCTCCCAAATCCGCTTTCACGATGGGAAGCTCTATTTCATTGCTCAAGAAGACAGGGAAAAGCAGCCAATGATAAGCGACCTCTTTGTCCTCGAAGGACGAAAAGTTAGAAAGCTCACCGACTCAAAGTGGCGCATAAGCGACTTCATACCACTTGATGACAAATTCATCCTCAAGGCCAGCACCCTCGAGCGCGGGATACCGACCAACACGCACATCTACTTCTACGATACTGAGACGAATGAGTTAAAGAAGCTCACCAAAGACCTCGACCGCTCTGCATACAACTCGCTCAACTGTGATGTCCGTGGAAGTCAGAGGGCCGAGTTAGTTTTTAAGGAAGGCTGGATTTACTATGTGACAACAGATGGGCCAAGGGCACATCTCTTCAGGGTTAACCTTAATGGAAAAATCGAAAGACTCATAGGTGGAGATAGGAGCGTGGAAAGCTTCGCTGTTGGGGACTACATAGCTTTCACCGCCCAAGATGCCCTAACGCCAACGGAGCTCTACATTTTGAGGGACGGGAAGGAGAAGAGGCTAACAAACTTCAATGAGTGGATTAAAAGCTACACCCTTTCAAAACCGGAGCACTTTAAGGTTAAGGCGAGCGATGGCGTGGAGATTGATGCTTGGATTATGAAACCCATCAACTTCAAGGCCGGAAAGAAGTATCCTGCAATTCTTGAGATTCACGGCGGGCCGAAGACGGCTTACGGCTACTCCTTCATGCATGAGTTCCACGTTCTGACAGCTAAGGGATTTGTGGTGATATTCTCCAACCCGCGGGGAAGCGACGGTTATGGGGAGGATTTTGCCGACATCAGGGGACACTACGGCGAGAGGGATTACAAAGATCTGATGGAGGTCGTTGATGAAGCATTGAAGCGCTTCGATTTCATCGACCCAGAGCGCGTAGGTGTTACTGGGGGTTCTTACGGCGGCTTCATGACGAACTGGATAGTTGGGCACACGAAGCGCTTTAAGGCCGCTGTGACCCAGCGCTCCATCTCGAACTGGGTAAGCTTCTTTGGAACGACGGACATAGGCTACTACTTCGCTCCGGATCAAATCGAAGGAGACCCATGGAGCAACCTCGATGGCTACTGGGAGAAGAGCCCGCTGAAGTATGCTCCAAACGTCAAAACGCCCCTCCTCATAATCCACTCCATGGAGGACTACCGCTGCTGGCTTCCGGAGGCTCTCCAGTTCTACACGGCTTTGAAATATCTTGGCAAGACGGTTGAGCTCGCCCTCTTCTCTGGAGAGAACCACGACCTCAGCAGGACTGGGAAGCCGAAGCACAGGGTTAGGAGATTGGAGCTGATAGTGGGGTGGATGGAGAGGTGGCTGAAGAGTTAGTGTTTTCCCCATTTTCTCAAGGGCAGGAGAAACCATAAGTATACAAGGAACGCAGGGACCAAGAAGAAGACCGCTTTTAGGGGGAACACTCCCAGGTAGAAACCCAGACCGAACCAGATTGCCGAGATGTAAGGAGAAACCCTCCTGAGAGGCCTCCTGACCTTTCCAATCCTCCCAAGGAGCAGGAGCACTGGATAAAGGATGGAAATAAACGAAAGAGAAGGATACAACAACGCCGAAAGGGACATCCACTCCAAACCAGTAGAGATTCTCACTCCTGTTCTTAGCTCCTCCCGGTGGAAGACAGCCTGGGAGAGTATAAAGGAGAACGCAAAGAGCGCCGGTACATACACGTCGAGGACATCTCCAGGAATCACCCACATGAGAGGATATATCAGAAGTGCATATATAAGCCCCGAGAGAAAGAGCGTTGCTCCCAACAGATCAAGCGTTCCGAGTCTGTTATCTTGTTTCTTTGCATCAGGAACTTCCCCACTGACAAGCTTCACTGTTTCAAAAACCCAGCTTGCCACTATGAAGAATACCAGTGCAAGTATCCACAGTATATTGTCCCGTATCGTATTGAGAATCTCCTGAAAGGCCATTCCCCCGCCGTGAGATACCAGCTGCTCAAAGGTCATGGTTATCCCCCAATCATCTTTACCCTGTTTTCGACCTCCCTAACGAGGCGCTCTTTTTCCAGGGCAAACTTGGAAAGGCACTTCCTCTGAATCGAGTAAACCAGCATGAAGAGAATCACCAATATTCCAAGGAAAGGTAAGTCCGGACGAAGTGCAAACCAGAGCACGCCAACGAGGGTGAGGTTGATGAAGAGAACCCCCTCCGGTTTAATCCTTTCAGGAATATCCTGAGAAAACATGCCCAGAACTACGGAAACTGCCACGAGACCGATGATGAGGGGAGTCGAGTTTATCTGGAGATACGCGACCATCATAAAGGGAATCCACCCAAGGCCGGAACAGAGCCCGAGTTTTTGGTTCTTCAGGGCCTTGAGGGGCTTTGAATAAGCCAACGCTTCCAGTTCCGGCGTTATGAGGAGGTACACGGTGAGGTAAACCGAAAGCATTACACTCAGAACCCAGATCCCCCAGCCGAACATGACGTCTCCCCAAAGGCCCGTTCCGCTCCCGAAGTTGTAGTAGAGGAACGTGAAGAGGGCCGGCCCAAGGAAGTTCAGCGTGAAAAATAATGAAAACACTCCAAATGCGAGGGCAAACATCGTACCCCTTAAACCAGGCCCCCTGTTCTTGAGGAGACAGATCAGACCGAAGCCTGCCAAAACAACCAGCCCAACCACCAGAGAGGCCAGGAGGGATGCCATGAAGTCCTCTTTGACCTCCCCCCACTCGGGCTTCCCTTCGAGGTAAAGCTCGACTTTAAACGTCCCAGAGATTCCATCATTCTCCTGAAACTCGAAGACAAAAGAGTGCCACTTGTTGAGAACTACCCAGTAGGGCTGGAAGGTGAGGTATCCGTCAATTACGTCGTTTAGGATGTTCTCCGGATAAAACGTTATGTTAGCTGGGAGGACAAAGGTTTCCTGCTCTTGGCTCGAAGAAATCCTCTCGCGACCGGTTGCGTCCGTGATGATTATAGTATAGCCGCCGGAGGAAACTCCGTCAACGCTCCTTAAGTAGAGTCTTCCCTTGCCGGAGCCTTCGAGGTGACAAATGACCTCGTTGCCGTGAACTTTATCTGAACAGTTCAGGGTTGCTCCTGAAACGAGGGGAACGAGCAGCAAGAAGAGCATCAGGGGCACTGCAAATTTTCTCATTTAACCACCGGAAAGAATAACGTCTATCTTTTAAAAATTTTTCTATCAAGATAAAGTAAAATAAGAGCCACTGGAAACATAGGCGATCAGAGCGTGTAATCCAGCACTTTTCCTGCTTCTTCGATGTGCTCGGGGTAGACATTCTTTATCTCCGGATGGAGAGCTTTAATGACCCTTCCAACAAGAACAAAGAGTGTTCCCGCTATGATTGGGAGCTCGTTTACAACATCCTCTTCCAGTGGCATGTCTCCCGGTATTTTCTTAAGGACATACTTCCTTATTGGCTCTATCTGAACCTTTTCCTCCTCTATAACTGTTCTAAAGAGATTAAGGGAACTCTTGAATCCTTTGGTTATCGGGACGTTTCTGAGCCTTATAGTCTTACTCCTTTCGGCTTTCGCGTTTTCATAGGCAACTTCAAAGAGGTCAGAGAGCTTCTTCTCAACTATATCCATCATCTCCTCAGCGCGAGGTTTTATCACAGCCAGTTCACAAGTTCTTTCAAGAATTTTCTTGAGCTGGGGGTAGGGTATTATCATTTCCGCCATTTTCTCACCTCCACCTTAAGTTTTTAATAACTTTTTGTATTTAAAACTTTCGCTGAGATTAAAAATGGTTAGAACGAAATTAACCAAGAAATCTCCTTATCCCCGCAGCTTCAACCACCAGTTCCTGACTCAGCTCTCCGCTTAGAATTCTTGTGGTTATCACTTCGTGCTCTTTTACAGGCTCGACTCCGAACTCCTTTTGAAGATCGGCAATAGGTTTTAAGAACTTGAACTTCTCGGCTGCTCTTGCGTTGAAATACATCAAGGCAAATTTCAGGTCTCTGTAGAGGCCTTTATAGTACTCGCTGATTTTGTCCAATTCACTCTCGCTTAAAGCACTCAAGCCCAAGAGCTCGGGTGGAGCACCAATGGAATATAGTGATGCGGTGAATTTTATTGCTCTGGGTAGAGCTAAGCCGTTAACCTCCCTTGAGTATCCAAAAAGACCAATGTGAAGCTTTCGTCTTCTCCTTGAAGGGACGTATTTTGCCACTTCCCTTATAAGCGGTGCTAAAGCTCTGAGTTCTGTTGAATACGCCCTCTCGTATTTTGAAAGGAGTTCAAATATCTTCTCATCTACTGCCTCAGTTTTCCTCCTTTTGGAGGACTTTATTTTTTCCACAGCTTTTATAACCTCTTTTGGAGGATTGTCGTACTTAAACGAGCTCTGAATTGTAAAAGTCTGAACACCTTTGTATTCCTCTAAAACGCCTCTAACGTTCCCAGGAATAAGATGTCCCCTAAAGGGCACTCCCCCAACACCGATTATGGGATATATCTCAACCCCCATTTCCTCCTCAAGCTCTTGGAGCTTAAATAGGGCATATTTGTCATAGAGAACTGCACTTATCAAGCCGTAGTTCATAGCTGGATCGCTCCGCGCTAAAAAGATACGCTGGTATTCAAAGTTCTTCCCGGTCATATACTCCTCAAGAATTTCATGGGCATTTAAGATGGCCTCTTTCGTCTCGAAGAGGGGAATTACGCTTATCTCCTTGGGGAAAAACTCCCCTATCCATTCATATATCTTTACATCATAGACTCTCTTGTACTGTTTTCCTGCAATGTAGCGTTTGTAGAGCTCATAAACTCGTTCAATCTCCTCAGAAGAGGTTGTCATTGGCAGGATAATCTCAAATATTGGGATTATCTCCTCACCGTAGAAAACTTTTGCATAATCTGCTGAACGTGGAATGCTTTCCAGAGTTTCAAGCAAAAGCTTTGCTTCAGTTTTTTCAACAGTTGGGTTCGGGACTCTTGGTGTTAACCTAAACTCTTCTCCAAGCCTGTGTTCCTTAAAAAAGTAACCATGCCTCTCAAGGAGTTTTTTGACGACAAACTCATCCACCTCTTTGCCCTCAAAGTCCCACATCTGCTCCTCTATCCCAAGAACGCTGAAGGCGTAAAATGCCTCCGTTACCTCATCTTCCCCTCCAAGGGTGGGTTCTTGAGCAAAGAATGGAATAAATACATTATCAGGATGTTGAGTACTCATTGTTCTCGGTATCATTTAACCCGCTTAATAGTCAGTTAGATGGCATGATTTAAGTTTTTTGGAGAAATTTTTGAACAAATGACAGCAAAAGTAAAGTAAAAATAAAAAGACTCAAAGACCTAAAAGCTTTCTAAGCCTGTCCACAGTCTTCTTTTCGAGCAGATATGCCCTTCTTACCTTGATAAGATTCGGAACGACGCCGGCCTTCATCCAAACCCCGAGGACACTCTCTATATTTTTGACCCTCCATCCTTCGGTCATAAGAATCTCAGCTTCTTCATGGAGTTGAATTATTGATGATAGGGTCTCATTATCGACCTCCAGCTCCTTTGCCCTTGCCAGAAGCTCCTCATATTCTGTCCTGTAGTAGAAGTATCTCGCAGTCCACATCTGAGCCAGTGTCGTTATTCTTCTGAAGGCGCTTTCCCTGTTTATTACTGTTATGTTCTTGATAACTCCAGCTTTAGAAATTTCAAGTACGAGAATTGCTATATCGGTTCCACCATCTCCATCGCTGACAGTCAGTATTACAGTGTAGTTGCCAGCTTGGGTGTATGTGTGTGTAACAACCGGTGCTGAAACGGTTAGTGAGGTTCCATCTCCAAAGTCCCATGAATAGGTTAAGCTGTCCTCACCGGGATCAGAGCTGAGAGATGCATCAAATGTTAGCTCTGAATTAACACTCATGTTGCCCTGAACTTTGAAGCGAGCCACAGGAGGTAGGTTTGTCACCTTTACAGCAATTTCTTTGGATGTTGAATACTCGCCCATGAGCAGGCTGGCGATAATTCTTATGTCGAAGTACTTTGCAGGAAGAGTCAGATTAACCTCTGTACTTCCACCTACTGTGATATTCTTCTCCAGCACATCACTTACTCCCTTTATCCTGAGCACATACGTTCCTGGAGTTCCGGTTATCACCAGCCTCAGTTTGATGTTCTCAGCCTCAGTATATTCCTCCTTATCCGTTGTCATTGATGTTATCAACGCTCCTTCTGTCTGGAGGATCTGGCTTCCTGAGGCGATAACTGTTGAGTTCAAGCCGCGATAGAAGGCATAGAGCAGGGTATATGAGCCGATATTCGGAACTACTATATCTGTAGTGACATTAATGTAGTTGTCTCCTGCGGTTAGATTTAGCGGCTTCAAGTAGTAGTCTATGAGGGAGCTTCCTTGGTACAACCATACCACTACCTTCCCAACAACATCTTCATCTGCATGCACAAGAGCAGTGAAGCTCACGTTTTCACCCGGCTCAAAGAGCCTTTTCTTAAGCTCAAAGTCGAGGACTTTTGCAGCAGGAGATACCACATCAAACTCCCTGCTCTTTGTTTCATTGCCATAGGAATAATAAATCCTGTACGTACCGCTTTCTACATCGGGAATCTTAAACTTTAAGGATGCTGTATTTGTGACATTTACAAGAGTTACATTGTCAAAGACAGCCAAAGCCACAGTAACGGGCTTAGTGGAGTAGATATAAACCGTCATATTGTCACCTATGGAATAGCGGTCTTTATCTGTGATAACACTAACCTCTGCACTTCTCTCCCGAATCTGAACCAGCCGTGAATTTATGTAGATGATACGTCCCGTGCTTAAACTTATCTGGTAGAAGATTCTTGAACATACTGGGAACCTGAACGTGAATTCCTTCTCCCCCTCTCCCAGCTCAAAACTCCGGGTACTGTTGAAGGAGGAACATGATAGGCTAATGTTGCCTTTCAGCGTTATGTTCTCATGGTTGACCAACGTTATCGTGGCAGTAACATTCTCATCCTCATAGTACCATGTCTTATCGGTTGTTAGATTAACGCTTAAGTTGACACCTCTGAGACGGAAGCTCCTCTCAGCTGTGACGTTGCCAAATCTTGCAGTTGCTCTCAGTATTTTGCTCGGCAGATCCATAGGCAGGGCAAATGTAAAGTTGAAGACTTTCTCCTCACCGATGCCAACTTTCATCTGCACCTCCTTCCTGTAGATTCCGGGAACTTCAAACACAAGCAGATCCCTTTTCCATGCGGTTCCACTGTTCCTCACTGTAACAGTTGCATTTATGATATCGCCAATCTTCTGCTCGTTTGTTATGCCCCCAATAATCAGGATTATCCTCGGCTCCGCTTTAATCGTTAGAGTTTTCAAAAGCACGAGTCTGCCATTTCTATCTATTCTCAGCGTGAGGTTGTATGTTCCGGGAGATAGATTTCCAGCCGGGAATGTGAGGAGCTTCCATGAACCTGCGGTCACACTTATATTCGTGACTGTTGAGAGTATTGAAGAATCGATTCTCAGCGTTCCACTGAAGTCAAGGGGTGCGAGGTTTGTTACGTTGAGTGCTATCTCTTCTCCATCAAACCCATATGAAACCGAGAGCTTCTCTCCTATAACCTCCACGTAAAAGCTTCCAGTTCCAAATTTGCTTCTGTATACGAATGTGTAGCTCCCTTCATTCAGATCAACGGGTAGCGTAAGGTTAAGCTTTGCTCCTGCTGGAACTGAGAGGTTGCTCTGCCATGACCAGCTCCCGTTTTTAACTACAAGGACAAAGTTTGAATCGAGGATCCCACGGTTTTCAACTGTAAACGGAAGTTCTGAATGCCCGGGAATCACCGTATAGTTTCCAAAGAATATGTTAATCTTTTCTCCCATGATAATCTTCTTCTCCAGCGTCCTGTTCAAATCACCGGAAATTACAGCCCTAAGTGTAGTGTCGTTCGTTATTGTCATTTCCTGAGAAATAACAGCAGAATCTCCCGGTTCTACGGTAATATTTCTGTTTCCAGCAAAATCCACTGAGAGATCAACTGGCACAATTCCTGTATTTGTTATCGTCAGGGTAACATTGAAAGGCTTCCCATACCCGACCACATCTGGAGCGCTTAGTGTTATCTCTGCTTTCGGTTCAATAACGCTTATTGGAACCACCCTGGATACTCCATTCACAACAAGCGTGGCGTTAAAGCTTGACTCAGCTTTTATAACAAAGCTTAGATGCACCTCCTGACCTGCTCCAACAGTTATTGTATCTTCATAGGCAGCATCTCCAAGGAGCAGTCTGTAACTGGCGATATCATCCAGAGGTGCATCATTCCTTATGATGACTTCAAAAGTCGCGTTCTCACCCTTCTTGTAGAGATACTTCGATGTTCTCAGATCAAATGATATTGCATGCTCATAAACATTCAGCTCCCGTATCTCCTCATCGAGAACCTGATTTCCGAGCAGCAGTCTGAAGGTGTATGACGCTTCTCCGGGTCTTCTAAGGGTTATATTGAACTCGTTTCTCCCCTGAGCAACGGGGAATTCAAATACATCCATTGAATATATGGCAAATATATTACCGCCAAGGAGTGCGCCTTTTTCAGAAGACTCAACAGACTGTGCGGGTATAGATATTGTTCTCCATGCGTTTCCATCAAAAACTGATACATTGCTTCCCCAGTTATAAGTAACAAACACAAGCCCCCCGAACCTTGCCATATCCTGAATATACTCGCCTGTTAATCCGTTTGTCGAGTTGTATATCTCGCTCATTCCGCTTTCTCTGTTGTAATGCCAGAGAGCATAATCTGAATTTTGGTAGAATGCTGCCCATACTTCATCTCCATATGCCCTCACGAGCCATGAGGATACACCCCTCAAATAGGACCTATACGTATTGGATGAGATGTCATATATCCCCACACCATTGTCCCCTGCAATCCACAGCTCGTCACCATTGAGCCACACATCCCTCACGGCTGTTCCGAAATTGGGTGGGTAGTAGAGTGTGAAGCTGTTTGATGTAAGATTCAGAACCACAAGGCCATCAGTGGTGCCAATGTATAACACCCCATCATCTCCTGCAAGTCCTGTTGGATTTCTTGAACTGCTGAACGGAGAGTTTGATGAACTGTATATGGTAACAGAGCCACTGCTCAGGTCGTATTCAATCAAGCCTGACCATATCGTCATAAACAGTCTGCCCCCAGCATAGGCTATCCTGTTGCTATTTGCAAACGTCTCGTTGATTATGAATTTCCATTTACCGCTGCTGAGGTTGTAAATTGAAATCTCCCCGTTTTCAGTTAGAATGTATGCAATTCCATCATGATATGCAATATCCTGTACATATCCCGAGGGTCCGAATCTTACCAGCTTGCCTCCCATACCTCCTATAAGGAGTCCATAACTTGAGGCATAGATGTTGTTTTCCACCTCCACCAGACCGCCCCAGAATGTATCTCCGGAATAGTCAACCCGCGTTTTATTGGCCAAATAGTACCTGCTCACCGTAATCTGATCCCAAGGTGAGTATATGATCCATATGGACTCGTTATCGTGTTCAATATTGGAAACCCTCCATGAGGGTAAATCCCTGAGGCATTCCCCACCGAGCATACATACGGAGATAATGGAGTTGTTTTCACCACCAACCCAGAGTTGATTATCAAAGACATCAAATGCATCGATCCATGTCAGGTTGAAATCCTCCGGAGAGTAGTGAGTCCATTTGTTTCCGATTTTCCACAGGCCATCACCAAGCGCCCATAGGTCACTTCCATTCACTTTCAGTGCCATTATGTAATCGGTGGTTAGCGGGCTGTTCGTCGAGTTGTAAATGGTGATTGTAGTCATAGTCTCTGGATTTATCCTGACCAGACCTGCATTGTCTGTTCCGACCCATAATGAACTGTTGTAGTATGCAAGGCTGAAGATGCTAACCTGCTCCTCTCCCCATTCCCAATTTACTGTGGCTGGGAAGCCGGGTATGTCCGCGGTGATGTAAATCTTCCACTCGTGAGTATTCTTGTTGAACTCAAGGATTTTATTCCACGAGGCTATCCATATGCGGTCCTCACTGCTCGTCATTGCTGCGGACATGCCTTCATATCCTCCTTCGATTATAGTTCCGTTGGGATACCCAAAGAGCTCAAGCTTTCCATCATGATAGTATCCCAGATGGGTGGAGAAAGCTATCCACAGGCCTCCATCAGATTCAATTCCTATGAGCTTCACTGGATGTGATTCAATGTAGGGATTTCCAAGGATTCTGAGCGTTCCTCCAGTATTGCCCGTCACATTCACGGCTACTGGAAGCGAGCCGACAAATGCTAACGACGGCATGTCAATACTGATTTTTCCCCATGCTCCGTCTATGTATATGGTCCATGTAACCACGAAATTCTCCCCTGTAGTCATCTCTGTCATTCTGAGGGTTAGAGTATAGTTGCCTCTCGCCACCTTGTCAATCGTTGCGGTTATTGATGACGTTCCCATGGCGGACAGCCTTAAATTGCCATCCGTGAGATGGAAGGTGTTTCCTTCCTCATCCACCATGTCAAGCCTATAGCTTAGATTTGCATCCACGTTTGTGCCGCTGGTTAGTGCAATCATCAGTGAGTCTCCTATCGAAAAGCTCTTTCTGTTCAGGGTAGCGTTTATTTTGAAGCTGCTTATCGAGATTGAAATTGCACGGAAGAACCTCCTGTTGCTGTTACTATCAACTGCGATTATCTCCACTCTGTATTCTCCGCTTTTAAGAGGCGGCAGGCTAAAGGTTCTTGTTGAGTTTCTTCCTTTTGGAAGTACAAACTGCTGGCTCACGGTAGAGCCTGCTATAGTGAGCGTTGTATTCAGATTGAGATCTATTCCTCCTTTGTTCAGGAACAGTATGGAAAGTCCTTCTCTTGGTTCAAGATCAGTTTTAACGGGAATTATTTCAAGCTCAGCTCCTCTAATTTGTATGGTGAAATGCTTCTCCATCCACAAGCCGGTGAATCTATCATGAATCCTGAGATACAAGCTATATCTCCCAGATGGAAGACCATCAGGTATCTCAAGCTCAAGTGTTGATGATGCACCCTTTGGAACCGTAACATTAACAGTTCCGGTTTGAGATGAGATTCTATACTGCACTTCAAGGTTAGCATCCGTACCTCCTGTGTTCTCAATCCTCACAGATATATTCTCATCCACATCATAGCTCTCCTTTTGCAGGCTGATACTCAGCTCAAGTCCTTTAACCGTGACATTCTTGCGGTAGCTTCCAAACTTATGGCGCACTATAAGGGTATAACTACCCGTTGGAACACTCTTTGGTATTGTAAAGACAACTTCTTTGCTCTCAAGCTTTCCAATATCCAGTGAAGTGCTACCAAGGTCCCAGAATGTTAGGTTGCCCCTGAGTTGAGCGGCTACATTTAGCTTTGTATGGCCTCCTCCACTGTTAGTTATCCTCACCGTCACATTATCCCCTGCGACGTATGAGGTTTTATCAACGTGCACGCTGATATTAGGTCCGATGACATTAAGATAATCCCAGTAATATGATGTCCCCTGTTTTCCAGAGGCAGTTACATAGAGGATGTACCTGCCTGAGATGATGTTTGGAACAGTAAGAGTGACGTTCACGCTCTCTCCCGGAGCGAGGGTAATGTTGTAGTACTTCCATTCTCCGAAGATCTTTTCCCAGAAATACTGTCTAAGTGATATAGTCACATTGACAGTATCCGTGATGCCTCCCTCATTAATTAGGGTAACGGTGAGATTGTCAAGAGCGTAGCTTTCATTATCATGAACTGCCTTTACTTTGAATCCACTGAGATAGAGGGGTCTCGTGTAGTGCCTCGTTATGCCTCTCTTTAAATCGGTGAAATTGAGAGCTATCATGCTGCCCCGGGGTGTGTTGAGAGGAATTGGAACTCCAACAGTTCTGTTTTCTCCCGGATTTAGGATGAATGTGAAATTCCTGATTGAGAGCACCGAGCTGTCGTGGATTATCGAGAGATTGCCCCGAACGGTTGTCGGAACACCTCCCTTATTCTCCAAGAGCGCAAGGGCATTTTCTCCTGCAGAATATGTCTGGGGATAGATAATTCCCTGAACATTGGACTCCATAATCCTGAAGTAGGCACGGGATTCAATGAATCCCCTGGCCTTCTGAGCACGGATTATTATGGGGTAAAGTCCCGGTGGAAGATTCGGAATGCCAATAGTTGCATTGATTTCCTTTCCTCCTCTGGGCAGAAGCGAAACCGGAATCATGGTGGTGTAGTTCAGTGCTGGGATCGTTATATTGAGACTGAAATCTTCGTTCAAAAAGCCCGGATTTGAGAGATTTACACTTAGTGTTAGATTGCTTAATGCCCTTCCAGAGAACATAATTTTCGGTGTTATGATGACTCTTCTGTTCAGATACGCTGATCCCGAAGTGGCCACAACACCGCCCTCATAAAGAACGTAGGAAATCTGATATTTCCCAAAGATGTCTTCGTTCAGAGGCACTGTAACCTCAGTCTCCCAATTGGTAAATGTTAAGTTAAATTCATACTTATGGGTGTTGTGTCCTTTCTGCCAGAACTCATCTGCCGTAACGAGCAGTTTAGGTTTCACTATCGAGATATTGTTCGTTATCCTCGCCTTTATCCTGACCGCAAGAGGTTTCGTAAATTCAGGGGTTATCTCAATATTGGAGACTTTTCTGGTGAAATACAGATTGGATGTCGGAAGATAGAAGTCCTCCAGACCGTTTGTTTTGCCATACATGTCACCGAAAGTTGTTATCAGGGTGTAGTACCCCCTCTCCGCATCTTCAGGCACCTTGATTGATATGGGGACACTTATTGTGGAGAGCTTTGGAATCGTGACTGCTTGGGATACAGTTCTAACAGTTTGCCTGTTGTACTTCATGATAGTTATCAACATGAGCCGCCAGTCAATCTCATCATTATTTGTTATATTAACATGCACGGTTATGGTTTCTCCGGGAGCATATTCCTTCTTATCAATGCTGGAGGCAAGCTTTAGATTTGGACGTATTATGTAAAATCCCTTTTCAGCACTAAACCGTGCATCCCAGAAGTTACCTGCACCTTCATAAGGTGATTTGTCAGTGTATAACCCCATATAGTATGTGAGACCGGGATAATTGCCTGCATCCACATAGGGATACACTTCAAAATAGTACTTTTTGTATTCTCCCGGGGCGACTGTGACATTCTTGACCTCAAGTACACGCCACCCGTTTATATGATCCCCTATTCCAAGCTGTCCTGTCAGGGTTTTGCTGTCCTTGTTTATGATGTGGAATGTTATTCTGACCTTCTCACCAAACAGAACCTTTTCTTTTTCTGCCGTTGCCCATATAAGATATTTGTTGCCGCCTTTGTAGTTGAAGTACTCATCACTGTTGTAGTAAATATTCATGGAAATGCCCTTTGCATCATACTTTGTATAGATTTTATTCCCACCCGAGAGGAGGGTATAATCCACAGTCCATATCCCAAGCACAACGGAACCGAAGTCCTTTGCCGAGAGGGTGACATTAACAGTTTTCGTTTCACCCGGTTGGATCGTCTCATTTAGAGTTATCTCAGATCTGAGGTTTCCAGAAGGAGTCAGAATCCTGAATTTAACGCTATCTGCAGTCACGTTTGTTGGGTTTGTAACGTTGATGGGTATTGTATATGGTCCCCCGAGTACCAGCCCGTACCATGCCCTGCCGACACCTATTTCATAGATATCCTCATTCAGCTCAAAGTACGCAATTGCATCTCTCAGAATTTTCATCATAAAGGTAGAGACATAGTTCTGGGACTTCCAGTCAGAATACAGCGTGGTTGCTAAGACATGCCCTTTTCCATAGCTGTAAAGCACCATAGCCGGGAAATCGTTTTTGGTTCTTCTCATGAGAACTATGGAGTTGGGAGGATAAGTTTCGAAGTATCCGTCAACATCCTCGGTTATGAGATTTGACTGCACGGTTGAGAGTATGGGATGATCCTGAGCGGCATAGAGAGAGTTTGCATGACACATCTGATCCTGAGCCCAGCCATAACCATTCAAACCTCCCGGAATCACGGAGAAGTGGTCACCGTATTGCTGATCAAAAACTATGATGTCTCCCCCCTTCTCTAAGTAAAGTTTGAGTTTCTCCTTAAAGGCATCGCTCTGCATTCCAAACAGGGATCCACTTGGCAGTATAAGGATTTTCTGATATTTTACCAGTTTAACCGGATCAAAATTCTCGTCAACAAGCTTATAGGGGATTTTAGCCTTTTTCAGAATGTTCTCTGCTCCCGAGTAAAATCCTTTCCTAAAGATTGCAACAGCTGGGGCTTTTTCCATCAGATCATTGAGGAACTTCAGATTCGAAGATAATCTGATGTAAAGCTTCGTCACTTGAGAAGCGAGACTCCTGTATGCGCTTATATTTTCGATACTCAAATTAGAGAGCATCGCTTGGTAACTGGCAAGTTCAAGGAGATCAACAGCTTCACTAATGTTTTTCTTCAGGCCCTCCCTGAGGAGTGTATAGAAGTCGAGCTCCTTTGTGAGGGTTAGCCTTGGAACATCTAAACTGTCATCAGGATGGTCATTTCCGGGATTCTCAGGTCTTGCGTTGGGATCTCCATGGCCGGGTGGTTTTCCATTTTTCCCTCTGACCTCAACCCACAGGAGACCATAAGCACTATCCTCTTTATACCCCCACTCATCAGTGGTTGGAATTTCTCCGATAACTGTTATTCCTCCTGAATAACGTCCTTTTGAGAGTCCTGAGGATGTTACCTTGACAGTAAACTGGGAATGTGGGGGTACTCTCTTTGGATATTCAACTTTCAGCCCGGGTATTCCATCCTTTCTGACATATATTCTGACGGTTTTATCCGCCCTGTTTATGAATGTGAAGTATGTGGAACCGCTTCCGCCTTCAGTATAAGTTATGGTTTGTGAGAGACCTAAAACCTGGATCAGATCTCCTTTTTTAACCACGTATTTATACCGTATATAGCCAGTTTTTGTGAATGTTTCAACGCCTTTGAAGGTTTCCATCTTTATATTGACCTTGACCGGAACTTCAACGATACCTCCTCTAAGCTTGATATTCATAGGCACATATGCAGGATCTATCATGACATAAACAGAGTCACACTGAGACTGCATAGATGCAAAAATAATCCCTGAACGGATTCTTATTCCCCTTATCCCATATTTGATAAGGGGTGGATTGCCCCATCGCGGGATTTCCCAATCAACTTCCCTATACGCCCGGAGCCCGTTTTGTGAAACGACGCATATGCTGAATGCTCTAACATAGTCCATGACCTGTTTGGAAACTTTAAGTATGGTTCTTGGTTGTCTTATTACAACATCTGGAGCTGGACAGTTTCTCAGTGTGTTGCTAAAGCCCAAAAACCAGTTTATCAGTTTCTTGGTTATGTCTCCTATGACGTATGAAATAGTACCCTCCCCTGTAAAGGCCAACAGTTTAAGGAGGATTACCAAACTCCCCGTACCTGTTACCGTTATACCTATCGTCAATGTTGTCATAATTCCATCGACAACAACGCTAACAACAGTTTGTTTTATGTACTGGGAGCATTCACAGGGATGTGCCTCAAGACACGATGCCACGGTTTCAACTGTACTCAGGACAGCACTCACAAATACAGAAACTGCATCAGAAACTTTTTCAGCAAGCGCTTTACCCATACTCTTCATGAATCCCAGACACTTGAATAATTCCATAGTTGCATCCTGCATTAGGGAGTGCATCCATTCAGTTAATGATAAGCCCCCTCTGATGCCACCGCTTATCATGTATGCCATCGCACCTGTCTCAGGATCGACAACGTAGTAGCCAGTTCCAACCCATCCATTTATAACCACATTATCCCTGGGTACATAAACTTCATAGCCACTATTGACATAACCAAGTATTTTGTTCTTATCTTCTTGACTTATATTCAGCAGAGGAAGGACAGAATTAACATTTGAGGAATTAACATGGTATATCGGGATGGTGAGCTCGTAGGCCAAATCAAATATCGTTGCAGTGGAAATTGCAGGGGCATTAAAGTATTGTCTGAGCACATAAGCCTCAAGCTCAGAACCTCTCCTCCCAGTGCTAATCATAAAACCCCTTTCTCTCGTTTTATTGTTATTCTCTGAAAGTGGCAGATAGAGGTCTTTCTGAACATCCACAAACATCCCAATAAATCGCAACTTATCCTCTTCAACCTTATATGCAGTTCCAAGCACTATAACGGAAGGAACCCTGATCCACCTTATTCCTAAACGGAATGCTACTTCATCGGCATATTTATCGAGCTCATACCAGTAGGTTAGACCTGCCAAATTCAGCATCTCTCCTATAACTTCGTCTGTCGTAACGTTGGAAAAGCCTCTTTCGAGCATGAAGCTTGTAATTCTAAGCCTGTTCAAACGATAGTTCAGGAACTGCTGACTCACCCTCAGTGCATCTATACTGACCGCATAATATCCCCCAGCGGTAACAGGAGTGTCTTCCACATAGAGAACACGGTTTCCAAGGAGCATTGTGACCGTTAGATTTGCCTTTTCTCCAAGATGTGAAATCCGGCCTTTAGCAACCGGAACTCCATCGAGCATCAAGACAGGGGTGAAATTAACGCTGTCTATCGGAATATCCGTTATATCCTCATATTTCTCCACTTCTTTTTTGTCGTTCTCAGTGGCCGGAAGCCAGCCAAGGGTGATCCTCTTCGTGCTAACATTGCCCAAGATCAGGGTTGTATTTACATCCTGTCCCGGAAGTTCAATCCTGACTTTATATTTGAATTTTGAGGGAATTTCTGGGAATTCTGCTAAGACATTGCTAACATTAAACGGTAGCTTTCCAAAACCCTCTCTACTTTCAATTATCCTCCATGAGCCAAAAATAGCACTTTTGAAGTCTGACAATCCCTTCAGAGTTCTGTAAATACTCTGTTTGGAGGTGTTTCCTATATACCTAACCCCCAGAGTTTTGATAATGTCCTCGCTCACATTGTTTAGATAATCATCCGAAAGAACAGGCGAGCCCTCCACGTCCTTTCTCAGGAGATACCAATCACTACCGGACACCGAGTTATTAAAAACGCTCTCAGCAAAACCTTCCCCCATCTGTGTGATGTTGAGCTCAGGTGGCACATATTCGTACTCCTTAAAAGAAGGATCCAGCGGGACCCATTTGCCATCAAGATAAGCCTCAACCCAGAAATGTTCAACGATATAGCCGTCAGAAGTTTTTTCATAGGGTATAAGACCGGTTTTCAGAACCCTCTCAACATTTTTAATCCCGAACCAGTTTCTCAGCTGACTTTCTGACAATCTTATGTTGCCTCTTACGTATCTCGCCGGAATTCCAAGCTGCCTGTAAATCTCCACGAGCAAGGATGCTAAATCAAGGTCATTGCCGCCTCTCTGGAGAAATGTTCCAACAGGACCTTTTAGGCTTCCATAGTATGGCTCATAGTCAAAATTGTTACGTATATACCAGAAAATCTCAATCGGATCATTATTGAGCAACGCTATGAACTCATCGAGATTATAGGAGTATTTAAGCTCAATCTCCTTTCTCAGGTCTTCATCGGTATAATTCACCTGCGAGATGTATGCAGGCACTATACTGTTTTCTATGTCAATTGTTTCTTTTGCCCCATAAAAAATCGAATGGGGAAGAGAAACCGCAAAAGCCAGAGGGAACTGGAGCATTAAAAGGGACACAACCAGAACAAACACCTTCTTTGTGAAGGAATTTTCCATTACATTCCCCTCCATTTATGATACGCATTTCATATTACCTGTTCGCTACAAACCCCTAAATATACTTTTCTAAATTCAAATTGACATTCTGCTAAGTAAAAAATTCTTCGATCACATGAAGAAATATACAAAACAAACTTGGACATACCTTTGAAGAGGAGGTAACATTTGGAATACGTTTTACATTCGCCCTTAAAGTTGCAGGATATACAAAAGAACCAGAAAATATGAAAAATCTTTCATGCTTTTGTCCCCGAGCATGATGTTTACCTAAGGCATAGAAAAGCTTTATTAGAGCACCCAATTTCCTGCTTTCATGCGCACACCCCTTGCATTCTCAGGGAGAAATATCAGACCCAATAAACGGGAATAAAAACAGAGGTTCCGCTTATCTCAATATGCGGAAGAAAGCCCTGAAGGTTTACATAAACCCGCTCTTTTTAACCTTCTCTGTGATTATCACAGCGACACCTGCCTTTATTAGGTCAACTCCAATGAATGGTAGTACTCCGATCATAAACGCTTTTTTGAAATTCCCTCCAATGAAAAAACCAAGCCTCAGCCAACCTAACAGGTATATAACGCCAATTGCTCCCAGTGCGGCAGCAAAATGCAACCCGATATTTTCGCTTTTCTCGCTGATCCAGCCAGCTAAGAATGCAGCCAGCGGGAATGCCAGCAGATAACCACCCGTTGGGCCATATATAACCCCCAATCCACCCTGAAAGTTTGCAAAGACCGGAAAACCTATTGCGCCCATTATCACATAGATGAGCTGACTTAAAAATCCGAGCTTAGCACCGAGAATAAAACCACTCAGTAGAACCATGAGCACTTGGAGGGTTATTGGAACACTCCCCAGCGGAATTGCTATCTGAGCGCTGACAGCCGTTAAAGCCACAAAGAGAGCCGTATAAGCCACTTCATTTGCCTTCATTTCATCACCTTTCACCATCCTCCGTTAATCTTTAAAACTTTTTAGTTAACGAAATTCTGATGATGATTAGAAACCTCATAAGAGACAGCAGGATAAAGAGATCCCTCCTTGAGGCGCTGAGGAATAGGAGAGTAGTTTCCGGGGATAAAATAGCAAGAGAGCTTGGAGTCTCAAGGGTTGCGGTTTGGAAACATGTGAAAGAACTAAAAGAGCTTGGCTACAAGATAGACGCCACTCCAAAGGGTTACAGGCTTCTGGAAGAACCCCACAAACCGTATCCATGGGAACTTGATGTCAAAAGCTATTATCTGGTGGAAACTGACTCCACAATGAACGTTGCCAGAAAGCTCGCAGAGAGAGGAGAAAAAAGCTGGACATTTGTGATAGCAGGGAAACAGAGTGCGGGCCGAGGCAGGCTGATGCGGAAGTGGATCTCCAGAGAAGGTGGTCTCTACTTTTCCGTTATTCTTAGGCCAAAACTCAGACTGGCGAAGGCCGGTGAGCTTCTATCTCCTGCTCTCTCAGCCATCATAAAGACGCTTGGAGAGTACGGTGTAAAGGGCAAAGCTGTAGAGAACGGCGTTTATGTTGAAGGGAAAAAGATTTCAGGTGTGCTCATAGAAGTCGCAGGTGAACTTGACATGGTGCGCTATGCTGTACTTGGTGTGGGTCTTAATGTAGCAAATCCTGTTCCAAAGAATGCTACGTCACTTGTTCTTGAGCTTGATGAAGCCCCAACGTTACTGGACGTTTCGCAGAGGCTTTTCAATAATCTCGGAACTTTTTTAAGAGAAGTTTAAGAAGGGAAAAATGATGATTCAGGTTAAAAACCTCTGGCACATTTATGAAGGCAGAAAAGAGGCGCTCAGAGGAGTAAATTTTGAGATGGGAAGAGAGATAGTCGCGTTAGTGGGCCCTAATGGGAGTGGAAAAACAACCCTCGCAAAGCATCTGAACGGTCTGTTGAAGCCGACCAGGGGGGATGTTATAATAGACGGTATGAACACGAAAGAACATAGTGTAGCTGAACTTTCGAAGCTTGTGGGTTATGTCTTTCAGAATCCCGAACACATGTTCTTTGAAGAGAGTATTTTTAAGGAAGTTGCATTTGGACCGAAAAATCTTGGACTAAGTCCCGAAGAAATCGAAGAACGGGTTAAATGGGCCCTTAAAAAGGTCAATCTGAAGGGTTATGAAGAGAGAACCCCATACTCCCTCAGTGGAGGGGAGAAGCAACGTTTAGCAATAGCCTGCGTTCTCTCCATGAAGCCGAAATACCTTATCCTTGATGAACCAACAACAGGTTTAGATGAAAGGAGTGCAGAGAGCGTTAAAGAAATCATTAAAAGCCTGTATGAAGAGGGACACGGAATATTGTTCATAACCCACGAGATGGACCTCGTCTTAGAGCTCGCCCAGCGAGTCGTCCTCCTCTATAAAGGAGAAAAAGTATTCGACGGGCCAACTGATGAGTTCTTCTCCATTGAATTAAGAAATTACGGTCTTGATAAGCCAGAACTGCTCAGGATAAGCTTCTCCATAGGTACAGGCTTTGTTAGGAATGTGGAAGAATTCATTGGGAGGTTTTTGAGATGATGTATAACTTCTATATCAAGAGGGATTCCATCCTCCATAGCCTCGATCCGCGGGTTAAGCTAACAGGCACTGCTGCAGCGGTAATCATACTCCTTCTTTTCAACTCCCCTGAGGTTTTGATACCTCTTTTCTTCCTGACAATGCTCCTTATATACCTTCTGGGAAAGATAACCCTCCGCGAGCAGTACAGAGTATTGAGACCTCTCTTTCCCATTCTAATCATAACAATCGTTGTGTGGGCTTTTGTATATGATCCGTGGTATAGGGGAGCTCTGATAGGTGTTGCCTATGGCCTGAGGCTTTTAACCTTCGGCCTTATCGCCTTTGCTCTGCTGATGACCACGACACAAAGAGACCTTATTCTGGGCTTTATAAAGTTGAAAATGCCCTATGAATACGGACTGACAATGACAATAGCCCTTCGATACATCCCCACTCTTTACATGCTTGCCCTGAATATAATGGATGCCCAGAAAGCCAGGGGATGGGAAATGGAAAAAGGAAACATCTTTGTTAGAATTAAGAAAATGAGTGCCGTTTTAGTTCCCCTCCTCATAGCCTCAATAAAGACTGCCCATGAGCTCAGCATTGCCCTTGAAAGCAGGGGTTTTGGAGCCAGAAGAAAAAGAACCTTTCTGCATACGATTGAGATGAAAAAAAGGGATTATATAGCTTTGTTTCTGACAGGCATTACTATTGGTATTGCCCTATATGTGCGTTATGGCCTCGGCTTCGGTCATATAAAACTGTATTAATCACCTAAGAAAGAGCTTAGCTTTGCTGTCTATCGGGATGCTGTGTTCTCCTATATTCCCTATGAACTCAGAGGGTACTTTCAGAATGCTCAGATTCAGCCGATAGTGACCACGATAGGAGTTTGTCCTCATTACCATGAGCAACTCAAACAGCTCCGGGATTATGAATAAACGCTTGAATTCACCAGTTAAATCCAGCTCATTCAGCTCAAGAGTATTGTGGGAAAGCACTAACATCAGATTTTTATCATCGACAATCTTTCTTAAAATCAGCATATCCTCAGATTTTATATTGATAAGAACCGAGAAATTTGAAACAAAAACAAGAGAATCATCCTGAACGGTTTTCAATGCAGTCGCCAGGTCATCCATGCTGTATACTCTACCCAAAAGAACATCTCTTCTATCTGTCAGCTTTGATAGAAGCTTTAAAGAAAAGCTGTTGGTAGGTGCCAGATAATAGACTGGAACTTCAGAGTTAAGGGCGTTTGCTATTGTGGAATACTGAAGAACCACTTGAGAGAGAGCATCTGTGGTTATAATGCCGGCCATACTACCTCCTTCAAGGAGACCGACTAATTCAATAAGCTCATCAATAATACCAATACCTCTGGCTTCAGCATCATCTGGTTTGAAAAACATCGGGCATCAAAGTATATAATGTGCTTTGCAATATTTATATTTTGCCCAAAGGTCATTACGGGATAATTGTGATGTGTTTGTAGATCTATGTAATACTTTGAGAGCATTATCAAACTTATCTTATACTAAATTATACTAAACAGGCACCGCAACTTTTTTAAACGGCTCATGAAGAGTAAAGTCCGATGGGCCCGTAGCCTAGCAGGATAGGGCGCCGGCCTTCTAAGCCGGAGGTCGCGGGTTCGAATCCCGCCGGGCCCGCCAGTATCTTTTGAGAATTATCCCTTAGCAGGCTTT
>Ga0256914_1000741_pt1 | contig 31474 bp, 27 predicted proteins | sample HulkmetaG_FD_191571 | JGI IMG/M metagenome (GOLD analysis project Ga0256914, IMG submission 191571) | Hydrothermal chimney microbial communities from Main Endeavour vent field at the Juan de Fuca Ridge, Pacific Ocean - Hulk | ecosystem: Environmental > Aquatic > Marine > Hydrothermal vents ... | reverse complement strand
GCATTACAAATGTAGCCTCATCAATTAAAAAAACTCTTTCATAATTCAAAAGCTTTCCGGATAATAACTCAACTTCCAATTGAATCGTTTGAACTCCGTCAGAAAAATACTGAAATGTATAATCAGGATTCAAAGATGAAGGACTATACGTTTTTCCACCGTCTTTACTCCAACGAAAACCACGAATCACATCCCCTTTATACAAAATCTCCCTCCTAATACTCGACGCAGAAAATCTAATATCAATAGGAGCAACTATTTTTCCTGATGAAACTCCTAACATCTCTACAATAGCCTCACTATAATCATTTACAACAAATTTAGTAATAAACGCCATGGCCCCACCCCATGCTAAAATAGAAAAAAAGATGAGACCCATAGAAACCCAACCAAAAACAAAAGAAGCCTTTCTTTTTACTAAATCAGTCTTTGGAAGTGAATACCCCCTAAAAATACCAATCGCAGAAGCAAGCAACAAAACAATCACGACAACCATGAATATTTTATTTGTAAGGCCTTCTAAAAATTTCTTAATTTGATACCCCTCAATTCCAAAGGCACGAAAAACAGGATTATCACTATCCGCTAAACTTAAAAGAAATATAAGTAAAATTACAATAAATATAAAAAATATAAAAATTGATGCAAAAATAGCAGTAGAATATGATTTCTTCTTCTTTTTCTCTTCTTCTTCTTCTTCTTCTTCTTCTTCTTCTTCTTCTTCTTCTTCTTCAATTATTTTTGTATCATCTTTATCTAAATCCTGAAGAAAAACATTTTTTTCTTCATCTGAAATTTCTGTTTTTTTTTTAGCCAACTCCATATCTCAATATTTTAAATATACTTTAAGAATAGTAAATTTTTATACCATTCAAAATAATATACCAAAAATTTTAAACAATCTCAATACTTTTTATTAAAAAAAATAAGATATGAAATTCATATCTTATTATATTTTTACCAAATTATATTTTCTAACTAATACCGAGCAAGATGAGCATATGCTTTATTTGCTTCAGCCATTTTTTGAACATCTTCTCGCTTTTTCACAGAAGCTCCTTCATTTTTAGCAGCAGCTAAAATCTCAGTTGCAAGTTTTGCAGCCATTGGTTTACCAGAGCCTTTTCGACAATTTGCAAGTAACCATCGAATAGCAAGAGTTTGTTGTCGTTTTGGTGCAACTTCAACAGGAATTTGATAGACAGACCCCCCTACTCGTTTTGCTTTTACCTCAACACGAGGCTTAATATTTTCAATAGCAAGAGCAAAAATATCTTCTGCAGGTTTTTTATCATCTGCCTTTTTAATAATTTTTAACATATCTGCAAAAACTTTTCGTGCGATAGTTTTTTTACCACCTCGCATTAAAACATTTACAAACTTCTCAATAAGTGGAGATGAATTTTCATCTACAAACTTAGCATATTTTTGTGGATTCATAATAAGTATAAATAGAACTAATTAATTATATTTTAAACTGATAATAAAAAGACTACGCCTTTCGAGTACCATATTTTGATCGCCCTTGTTTTCGATCTTTCACACCTTCAAGGTCTAATACCCCTCGAACAACATGATACCGAACCCCAGGAAGATCTTTCACTCTTCCCCCTCTAATTAATACAACCGAATGCTCTTGAAGATTATGACCTTCTCCTCCGATATATGCATTAACCTCAAATCCATTTGTAAGTCGAACTCGTGCCACCTTTCGAACCGCAGAATTGGGTTTTTTAGGAGTCATAGTTGTAACCTTTACACAAACACCTCTTTTCTGAGGAGCCCCTCTATTTAACTTAACGGCTTTTACTTTAATCGAATTAAATGTTACCTGAAGAGCTGGTGATTTAGATTTTTTAACATTCTTTTTTCGTCCTTTTCTAATCAACTGATTGATAGTTGGCATAGTAAATATGAATAAAAATAATTTCTGTCTATAAGAGAAATTTCCACTCCTGTAGATGCAAAGCCTACTAGGGAGTGGATAAATCCTCAAAGATGTAATATTGGAGCGGGCAACGAGGCTCGAACTCGTGCAACCGGCTTGGAAGGCCGGGACTCTACCAACTGAGCTATACCCGCAAATGCTTTTCAGCGAAAAGTAGTCTACAATAATTGATAATTTAAATGCAAGCTTTTTTTTATTTTTTTATTAATCTCTTTATATATGCTTATACCTACTTTATTATTACATTTAAATTATTAAAACAATTTTAACTTTTTTCTTTCATGCGTACATGATAGAATTTACAGGATTTTTTAGATAATATAATAATGGCTCAAACAATAAGAACAGCACAAGTTGCAAAACATTTAGGAATTTCTTCTCGAGACTTACGAGAAAAGATATTACAAAAAGTAAATTTCCCAGGAGTAAAACCGCTAGATAAAGAAATGCCAATAGGAATAGCTTCAGGGATTGTGAGGGTAGCATCTCGAATGCTAAAAATTTCATGCCCCCCATTAGAAGAACATACAGATGAGCAAAATACAGATAATACCCATCACAAAAACAACACCAAAGAAGATACTTCTAATATTCCTGAAAAAAAAATAATTAAAGCAGCCCCTATCGCACAACCCTTAAAAAGATCAAAACTTTCAACACTTGAAAAACTAAGAGGAATTGGAAATCAATCCCAAGGAGATAAAGACCGTATTGCTAAAGAAAAAGAAGAAGCTATCGCAAAAAGAAAAGCAGCAGTTCAAAAAAGAATAGAAGATGAAAAGAAAAAAGAACTAGAAAGATCTAAAAAACAAAAAGAAAGTCGAGAAAAAAGAAATAATAACAATAATAAGAGAGGACCATTAAGAGGAAAAGCGGAGAAAAGTACAGACTCAAATTCTAATAATAAAACTGGTGAGAAAAAAATGAATCCAGCTCGAAAAGTAATGCGAAAAATTGAGATTACAAAAGAAGAAGCAGAAGCTGCGAAAAAAAGAAAAGAAGAACGAGAACTTGCACGACAAAAAAGAAAAGCCGAAGAGGAGCAAGCTATCATTGAGCGAAAAATGCAACGAAAAAAAAGACAAGAACAAATTTTTACAAAGAAAGAAGGAATTGTTGAACTTCCTGCAGAATTAACAGTTAAAGAATTTGCAGAGAAAATTGGAGTTCCTACTTCAATAGTTATTACAGAATTAATAAAAAATGGAATAATCGCAAACATTACACAGCAAGTTGACTACGATACTGCAGAAATCATTGCAGAAGAACTAGAAGTTACTGTAAAACGAGAAGAGGAATCTATGTCTTCTGAAGACTTACTAAAAGGAGATTTATCAACACTTCTTGCCGAAGATCCTTCTAAACTAAAAGAAAGACCTCCTATTGTTGCAGTAGTTGGACATGTCGATCATGGAAAAACATCAATCCTAGATGCCATTCGAAATACAAAAGTAACAACAGGAGAAAGCGGAGGAATTACTCAACATATTGGAGCATATTCTATTATTAAAAATAAAAAACATATCACATTCTTAGACACCCCTGGACATGCAGCATTTACATCTATGCGTTCTCGAGGAGCAAAAACTGCAGATATTGTTGTACTAGTTGTTGCTGCTGATGACGGAGTAAAACCCCAAACAATCGAAGCGATTTCTCATGCAAAAGAAGCCGGAGCCACTATAATTGTTGCAGCAAATAAAATTGACAAAGAATCTGCAAATTTAGATAAATTAAAAGGAGAGCTTTCTGAAAACCATATTCAAGTCGAAGAATGGGGAGGAACTATTCCAATGGTTGAAGTTTCAGCATTAAAAAATATTGGAATTGACGACCTGATTGATATGATATTACTTCAATCCGAAGTATTAGAATTAAAAGCAAATCCAAAAAGATTAGCGGTTGGAACAGTAGTCGAATCTCATCTCGATCCAGGAATGGGACCCGTTGCAACTGTTCTTGTAAACACAGGAACAATGAAACTCAGAGATAGATTTATCCTAGGTTCTACTTGGGGAAAAGTAAAAGTAATGATTGATGAAAATGGAAAACGATTAAAACAAGTACCTCCATCTGGAGCAGTTCGAATTGCAGGAATGGCAGATCTTCCATCTCCTGGAGATATTTTCCAAGTAGTAGGTACAGAAAAAGAACTGAAACAAAAGAAACAAGAACTTGAAGATTTGAAACATGCAGAAAAGAAAACCAACACAGGGTTATCTGATATTTTAAGTAAAATAGGAGAAACTTCTAAAAAATATTTAAATATTGTCATTAAAGCAGATACGGTTGGATCTATTGAAGCAATTGAACAATCTTTAAACTCTATTGGAAATAGCGAAGTAGATGTAAAAATTGTAAATACAAGTGCCGGAGCTGTTTCAGAAAGTGATGTGATGACAGCATCTGCCGCAAAAGGAATGATTATAGCATTCAACTCTTCGGTTCCAAATTCAGTAAAACAAGTTGCAGAAAAAGAACATGTAGAAATATTAAATTATGAAATTATTTATAATATATTAGAAGATGTAGAATCAAGACTAGAGCTAATGCTGGTTCCAGATATTGTTGAAAAAATAACAGGAACACTTGATGTAAAAGGAGTCTTTTATACAAAAGGAAAACGAAAAATTGTAGGAGGTAAAGTATCAAAAGGATACTTTGAACATCCATGTGAACTTCGATTTGTAAGAAGAGTCGACGGGAACATGATAACCCTTGGAAATGCAAAACTAACAGGAATTCAGCACTTTGAAGACAAAGTAAAACGAATAGAATCTCCACAAGAATGTGGATTAAATGTAGAAGGATTTATGGAAGAAGTCTTAGAAGGAGACTTTATAGAAGGAGTTATTCAAGAAACTATTCCAAAAACAATGCAAACTGTACAAATTGCAGATGCCAAAAAAGCCAAAGAAAAGAAAGCCGCTGCCAAAAAAGCCAAAGAAGAACGAGAAGCGGCAAAAGAAGAAGCAGAACTTGCAGAACTAGAACGGCTAGATGCTGAAGGAAAATAACAAGAAAAGAAAAAAAAGAACGCAAAATGCGTTCTTTTTTTATATAAAAATTTGGCTACCCTGATAGGATTCGAACCTATGAATAAGAGATTCAGAGTCTCTTGCCTTACCACTTGGCGACAGGGTAAAAAAAGACAGAGCAATTATACACTCTGTCTTATAATTTTAAAATATATTTTTATAGAATATTACTTGTTAAATATTTTTAACAACTCATCTCTCACAGATCCTATATTTATTTGTTGAGACGCTGAATACTGCCCTCCCAATAACTGCTCCGAAGGAGTATATTCAGAATTAACAAAAAGAGTATTTAAAATATTCACAGAAATTTCTGCAAAATCCTCTCTCGTAACTTCCTTATTTTCTATTAAATCTGTTTCATAGTTTGAAATAACAATTTCTGAGGAGTAGTCATTTTTAAACTGTGAATAAAATGGAAACTTTTCCTCGTCTAAATCTACACACACCCCTGATGCCAATAAATACAATGCAAACGCTTCTCCAGAAGTTACTGGGAAGTCCCCATTCAAAATATTACCATCTTCCAAAGAAATAATATCATTGTCTAATGCAAATTCTACATATGGAACAGACCAATCTGAAGAGTCTATATCTAAAACAGATGATTTTACCCCTGATTTAATAGTTTTACCAGAAATAAGCTCTGATATTTTAATTGCTTCTTTTCGAGTAATCGCTTCATTTGGCTTAAATTTTGTATTTTCTTTTCCTGATACAATATTGAATGCATCTAATATAATAATACTATCTTTTTTATCAGAATTTTGTATATCTGCAAATTGCGTAGTAAAATTATTACCCTCAATTACAGATGTCATTTCTTCTACTTTTTCTTCTAAAACATCTTTTGTTACAATAGAAACCAATTCATTTTTTAGTTTTTCTTCTTCTGCTTTCACATCTCCAATCGTTTTAAAATCTGGTATATATTCTGGCAATTTTTGAGTATTATAACGAGAAGAATTTACATCGACTGATTCTTTAATATTTGAAAACTCTAAAGCAAGATTTTTATTTGCCTCCTGATTTAACAATTCGTTTTGCCTTTCTCTTCCTTCCGCTCGTAACTTGGCAACAACTAAAGGATTACTTCCCCCAGTTCCTCTTTGCTCAATTACCGGCTCTACTACCTCGTCTGCCAACACAGGCAAAGCAGAAAATGTAAAACTAGAAACCAAAACAACTCCACTTGCAACAGATGCAACAACTTTTTTAATAGATGCAAAATTCATACCGATATAATAAAAAAAAACAATAATATTCAAATTAAATACACACAAACACATTCCTATTTTTGTTGTATAATAAATTTTATTCTACAATATTTTTACAAAATATAAATATTACATCAATAGAATTTTTATGGTAAAATACAAATCTATAAAATTACAATACATCATGAAAAATATATTATTTATGCAAGCATTTTTATCATTAGGAAATTCTGTAACAGGATTCTTTTTTGCATTTCTGCTTATGGACAAATTCAACCTATCATTTGAAGAAATATTATTTATATTTGGAATTGAATATGGAATTATAAGTATTTGCGTTTTTCATTTACACAAAATATCTTTTTTGTCTATTCAGCAAAAACTGGGAAGTGGTATTTTTTTTCTTACAACATCTCTTCTTTTACTCGCATTCACAAATAACTCCCTTTTAAGCCTTTTCGGAATTATTATCAGCACAATTTTACAGATATCATTATTATACCCATCATTACATTGGATAAATATTAAAGCGGTAAACTCTGAGACAAGAGGACGTTTTCTTGGGAATATGCAGGCTTTAAATATGGGAGCATTAATGGCAGGGCCACTTTTTTCTGGATTTTTAATCGACTCAGGATTTCAAAATCACATTCTACTTCTTTCCGTTTTTTTATATAGCATTTCTTTTTATTTTGCCATAACCACACCCATTTCACAAAAAACAAATCCAACATTGCCTAACTTTTCTAAAGCATATAAATTTTTTAAAACACAAACTATACAAAAATCTTTTTTACAAATGTCTATTGTGGAAGGAGTTCAAAATGCATCACTCACCCTTTTTTACCCCATTTTATTAAAAATTTCTTTAAAAAAATATGCACTCATGGGAGGAGTCTTTTTTATTATGGCTATAATAGAAATTGTAAGTGCAAAAATTGTTGGGTATTTAACCGATAAATATTCGAGTACAAAGCTTATGAAATGGGGGGCTTTTGCACGATTTTTAGATATTGCCCCCAGAGGACTTTTGACTTTTTTTCCAAATGCAACACTGGCAACAGCCCTGTCTATTTCTGCAGGATTATTAGGACCACTCTTTGGAGTTTCTTTTTATTTTCAAGTATATAAAAGAGCTGAATCTTCTAGCGACTGTTACACATTTCTTATTACGCGAGAATGGATTCTTGGAATAACCAGATTTTTACTTTTTACACTCAGCGCCATTGCATTTCATTTTATCGGCATATACGCACTAGCTTTTGCTTTGTTTTTAGCAGGATTTTTAAGCTTCTTTCTAAAAGAAATGTAAAATTTTTACACCAAATCTTTCAATACTTTTTTTCTTTTTGTATTATCTCCACTCATTAAAATTCCTGTACCCACCAACACAGCATCTGCCTCGCTGGCATAATTTTTTATATCAGATTTTGAAGAAATTCCAGATTCAGCTATCCATATTTTTTCAGAAAAACTTGGATATTTTTTTGCTATTTCCAATAAATTCTGAAAATTTTCTGGATTAATAGTAAGTGTTTTTAAATCTCTTGTATTTACTCCAATAATATTTGCTGATGTATTTTCCAGCACATCTCTCAATTCGTTTTCGTTATGCACCTCCACCAAACAATCTAAACTGTATTTTTTTGCATATAAAATAAATTCTTCAATTTTTTCTGCAGATAATACACTACGCATAAGCAACACAGCACTTGCCCCCAGATAATACGCTTCTGCAATCTGAGAAACATCTATTATAAAATCTTTTCGCAAAAGAGGTAAATTTATGGAATTATTTGCTTTCTTTAAATTTTTATCAGTTGCTCCAAAAAATGTAAAATCTGTTAAAACAGAAACACATGAAATATCATTTTTTTCATATAACATTGCAATATTTTCAACAGTATCATCTTTTAAAAATATTTGCCCTTTTGACGGAGATGCTGGCTTTATTTCTGCAATTACATGTGGAGAATTATTTGATTTTTTGGTTTTTAGTTTTTTAAAAAATCGAAATTTATTTTCTTCTAAAATTTTTAAACTATTATTTATATTTTTCTCTTGCTCTTGTTTATACAAAAATTCTCGAGATAAAAATAATTCTTGTTTTTTATTTTGTACAATTGTTTGTAAAATATTTTGCTTTTCTTTTGTACTCAACTGTGGAGCTTTCCAATTTTTAAATACTCGTGTTGCAAGGCTTAAAGCATCTCTCATTATATTTTCAGCATTTTTTATAAAATTTTCTGCTAAAAACAATCTACTTTGCTCTACTCCTTGAAAGAACAACATTTCCTCACCTGTCATAATTTTTCCACCAGCTTGCTCACAATCGCTTAAAAATACAGTTTTTTTAGGAGTGTACACAATATCATACGCCGAATGAAAACTTTGAAATAAATTTTTTGGAAAAGATGAAATATTTTCTAATTCGCCCTGCATTCCCACACTGGTAGTATTTATAATACAATCTATATTTACGCTAATTTCTGGAAGTTTGTCTGTTTTTGCTAAATATATTTTATCTGATATTCCTGAAAAATGTTCTACAAGATTTTGTGCAGATTTTTCTGTTCTATTCCAAATATAAATTTGAGTTGCATCACACTTTAAAAGTGCATAAATAATCGCCCTACTTGCTCCACCTGCACCTAAAACTAAATATCGTTTTTTTTGTGCATTATATTGTTTTTCCAAAGACTTTTTAAACCCAATCCAATCTGTGTTGGTTCCACAAATTTTTATTTTATTATTTATATTTTTTTTATAAATAGTATTTACCGCACCTATATATTCTACAGATTCATCTATTTCACAAAATTCAATAACATTTTCTTTATGCGGAACAGAAACTGATAATCCTAAAAAATTGCTATCTTCTTGAAAATTTTGCATAAAATTTGAAAGATTTTCAGATGAAATTTCCTCTCTTCCATACACATAATTTTTTTCCAATATTTTTGAAAATACAGCATTATGCATCGCTGGTGAAAGAGAATGAGAGGCTGGATTGGCAAGAATCGCAAATTTTTTCATGTTTTTCATTGATTTTTATAAAATATTTATATATAATAGATGTACAAATGTCCTTCGGGATCTCTCCTTTGCTTACAAAGGAGACAACAATATCAGAAGCTTAAAGAAGTAATTCTTTAAGCTTTTTTTGTATATTTTCCAACTCTTCCTGACTTACAATTCCCATTTTTTCTGTAAATCTTTTTTTATCCATTACTTTTACTTGAGACAAAATAGCAAAAGAAGAATTTTTATATTTTAAATTTTTACTATTAAATTTCCCTTCAACAATTTCATGATAAAAAAGATTATTACTTTTCCCCTTACTTGTTAACGCTACAGTAAAAAACAAATTTCCAACTTTTTTTAACACAAGAACTGGTCGTAAAAAACTAGATTTTCCATTTTCTTCAAATCCAATATTTTGCCCCATTTTTGTAAACCAAATTTCTCGCTGATTTACATAAAAATTTTGAATTTTTACAGCATGAATTTTCTGCTTTTCCTTTCCCCATAAAGTAAATAAATCTAAAATAGCAAATTTTTTCATTGTTTTATACAAAATATAAATATATTTTTTCTACACCTATATGGTATCATAGACTCAGTATTTTAAAAAAATTATGACATCAATTACATTAGGAGGAGCGGTTTCAGAAAATTTCTCAACAGCAACTGATAAAAAAGTAGAAATTGATCTATCTATGCTTACACGACATGGTGTAATTGCAGGAGCTACAGGAACGGGAAAAACAGTATCACTACAAGTTTTAGTAGAACAACTTTCTCAACAAGGAATCCCCGTTTTCACCGCAGATGCAAAAGGAGACTTAGCAGGACTTGCAACAAAAGGAACACCACATGAAAAAATAGACGAAAGATTGAATTTTATTGGATTAGAAAAAGATAAAGACTTTACACTAAAAGGTTTTCCTAGTGTTTTTTGGGATATTTATGGAAAAAATGGCCACCCTATCAGAACAACTGTATCTGAAATGGGACCACTTTTATTAAGTAGATTATTAGATTTAAGCGATACTCAAGATGCTATTTTACATATGATTTTTAAAATAGCCGACGACGAAGGACTTCTATTGATAGACCTTAAAGATTTAAAATCTGTAGTTCAATTTGTAGGACAAAATAGAAAAGAATTTTCTGTAGAATATGGAAATGTAAGCACTGCAAGTTTAAATGCTATCACAAGACAAATTTTAGTATTGGAAGAAGCTGGGGGATTAGAATTTTTTGGAGAAATTGCCTTTGATTTTCGTCAATTATTAAAAAAAGATTTTTCTGGAAATGGAATCGTAAATATTTTAGATGCTCAAAAATTAATGCATAACAATAGAATTTATTCGGCTTTTTTATTATGGTTACTTTCAGAATTATTTGAACAACTTCCAGAAGTAGGAGATATAGAAAAACCGAAGTTAGTATTTTTCTTTGACGAAGCTCATTTATTATTCAAAGACGCTCCAAAGGTCTTAATTGAAAAAGTAGAGCAAGTAGTTAGACTAATCAGATCAAAAGGAGTTGGTGTATTTTTTGTAACACAAAACGCTTTGGATATTCCTGAAGAAGTGAGAGGACAGCTTGGAAATAGAATTCAACATGCCCTGCGAGCATTTACTCCCAAAGAACAAAAATCAGCTAAAATTGCAGCACAAACATTTAGAAAAAATCCTAAATTTAAAACAGAAGAAAAGATTGGAAATATGAAAGTAGGATATGCCCTTGTTTCAACTCTTGATAAAGATGGAGCACCTACAATGGTGGAATACACAATGATGAGACCTCCACAAAGTAGAATGGGAGTTTTAAGTGCAGACGAACGAAATGAGAAAATACAAAATTCTCCAGTATACGGAGTATATGAACAAAAAATAGATAACGAATCTGCATTTGAAGTTTTAAAAGAACGAGCAGAGAAAAAACAAGCAGAAACTGAAGCTGAAAGTAAAAATGAGAGAACATCGTCAGGAGGTTTTTTGGAATCTCTTTTTACGGCTGGTTCTGGAAAAAAATCTTCTCGACAAGGATATGTTGAAACACTTACAAAACAAGTAATTCGAAGCTTAGGTTCACGGCTTGTGACTAAAATTGTAAGAGGGATTTTAGGAAGCATGAAATAAAATTTATTTTTTATGATATACTCAGAATGTAAACATTCAATTTTAATTACCTTTTTATGACAACACAACAAATATCGGAATTAGATAAAATACTTGAGTCTCTAAAAAGCCTTGCAGAAAGCCAAGCTCAAACTGATGAACAAATGAAGAAAACTGATGAACAAATGAAGAAAACTGATGAACAAATGAAGAAGACAGATGAGTTAATGAAAAAAACTGATAAGATTATAAAAAAAAATGAAGAAAAATTAATTCGAATGGGAATTACTTTGGGAAATATTGGAAAAAATAATGGTGCAGTTGCAGAAGATTTTTTTTATTCTTCACTTTCTAAAAAGAAAAAATTGGGAAATATTAAATATGATGAAATTGGTCAACATTGGCAAAAAGATTTAAAAAATGTGAGAGGAGAATATGATATTGTAATGATAAACGGAAAAGAAGTTGCCTTGGTTGAAGTAAAATATAAGATTCATCATTACGATGTAGAGTCGATGGAAAAACAAATAAAAAATTTTAAAATTCTTTTTCCAGACTATAAAGATTATAAAATAAGAGGAGCATTTGCGAGCTTGGCAATGTCGAAAAAAGCCGAAGAAGAAATTTTGAGAAATGGATATTTTGCATTAAAACAACAAGGAGAGCATGTTGAAGTGGTGAGTCCAGAATAATAATAAAAATAAGATTTTTTGAATTTCAATAAAAAAAACTATGAAAATTTGCGTACCATTAAAAACTGATAAAATTAAAGAGCTTAAAGCTCAAATGCAAAAAATAGATACAGAATATTCTGATAAAGTTTCTATTATTGAAATTTGGTTTGGTGAATTTTTTGCAGAAGATATTTTAGAAAATACAAATGATGTATACACTTATGCAGAAAATTTACTACAAGAGATTTTTGAACAGAGAAAAAATTTAAACAATTATTTCCCCCTTCTTTTCACTATTAAAGATAAAAAAGAACAAGGAAATTTTGAGGGAACTCTAAATGATAAAAAAGAAATTTCTCGAAAAATTATTGCAAAAATTTTAGAATACTCAAAACATACATCTAATAATATAAAAAATAATCCAGATTATTTAGATCTAGATTATAATTTTGATGATGATAATTTATATGAATTTTTTGAAGAGATAAAAAGAACACGAAATTCTCAAGAAATAAAAAATAAAGATTTTCAACTTATTTTATCCGCCCATTTTTTTGAAGGAACACCCAGTTTTCCATCATTAAAAAACAGAACACAGCTTATGCAAAATAGGGGTGCGGATATAGTAAAAATTGCAGCAATGCCACATGATGAAAAAGATGTATTAACTATTTTTAGAGTAGCTGAAAATTTTAAACGAAAAGAAATTAAATATATTGCGATTTCAATGGGAAATATTGGAAAAATTTCAAGAGTTTTAACTCCATTATGGGGAGGTGAAATGATGTTTGCATCACTTTCTGCAGAAAATGCTTCGGCAAATGGACAAATGACTATTTCAGAATTATATTCTTTAGCTTCTTTTTTTTAGATTAATTTATGAATCTGTATTTTCAGATTCAGATAAACTCTTCTCTTCCGAATGCAACAACAATGCAAACATTAAAATAACTGCAGGTACTGCAAAAAATAATCCATTATATTGCACAAAATGCAAGGCTAAGAATGACTCAGAAGTCATCTCAGATAAAACATGATGCACTGTATCAAACCCAACAATGCTCCACCCAGAAAGAAGCAACAAAATTATATTTATAAATAATAAAGCAAAAGAAAGAGATATAATTCCAAGTAAAAATAAATTTCCTACAGAATTTTTACAATTTTTTGCCGATATTTCAAAAAATGTAAACTGAAACAAAACAAGCCAAATAACACAAAAAAGAAATATTTTTATTCCAGAATAAATATAAAGAGACGTTATTTGCTCTGAAATGGTAAGAACATTAGAAATTTCCCCATTGCTAATGAGTGCGATGGATATATTTGGAAAAAGAGATGGCAAAAAGACACTAAAAAAATCGGCAACAAAAAAGGAAGGATATGCAACCAGCAAACCTTTTATTGTTTTTGATTCACCAATTATCACCCCAATAAGTGTAAAAAAACAAATAAGTGTAAATAAAATAAAATCCCACGATGGTGTAAATGTTAAAAAATCCATATATATTATTAAAAAATTTTATTGTAACTTTCCCAAGTCTGCTATTTCCATCTCCAACTGCTCAATAGCAAAAAGTTTTTCATATCGAGCCGTTTGTATTTTTTTTAAACTATACCCATTTATAGCATTTTCATTATGAAAATTTAATCCCCAATATGTAAGCCCCAAAGCCAAGCAAGTAAGAATTGTTATTATTGTAGAAATCCCAATAAATAACTGATTTCCAATTCTTACTTTTTTTGTTTTTTTTGACATAATTTAAAATTTATTTAAAAACACAATATTACAATATTTTTTCTACTACTCTCATTTTTGCACTTCTTGAGCGAGAATTCTCATCTTGTTCTTTTTTTGAAGGAATAATTGGCTTTTTATTTATTTTTTTTAAACAGAATCGAGACTCCAAATTCTCATTATTTTTATACTTATTTACTTTTTCTTTTGAAATATATTGATCTAAAACATTTTTTACAATTCTATCTTCTAATGAATGAAATGTTATAATTGCGAGCCTTCCTCCTTTTTGCAAAATTTCTACAGCCTGATGAACCGCCGTTTCTAAAACTTCCAATTCTTTATTTACTGCTATCCGTAAAGCCTGAAAAACCAATGCTGCAGGATGAATTTTCTTTTTAGAAAATGGTTTTATAGAAACTATAAACTCTGCCAATTCGACAGTTGTTTCAAACTGCTTTATTTCTCGTTGTTGTACTATTTTTTTTGTAATTAAATATGCATGCTTTTCTTCTCCATATACATAAAAAATATTCTGCAATTCCTCTTGAGTCCAATTATTTATAATTTCTTTTGCTGTCAGAGTATCAGATTGATTCATTCTCATATCTAATGGAGCATCAAATCTAAAAGAAAACCCCCTATCTCCATCATCAAATTGCAAAGATGAAACACCTATATCAAATAAAAGAGAAGTAGGTTTAAATTTTTTTTCTAAACATATTTCTTTTAATTTTTTAAAATTTTCTGGAATAATTTTTAGCTGATTATTTACAATAAAAGTATTAAGCCTTTTTTTTGCAATTTTTCTGGCGTTTTCATCTTGATCAAAGCCTAAAACATGTAAATTTTTATTTTGTGAAAAAAAATATTCTACATGCCCTCCCATTCCTAAAGTTGCATCAATATGATACTGAGAATTTTTAATATCCAAAAACTCTGCTGATTCTTGCCAAAGAACAGAATAATGAATTGAAGATTGTGCAAATTCCGTCATAAAACAATAAAAATAAATAAAAATTTGTGAAATATTTTTCACTTTTTGTTTTTATTTAGATAATAGCAAAAAAACTTATAATTTTTAATGGAATTATCAATTGTAATATTCAAGCATTTTTACCTATTAATTGCATCCAGCAATGAATTATAATGCTGATCTTTAGCTTTCATGATTTTTTTAATATTGTACGAATTAGCAGATTTTACTTTATTTAATAGCACAAGAATACTATCGTATAAATGAATATTTGATTCAATCATTTCCAATTTTTTCATATGTTTACCCATAGAATCTGTTATCTTACTCAGTTTATTTATTTGTATTAAGTCAAAATCTCCAATCATATGACTAACCCTCCCCTGCTTCCCAAATAGAAAAAATATTGAATCTGTTGGTAACGTTATATTATGATTAATAGCTTTATTTATAGTTTTAGATACTTCTGAAACTAAATTATCAATTGCCTTATCTGAAAGAATGTGATTTTTAATACTAAACCCCTTGGGGAGTTTATTATTAGCAGAAATTGCAAATATTCCATCTCTATTTAAAGGAGTCGATATAATTTTAGTTCCCTCCTCATTAACCCTAAGTGTTTTAAACGTTGGAATCTTTGCACGTTTTAGGCTTTTATGTATATTTAAAAAAGGTGTTTTTCTAATCAAAACAATTTTTTTTTGAATTCTTGGATGTATTGTTTTTGTTACCATGCTTATTGCTTTACCATTATGCGTATAAACATCATCAGTTACAACACCAAATCCGCCTTCTGAAATATATTTTCCTTTTCCAGCCGTGCCCAATACAGCAGTGCGCCCTGCACTATTTGTAAAATTTTCATATACAACCAATTTTCCTTTTTGATCTTGAAGCTTTATTATATTTCCTGCTGAGTCTGTAACGGTAGCAGTTTTCCCAGATTTTAATGTTTTAAAAATCTTTGCATAGGCCTCTTTCGTAAATGTGATAAATTTTCCCCCAAATTGTAATAAATATTTTCCACCTTCTATCATTTTTATAGCAGACTGAATAGGCCTCCCAATTATTACATCCTCAACTCCAAATGTATTAATATCTGGCTCTGGAGGGTTATGAAAATCATAATTTTTTTTAACTTCTCGAGACAAAGCATTTTGGCATTTTTTATTATTTGTAACAATATTCTCTATACACTGTTGCTCTTTTTTCCTCGCAAAAGGATTCTTTGAAAGATTTATTTTTAAATTATTGTAACACCCTCTAGTATTCTCTATCACTTTTCTGCATTCTTTAGGATAATTATGCCCCGATAACGCATTTCCCGAAATATCCTGATTGTGCCCTTGAGAGTAAAATTGTTCAGCCGTTTCAAAAATAACTTTTTTTTCTAAAAACTGTATTTGTATATTTAGATGTTTGTGTATTTGCATTGTAATTCTAATTGTAATTGTAATAACATAATTCAGAAGATTTTATCATGAGGGTTTAATAAAATCAAAACTTTCTCTAATCCCGAACCTTTATGCTTCTCACAAAACAAGAATTTCAAGAAAAACTAGAAAAGAAAATTTTAAAAATAGCATTTATTGGAATGTCAAACACAGGAAAAAGTTTTAGATCAGATGAATTACATGACATTGAACAATTTAATTATATTCATGTAGATGATGAAATTGAAAAAGATTTAAACTTGAGCTCTATGGCCGAAATGGCAGCTTGGATGGGATATCCATTTGATGAACGCTATAAAAAAAGAGGTGAAAAATATTTACAATTAGAAGAAAAACATACTCAAAAAAAAGAATATCTAGAAACAAAAAATAATTTTGTATTAGATACCACCGGAAGTGTTATTTATTTATCAAAGCAAACCAAAGAATATTTACAAAAAAATTACCTACTCATTTTGCTTGATATAGAACAAGATAAACTAGAAGACATGAAAAAATTATTTTTTAAAGAACCTAAAAGTGTATATTGGGGAAATAGCTTTTTTCAAAAAGATAATGAAGATAATATAGATGCATTAAAACGATGCTATCCTCAGTTATTAGAAGATAGAAAAAATATGTATAGAGACTTAGCCGATATCATCATACCAGGGGAGATTTCTCAATATAAAGGTTTGTCTATTCACAGATTTCTAGAAATTATTTCTTTTGCATTGCCAGATAAAAAATAATAAATTTAACCAAAAAACACATGAGTTTTATAAGTACAAGAGGATACCAAAATACAGAAGATACATTTTTAAATGTTGTTCAAATGGGACTTGCACCAGATGGTGGATTATTTTTACCTAAAAAATTTCCAAAAATTTCTTTAGATGAAATAAATTTATTGCAAGATTTATCATACCAAGAACGATTATTTTTAATTTTGCAAAAATTTGAACTTTCAATTTCAGAAGAAAATTTAATAGAAATGATAAACAAGGCATATTCTCATTTTGATTCAGAAAAAATTTGCCCTCTTTCAAATTTCAAGCAAAATATAAATATTTTAGAACTTTTTCACGGACCCACTGCTAGTTTTAAAGATATGGGATTGCAACTTACTCCTCATTTTTTTGATGCGAGTACCACTGATAAAAATCAAAAATTTTGTATTGTTACAGCAACATCCGGAGATACAGGAATTGCTGCAATTGAAGGATTTAAGAAAATTGAAAACATGTCTGTTTTTGTAATTTATCCAAAAGATGGAGTAAGTGAATTGCAAAAAAAACAAATGCAATCGATTTCGGATAAAAATGTAAAAGTACTAGGAATTGATGGTGATTTTGATTTTTGTCAAAATGCAACAAAAGAACTTTTTACTGATGAAAAATTTACAAAAAAAATACAAGAACAATATAATACAAAATTTGCTGCAGGAAATTCTATGAACTGGGGAAGGCTTTTACCTCAAATTGGGTATTACTTTTCTGCATATGCAGATTTATTAGAAAATAAAAAAATTGAATTAGGAGAAGAAATTGAAGTTTGTGTTCCCTCTGGAAATTTTGGAAATATATTAGGGGCATTTATGGCAAAAAAAATGGGATTGCCTATTTCAAAATTTATTTGTGCATCAAATGAAAATAATATTTTAACAGAATTTTTAAATACAGGAATCTATAATATTTCAGATAAAAAATTAATAAAAACAGATTCTCCATCGATAGATATTTTAAAATCATCAAACATAGAAAGATTGCTATATTTTTTAACAGAAGAAAATAATGATAATACGAAATATATTAAAAATTTATTTGATCAATTAAATACTGATAAAAAATTTGAAATAACTTCACAAATTTTAGAAAAAATAAAAGAAAATTTTATTGCAGATTTTTGCACAGAAAAAGAAATGCAAGAAACTATCAAAAAATATTATGAAGAAAAAAATATGATTTTAGACCCACACACTGCTGTTGCAGTCTGTGTTTCAGACAAAACGAAACAAAAAACTTCAACTCCGCGAATTGTGGTATCTACTGCTCATTTTGGTAAATTTAAACCTGCAATAGAAAAAGCCTTAAATAATACTCTTGATAATATACCTCATAGCAGTAAAAATCATTCAGAATTAGAAAAACTTAAAAATAAAAACAATATTCAAACTGATTTTATTTCAAATAAATATAGTGATTTGTTAAATGCTGTTGAAAATTTTATAAACAGAAATGAGAAATAATAGAGATAAACATCAAGGAAAATACGTTTCACATTTTTCAAAAATATATATTATTATTATTATGACATATATAGTGTTTTTATTTTACTATATTTATGCAGAATTTGTTAAAGTAAATCTTTCCAATTTAAATTTAATAGAAAAACAAAACGAATTAATATTTTTAGACAAAAAACTGGTAAAATTAGAAAAAGTAAAAAAAAGAATGAGTACCTCCCAATACCAAGATAGAATAAACAAAGAGATCAAAGGAAAACTGAGACAAGGAGAACGTCAGTTTAAAACACCTCAAATTAGGCAAAAAACAGAAAAACAAATTCAAGCAGAAGAGGCCGAAATCTATTTACAAAAACCGATAATAGAAGAATGGAAAGATATATTTTATATTAATTAATCATGTTTTTTTCAAAAAAATTACAAGAAGAAATAAAAATTATAAACGAAAGAATCGCACAACAACACCCTCAACATTCCACAGAAACAAAAAGACTTTTACAATTTGCCAAATTAACAGAAGAAGTAGGAGAGCTTTCTAATGAAATTTTAGCGAGCGTTGGGTATCAACGTAAAGAAAAGTTAAAAAATCACTCTAAACAAACCCTAGAGAGTGAATTCGCAGATGTTTTTATTACAAGTCTACTACTTGCACAAACATGTGAAATAGATATAAATAAAGCATTAGAAGAAAAATTCAAAAAACTAGACAACAGATGGAAATAATATATATTTATAAAAAATTTTTATGAACCTCTTTCAGCTGACTATCCGTAAAATGCGTATAAATTTGAGTTGTAGAAATATTTGAATGCCCCAGCAATAATTGAACAGAACGCAAATCTGCACCTTTTTGCAAAAGATGTGTTGCAAATGAATGACGCAAAACATGCGGAGTTACTTTTTTTACAATTCCAGCTAAAACAGAAGCATTTGTAATAATTCTAGAAATAGCTCCTCTGTCCATCCGTTTTCCTTGCCCTCGATTTGAAGCAAAAAAAGGCGTATTTTTATTTGGCCTATCATGAATTTCTGAAAGCTCTAACTGTGCATCTCTCACTACTTTATACTCTTGTAAATATTTTTTTGCCTCTTCACTTAAAAATACAACTCTATACTTGCCCCCCTTTCCACTCACATAAAATTCTCCTGTTTCAATATTTAAATCTTCATAATTCATATTACAAAGCTCTGAAACCCGCAAACCTGTAGAAAACAAAGTAATTATTATAGCAGAATCTCTCAAACCTGTTTTGGGTGTTTTGATAGAATGATATAAAATTTTATCTATTTCTTCTTTTGATAAAAAATCTACATGACGCTCTCCACTTTTAGGAACTTCAATTTTTTCAGCCGATAAACTTTCTACATCTCGCGTATGTAAAAATTTCAAAAAAGCTCGCAAGGCTATTAAATAATATCCCTGTGTTTTTACAGAAAGCAATTTTCCTGTTTTTTTACTTATTTCTCGTGCCAAAAAAAGTCTAAAATCATCAATATGAGATAATTTTAAACTTTCTGCATGCAAAATTTTTGATGAATTTTCTGTAAAATCTAAAAATTTTTTTAAATATCGAGAATAATTTTCCAAAGTACTTTTACTTTTTGCCTCGTGCATTCCTGTAGAAAGCTCTTGAAATTGCAAAAACCGTTGAATGAGATCTGACAATTTATTCATGAAATTTTATCAAGTTTTTTTGATTTTTATTTTATATTTTATATTTTTTTAGCTCAATAATTTTTTTAAGATTTCATTTACTACTTGTGGATTTGCTTTTCCTTTTGATTTTTTCATTACTTGCCCCACAAATGCTCCAAATAGCTTATCTTTTCCAGATTTATACGCTTCTACCAAATCGGCTTTTTCTGCTAGAACTTCTGCACAAATAGCTTCAATCGCTCCTGTATCTGATTCTTGAGCAAGACCTTTTTCTTCTACAATAATTTCTGGATTTTTATTTCCTGAAATTACTTCTTCAAAAATTTGATTCGCAACTTTATTAGAAATTTTATTATTTTGAATTAACTGAATTAAAATAACTAAATTTTCTGCATTAAAATCTGCAAGAGAATATTCAATATTATCATTTAAATATTTACTAACTGCACCCAAAATCCAGTTACTTGCTATTTTAATATCTCCAGTTTTTTCTGAAACAAATTCAAAAACTTCATTTAAATATTTATCTCCGACCAATGCATCAGCCTCGGCAATTCCAATTCCTGCATCTAGATATTTTAATATTTTTTCTGAAGGTAATTCTGGAATTTCTTTTTGCAATTCTGCAATTTCTTCGTCTGTAATGGTTAATGGTGGTAAATCTGGTTCTGGGAAATATCGGTAATCCATAGCCTCTTCTTTGCTTCGTTGAGAAAAAGTTTTTCCAGTATCTGCATTAAACCCTCGTGTTTCTTGAACAATTTCATCTTTTTTTCCATCATTACACAATGCTGTTTGCCGAGCAATCTCATATTCTAAAGCTTTTTCAATATTTCGAAACGAATTCATATTTTTCATTTCTACTTTTGTTCCAAATTTTTCTTGACCAAATGGACGAATAGAAACATTTACATCACATCTCATCATTCCTTTTTCCATATCCGCATCAGAAATATCTAAAAACCGAAGTATTCTTTGCATTTCTTTTAAAAAACTTGAAACATCAGTTGGAGACCTAAAATCTGCTTCTGTAACCATTTCTGCCAAAGGCGACCCAGAACGATTCCAATCTAAAAGTGAAGAATTTGCAGAATGCGTAGATTTTCCTGCATCATTTTCCAAATGTAGTCTATTAATTCTAAACGATTTTTTTTCTCCATTTACAATAACCTGCAAATTTCCATGCTCACAAACAGGTTCATCAAATTGAGAAGTTTGAAACCCAGCAGGTAAATCTGGATAAAAATATGATTTTCTATCAAATTTAGAAAATTTCTTTACCTCGCACCCCAAAGCCAATCCCATTTTTCGCCCAAGATAAACAGCTTGTTTATTTATTGTTGGCAATGCACCTGGAAACCCCATACACACGGGACAAGTATGCTCATTTGGTTCTGCTTTCCATGTGTCATTGGAACATGCACAAAACATTTTTGTTTTTGATTTTAACCGTGCATGGATTTCTAGTCCCATTACCGGTTCGTATTGTTGATTTTCTTGAGTCATAAAAAAATAAGCTATGAAATAGTATGAAATATAAATATTTTTGTACAAACAGCTTACTAAATTTTTTTGTTCTTGGGAATTTTAATTTATACTAATAATCTTTTAAAATTTTATATATATTTTCAGATAATTCATTAAAATCCGCCTTTGCTTGCTCCAGGTTATTCAAAGCTCCTTTCACATTTTTAAAATCTTTTATAGGCTCTAAGTTAAAAACTGCTTTATTTTTTTGTTGAGATATAGGTGAAAATTGCCCAAAATCTTTTATTGTAGCAATTGCTTTTTCATAAGATTGTTGAACTAATCCATTTCTTCCATGATTTTCAGATAAATACTTTTTAACAAATATAGGAATTTTTTCTATCCATTGTTTATTTGCTATAATTGGCTGTTTTGCATATTGATTATATGAATTTACGACATATCCTATAAATAAACCATCTCCATCCAAAATTTTATCAGAAGAAATTCCTTTACTTTTTCCTAAAACTTTTGCAGTTACTCGCCAATTTTCTTTCCACTCTTTAAATGTTGTTCCTAAATTTTCAATTCCCTGCAATGAAAATTGATCTGGCATCATAGGAGTTATAAAATAATCAGATCCTAAAAAAATAATACGATTCAACAAACCTAAACTTGGAGATGTATCAATTATAAAAATATCAATATTCTCTTCTAACCCTTTTTTGTTTAAAAACCTATCTATTGCACTTGTTTGATTAAACCCCCTTTCATTTCCCTGTGCTGCCTCGCCCCATGAAGAAATAAGAGAATTTTCATACTGAGACAACTGCAAACTTCCTGGCAAAATTGATAAATTTTTTGACAATGCTGTAAAATTGATAGAATTATTACTAAGTCCAGTACCTCTAATAATAGGCTCAACAACCCCAAAAATATTTTCGTTACTTTCGGTAAATAAATTCTGCATCAAAAACTCTTTTCCCATTGCCAGTGCTGATAAATTACACTGAGGATCTAAATCTATTAAAACTGTTTTTAAGCCTTTTTCTGCAAATTTTACAGCTGTATTATACGCCAACGTTGTTTTCCCAACCCCACCTTTATTATTTACAAATACTAATTTTTTTGTTCTTGTAAAGCCAATCATAAACTTATTAGTTATATAAAACTATTATTATGTAAACAGCTTACTAAATTTTTTTGTTCTTGGGAATTTTAATTTATATTCAAATTTTTAATAAAATTAAATACTATTGTACTCCATATTTATATTTTTTATTTATAGCATCTTGCTTATCTTTAAAAAAAATTCTATTTTTAGGCGTAAGAATAAAAGCTCGAGGATGATCTAGAGGCCAAAAAGTAGAACCTCGCTTGCTCCCTACAAATTTCGCCCAATTTGGAGCAGGAACAAAATCTATTTTTGGTAAAATTTCAACAACATTAAAATCCAATTTTTGTGTATCTTTTGCAAAAATTTGTAATGTCTCTGGTTTATTATTAAGCAATACTCGTAATTCAAAATTATTATTTATAGTATTATTATTTATTTTGTTTATTTTGCTTATTTCTAAAATACCATTTTGAATTTGATTCAAACTAATAGTTGGAACTGTTTTATTTTGAAAATCTTCACTATTAAAAATTTTAATATTTTGAGAATTATTTTTTATAAAATTATTTTTTTCAGTATATATTCCCAAAAAAAAACTAGCAGACGAAAAAAACAAAAGAGAAATAACAACAACTAAAATCTGTATAAATGATATGTTTTTGAACATATTTTAAAAATAAAATTTTTACTTTTTAATTACAATTTTCTACTTATTTTCCGCAATTATTGCAAAATTCAGATTTCTTAATTTTTTGATATTCACATTTTTCACATTTTTCACATTGCTCTTCTCCACAAAAAGTACAATATTTTTCTTTTTCAAATCCCATAATTTTTTGCGTTCCACATGACCAACATTGATTTTTTGCCAATCGTTTTCTCCATGTATTTTCTGGAGAAAATAATTTTCGTTGAAAAAAATATACAATTGATAAGGTTATAATAATTCCAATAAAGATGAGAACATAGCTAAAAATTGCTATTAAATTTAAAGCCTCTAGCAAATCAAGCAAATCTGAAAAAAAATGAAACGGCAAAACATCCAACAAAACAAAAAATATTTTTGAAAATAAAGGTATGAGCGTTACTACAAATAAATGAGAAAATAATAACTTAGCTATTGGATACTTATTTGAAAAATTGCCTGAAAACAATACAAAAAATAAAATTACCAAAGGAATTAAAAATATCATTTGCGCTCCCCATTTTTCTAATGGAAACCAAAACTCTAATTTTTCTAGATCTGATAAAATTTCTTCTTTATTATTTTTTATAGTTGTAAATAAATTTATTACAGAACTATCCGATAAAATTTCTTTTTTTAAAATATCTATTTTTTTATTATTTTTAGAAATAATTTGTTTGTTTTTTTCAATATCTTTTTTAATTGTTTTAGAATCTAGAGCTGTAATTGAATATTCTTCTTTTTGATGTGCAATATCTTCTAAAAGCATGGTGTCATACTCTCTTGTATTTTTATAATTTTTAGTAGATAGTTGATTATTAGCAAGTTCTAAATTTTGAATTTCTAAAAGTTTAGTATTTAAAAAAATTTTATTTAAATCTTTTACATCATAAAAAACTTCTAAACATTTTGGATGAATTTTATTTTTATTATTTTCTTCAATAATATCAACCGCAGAAGCATATTTATTTTGCACTGTATCATCATAATAAAAATTTGTATTTAAAGAATTTTCTATAAAATAAATTTTTTCATTTTGAGTATTATACTCTGATAAAAGATTTTTACATTGATATGGCACCACTTCGTGTGGAGCATTCATTTGCTGAGTTTGCATATCTAAACCAATAAAGATATTTGATAATACAAAAATATCAAGTGCTATCAGCACAAAAAAAGATAAAAAATGGATAGGTTCTTTTTTCCCAATATGCGTTAAATTGTTTTTAAATGATGTTAATTTTTCTAAAATTTTCATAAATATATATAATTAAAGTTTTGACTCTGCTTGTAACTTTTCAAATGGTAGATTTTTAGGATTTGCTAAAAATCCTAAATTAAAAGCTTTTTTATCTGCAAATCCTGGTAATAAAAATTTCCAAGTCCACCAAATTTTTTCCCCAGTTGCATCTTCTATATGTGGAACAATAGAAGTCATACAATTGTTAAATGCAGTATTATAAAACTGAGGAGCTTTATTCAAATTATTTATTTCCTTTGCAAACGATTCAAATATCATTCGCGATACTTTTTTATCTGCAACGGTTTTATACAAATATACTTCTTCGTGTCTATACCCTGTTCTAGAATCAATAAGATCTCTTGTACTTCCCACAATATAAATTATTTCATATTGATTGAACAAACCACTAAAAGGACTATATTCTACTTTTTTTTCCAAACGAGTTTCCACAGAAATTGCAAGATTTTTACCATCTTTAAAATTAAAAACAAGAAAGCTATGAGCCAACCCGTGCAATGAATGAAAATGAGAAAGTATAAAATCGACACTTTCCAACTCATTCATATCAAAAGTTTCGGTTGTCCAATTTTGAACAATAAAATCATCTGTATTCTTTGAAGAATAAAAATCTCGAAAATTTATAACAGTAATTTCATCAGAATTTTTATCAAAGATAATTTCTGAAATTTTTGCATTTTCATCTCTCCAATTTCTATTATGAGAAGGAGTTAATATCATTTGCCAAAATGTAAAAAGAAAAATAAGAAAAAATAAGATAGATTTTTTCTTATTATTTTTTAAAAATGTTAAAAGAGTTTTCATATTATCGCTAAAATTTATAATTACTTATGACTACTTATGATTTTTATTCTTATTTAAAACATAAGACAGACCTAATACAGAAACCCCTGTTATTATAAATAATAACACTTTTAAATTTGTATCTAAATGTGAAATGTCATAAAAAACAATTTTTCCCAAAGCAAAAATTAAAACAATCATTCCCAATTTTTTTTCATTCATAAATTTTTCCGAATTTTTTATTCCCAAAAATATCAAAAGCGATGCAAGCCCTACCCACCAAAAACTAATTAATATAGCCCTTAAGCCAACAATAGATGCAGTGTCTTTTTTAATAGAATCTAAATAAATCATTTCTGGACTTGGCTCTACCAATACATTATAAATTGAAATTATTTCATATGAAACAAATTGAAAAGCAACCAATACTGTAAAAGATGCAACCAAAAAGTAGAACCCTGAAATTTTTTTTAATGAAGAAAATACTAAATCTGTTTTTATTTTTTTTGATAGAATCAGCAAAATAATTAATGAACCCCCTCCTATTACTCCTTCTTTTGACGAAAATGGCAAATCTGAATGTGCCGGAAATAATTTATCCCAAAATACAAAAAATGAAGAGATATACCCAATTAATAAAAAGATAAGTGACAGATATGAATATTTTAAAATTTTTTCATCTTCTTTCTTAAAATATGCCAATACTGCGAAGACAGCAGAAGGGATAATTCCAATAATAATATCTATGCCAATTTCAATATCTTCGACAATATCAGCACCCAAAATAACAATAATTAAAAAAGATGCTAAATACGCAAGAACAGACCGTAATTCATACAAACCTATGTTTGTTTTTTTCATGAAAAAATGTGCCAAAAATGGCAACAATGAAAATACTAAAAACAATGAACCATATGAAAAAATTAAAAATTCTCCATCAACCATATTTACTTCTTCTGTCGTAATCATTACACCAATAACAGAAGTGCATAAAAACGCAATCTCTCTAGAAATTTTTGGAGCTTTTGAATAAAGCAAAGCAAAAATAAAAGAAATAGTAGAAATAATAATTCCCATATATCCATCAAAGATATCTGAAATATTTAAAAATGCAATAGTTGCAGACAAAATCCCTAAAACATACAGCGAAGTATATTGAGTATTTAAAATATTCCAAATGTAAAAATATAAAGCAGAAATACCAAACATTAAAAGAGAAATCAGAGAAATCTCCGGAAAAACCTCAACTGATGAACTTCCTATTGCAACAAAAAGAACAGAAACAATATAAATAAATGGTGAAATAAAACTAAACCCAAAGCTATATTTTGAAGTATTAAATTTAGAAAAATAATTTGCAGTAAACAACAACTGAAATGCGGTAATAAGAAATAAAAGAATAGGAATCAATATTGGATTTTCTGCAATTCCGTTTCCAATAAGTCCAGAAATTGAAAGAGTTGCAAAAAATAATCCAAATGAATTTAGCGAAATAAGCGAAAATACATTCATCTTAAAAGAGGCAACAAAAAGTGAAATGTTTATTGTCAAGAAATAAAAAAGAAATTGAATATATGAAATTTGATACGGATTCGATGTTTCAAATCCATCAGCCTGACCAATAAAAAAAGGAGTTGTGTATGCCCCAATAATTCCAAGAGTTAAAATAGTTTTTGAATTTCTTTGTTTTGCATAAAAAGCAATCGCCATTGCAAAAAAAACAGCAATAAGCAATGTGATGGATTCTGGTAAAATACCACTGGTTATTTCTTGTGAAAATTCAAATCGAGAGCCATAAATAAGAGTTACATAAAGCATTAAAATTCCACCACCGATAATCGCATCAGAAAAATTTTTTAATTTATGCTGAAAGGTATGCCCACCTGCAATCATCAAAGAACCCGTTAAAAAGCCCAAAGCTATACGTCCAACAGCTCCAACCTGCTCCCAAAACCCTGTATAAAAAAAATATCCAAGACCTGCAACAATCATTATTACACCAAGTATAGGAAAAATAATTTGAATAATTTTATCCATTGTCCATGAGTTATCATTATTATGAGAACCGTTGTTATGTAAATTGTTCATATTTTATTTAATTAAAAAATTTTGTAAAAATTGCAATATTTTTTCTTTTTCACGGTTAGGAATTTGCTGAAATTCTTCTGTGAATAAGTCTTGAAATTGAGGTCTCAAAGTATGAAATAAAGCCTCTCCTTTTTTAGTCCACTCTACAAAGACTTCCCTCCTATCTTCTGATATATTTTTTCGCACAATTAAATTTTCTTTTTCCATTCTGCTTAAAATTGCAGAAAAATTTGCAGAAGACCCCATCACAACGGGTGAAATAGAATTTGCACTACGAGGCGATTGCATGCTTAATGAAGACAAAATATTGTAATGCACTATAGAAATTTTTGCAGGTCTAAAAACTTTTTTATCTGCCATTTTTTGCAATTTTTCACCAATATATGCAAAAGAAAGCCCTAAAATTTCATCATCAGTTTTTGCAAATTTTTGCAATCTTTTAAAAATCATGTCTGTGTAAATAAATATTAAATAAATATTAACTAAGTTAATTACTTTTGTAAATAGTATTCAATAAAATTAATAAAAATACTCCAATTAGACTTATTCCAAACAATATTAAAAATAAGATTTTTAAATCTATAGTAAACATTTTAGTTGTTTTAAAATTTGTTTTTAATTTTGCATTTTTATCTGAGTTAATTTGTGCAATTTTTACATTTTGAACTTTTCCCGATTTTACAAAAATATCCACCTTTTGCCCTACTTTAAATATTTTTTCTGCATTTGGTAAGTAATCTGGAATTTCATACATAATATATTTTTTGTTTCTAATATTTGGATGAATTTTAAATTTAATATTATTAATATTATTTTTTTTATGATTTAATTTGATATACGCTAATTTTTTTATAATTATATCTGAATTATTTTTATCGGTTACATAAATTATTTTTTCTATTACTCCTTCTAAAATTTCTTTTTTGTTAAATTTTAATTTTTTTATTTTATTATTATTTTTATTTCTCTTATGTTTTTTAGATTTATTTAATTTTTTATGCTTTGTTTTAGGAATATATTTTTCTGCATTTTTTCCAAACCATTCATTATTGCGGGCTTTTTTCCAGTGTACAACCGAAACAATTTCACCCCATGAATTTTTCAAAACAAGTTTTGAATTTTTATTTTTTAGGCTGGGAAGATAATAAGAAGGAATAATAAATTCTGAATTTCCCTCTACAAAAAAACTTGGTAAAATTTTATTATTTATACTCCAATTTCTTACCCAATGTGGAAAACTTTGAGAGTTTTGCACAATTATTTTTTCCTGCCCCTTGTCTCGCCCTTCTGGATTTGGCAACACTTTTGAAATTTCAATATTTCCAAATTCTGAAAATAAAACATGTTCTTTTATTTTTATTTTTTGACGCGCAACACTATATTTTTTTATTTTTGCAAATAGTCGAATATCAATTGCGTAATTACCTTTTTTAAGCAGTTTTTCAATGTAAAATTCAAATTTATTATTTATTATTTTTGTTTCTAATTTAATATTTTTTTTAGGAATATATATCCTTATTTTGGTAATTTTGTTTGTTTCCTCATCTTTTTCATCTGAATAATTTTTAATTTTACATGCCGAAATATCTCCAAATATTTTAATTCCAAATTTTTCTTTTTTCACACTTATGCACAAGTTTTCCACATGTTGTGAATTATAATTTTTTACATCTTTTATCTCCTCTATTTCTTCTGTATTCTCTACTTCTTCTAGCTCTTCTGAAACTTTTTTAGTATAAAAATTAACTTGTGCTGGATTTGTAAAATTGTTTCGCACAAATGTATATTTTTGTCTTATATCCCTATATTCAAAACATAAATTTTTTCTCGATTCTTTTTTCCAAATATTTTTTGTAGAAAACTCTGATGCTGTAAAAATTGATTTTTTAAGTCCCTTTTCATCTTTGGCTTTATTTATACAAAATGCATCTGATATTTCTCCAGATGCGTTTCGTATAGATAAAAACAAATTTTCTTTTGCATATTTTTTAGCAGAACTTTCAACTTTTAGAGTTATAAATTGATTTGGATACAACAAAAAATTATCAGCATTTTTTCCGTCCTCTGTGTCATTTTGTTTTTTTATATCAAGAAAAAAATTTTGATGATTTGCAATATACCAATCTTGCATAATCACCGGATTTTTTGAAATATTTTGAATTCTAATTATTAATTTTTGAGGAGATAATTCTATTTGTGAAATTTTTAAAGCATTAATATTTTTAAATTTTTCAAATTTTTTATTTTGAGGACTTCTTCTTCTTATAAAATCATGCTTTGAATTGGTGTCTATCCAGCTTATTCTCTCAAAAATAGTATCTTTTGTAAGAGTAGAGCTATTTACACAACCCCATTCTTTCAATTCTCCAATCCACTGATTTTGTAATATCACAAAGCCTAAATCTTTTTTTTCAGATGAAATAAGCGTTCCATTTGCACTCATATTTGCATAACACATTGCATCTAAAATTTCTCCATTTATTTTTCCAAATGCTATCACTTCATCACTTGTTACCAAACCCGATGAAGATTTTCCAAATACGGGAAAAACATAAATACCATTCTCTTTATGAAAAGTATAATTTTTTATATTTTCTTCTGTATTTTTATAAAATTCAAATCGTAAAAGATCTCCTGTTTTTATATTTTTTGTAAAATTATTTTGTGGAATCTGATACGCTATGCCATCTATAGACAGCATCACTCCAGCAATTTGTGCTGATGTATTATTGCAATTTTGACAATAAGCCTCTATAAAATCTGGCTTTCCTGAAATTGAAATTTTTGAAATAAGCAACTGTAAATCATTTTGATAAATATTTTTATTTTCAAATTTTTTTCTGTATATTTTAGGAAAGAGTGTAAAATTTTCTTTGTCTACAATTTTTGATGAAGAAGATGAAGAAGATGATGAAGAATTTTGAATAACAGTATTATATAAAATATTTTCTGCATTTGGAGTAAGTGTTTCTGTAAAATTATTTTCATTATTTAAAACAATATAACTTTGTGCATTTGGAGCAGAACCAACAAAACCAAGTGTTGAAATTTTATAATCTGATGAATTATACAAATACACAAATTCATCCGAATTATTTAATATTATTTTGGTATCTCTTTTATAAAAAGCTTTGTATTCTCCAGCTTGCAAAATAGTGTTTTGTGGAAAAGTGTATTTTTTACCAGATTTATCTTGCAAGAAAAAATCTGAAATATTTATTTCAAAATTTTCAGAATTATATAATTCTATAAATTCATTATCATCACCATCACGCCCATCTGGATTTGGTAAAATTTCAGAAATAATGATATTTGATGAAATTGTATTTGGTGTAGATGTAGGTGTAGCAATTATATTTAATTTTTTGTTTTCTAGCCCTTTGGTGGCACTTTCCCAAAACCACTCTGTTGTTTCAAAATTTTTTTGATATGTTTTTCCTGATTCTAATTTGGGAATTATTTTAGAATCCAACAATTCTCCATCACTACTATAAATTTTTATTGTATCTCCAGAATTATTTATTTTTCTAGACATTTCAAATACAAAAAAATCACCTGCTAAAATTTCAACAGATGATATTTCGTATTTTTTTTCTTCTCCAGAACTTGTTAATTCTGACCAGATAAAACTTGTTACACTTTTGTCTTCATTAAAATTTTCATTATACACTTCTATAAACTCTGAAGATGGATCTATTTCAGATAAAACTAACTGAGCAGACACTGTAGACACTATAGACACGCTAAGAATAGACAAGTAAAAAAAATGAAATAAGTGTTTCAATAGTATATTTTGCAATACATTCATGTGAAATCTGATTAAGATTTTGTTTCACTTTTTATTTTATCAAATAAAATTGCTTAATATAAAATTATTATAAGATATTATTTGGAAATATTTTATAATCACTTTACGCAAAAACAGGGCTTTCCACTTCTACATGGTCTCCTTGTTGTACTATCACAAAAAATCCTTCTTTTAATGCTTCTTGTTGTAAGTTTTCTGGGAAAATTTTAC
>Ga0256914_1000740_pt1 | contig 31504 bp, 28 predicted proteins | sample HulkmetaG_FD_191571 | JGI IMG/M metagenome (GOLD analysis project Ga0256914, IMG submission 191571) | Hydrothermal chimney microbial communities from Main Endeavour vent field at the Juan de Fuca Ridge, Pacific Ocean - Hulk | ecosystem: Environmental > Aquatic > Marine > Hydrothermal vents ... | reverse complement strand
CGCTCGTCGGGCGGCTCGTCCTGGCCCGTGTACGGGTTCCGGACCTTCTCCTTCTGGGTGTAAGCCTTGACATTGTCGAGGTAGTTGGCGCAGAGCCGCGAGATCGCGGCCTCGTCGGCGGCGATCGCCCGCTGGACCTCGTTCTTGACGATATCCTCGTACTCGCGCCGGACCTCGGCGAGCAGTTCGCGGTACCGGGTGCGCTCCTCCTCGCTCGTGATCAGGGAGTGGTGCTTGAGGCCGGCCTCGAGCTCGTTGAGCACCATGAAGGGGTTGACGCAGTGCTGGTCCCGGTCCTGGACGAGCGCGTTGGAGATCTTGTCCTGCACGTAGCGCGGCGAGATGCCGTCCATCCCCTCGCGCTTCGCCTCCTTGCGGAGCTCCTTGACGTTGTCCTCCGTGTAGCCGGGCAGCGTCTTCCCGTTGTAGAGCTTGAGTTTCTGCATCAGGGTCAGGTTGTGCTTCTTCGGCTCCTCCAGCCGGGTAAGCACCGCCCACATCGCGGCCATCTCGATCGTGTGCGGGGCGATGTGCTTCCCCTGGATCCGCTTCCCGTTGTAGTCCTTGGTGTAGATCTTGATCTCCTCGTTGAGCTTCGTGATGTACGGGATGTCGACCTTCACCGTGCGGTCGCGAAGCGCCTCCATGTACTCGTTGTTCTGCAGCTTGCGGTACTCCGGCTCGTTGGTGTGGCCGATGATCACCTCGTCGATGTCGGTCTGGGGGAACTTCTTCGGCTTGATCTTGTGCTCCTGCGAGGCGCCGAGGAGGTCGTAGAGGAACGCCACGTCCAGCTTGAGGACCTCGATGAACTCGATGATGCCTCGGTTGGCGATGTTGAACTCGCCGTCGAAGTTGAAGGCACGGGGGTCGGAGTCGGAGCCGTACTCCGCGATCTTGCGATAGTTGATGTCACCGGTGAGCTCGGTGGAGTCCTGGTTCTTCTCGTCCTTGGGCTGGAAGGTGCCGATGCCGACCCGGTCCTTCTCCGAGAGGACGAGCCGGCGGACGCGGACGTGCTGCAGCACCTTGGCGAGATCGCCCTCGTAGCGGAGCATGAGCTCGCGGAACTGCTGGCGGCAGAAGGGGCAGAGGTCGCCCTCGATCACCACCTCGTGGCGGCCCGGGGACGAGGGGGCGTTCAGCTTCTCGAGAAGGGGTTCGCGGAGCTCCTCGGGGACGAGGTGGAGCGGTTCCTCGTGCATCGGGCAGGGCTCGAAGTCGTCCGGCTTCGCGAGGTCGCGGATCCAGCCGAAGGAGTAGAGTGCACCCTCCTCCTTGCGGGAGTACGCCTCGAGGCCGCGCTTGAGGAGGCGGACGATCGTGCTCTTGGACGAACCGACCGGCCCGTGGAGGAGGATGACCCTCTTCTCCGTCCCGTAGCGCCTGGCCGCGCTCTTGAAGATGTTGACGAGCTTCATCAGCGGGATGTCGAGGCCGTAGACGGCGTCGAGTCCGCCGCGGTCGGGGTCGTCGAAGAAGTGGTAGTGGACGACGTGTTTCTTGTTGTCCACGTACTCGGAGGTTCCGTAGGAGAGGATCATGTCGTAGACCCGCTCGAAGGCGGTGCGGGTCACCTCGGGGCGCTCGAGGACGATGGACAGGTAGTCCTCGAAGGTGCCGGTCCAGTTCTCCTGGCGGAAGCGGTCGACGTCCTGCTGGCGGACCAGGGTCTCGAGGATGGCACGGCCGGTCAGGGTGGCGTTCTGCATGGCGGGCTCACCTCCCGGGCGGGGGGAGCCCGGAGGGGCTCGCTCCGCCGCCCTCCATCGGTCAACATGGGTCCCGGCCCCCCCGGGGGGCAAACCGCCCCGAACGATCGCGAACCGGGGCCGGAGAGGAGAGACCGCCGATGCCGGGAACGCCCGCTGGTCCGGTGCTGGTCCTCGAGGGGGCGCTGGCGCCCCCCGGGGCCGCCGTCGTCGTCCGGGGGGAGGTCGTCGCGTTTCGCGAGGCGGTCCGCGGGCGGGGACGGCGAGGGGATCTCTTCGGGGCCGCGAGGACCGCCCTGGCGGCGGCGGACGTGGAGCCGGGGGATCTCGCCGGGGTCGTCGCGGGGCTCGGGCCGGGGTCGATGACCGGGCTGCGGGTGGCCCTCGGCATGGCCGCGGGGCTCGGGCTCGCCCGGGAAAGCGTTCCCGCGGCGGGCGTCGACGCACCCCGGATCCTGGCCGCGGCGGCCGGCCTGCCGCTGCCGGCGCGGGTGGGGATTCCGTGGGGACGCCTGCGCGTGCTCCTGGCGGAAGCGACCGCCGGGGGCCCGCGGGCGGGCGCGGGGGACCTCGTCCCGGTCTCCGCGCTCGCCGGGCGGCGGGAGCTGGTGGGGCGCGAGATCGCGGTTCCGGCGGATGCCGGGGAACTTCCGTGGCCGGCGGGAACGCGGCCGGTGCCCGCCCGGGTGCCTCCCGTGGTCGCCCTGGCGCGGCTGGTCGCGGAGGGGGCGGTCACGCCCGGGCCCGGGACCCGGCTGGCGCCCCTGTACCTGGTGCCGCCCGACGCCGTGCTCCCGGAACGGCGCGGGCGCCTGCCGGGGGGCTACAGGCTGGTCGAGCTCGGCCCGGCCGATCTCCACGAGGTGGCCACCCTCGAGAAGTCCGTCTTCCGGGATCCCTGGACGCCGGGAATGATCGAGGCCGAGTTGGCGGGGGGAGGGGACCGGGTCCGGCCCGGCGTGCGGGACGCGGAAGGGCGCCTGGTCGCCTGGGGATTCGGACGGCTGGGCGTCGACGCCCTCGAGATCCTGGTGGTCGGCGTCGTCCCGGGGGCCCGGGGCCGAGGCCTCGGCCGGGCGATCGTCCGCGAGATGCTGCGCCGGGCGCGGGCCGCGGGCCTCGCGCGGGCCGACCTGGAGGTCCGGGCCTCCAACCGGCCGGCGATCCTGCTCTACGCGTCGGAGGGGTTCGTGCCGGTCGGGCGGAGGCCGCGCTACTACCGGGACGGGGAGGACGCCCTCCTGATGAGCCTGGTCCTCCGTCGCTGACCGCGCTCCCGGAGAGTGGTACCCTCGATGTCCATGATGACGGGGAGGATCGAGCGGTGAGCGAGCAGGTGACGGGCGCGGCGTCTTCCCCGGCACGGGGATTGCCCTTCCGGATCGCGCGGGAAGGGTGGCCGTTCATCGGTGTGCCCCTCGTCCTGGGCGTCGTGGCGATCGCCCTCGGCTGGCCATTCGTGGCCGTGCCGCTGCTGCTGCTGGCCGCCTTCTCGGCGTGGTTCTTCCGTGATCCCGAGCGCCGCGTCCCGCCGGACCCCTCCGTGGTCGTCGCGCCGGCCGACGGGAAGGTCGTCGAGGTGGAGAGGCTGCCCGGGGGGGAGCTGCGGCTGGCGATCTTTCTCTCGATCCTCGATGTCCACGTCAACCGTTCTCCGGTCGCCGGCCGGGTCGTTCGGGTCGAGCACACTCCGGGCCGGTTTCTCGCCGCGTGGAAGCCGGAAACCAGGGACGTCAACGAGCGCAACGAGGTCGTCCTCGAGACCGAGCGGGGGCCGGTTCGGGTCCTCCAGGTCGCCGGGCTCGTCGCCCGGCGGATCGTCTGCCGGGCCGTTCCCGGTGACGCCCTGGGGAAGGGGGAGCGTTTCGGCATGATTCGCTTCGGGTCCCGGACCGAGCTGGTGCTGCCCCCGGGAGCGAGCCCCGCGGTACGGGTGGGGGACGGCGTCCGCGGCGGGGCGAGCGTCGTCGCCCGCTGGGAGGAGCCGGTGCCTTGAACGCACGCCTGCGCGGTCGGCCCGGCGAGCCCCGCCTGTTCCGCGCGCGACTGCGGGGCATCACGGGGTGGCTGCCCGGTGCGCTCACCCTCGGCAACCTGCTCGCCGGGTACGCCGCGATCCTGCTCGCGGGACAGGGACGCCTGCTGACCGCGACCGTCCTCGTGCTGGTCGCGGGGGTCCTCGACGGCCTGGACGGCCGGGTCGCCCGGCTGGTCGGGGCCACGTCCGACTTCGGGGAGGAGCTCGATTCGCTGGCCGACGCCGTCTCGTTCGCGGTCGCTCCCTCGATGATCGCCTTCCACGCGGGGATCGCCGACCTCGGGCGGATCGGCTGGGCGGCCTGTTTCGTCTTTGCCGCCTGCGGCGTGATCCGGCTGGCCCGCTTCAACGCCGCTCCCCACGACCACCACTGGTTCATCGGGCTTCCGATCCCGTCGGCGGCCGCCGCGGCCAGTTGCCCGGTCCTCCTGACGGGAGGGGAGCCGGTGCCTGGCCGTTTCGTCCCGGCGTACGCGGTCGCCGTCGTCGGCATCGGGCTCCTGATGGTCTCGGCGATCCGGTACCGCACGTTCAAGGACATCCAGTTCGGGCGACGTCCGTACCGGATCCTGGCGATCTGGGCATTGCTGCTCGCCGGCCTGGTGGCGAAGGCCGAGTGGATGATCCCGGGCCTGGTTGCCTTCTACCTGGTTTCGCCCCTGTGGTGGCGCCGCAGGACTCCCGTGCTCGCGGGAGCCCGCATGGCCCGGGCCGGGGGAGATCGCAGGGACGAGCGACCCCCGCGGGCCCCGGACCGGGAGGCCTCCCGCTGAGCCCGGGGTTCGCCGCCCGTCGGCGGAGTCCCGTCTTGCCCGCGATCCACCGGGGAGTTTACGATCCCCCCGGGAACGATCCCGACGAGGAGCCCATGCACCCGACCCGCCGCCGCATCCTTCCGTTCTTCCTGCTCGCGCTCGTCCTGCCCGCGCTGCTCGTCCTGCCGGCCCGGGCCCAGGACGCGGACGCGGATGGCAGCCTCGACCCGGCGAACCCGGTGGCCGCCCGGCGCCTCGAGGCGGCCCTCGCCGGCCTCGAGGAACGGGTGCGGCTGCTCGACCGGATGACGGCCGACGCGGTCCGGGCCTACCGGCGCGCGGCGATCGCCCGGAACGACGCGCTCCAGGAGCTCGTCCAGGCGCGGGACGGGCTGGACCGGGAGGCGACCCGGGTGCGGGATCTCACCCTCGAGCGGCTCGAGGAGCTGCTCAAGGAGACCGGCGAGGCCGAGGCCCGCTACCGGGGCCTCGCGGAGGAGGCGACCCGGCGGCTGGCCGACCTGCGTCGCCTGGTCGTCGAGCGGGAAGCCCTCGTCGAGCGGATCGCGGACCTGCGGGCGCGGATGCCCCAGCGCGAGGACGTCCTGACCGGCGAGTGGGAGGTCACCTGGATGCCCGCGGGCGTGACGGGGACGTTCTACCTGGAGCAGTCCGGGACGCTGGTGACGGGCCAGTACCGCCTGGGCCCCCTCGGGAGCGGCAGCCTGCAGGGGACGTTCGTCGGCGGGAAGCTCCACCTCCAGCGGATCGACGCGGAGCGGGGGAGGGACGCGGAGCTCTCCGGCGTCCTGGACCCGGACGGGAGGCGGATCCGCGGGACCTGGCAGTCCTTCGAGCTCGTGCAGGGCGGGATCCCGCGGGGCCAGTGGGTCGCCCGCCGTGTCCGCTGAGGAACCCGCCCGGGCCCGGTCCGCCTGGCCCCTCTTCGTCGCCCGGCGGTTCGTGCGGGCGCGTCGGCAGGGGTTCGTCTCCCTGATCTCGTTGCTGTCGGCCCTCGGGTTCACGGTGGGCGTGGCCTCCCTCGTCGTCGTCCTCGCGCTGATGACCGGGTTCCAGGACGAGGTGATCGGCCAGGTGCTGGGAGCCAACGCCCACGTGCTGGTCTTCTCCGCCGAGGGAAACGGGGAGATCGACGAGCCGGACGCCCTCGTCGAGCGGATCCTGGCGGTTCCCGGGGTCGTGGCCGCCGGGCCGATCGTCCACGGGTACGCCGGCCTCGTCGCGGGGGGAGACCGGCTGGAATGGACGTCGGTGACCGGCGCGGATCCCTCGACGCTGGCCCGCGTGACGGACCTGGCCGGGAGCATGTCCGCCGGGTCCCTCGAGTCCCTGGGCCGGCCGACCGCCAGCGGCCGGCCGGGGATCGTTCTCGGAGCCGTCCTCGCCCGGAAGCTGGGCACGTTCCCGGGGGACACGATCCGGATGGTCGTCCCCCGGGCCCGGCTCACGCCATGGGGTGCCTCCCTGCGCCGACCCGCGGTGGAGGTCGTCGGAACGTTCGAGACCGGTTTCCGGGAGTACGACGAGACGTGGTCGTTCCTCTCCCTTGCCGATGCCCGCCGGATCTTCGGCGTGCGCGGAGCGCACTGGATCGCGGTCCGCGTCGCCGACGTCCGCCGGCTGGACGAGATCGAGAACCGTCTCGCCGCCGCCCTCGGGCCCGGCTACCTGGTCGATGACGTGATCCGGCACAACCGCTCGTTCTTCTCCGCGCTGCGCCTCGAGAAGCTCCTGATGTTCTGCGCCGTCGGCCTGATCGTCCTCGTTGCCGCCCTCGGGGTCGTGAGCACCCTGGTGCTGACGGTGACCCAGAAGGTCCGCGTGATCGGGGTCCTCACGGCGATGGGAGCGACCCCGCGGGACATCCTCGCGATCTTCGTCGCCCAGGGCCTGGCCATGGGGCTTTCCGGCACGTTCCTCGGGGCGGCCCTCGGAACCGGTCTTTGCGTCGTGCTCGACCGGTTCCGGCTGATCCGCCTGGACCCGACGATCTACTACCTCGATCACCTGCCGTTCACGGTGCGCCCGGCGGACCTCGTCGCCGTCGTCACGGCCTCCTCGGTGGTCGCCTTTCTCGCGACGCTCTGGCCCGCCTGGCGGGCGTCCCGCCTCGAACCGGTGGAGGCCCTGCGCAATGACTGACGCCGTGCCGGTCATCGAGGCCCGGGCCGTTCACAAGGCGTACCGCCGCCGGGCCGGCGGCCGCGTGGTCGAGGTCCCCGTCCTCTCCGGCGTCGACCTGGTCGCCCTGCCGGGGGAACGCCTGGCGATCGTCGGGGAATCGGGCACGGGGAAGACGACGCTGCTCAACCTGCTCGGGGGCCTGGACCGACCGGACAGGGGCGAGATCCTCCACCGGGGCCGCCCGCTCCCGGAGGAGGTTCCGGCCCGGGCCCGCTGGCGCCGGCGGCACGTCGGGTTCGTGTTCCAGTTCCACGGGCTCCTGCCGGAACTGTCCGCCGAGGAGAACGTCGCCCTGGCAGGCCGGATGCAGGGGATGGGTCCGCGGAACGCCCGCGAGGTCGCGGCGCACCTGCTCGGCGCGCTGGGTCTCGGGGAGCGGCGGGACCACCATCCCGACGAACTCTCCGGGGGCGAGCAGCAGCGCGTGGCCATCGCCCGGGCCCTCGTCGGGCGGCCCACCCTGGTCCTGGCGGACGAACCGACCGGGAACCTCGACCCGGCCACGGGAGAACGGGTCTGGAGACATCTCCTCGAGTTGCAGGAGGAGTTGCAGTTCGCCCTGGTGGTGGCGACCCATTCCCGGCGGCTCGCCGCGGCCTGCCACCGGGTCCTTCCCCTCGCGGCCGGACGCCTCGGAACCGACCGGTAGAGGGGGGGTGGCGGGGGGCGGCAAAACGGGCCTTTCCCGCGGGCAGTCGCGGCACTATCTTGGTCGCGTGGACCCCCGCCGCGGCCCCCGGGACCGCGGGGCGAGCGGCGCGCACGAAGCGGGGAATGGTGAGCCGATGATCGAGCAGTTCACCGAGAAGGCGAAGCGAGTTCTCTTCCTGGCCCGGTACGAGGCGACCCAGCGCGGCGCCCCGTTCATCGGGACCGACCACCTGCTGATCGGCCTCCTCCGGGAGGACGATCCCCTGGTCCGGGAGCTGTTCCACCGGAGCAACATCTCGGTGGACCTCCTCCGTTCCGAGCTGGAGAACGGCCAGGGCGGGGTCGGGGACGTCTCCCGGGGGGTCGACATTCCCTACGGGGACGATGCCCGGCGGGTGCTGGAATGTGCCCAGGAGGAGGCCCGTGGCCTCGGGTCGCCCTCCGTGGACGTGGAGCACCTGCTCCTCGGGCTGATCCGGGTCGACGACTCGCCCGCGGGGAGGATGCTCGCCGAGCGGGGCATGCGCCTGTACACGGTGAGGGAGGACATCGTCAACCTCGCGAAGATGAAGGCGGCGGGCGGCCAGGAGGAGAAGAAGAAGGAGACCCCGTTCCTCGACGAGTTCGCCCGGGACATGACGAAGATCGCCCGGGAGGGCGGCTTCGACCCGCTGATCGGACGCGAGATCGAGATGGAGCGGGTGATCCAGGTGCTCTGCCGGCGCCGGAAGAACAACCCGGTGTTGCTCGGGGAACCCGGGGTCGGCAAGACGGCGATCGTCGAGGGGCTGGCCGCGCGGATCGTCGAGGGGGACGTACCGCCCCCGATGCAGGGGAAGCGGATCCTCGCCCTCGACCTTTCCCTGGTCGTCGCCGGCACGAAGTACCGGGGGCAGTTCGAGGAGCGGCTCAAGGGGATCATCCAGGAGCTCGCGCAGGCGAAGGACGTGATCCTCTTCATCGACGAGATCCACTCCCTGATCGGTGCGGGCTCCGCCGAGGGGTCGCTGGACGCGGCGAACATCCTCAAGCCGACGCTCTCGCGGGGCGAGGTGCAGTGCATCGGGGCGACCACTCCGCGGGACTACCACAAGCACATCGAGCGCGACCGTGCCCTGGTCCGGCGGTTCCAGCCGATCAAGGTGAACCCGCCGACCGAGGAGGAGACCGTCGCGGTCCTGATGGGAATCAAGGAACGCTACGAGCGGTTCCACGGGGTGCGGTACAGCGACGAGGCGATCCGCGTCGCCGTGTACCAGTCGAACCGCTACATCAACGACCGTTTCCTCCCGGACAAGGCGATCGACGTCATCGACGAGGCCGGCGCCTGGGTCAAGCTTCGCAAGCGGACGTCCTACCGGGCCCTGCGCGAGGTGGAGAAGGGAATCCAGAAGGCGGTCGAGGGCATGAAGGCCGCCCTGTCCCGCAAGGACTTCGACGAGGCGGTCACCTGGCACGACAAGGAGGTCGCCCTCCGGGAGGAGGCCGAGCGGCTGCGGGCGGAGGCCCGGCGCGAGGCGCAGACGATCCTCGAGGTGACGCGCCAGGACGTGGAAGAGGTGATCGCGAAGTGGACCGGGATCCCGATCACCCGCGTTGCCGAGGAGGAGATGGAGCGCCTGCTGAAGATGGAGGACTATCTCCACCGGCGGGTGGTCGGCCAGCACGAGGCGATCTCGGCCCTCGCCCGGGCGATCCGGCGTTCGCGGGCCGGCCTGAAGAACCCCCACCGGCCGGTCGGCTCGTTCATCTTCCTCGGCCCGACGGGTGTCGGGAAGACCGAGCTGGCGAAGAGCCTGGCGGAGTTCCTCTTCGGCAACGAGCGGGCGATGCTGCGCTTCGACATGTCGGAGTACATGGAGAAGCACGCCGTCGCGAAGATGATCGGCTCGCCCCCGGGTTACGTCGGCCACGAGGAGGGAGGCCAGCTGACCGAGCGGATCAAGCGGCAGCCCTACTCCGTCGTGCTCCTCGACGAGATCGAGAAGGCGCACCCGGACGTCCTGAACATCCTGCTCCAGGTGCTGGACGACGGCCAGATCACCGACGCGTGGGGCGACACCGTCGACTTCAAGAACGCGATCATCATCATGACCTCGAACATCGGTTCCTCGGCGCTGGTCAACAAGGAGCGCCTCGGGTTCACGACCGGTGACGAGGCCACCGCGTCGAAGGATCGCAAGGAGCTGGTCTTCCAGCACATGCGCAAGGTGCTGACGCCGGAGTTCATCAACCGCATCGACGAGGTGATCGTCTTCGAGCCGCTCAAGGACGAGGAGCTGGTCGAGATCGCCAGGCTGATGATCGGCCAGCTCAACCGGACGCTCGAGGAGAAGGGGATCCGGATCGTCCCCCGCGAGGAGGTCTACCGCTGGCTCGTGGAGACCACGTGCAGGGACCGTTCCTACGGGGCCCGGCCCCTGCGGCGGGCGATCCAGCGCCATTTCGAGGACGCGATCTCCGAGAAGGTCCTGGCGGGCGAGCTGGCGCGGGCGGGGGACATCGAGGTCCTGCTCGGCGAGGACGGGAAGCTGGTCTTCCGCAACGCCCGGGAGCAGGCGGGAGACGGGGAGGTGGTCGGCGCCCGGACGGGGGACTGACCCGCCTGCCCCGGAGCCGTCGCCGCGGCCCCGCCCACCGGGCGGGGCCGCGGCTCGTCCCGGGGGTCCTGCGGACGGCAGCGGCGGGGGGTAGAATGCCGCGAACGTGTCCCGGCCCCGGGTCAGCCCCCGGGGCCTTCGCGGAAGGAGTCGTCGATGACTGCCAGGAAGATCGTCGTTCCCGTCCTCGCACTGGCCCTCGCGTGCGGTGTCCTCGCCGGCGCTCCGGCGCGGGCCCAGGCGCTCAAGATCGGCGTGTTCGACGCCCAGCGGATCTCCGAGGAGACCGCGGAGGGGGCGAAGATCAAGGCTCGCCTGCGGAAGATCCAGGAGGACAAGCAGGAAGAGCTCAAGAAGATGCAGGAGGAGCTGCAGAAGCTGCAGCAGGAGTTCGTCGCCACGGCGGCGAGCCTCTCCGAGGAGAAGCGGAAGCAGCTGGGGATCAGGATCCAGCGCAAGCAGATCGAGCTCGAGGCCGCCCAGAAGTCCGCCAACCAGGAGCTCCAGATGGAGGTCGAGCAGGCCCAGGCGGAATGGCAGCAGCGGGTGCTGCGGGCGGTGCAGGAGTACGGGAAGGCGAACGGGTACACCCTGATCCTCCCGGTGGAGGTGATCGGGTACGCGGCGCCCACCGTCGACATCACGGACGAGCTGATCCGCGCCATCGACAACCCCGGCGGGTCGACGCCGCGGGCTGCCGGCGGGCAGTGATCCGGCGCCCGCCCCGTCCCCGGCCGCTCGGCGAGCTGGCCCGTGCCCTGGGGCTCCCCCTGCGTGGCGGGGGAGAGGACCTGGTCGTGCGCGGAGCAGCTCCCCTCGACACCGCGGGCCCGGGGGACCTGGCGGCGCTCTACGACGCGCGTTTCATCGACGCGGCGCGTGCCTCGCGGGCGGGGGCACTCGTCGTGCCCGAAGACGTGGCCGACCGGTTCGCGGGCCGTCCCGTGCTGCCGGCCCGTGCCCCGAAGGCGACCTTCGCCCGGGCGATCGAGCTCCTCTACCCCGAGCCCCCGGCGCCGCCCGGCGTCGATCCCCGGGCGGTTCTCGGGCGGGACGTGCACCTCGGAGAGGGGGTCTCGATCGCGCCCCTCGCCTTCATCGGCGACGGGTGCCGCCTCGGGAACCGGGTGACCGTCGGGCCGGGCGCGATCCTCCTCGAGGGTGTCGTCGTGGGGGATGACACGCGGATCCACGCGGGCGTCGTCGTCTACCCGGGCACCGGGATCGGACGCCGCTGCCGGCTGCTCGGGGGCGCCGTGATCGGCGCGCCCGGGTTCGGCGTGGCGGTCGATGCGGACGGAACGACCGTCCGGTTGCCCCAGCTCGGGCGGGTCGTCATCGAGGACGACGTCGAGATCGGGGCCAACACGACCGTCGACCGCGCGATGTTCGGTGAGACCCGGATCGGGGCGGGCACCCGGCTCGACAACCTGGTCCAGGTCGGACACAACGTGCACCTCGGCAGGAACGTGCTCGTTGCCGCGCAGGCCGGCTTCGCCGGGTCGAGCAGCGTCGGTGACGGCACCCTCGTCGGGGCGCAGGCCGGGGTCGGTGACCACGTCCGGGTGGGAACCCGGGCGGTGCTGGCGACGCGGGCCGGGGTGCTGAAGGACGTCGGGGACGGGGCGGCGGTCGCCGGGTTTCCGGCGATGCCCCTCGCGACCTGGCGCCGCCTCGTCGCCATCCTGCGGCGCCTGCCGGGGGCCTGGCGGCGTCTCGGGGATCGCGGCGTCCGCGCGAAGGAAGAGGGAAGGGAGGAAGCGTGAGCGAGGAGACCGTCTTCGACATCCGGAGGATCCTGGAACTGGTACCCCACCGTTACCCGTTCCTCCTGGTCGACCGGGTGCTGGAGCTGGAACGGCGGAAGCGGATCGTCTGCCGCAAGTGCGTCACGATCAACGAGCCGTTCTTCCAGGGGCACTTCCCGGGAGTGCCGGTGATGCCGGGGGTCCTGATGGTCGAGGCCCTCGCGCAGGCGGCGGCCGTGCTGATCCTGCTGGAAGTTCCCGACCGGGAGCGAAAGCTCGTCTACTTCACGGGAATCGACGAGTGCCGGTTCCGCCGGGCGGTGGTTCCCGGGGACGTCCTGCGCCTGGAGCTCGAGGTATTGCACCTGAAGCCCCACGCGGCGAAGATGCGGGGGGTGGTGACCGTCGACGGCGAGGTCGCCGTCGAGGCTCGCCTCTTCTCCATCATGCGCGACCGCGAGGGCGTCTCGTCGTGATCGAGTGGCTGACCGGGATCGACTCCCGCGCGGTGATCCACCCCGAGGCCCGGATCGCCGAGGGGGTTGCCGTCGGTCCCTTCGCCGTGATCGGGCCGCACGTGACGATCGGCCCGGGATGCCGGATCGGCCCCGGCGTCGTCATCGACGGGCACGTGACGATCGGCCGGGAGAACGTCTTCTATCCCGGGTGCCACGTCGGTTTCCCGCCGCAGGACCTGAAGTACGCCGGCGGCCCGACGCGAGTCGTCATCGGGGATCGCAACGTCTTCCGGGAGAACTGCCAGGTGCACCGCGGCACGGAACACGGCAACGGGGAGACGCGCATCGGGAACGACAACTACTTCATGGTCGCGTCCCACGTCGCCCACGACTGCACCGTCGGCGACCACGTGATCTTCGCCAACAACGGCACCCTTGCCGGCCACGTCGAGGTGGGTGACTGGGCGACGATCGGTGCCTATTCCGGCGTGCACCAGTTCTGCCGGATCGGGAGGTACGCGTTCATCGGCGGGTACTCGGTCGTCACCCGGGACGCGCTCCCGTACTGCCTCACCGTGGGAGACCGGGCCCGGTGCTACGGCATCAACCGCATCGGCCTCCGCCGCGCCGGTTTCTCGCGGGAGACCATCGCCGTCCTCGACGCTGCCGTCCGGAAGATCTTCCTCTCGGGCCTCTCGCGGGACGAGGCCCTCGCGGCGACCCTGGAGAAGTGGGGGGAGCACCCGGAGGTGCAGGAGATGGTCGAGTTCGTTCGCGGGACGCGTCGCGGTGTCATCCCGATCCGCCTCGAGGGCTCCCCGGCATGAACGGGGACCTGCGCGCGGGGGTCGTCGGGGTCGGCCACCTCGGGCAGCACCACGCCCGCCTCTACGCGACGCTGGACGGGGTTCGCCTGGTGGGGGTGGTCGATGCGGACCGGGAACGGGCCGAGGAGATCGCGGCCCGCCACGGGGCCCGGGTCTTCGACTCGGTGGAGGCCCTCGCCCGGGAGGTGGACGTCGCCTCGGTGGCGAGCCCGACGTCGGTCCACCTCGTGACCGCCCGCCCGCTTCTCGAGGCCGGGGTGGCGACCCTGGTCGAGAAGCCGATCACCGACACCGTGGCCGCCGGGAAGGAGCTCGTCGAGCTGGCCCGGGCGCGGGGCGTGCCGCTGATGGTCGGTCACATCGAGCGGTTCCATCCCGCCGTGGCGGCGATCCGCGCGGAGCTCAAGGCTCCGCGGTTCCTCGAGATCCACCGGCTGGCGCCCTTCGTGCCCCGGGCCCTCGACGTGGACGTGGTCCTCGACCTGATGGTCCACGACCTGGACCTGTGCCGGGTGTTCCTCGGGACCCTCGAGGTGGAGCACCTGGAGGCGGCCGGCGCGTCGGCCCTGACGGACACGATCGACCTGGCCTCGGTGCGGATCCGGTTCGCCGGCGGTGCACAGGCGAACCTGACGGCCAGCCGGATCAGTTTCGAGAAGGTCCGCCGGATCCGCGTCTTCGAGCCCGGCAGCTACCTGTGGGCGGACACCGGGACGGGAGACGCGGGGTTGTTCCGGGTACACCGGGACGGGGGCGGGCGCCGGATCGAGCGGCGTCCCCTCGACGTCCCGCGGGAGGAACCCCTCGCCCGCGAGATCGGGGCGTTCCTGGCAGCCGTCCGGGCCGGGGTGCGCCCCCCGTGTCCCGGCGAGGATGGCCTCGCGGCCCTCGAGCTGGCCCTCCGGATCCGGGACCGGATCCGGGAGGATCCGCTGGGCATTCCGGCCCCCTGACTCGCGGAAACCACCGGCATGGTCGATCATGGGACGATGCGCGTTCCCCGCTCGCGACCGGCGGGGGCGACTCGCAGCCCCGCGGTCGGCAAGCTCCTGGCGGACCATGCCCGGGCCGGGCACTGGCCGGGAGCCGTCTACGCCTTCGGTCCCCCGGGCCCGGAACCGCGCTGGATCGACGCGGTCGGTGACCTGGCGCTCGAGCCGCGGCGGGAACCGGCCCGCGTCGACGCCCTCTACGACCTCGCCAGCCTGGCAAAGCCCCTCCTGACGACGGCGGTCCTCCTCGCCCTCGTGGCGCGGGGAGAGATCGACCCGGAGCGTCCCCTCGCCGACCTGCTTCCCGAGATGCGCGGGTACGCGGGGCGGACTCCCTCCTTCCTCGACCTGCTGTCCCACCGCGCGGGCGTCCCCGCCTGGGCGCCGCTGTGGGCCCTGTGTAGGGGCAGGGAGGACGTCGTCGCGACGATCGCCGGGCTGCCGCCCGTCGAAACGGTGACGTACTCCTGCCCGTCGGCGATCCTGGCGGGGATGGCTCTCGAACGGCACGCCGGAACGAGTCTCGGCAAGCTGTTCGACCGGCTCGTGCGGCGGCCGCTGGGACTCGCCCCGGGGGAGGCGGTCGTCGGGCCGGTTTCTCCAGGGCTGCGTCCCCTGGTCGCGCCGACGGAGCGCGGGCGTCGGCGGGAGCGGGAGCTGGCCGAGGCCTGGGCCCGGGAACGGGGCGTGCCCCTGCCGGCGGACGGGCCGGTGCCGGGTCCCGACGAGCCGCTGAGGGGCGAGGTCCACGACGGGAACGCGGCCCACCTCGGGGGCCTCGCGGGCAACGCCGGGCTCTTCGCCACCGCGCGGGCAGTCTTCCGGATCGCCTCCGCCCTCGCCCTGCCCGGTGTCCTCGCCGGGGACGAGGTGCTGCGGCTCTGCCGGGACCCCCTCGCTCGCGGGGACGGTGACGTCCGGACCCTGGGCTTCCGCCACGCGGAGGCGGCGGGCGCGCCGGGGGCCGTCCTGGGGCCCCGGGCGTACGGCCACGAGGGCTTCACCGGCACGGCCGCGTGGATCGATCCGGACCGGCCGCTGGTCGTGGTCCTGCTGACCAACCGGGTTCATCCCCGGTGGACCGAGGGGCCGGTGCAGGCGTGGCGCCGCGAGGTGTTCGCGGCCGCGGCGCGGGTCGCGGACGGGAGGGAGCGGTGAGCCCCCCGCTCCCGCTCCCCTGGGAGAACCGCCGGGACGAGACCCGGGAGACGCTCCGGCACTTCGCCGTGGCGATCCTGCTGTCGGTCCTCCTGCACCTGGTGCTCCTGTTCCTGCTCGCCGGGTGGGCCCGGGCGACGCCGCCCCCGGAGGAGCAGGAGGTGTTCGTACCGCTGGCCCTCGAGCCGCCACCGGAATCGCCGCCCGAGCAGCCCCGGCCGCCGGCCCCTCCCGCGGAACCGGCCCGCGAACGGCAGGAGAAGCGGCAGGAGCCACGGAAGGGGGAGGAACCCCCGGAGGAACGATCGCTGCTCGGGTGGAACTCCCGGGGGGAGATCGAGGGAGCACCCGATCGGCCTCCGGGCCCCGAGGCGGCGATCCATGCCCCGCCGAAACCGGGGGGTGGTCCCTCCGCGGAGGAAGGTCCCGAGGTCGTCCCGGACGAGGGGAAGCAGCGCGAGGACGCCGAGACGGGCGAGCCGCGGGAGGGGCCGGCCCTTCCCGAGCCTCGGTCCCTTCCCCCGGAACAGCCCCCGCTGCCCGCGGAGGAGGCGACACCGGATGCCGAGCCGACCCCCGTCCCGGCGGAAAGCCCCCCGGACGCCGCTTCCGAGGAGCTCCCCGGGGAACCGGCGGAGCCGGGCAGGCAGGAACCGGAGGCGCCGGCCGCGGGGGCCACTCCGCCGACACGGGGCCTGCCGCCCCTGCCGCGCCGCCTCCCCGAGCGGCCGGTCCCGACCCGTCCGAACCGGCCGCCCGGGCCCGGCCGGGCACCGGACTTCGACGCCGAGATCGACGGCGGGATGTTCGGGAGCCTGCGGTTCGACAGCAAGGACTACGACTGGTCGGACTACTCGACCAAGGTCTACTTCGCCATCTACCGGGCGTGGCTACGGGAGCTCTACGGACGGGTCCGGCGGTTCGAGCGGGACCAGAAGCTGCGGAACCTTCCGACGCTCGACGGGGAGGTGAAGATCCACTTCGTGCTGCACCGGGACGGGTCGGTCAGCGACGTGCAGGTGATCTCCCCCTCCGTGCTGCCCGCCCTCGACGACGCCTCGGCGGCGGCGCTGGTCCGGGCCGTGCTGCCACCCCTGCCGGCCGACTTCCCCCGGGACCGGGAGGGGCTGACCTTCCTGTTCGAGATCTCCGGGTTCCCCTCGGCGTACCACCTGGAGCAGCAGCTCCGGTGGCGCCGGATGAACGGGGAATTCTGATGGCGGGCAGGGCGGGCGCCGGGGCCCGTTCGGCGGTAGGATCGCGGGAGCCATGACGTTCGACGACTTTCCACTGCGGGACGAACTGCGCGCCGCCCTCCGGGAGCGGGGCTTCGTCCAGCCGACCCCGATCCAGGAGAAGGCGATTCCCGTTGCCCTCGAGGGGCGCGACGTGATCGGCGTGGCCCAGACCGGGACCGGGAAGACGCTGGCCTTCCTGGTCCCCATTCTCGATCGGCTCCGGCCGAGCGGGAACGTGCAGGCGATCGTCGTCTGTCCGACCCGGGAGCTGGCCCAGCAGGTGGCCGGTGTGGCCGCCGACCTGGGCGGGGCCCTCGGCGTGCGAACGGTGGTGCTGTACGGGGGAACCGCTCTCGGGGACCAGCGGCGACAGCTCGAGGAGGGCCCGGACCTGGTCGTCGGCACCCCGGGACGCCTGATCGACTTCCTCCAGTCCGCCTGGTTGCGCCCGCGCTTCACCCGGTGGCTCGTCCTGGACGAGGCCGACCGGATGCTCGACATGGGATTCATCGACGACATGGTGACGATCTGCTCGCGGGTCCCGCTCTCGCGGCAGACGATGCTGTTCTCGGCGACGATGCCGCCGCCGATCCAGGAACTTGCCGGGCGGTTCCTCTACGAGCCGGTCACTGTCCGGGTCGCGCCGGAGCGGGCGGCGGCGGAAGGGATCGAGCACCGCCTGTTCGTCGTCTCTCCGCGGGACAAGGAACGGGCGCTCCGGAAGCTCCTGCGGGAACACCGGGGCAAGAAGATCCTCGTCTTCACGGCGACGCGGGAGGCGACGTCCGAGATCGCGTCCCTGCTCCGGCGGGACGGCCACGAGGTCGTGAGCCTCTCGTCCCTCCTGAGCCAGGCGAACCGGGAGCGGGCGATGGCGGCCTTCCGCGCCGGCGAGTACCGCATGATGGTGGCCACGGACGTGGCCGGGCGAGGGATCGACGTCACCGACATCGACCTCGTGGTCAACTACGACCTTCCCCAGTCCGCGGACGACTACATCCACCGGGTGGGGCGGACCGGCCGGGCCGAGCGGAGCGGACTTGCCCTCTCCCTGGCAACGCCGGCCGACGGGCGCAAGATCGCCGAGATCGAGCGCCGCCTGGGAGCGCCGATCCCGCGGGGCGAGATCCAGGGGATCGAGCCCGCCCGGCTCGGCGGGTCGGCCCCCGGCCGACGGAACGGCCGCGGCCGGCGTGGCGGGGGCCGGGGCGGTCGCAGGGAGGGGAGCGGTGGTCGCTCCCGCGGGAGGAGGAGGAAGTGAGCACGATGCTGTCGCTCTTCCGGCAGGGCGGGCCGATCATGTGGCCCATCCTCGTCCTCTCGATCGTCGCCGCGGCGGTCGCCCTCGAGCGGGCCTGGGCCCTCACCCGGGCCCGGGTCGTTCCACGGGGAACGGTCACGCAGGTCCTGCGTCTCGTCGCGGAGGGCCGCGTGCGGGAGGCGATCGAGGTCTGCCGCCACGACGGGGGACCGTTCGCCCGGGTGGCGATGGCCGGCCTCGAGTGGTGGGGGCAGGGGCCGGAAGCGGTCCGCGAGGCGATCGAGGATGCCGGGCGGCGGGAGGCGCCCCGGCTGATGCGGTTCCTCGGGGTCGTCGGTACCGTCGCCTCGGTCAGCCCGCTTCTCGGTCTCCTTGGAACCGTCACCGGCATGATCAAGGTCTTCCAGACGATCTCGCTGACCGGGCCGGGACAGGGGGAGGCCCTCTCCGCGGGCATCGCCGAGGCCCTGCTGACGACGGCGTTCGGGCTGGGGGTGGCGATCCCGTCCCTGATCGTCCACAACATCCTGGCCTCCCGGGCCGAGCGGCTCGTGCTCGAGATCGAGGAAGCGTGCCACGCGATTCTCCGCCATGCCGGGGAGCCCGCCGCGGAGCCGGAAGCCGTCGCGGCCGAGCGGGGCCGGGGGGCGTGAGATGCAGTTCCTGCCCCGGCAGCGGCGACGTCCAACCATCGACCTGTCGCCCCTGGTCGACGTCGTCTTCCTGCTGATCATCTTCTTCACCGTCTCGACGACCTTCCGCGAGGGGACCGGGTTGCCGGTGAAGCTCCCGTCCTCGGGGACGGCCGTCGCCCAGCCCACCGGCCCGGTCGAGGTCACGATCGGGGCGGACGGAAGGGTGGCCCTGGGCGGGACTGTCTATCCCTCGGTGGACGCCCTCCGGGAGCCGTTGCGTGCCGCGCTCGAGAAGGCGGATCCCCGCACGGTCCTGGTCCGGGGCGACCGGCAGGCCCAGTACGAGACGATCGTCCGCGTCCTGGACCTCGCTCGCTCCCTGGACGCGAAGGGCGTGACCCTTGCCACCCGGAAAGGGGGCGGGGGCGGCGCCCCCGGTGCGCCCACCGCCGGCGGGGAGAAGGGGAGCGGGCGAAGGTGAGGATCATCGCCGGCCGGTACGGGGGCCGGCGGCTGGCCCCGGTCCCTCGCCGGGGTGTCCGTCCCACCGCCGACCCGGTCCGGGAAGCCCTCTTCTCGATCCTCGGGAGCTCGGTCGCCGGTCGTCCCTTCGTCGACCTCTGCGCGGGGACCGGCGCGGTCGGTCTCGAGGCGTTCTCCCGGGGGGCCGCACCGGTGGTCCTCGTGGAAAGGTCCCGGGAGGCCTTCTCCACGATCCGGAAGAACCTCGCGCTGCTCGGGCTCGAGCCCGGGGGTGACGTGCGGGCCGTCCGTGCGGACGTCGGCGCCTGGCTCACCGGGCCGGGGCCCTCCGCGATCGGACACGCGGCGGTGATCTATCTCGATCCACCCTGGGCGGAGGAACGGCGGCTCGCCCGGTGGCTTGCCGAGCTGGTGGCATCCCCCCTGGTCGGCCCCGACAGCCTCGTCATCGTCGAGCACCGCGCGGGGCGGGCACCGGCACCGCCCGGGAGCTGGGCGGAGGCGTGGGCGAGACGCTACGGGGACACCGGGCTCCTGGCGATGCGTCCCGCAGCGGACCGGTAGCCTGCGAACGGGTACGAAAGCCCGTTGCCCCGGGGGGGCGGGGGGATATACATTCCCCCGAGAGCCCGTGGGTACCCGGGGCCCCGGCGGGGATTCGTCCCCGCGACGGGGTCCGGCCCGGTGTGGAGGCATCGATGACGATCGTCCCCCGGCGGATCGCCGCCCGCTTCGTTTCCGTGGCCCTGGCCCTCGCCCTCGTGGTGCCGGCCGTCCTCGCCCGGGAGGGAACTCCCCTCGAGGACGGCCGGGTCAAGGGGTACGTCCCGCCACCCGCCAACCTGCACCTGGTCGACGGGCACTGGACGCCGTACGATCCGCCGGCGCCGCCGGAAGGCGCCCGGGTCCACGTCGTGGTTCCGGGTGACTGCCTGTGGAACCTGGCGGGGCAGTACTACGGCGACCCGTGGCTCTGGCCGACGATCTGGGATGCCAACCGGTGGGTGACCTACTCTCACTGGATCTATCCGGGTGATCCGCTGGTGATCCCGCCGAAGCCGGGCGAGGTGCCGGAGCAGGCGATCACCGAGTACCCGGAACCGCAACCGGAACCGGAGCCCGTTGCCCCCCTTCCTCCGCCGTCCACGGAAAAACCGGCCGGGGAGGGTGAAGAGGCCGCGGCCGCTCCTGCCGGCCCGGTCCTGATCCCGGCGGTGGAACGGCAGGAGATGATCTGCGTGCCACAGCTCTTCGAGCGGTTCGACCCGTCTCCCCTGAGGATCGCGGGCCGGGAGGAACCGGCGAAGGAAATGCTCGCGACCGGTGACATCGTGTACCTTTCCGCCGGCCGGGACATGGGGATCGAGCCGGGAAGCGAGTACGCGATCCTGCGCCCGGGAGAGGTGCTCCGACACCCGGTCCAGCGGAAGTGGGCCGCCGTCTTCGTGCAGCGGCTGGGTCGGCTCCGGGTCCTGACGGTCCAGGCGTCTTCCGCGACGGCGGAGATCCTGGACTCGTGCGACGCGATCCTGCTCGGCGACTACCTGGTCCCGTGGCGCGAGAAACCGGTGCCGATGGTGGAGCGGATTCCCCTCGCGAAGCTTGCCAACCCGTATCCCGGTCGCCTCAACGGGACGGTCGTCGTCTGCCACGAGCCGGGGGACGAGATAGCCGGGGAGGGCGACGTCGTGGGGATCGACCTCGGGTCCCGGGCCGGGATCACTGCCGGCGATCGGATCCTCTTCTGGCGCCCCGGTGAGAACGGGGGCGCCCGGCGGATCCTCGCCCAGGGCGTGGTCCTCCAGGTGACGGCCGGCGGCTCCACGGTGAAGATCCTCGAGTCCCGGAGCGAGGTCACGATCGGCGACCGGGCCGAGGTCCTGTAGACGCGGCGCCCGGTCGGGGAAGGCCGACTGCGCGGGGGCCGGCACGCCGGCCCCCGTCGTCCTTCGCTGGCCTAGGCCTCCCGGTCGAGGGCCCGGGCGATCGCTCCCCCGGGGTCGTTCTCGGGGATCACGAGGGCGGAGAAGCGGAAGACGTGTGCCCCGCGCCGCCAGCAGCCGGGAGGCAGGCCCGCCTTCCTGCAGGTCGCATCGAGGAAGGCCTCGGCGTCCAGCCCGTGCTCCGTGGCAACCTGGGGCAGGAGAAGGCCGCGGAACGGGCCTTCCTCGACGACCAGTCCGTCCCGGCCCGGGACGATGGCTCCCGGCAGGGCCGCCGGGTCCAGCTCGGCGAGGGGGGTCAGGAGCGAGACCTCCAGGTCGAGACGGGGAAGCTCTTCCGGGGTCACGGGTGGAAACCGGGGATCGGCGGTGGCCGCCTGGGCTCCCGCGTGGGCCACCGCGGACGCGGCGGGCATCGTTCGGCCGAGGGTGCCGATACAGCCACGCAACCGTCCGGCGTCGGTCAGCGTGACGAACGCCCCGTACACGGGCACGGACGGGGCGGACGCGACTTCCGCCGACGGCAGTCGGTTCCCGGCGACGGCCGCCGCCGCGGCCCGCCGGGCGAGGGAGACGAGTGCGCGGGCCCCGGCGGGCCCCAGGGCCCGCGCGATCTCACGGGGATCGGCGCTCATCCGCACCACCTCCGGTCAGCTTGAGGATCTTGCGCCTGAGGAGGATCGTCTCGAGGGCCCAGGATGCGACCCGGCACAGGGTCTCGAGGGCCGTCAGGTCGGGAGGGGTGACCGCGGGTTCCGGGACGTCCCCGTAGAGGCCGAGAACCACCCGGCCTCGCAGGTGGACCGGGCCCACCCAGGCGAACGGCGGAACCAGTCCGCCGAGCCGCTCGTACAGCCGGCGGTTGCCCGGCGTGAGGGCCACCGGTCCCCACGCGGGGCGACTTCCGGGCAGCAGGGGAGCGAGCACCCCGTCCGGCTCGATCGGGAGGTCCCGGGATGCGCCCCGGGGCAGCGGGAGGGAGCGCTCCCCCCAGATGCGGGCGACCCGGTCCCGGACGAGGAGCACGGCGGACCGCGGGAACCGTTCCGCGAGGGCATCGAGAAGGATCGCCAGCACGTCGTCCCGCTCCATGGCGAGGGCGAGCTTCTGGCCGGTCTCCCGGAGCGGCGCGCCCCGGGGGGGGACCGGGATCGCCCCGGTGTCCAGGGGCGAGGAGGGAGAGGGTTCGTCGGCCGGGCCGGCGGCCCGGGCCGGCAGGCCGTGAAAGCGCTCGAGCGCGTCCCGGAGGACCAGGTCCGGCACCACCCGGGGGACGATCCGAAAGCCGGTCAGGAAGGCGGCCTCGTGGAGGGCGAGGGTGTCCGCGGGGTCCGCCATCGCCAGGTGAAGGTCCTCCCCGTCGACGCGCACGGGGAGGACGCGGTGTCGGCGACAGAACTCCGGGGAGAGAAGCGCGGCCACCTCCGGGGCCGCCCCGAGGACCTCGGCCCGGCGGAGCGGGCGGACTCCGAAGACCTCCCCCAGGACCTCCGCCAGGTCGTCCGCGGACAGGTACCCGAGCTGCAGGAGATGGGAGCCGAGCGGGCCTCCGCCCGCGGTGCGCTGGCGGGCGAGGGCCTGCTCGAGCTGGTCCGCGGTGATCTTTCCCGCGGCGACCAGGGCTTCCCCCAGTCGCTGCTGCCGGTCCCGGTCCATCGCGGCGCCCTCCACGCGGCCGACGCGGGCGGAACCGCGGGACGGCCTACTGGCCGGCCTGCTCCCGCATCGCGGCCTTGCGGGACAACCTTACCCGGCCCTGGCCGTCGATGTCGATCACCTTGACGAGGACCTCGTCTCCCTCCTCGATCTCGTCCGTCGTCTGCTTGACGCGGTGCTCGGCGATCTCGGAGATGTGCAGCAGGCCCTCGACGCCGGGGAGGATCTCGACGAAGGCGCCGAAGTTGGTCGTTCGGACCACCCGGCCCAGGTAGATCTTCCCCAGCTCGGCCTCGGCGGTCAGTTCCTTGATGATTTCCGCCGCCTGCCGGGCCCCGTCGAGGTCGACGGAGGCGATGTCCACCCGGCCGTCGTCCTCGATCGAGATCTCGCAGCCCGTCTTTTCCTGGATCGAGCGGATGATCTTGCCGCCCGGGCCGATGATGTCCCGGATCTTGTCCTTGGGGACCCAGATCGTCAGGATGCGCGGAGCGTAGGGCGAGACGTCCTCCCGCGGCTTCGCGAGCACGCCGTCCATCGCGTCCAGCAGGAACATCCGGGCCCGCCGTGCCTGCTCGAGGGCCTCGGCCATGATCTCCCGGGTGATCCCGGCGATCTTGATGTCCATCTGGAGGGCGGTGACACCTTCCCGGGTGCCCGTGACCTTGAAGTCCATGTCCCCGTGGTGGTCCTCGGCGCCGGCGATGTCGGTCAGGATCGCGTACCGGTCGTCCCGCATGACCAGTCCCATGGCGATCCCGGCGACCGCCTTCCTGACGGGGACGCCCGCGTCCATCAGGGCGAGGGAGCCGCCGCAGACCGAGGCCATGGAGGAGGACCCGTTCGATTCCAGGATGTCGGAGACGATCCGGATCGTGTAGGGGAACTCGTCTTCCGAGGGGATGACGGGCCGGAGCGCGCGCTCCGCGAGGGCCCCGTGACCGATCTCGCGCCGTCCGGGCCCTCGCAGGAAGCGGACCTCGCCGACCGAGAAGGGCGGGAAGTTGTAGTGGAGCATGAAGCGCTTCTCGCCCTCGACCTCCAGCCAGTCGATGCGCTGGGTGTCGGCGGACGTCCCGAGGGTCGTCGTGACGAGGGCCTGGGTCTCGCCCCGGGTGAAGAGGGCGGAGCCGTGGGTCCGGGGCAGGAGACCGACCTCGATGGAGAGCGGGCGGATCTCGTCCAGTGCCCGGCCGTCGAGCCGCCTGCGGTTCTCGAGGATGAACTCGTGCAGGATCTCGTCCTGCAGGTCGTGGAAGATCTCCTGGATCCAGGCAGCCTTCTCCGGCTCGTCTTCCGGTACCTCGGCCAGGGCCTCCTCGAGCAGCGCGTCGATGGCGGCGTACGAGGCGAGCTTCTCCCGGACCTGCATCGCCTCGAGGAGCCGCTCCCGGACCTTGCCGCGGATCTCGTCCCGGAACTCCGCGGGAACCTCGGCGGGGACGAACGCGCGCTTTGGCTTGCCGGCCTTCGCCGCGAACTCCTTCTGGGCTTCGACGATCGGGCGGATCGCCTCGTGGCCGGCGAACAACGCCTCGACGATCACGTCCTCGGGAACCTCGCTCGCTCCCGCCTCGACCATCACGATCGCGTCGGCGCTCGCCGCAACGATGATGTCGAGATCGGACCGTTCCATCTCCGAGTGGGTGGGATTGACCCGGAACTCGCCGTCCACGCGGCCGACACGCACGGCCGCGATCTGGTGCTCGAACGGGATGTCCGAGAGCGCCAGGGCGAAGGATGCCCCGGTGAGGGCGAGGACGTCCGGGTTGTTCTCCTTGTCGGCGGAAAGGACGAACGCGATGATCTGCGTCTCGTAGTTCCAGCCCTTCGGGAAGAGCGGTCGCAGCGGGCGGTCGATCAGGCGACTCGAGAGGGTTTCCTTCTCGTTGGGACGTCCTTCCCGCTTGAAGAAGCCGCCCGGCACCTTTCCGGCGGCGTACATCCCCTCCCGGTAGTCGACGGTCAGGGGCAGGAACGGAACGTCCCGGGGGCTCTTCGCCGCGCACGCCGTCACCAGGACGACGGTGTCTCCCTGGCGGACGGTCACCGAGCCACCCGCCTGGCGGGCCATCTTGCCGGTCTCGATGACGAGGGGGCGTCCGCCTACCTCGATCTCGATGCGTTGGTGGGCCATGGTCTCACTCCCTTGCCGCGGGATCGTCCCCGCGGGATCGGGGGCAGGGGAGACCGGGGCCCGGGCGAGTGGGCCGGGTAGCGAACGGCGCCGACGGCGGGGCAGACGACGACCCCGCGCGGGCGTGCCGCGGCGGGAGGCCGGTGCCGTTCGCTACCAAGTCCAATCACCCGGGAACCAGGATCTCCTCCGCCCGGTCGATGACGATGGAACCGCGGGCCGGAGGGGCCGGGCGGGACCCCGGGAGGGGTCCCGCGAAGCTCACTTCCGGAGGCCGAGCCGCTGGATGAGGTCGCGGTAGCGGGCCGGGCTCTTCTTCTTGAGGTAGTTGAGCAGGCGGCGCCGCTGCCCGACCAGCTTGAGCAGGCCGAGCCGGCCGTGGTGGTCCTTCTTGTGGACCTTGAAGTGCTCCGTCAGGTGGCGGATCCGGGCGGTCAGGAGGGCGATCTGCACCTCCGGCGAGCCGGTGTCCGTCGGGTGGAGACGGTAGGCTTCGAGGACCTCGTTCTTCAGCGTCTTCTCGAGAGGCAAGGCCGTTGCTCCCTTGGGGGCCGGCGCGGAGCGCGGCCCGCGGTGCACAAGAACCACGCGGTCGCCCGGAGGCCACCGCGGCGGGCAGGTTACCATCCGGCCGGGACCGCGGCAAACACCTCGCCCGGCTTCCCTCCGCCGTTCCCGGTCATGGCGGCGGGAACACCGTCCGGGGCCGAACACGGTCACCCGGGACCACCAGGCCGATCCCGAGCATCCGGCCGGCCGCGTCGAGCACCCGCACCGGGGTTTCCTCCGGGAGTCCCGGGGGGAGATCCCGGGCTTCCGCGGGGTTCCCCGCGAGGAAGCGCGACGCGCCCCGTGGGCCGAGACGAACGTCCGGGAACGGAAGCGGGAGCTCCTCGACGGGGCGCAGCAGCGAGCGTCCGGCCGGCGGTTCGCGGGGGACGTTCTCCAGGGGGAGAGCGTCCTCGACCCGGAGCGGTCCGATGGCCGTCCGGCGCAGCGTCTCGAGGTAGCCGCCGGTGCCGAGCAGGCGCCCGAGATCCCTGGCGAGCGCGCGGAGGTACGTTCCCGAGGAGACCCGGGCCGCGAAGTGGAGCCGGCCGGGCTGCCGGGCCGGGCACACGCGGAGTCCGTGCACGGTGACCGGCACCGGGGCGAGGTCGGGCGTGAACCCCTGCCGCGCCAAGCGGTGTGCCCGTTCTCCCCCGAGCTTCTTCGCCGAGTAGGCCGGTGGCCGCTGGAGTACCTCTCCCGTGAGGCGGCGGGTGGCCGCGGCGAGGACCGGGGCGGGAGGGAGGGGAACGGGTTCCGGGGGCGGACCCGGCAGCCCCTCGGCGTCATCGGTGGGGCTCTCGGTGCCGAGGACGATCGTGCCGACGTAGGTCTTCGGCCACCGGTGCAGCCAGGGGACGAGACGGGTGGCGTTGCCGACGAGGCAGACGAGGAGCCCGGAGGCGAGGGGATCGAGGGTTCCGGCGTGACCGACGCGCCGCACGCCCAGGGCCCGGCGGACCCGGGCGACGACGTCGTGGGACGTGGGCCCGGAGGGCTTGTCCACGGCGAGCCAGCCGCGGACCGCGGGATCGTCCCGCCGCCGGCTCATCCGATCGTCTCCCGCTCGATCTCCGCGATCCCTCCCGGGACCATGCGCTCGGCCTCCTCGACGATCCGGTCGAACATCTGCTGGAGCGGCTGTTCAGCGTCCGCCACCGAGACGAAAGCGAGTTCCGCGCGCTGGTGCAGCTCCTGGTGTCCCGTCTCGGCCACGGCCACGTTGAAGCGGTGACGCACCCGGTCCTTGATGGACCGGAGCACGCGTCGCTTCTCCTTGAGGGAGGCGGTTCCCGGGAGATAGACCTCGAGGAGCAGCAGGCCGACCCGCACCGTCCCGTCCTCAGCCCGTGGTGGTCGCCTCGCCCGGGTCGAGGGACTCGCGCTGGACGAGCTCGATCTTGAACGCCTCGATCTCGTCCCCGGGCTTGATGTCGTTGTACTTCTCGAGGGAGATCCCGCACTCGAACCCGGCCCGCACCTCGCGCGCGTCGTCCTTGAACCGCTTGAGCGAGGCGATCCTGCCCTCGTGGATCACGACGTGGTCGCGAAGCAGGCGGACGTTCGCGTCCCGCTGGATCACCCCGTCGACGACGTAGCAGCCGGCGACGGTACCGATGCGGGAGATGCGGAAGACCTGCCGCACCTCGGCCCGGCCCAGGTAGACCTCCTTCTCCACCGGCGACAGGGTCGCGAGCATCGCCTGCCTGATCTCGTCGGTTACCTTGTAGATCACGGTGTGCAGGCGAATGTCGACGCCTTCACGCCGCGCGGCTTCCGGCACGCCACGCTGGGGCCGGACGTTGAACCCGACGATGATCGCCCGCGACGCGGCGGCGAGCATCACGTCGGTTTCGGTGATCGCCCCGGTGGCGGCGTGGATCACGTTGACCTTGACCTCGCTCGTCGACAGCTCCTCGAGCTTGTGGCGCAGCGCCTCCACCGATCCCTGCACGTCCGCCTTGAGGACGATCGGCAGTTCCGTCAGCTCCTTCTCGGCGATCTGCTTGTGCAGCAGTTCCAGGGTCGGAAGCTTCGCCCGGCGCGCTTCCATCTCCTCGCGCAGCTTCTGCTGCCGGTAGAGGGCGATCTGGCGCGCCTTGTGCTCGTCGGGGAAGACCTGGAGGGTGTCTCCCGCCTGGGGCACTTCCTCGAGTCCCATCACGACGACCGGCGTCGCGGGGCCGGCTTCCCGGAGGCGCTTCCCGTTCTCGTCCATGAGCGCCCGCACCTTGCCGAAGGAAGCGCCGACGACGAACACGTCGCCGATCCGGAGCGTTCCGTTCTGCACGAGGACGGTTGCCACGGGTCCGCGGGACCGGTCGAGCTTTGCCTCGAGGACCGTTCCGGATGCGGGCCGTTCCGGGTCCGCCTTGAGCTCGAGCATCTCGGCGACCAGCAGGATCATGTCGAGGAGCTGGTCCAGTCCCTCCCGGGTCTTGGCGGAGACGAAGACGGCGACGACGTCACCGCCGAACTGCTCGACGAGGACGTCGTGCTCGGCGAGCTGCTGGAGGACGCGGTCGGGATTGGCGCCGGGCTTGTCGATCTTGTTGACGGCGACCACCAGGGGTACGCCGGCCGCCTTCGCGTGGTCGATCGCCTCGAGCGTCTGGGGCATGACGCCGTCATCGGCGGCGACGACGAGGACGACGATGTCGGTGACCCTGGCGCCGCGGGCACGCATCAGCGTGAACGCTTCGTGGCCGGGCGTGTCGAGGAAGACGATCTCCTTCTCGGTGCCCTCGTGGACCTGCTTCACCTTGTAGGCGCCGATGTGCTGCGTGATCCCGCCCGCCTCGCGCTCGGCGACCCGGGCCTCCCGGATCGCGTCGAGGAGGGACGTCTTCCCGTGGTCGACGTGCCCCATCATCGTCACGACCGGCGGGCGTGGGACGAGACGGGACGGGTCCTGCTGGGCCTCGGCCTCCGGCAGGGCTTCCGCGAGGGCCTCGTCCTCGATGCCGACGATCACGGGCGTACCGCCGAAGGCCTCGACGATCCACCGCGCCGTGTCCTCGTCGAGGGCATGGTTGATCGTCGCCATGATCTTCTTCTCGAGGAAGAGCTTCTTGATGATGTCCTTCGCCTTGCGGTTCATCCGCTCGGCGAGGTCCTTGATCGTCAGCCCCTCGGAGATCTTCACCTCGCCGACGGGCGGCTCGGGAGCCGCCTCGCGGACCGGTCGAGGCGCCTGGCGCTGCTCCTGGGACTTCTGTTTCTTGCGCCGACCTCCCTGGGGCCTGCGCGCCTGTCCGCGCGCGGGGAGGGCCGCGGACGACGGGGTCGCCGGGGCGGCACGCCTGCCCGCGCCGGCCGCGCGGAGCTGGGAAAGCCGCTTGCCCAGCAGCTCGGCCCGTTCCTTGGCCGTCGTCGGCGGGGGCGCGACCACGGCCTTGCCGAGGCGCGGGCCCGCCGGAGCAGTTGGCGGGGCTGGACGGGCCGGCGTCGCGGGAGCCGGCTGCTTCTCCGGCGGGGGAGAGGGCTCCGCTGGCTCGGCGATCCTGGCCGCCGGCTTCGGGGACGGCTTCGCCGCCGGGGCCTCCTTCGGCACCTCCGCCGCTTCCCGGGTCTCGGCCGGTTCCTCCGCCGGTTTCTCTTCCGTGGCGGGGGGTTCCGGGGTCGCGATCGGCGCTGCCGGGGACACCTCGGGCGCCGGGGCGGATGCCGGGGGCTCCGGGGCGGGCGGGGCCTGGGCGGCCGGCTTCGGCTCGACCTCCGCGGCCTCCGCGGCGACGTCCGCCTCGGCCCTGGCCAGCTCCTCGGCAGAGATCGTGCGGCCTTCCGCGCGGGCCTTCTCGAGCGCCCGGAGGCGCGCGGCGCGTTCGAGCGCGGCGCGACGGGCCGCCGCCTTCCGCTCCGCCTCCCTGCGGGCGGCCTCCCGGGCGGCTCGTTCCCGCTCTTCCTTCTCCTTCAGGGCGCGACGGATCGCCTCCTCCCTGGCGGAGACCGCGGTCTTGGGCTTGGGCTTGAACAGTTCCCGGAGCTCCGCGACGACCGCGTCGTCGAGCGCCGCCAGGTTCGACTTCACCGGGATGCCCATGTCATCGAGGGCATCCAGGATCTCCTGGCTGCTGACGTTCAGCTCCTGCGCGAGTTGGAAGATCCGCACCGTTGGTTACTCCTCGTCCTGCTGCCGCTCGTCCTCGTCGGAAGCGTCGTTCCCGGTCCCGGTCACGTCCGCGGCGCCGGTGTCGTTCCCCGATTCTTCTGCCGGGGCGGGCGGCCCTTCCGCGCCGGGGACGGCGGTGTCCCCGGCGGGTTCTCCCCCGGTCAGGGCGTCCAGTGGATCGGTGGACGCCAGGGCGGCCGCCGCCGCGGCCTCTTCCTCGGCGGCGGCCTCCGCCTCGGCGGCGGCCAGCTCCGCCGCGAGACGACGAACCTCTTCCTCCTCGGCCCGTACCTGCTCGGCCACCTCGGCCGCGCGATCGTAGATCTGGAGCGCGAGGTCGACGTCGATCCCCTCGATGCGGGTGAGGTCTTCCAGGTCGGCGGCGACGATCTGGTCCAGGTCACGGAAGCCCGCGTCGATGAGCGACTCGATGATGCGTTCCTCGATCGCCTCGTCGATGCCCAGCCGCGAGAAGAGCTCCCAGGCGCGGCGCCGCGATTCTTCCTCCGCTTCCATCTCGGCGGCCTTCTCGCTCTCGCTCTTGATATCGATCCGCCAGCCGACGAGGCGGCCGGCGAGGCGAACGTTCTGGCCGCGTCTCCCGATGGCCAGGGAGAGCTGGTCGTCCGGGATGATCACCTCGACCTCCCGGTTTTCCGGGTCCTTGAGGTTCACCCGGTTTACCGGGGCCGGCTTGAGCGCCTCGCGCACGAACTCCAGCGGGTTCTCGTGGTACTCGACGATGTCGATCTTCTCGCCGCGCAGCTCCCGGGTGACCGACTGCACGCGGTTCCCCTTCATGCCGACGCACGCGCCGACGGGGTCGACGTCCCGGTCACGGGACTGGACGGCGATCTTGCTGCGCTCGCCCGGGTCACGAGCGACCGAGATGATCCGGACGGTCCCGTCGTAGATCTCGGGAACCTCCATCTCGAAGAGCTTCATCACGAGACGGGGATCCGTGCGGGACAGGACGACCTGGGGGCCTTTCCCGGAACGCTCCACGTCGACGATGATCGTCCGGATCCGGTCTCCCTGGTTGTAGTGCTCCGATCGCACCTGTTCCCGCCGGGGAACGATGCCTTCCGTGGTGCCGAGGTCGATGATCAGGTCGCCCCGATCGATCCGCTTGACCGTTCCGTGGATCAGTTCCCCGACGCGGTCGATGTACTCGTTGTAGACCTTTTCGCGCTCCGCTTCCTTGACCTTCTGGTAGATCACCTGCTTGGCCGCCTGGGCGGCGATCCGTCCGAGCTGGGGCACTTCCCGCTCGAACTTCATCTCCATGTCGAAGTCGGCCTCGGGGTCGATGACCAGCGCCTCCTCGAGGGAGATCTCGGTATCGGGGTCCTCGACCTCGGGAACGACCCTCTTCTTCGCGTAGACGCGGAACGTGCCGGTGTCGGGATCGAACTCGGAGACGAGGTTCTCCTTCGTCTTGATCACCTTGCGCGCCGCCGCGGCGTAGGCTTCCTCGAGGGCGCGAATGATCACGTCCCGGTCGATACCCTTCTCCCGGCCGATCAGGTCGATCGCCTGCTTGATCTCGCTCTCCGCCATGGGCCTCGTGTTCCTCCGCGGGAACCGTGCCGCGCTGCCCGGCCGGGACGGTTCCCTGGGTGTTCGTGCATCTACCAGTCGACGTGGATCCTCGCTCCGACCAGCGCCGCGAGCGGAATGGCGACCGCCTCGTCGGTCCCGGCCGGGCGGACCCGGATCCGGTCTTTCTCGAGGACGACCAGCGTTCCGACGGTCGAATGGACCCTTCCGTCCTCGCCCCGCCAGCGCACCGAGACCTGTTCTCCCAGGGCGCGCTGGAAATGGCGAGGGTGGCGCAGCACCCGTTCCATCCCCGGGGAAGAGACCTCCAGGTCGTACGCGTGGGGAATCGGGTCGAGCACGTCGAGCTCGCGGGAGAACTGGCGGGAGAATCGGGTGCAGTCGTCCAGGGTGACGGGCCCCCCGGTTCCCTCCAGGAAGACGGTGAGCTTCCAGCGCGGCCCCGAGGGCCGGAGGACGAGGTCGTACACCTCGAGCCCGAGGGAGCCGGCCAGCTCCTCCGCCAGGGGGACGAGGTGATCCTCGATATCCTTCTTCCGCGCTGCCATCGTTCGGTTTGCGTCTCCCTGCCGTCGGCCCCGTTCGTGGTCGGGGAAGACTCCCCCCGGCCAAGAAAAAAGGCGGCCCACGGCCGCCTCGAAATCGAGGTCACACGGCTGACGCAAGCATAGCAGTCGGGGCATGGAGCATCAACCTCATCTTTTTGCCGGCCTTCTGCCGATTCCGGGCCAGCGGTCGGTCGGAACGGGGGCCTGCCCGGGAAGCGGCGCGGCAGGGCGTTGCCCCC
>Ga0256914_1000739_pt1 | contig 31511 bp, 25 predicted proteins | sample HulkmetaG_FD_191571 | JGI IMG/M metagenome (GOLD analysis project Ga0256914, IMG submission 191571) | Hydrothermal chimney microbial communities from Main Endeavour vent field at the Juan de Fuca Ridge, Pacific Ocean - Hulk | ecosystem: Environmental > Aquatic > Marine > Hydrothermal vents ... | reverse complement strand
GTTTGTGAAATTTTTAATGGAGGCCTTGAAGGGTCAGAATGTGATAGGGGAGGATACGTTAAGGGATTTTTATAAGTGGTACAGGATAAGCTATTATAATGAGTGGCAAAGATTTATGTGGGCCTTTCCCAGAGGAAAAGACCTGATAGGAAGCTGGGATGTGGAACATGATGTTACCTCCCGCATGTGTAATGTAAACAATCCTCTTATAATTTTGTTGAATACCTTTGTCTCTGAGACAAAAAGGCTTTTTCCCAGCGATACCAAGGCACCCAAGTGGGTGATCCCTGTATTTATCCTTCAGGAGGCAATAACCGAGGCCCATTTACAGAGCACCAGCAAGGAGCCCACTGGCAATTTAAAACAGAGTCTCAAGAAGTTCTTTTTCAGGAAGTTTTCCAAATTAAAGGCCGCCACTGCATCTTTTTCTAATTTAAAGCAGGCCCATAAGTATCAGGATGTGTTGAAGATAGCCACCAGGTGGAAGGATTATGAAAAGAATATGTCCCAGATAGCAGGGATTACCACAGATGTAGAGACCGCCTATGCCATGACCTCGGAATTTTTCCCTTATGGCAGGGCTCCCCAGGAGAGTAAGTCACCCTTTTTTTTGGCCAAAAATGATCTCTACGGGATAAGATTGTATCTAAAAAAATATGGGTCAGTGGAACTCGTCTCCATGCTCATGGAGTACCCATTAAAATTCGTTACCAATTATGCGGTGATGGAAACCTCCTGTTTTCTGGAAAATAAGTGGGAGGAACAGGTACTTTCCAGGATAGAGGGTCTTAACTTTCAGGATAAAATCCGGCTCCTCTTTGAAGGGGAACAGTCCTTGGTAAACAAATTTTTGAAAGGACCCGCAAGGCCTTTTGTGGGAGAAAATAAATTTGGATACTATCCCCGCAGGGCAATGGGTGTGTCTATACCGTTTCAAAAGGGATTTTTTGATTTTATTAATAAGGGAAAGAGGCTCTTTTTCTCTGGTAAAAAAGAATTTGAGGTAACCATACGTACCCTACCCATCTCTGTAAATAAGGGAGCAAGGCTCTCTCCCTATGGGTGTCAATTGGTTTTGGAATGTGCCCCTGAAAAATATACCCTGGAAAACCTGAATTTCCCTGTAAAGAAGATATTTAGGTGGTCCTCTTCCTCTTGTGGGGAAACAAGGCTCTCCATTTACTTTCCAGGCCTAAAATTGGTAAAGACATATGAGGGAGTCCTTGGTTTTGCCAGATTTTTGAAAGATTTTAGGGATGGCACCCATGTCTTTACTCCTGCGGATTTTCCAGAGAATAGGGATTTTTTAAGGAGCAACCACATTTTTCGCATTCAGGTTTCATATGACATACAGGGAGCATCTCCAATTGTTAAACTCCTTCAAGAAATACCTAAACAGATTCCCGATATTATCGTATATTGCTGGCATCAATAGCTCCTCTGATTCTTGGGAATTTGGTATATGGGGAAAACACCGTTCTTTCCCTGATTTTGTGGATTTCTTTAGTGGAAGGGGTGCAGTATTTCCCCTTTTGAGAGAGATAAAGAAGGGGAGGATTTTTTTTAAAGAGAATTGTGAAGGAAAAAAGGTGTGGCTATGGGTGAAGGAGGGAGGTAGGTGGTGGATGGGTGTCCTTATTTCCAGTAAAGACAGTGTGGGACGAGATTCTGTCCTCCTGGCCTATGCCAGGGCCCCCCGGGGCTTTTCCCCTCTAGAGAGACACTTTTCAGGATCTGTGGACTTGTTTTCCAAACTTGAAGAGGTGATGAGGAATGACTTTACCTCAGTGGCGGAGATGAAAGAGAGGATAATCCTATCTCCCTTTAAGGGAGAAGGAGTGTGGCGAGAGGATGAAAATCTTCTAAAGGAAAGTCTGCACCACGTGATGAGGGCCATTTCCACCCAGGGGGATAAGATGAGGAAAGAAAAGGTCTTTTTTCTATCTGTAGAGAAGGATTTGTTTTTAGAACAGGCCCCTTATGTATTTAAGGCCATGGATATGATTTTTGAGGGCTTGCCACCTCAGATCATGTGCTTTTTCAGCTCCAATAAAGTGGAGCTGAGGGGATTTTTTAGGTTTTCCTGAGTTTAAGACCTGTGGAGGCTAATATGGTGGATATAGAAAAGATAGTGGCCCCTATTTCAGATGATAAGCCTGCTGGTGAAGATATATCCTATGAGCCTGAGTTTGAGGCCCTTCAGGCAGAGATAGATAAAATGTCAGTGGTCTCCTCCTCCACCTCTGAGGTGGATTGGAAGAAGGTGGTTAGTCTAAGCAGTAAGATACTTTCCTCCAAGGGGAAGCATATTCTGGTGTGTGTTTATTTGGCAAAGGCACTGGTGGAGACCGAGGGGATAGATGGATTCTATAAGGGGACGGTGATCCTCAAGGAGATAGTCTCTAATTTCTGGGACTCTATGTATCCTCCTAAAAAGAGAAAGAGGGGTAGGATAAATGCTCTTAGATGGTGGTATGATAAGATAGAGCCTTTGGTAAAAAAGTTTACAGAGGGAGGAGAAGTAGAAGAAGAAAAGATAAAGGGGATCAAGTCAGCATTAAAAGATCTAGATGAAGTGCTGGATGAGAAGCTAGGAGAAGATGCACCTCTCTTAAGACCTCTTATTCAACTTGTGGATAGAATCCCCGTCAAGGTGGCTAAGGAAGAGAAGGAGATATCCGAAGAGGTCTCTGAGTCCCCTGCTCCTGAATCTGTCCCCTCTTCTAAAAAAGAAGCCGCACCTACACCAGTTGGCTCCCCTCTCTCCTCTTCTTCCCCTCCTGCTGGAGAGATTGAATCAATCAAGGATCTAAATAGATTTCTTTCTCGTTGTACTACCAGCCTTGGGCAAGTGGTTCAGTTTTTATTAAGGGAAGACCTAGCAAATCCTATCTTGTATCAGGTAAATCGTTTTTGTGCATGGGTGGATATAGATCGTCTTCCCGTGGTCCAGGAGGGGAATAAGACCATGCTCCCCCCTCCAGATGAATCTATTCAGGCCAGTATAAGGGGGTTGATGGATAGCAGGGAATATGAAGAGGTGGTAAGGGCATGTGAAGGGAGGGTAAAGGAATTTGTGTTTTGGTTGGACCTCTCTTATTGGAGTGCCCAGGCCCTTCAGGAGTTGGGAGGAAAGTATTCCAAGGCGTATGAGGCAGTGTCTTATACTACTTTTGCCTATTTTGAGAGGATGCCTGGTCTGGAAAAACTCTCGTTTTCTGATGGTACTCCCTTTGTAAGTCCAGAGACCAAATCTTGGCTTAATTCCCTTATAGGCGGAGATTCTGTCCCTATGGGAGGTGGAGATGAGGTGTCAAATTTGTTGTCGGAGATGGAGGAGAGTGCAAAAAAACTTGTTAAAGAGAAAAAGGCCGCAGATGCTATACGGGTGTGGGAGGAGGGGATGGAACGTGGATACGGGAACAAGATGAAGTTTTTGTGTAGAATGGGGCTGATCAGGTTGTTAATATCCTTGGGAAAAAAGGAACTGGCTATTCCCCATGCAATGCTGTTGTTGGAGGATATTACTACGCATAAATTAGAGGGATGGGATCCCATCCTTGCTGTACAGGGACTTAGGACTGTTTTGGAGATCTTGGATGGAGAAGAGGATTATAAGGAGGTATGGGAAGAGATTCGTAAAAAATTCATATGTCTAAGCCCATATCTGGCATTTAACTTGCTAAGTTAAAAAATAAAAGGAGGTATGGAGATGGAAGGATCTATAGCACCAAAGGAACGGGTAAACATCACTTACAAGCCTGCCACTGGGGATGCCCAGGAAGAGGTGGAACTCCCTCTGAAGCTCTTGATTATGGGGGATTTTACCCTCCAGGAGGATGAAAGGGCAGTGGAGGATAGAGAACCCATTAGTATTGATAAGGACAATTTTAACAACGTGCTCAAATCGCACAACCTCAAGCTCCAGTTCTCTGTGGAGAACAAGCTTGCTGAAGGTGAAGAAGGGGGAGAGCTCAATGTGGATCTGACCTTTGAGAGTTTGAAGGATTTTGAGCCTGATAACATTATCAAAAAGGTGCCAGAGCTTGCTAAGCTTATGGAATTGAGGGAGGCCCTGGTAGCGCTAAAAGGCCCTCTGGGAAATATTCCAGAATTTAGAAAGAAATTGCAGAAGCTCATTTCAGACGAAGGTGTAAGGGAGAAGATACTAAGGGAATTAAATTTGGATAAAGAAGAATAATTTTAAGGAGGGCAAAGATGGCAGAAGAAAAAAAAGAACAACAGGTAAGTGCAGGAGAAGAGGCCTCTGCGTCCCTTTTGGACGAGATAATTGAGGCCACTAAGATAACCCCCTCAGACGAGTCTTATGAGATAACCAAGCGAGGAGTAAAGGCATTTATAGACGAACTCTTAAAGCCGGGAAGGGAAGGTGTAAAGGTCAGTAAGACCCTTGTAGATGAGATGATTGCAGATATAGATAATAAGCTCTCTGCGCAGGTAAATGAGATATTACACCACCCTGATTTTCAGAAACTGGAAAGTGCGTGGCGCTCCCTTAAGTATCTGGTGGATAACACTGATTTTAGGGAAAATATCAAACTTCACATGGTGAATATAAGTAAGCAGGATCTCCTGGATGATTTTGAAGATGCACCAGAAGTTACCCAATCGGGTCTCTACAAGATAGTCTATACTGCTGAATATGGTCAGTTTGGTGGTCAACCCTACGGGGCTATGATAGCCAACTATGATTTTGGTCCTGGTCCCCAGGATATAAAGTTACTTCAGAATGTGGCCGCTGTGGCGGCAATGGCCCATGCCCCCTTTATAGCAGACGCCAGTCCGGAGTTTTTTGGGATTGAGTCCTTTACTGAGCTTCCCAATTTAAAGGATCTGGATGCCATATTTGAAGGTCCCAAGTATGCCAAGTGGCGTTCTTTCAGGGAATCTGAAGATGCCAGATATGTGGGACTTACCCTTCCAAAATTTTTACTGCGTCTCCCCTATGGCCCAGATACAGTTCCAGCAAAGACCTTTAACTTTAAAGAGGATGTATCTGGCGGAGATAGGGCTTTTCTATGGGGTAACACCTCCTTTGCCTTTGCCTCAAGACTTACTGATAGTTTTGCAAAGTACAGGTGGTGTGCAAATATAATTGGTCCCCAGGGAGGTGGTGCAGTGGAAAATCTCCCGGTATATAACTTTGAATCCATGGGTACTATTCAGACAAAGATACCCACCCAGGTACTCATTTCAGAGAGGAGAGAATATGAATTGGCGGAACAGGGCTTTATTGCACTTACTATGAGAAAGGGGTCTGATAATGCGGCCTTTTTCTCTGCCAACTCCTGTCAGAAGCCCAAGAGTTTTGGTAATACCCCCGAAGGAAAAGAGGCGGAGCTTAATTATAAACTCAGCACCCAACTCCCATATATGTTTATTGTGAACCGCTTGGCCCACTATATTAAGGTGATCCAGAGGGAGCACATTGGGACCTGGAAACAGCGGGGGGACCTGGAAGACGAACTCAATAAGTGGATTAGACAATATGTATCTGATCAGGAAAATCCAGCTCCAGGAGTAAGGTCAAGGAGACCTCTGCGTCGTGCAGAGATCAAGGTAATGGATGTACCAGGAGATCCAGGATGGTATAAGGTTAGTATGAAGGTAATGCCCCACTTTAAGTATATGGGGGCAAGCTTTACCTTATCTTTGGTGGGTAAACTTGATAAAGAATAAATAAAAGGAGGTTTGTTATGGCACTTACTGCATACATGAAGGTGGTGGGGAAAAATCAGGGTGAGATCCAGGGAGATTGTAAACAGAGTGGAAGGGAGAATCTTATCCTCGTATATGATGTGGAACATAATATAGAGATCCCCAGGGACCCTCATACTGGTATGCCCACAGGTCAGAGGATACATCTCCCCCTGAAGGTCACAAAACATCTGGATCAGGCGAGTCCCAAACTCAATCAGGCGTGTACTGCAGGGGAGCAGCTTTCAGAAGTAACTCTACAATTTTACCGCATTAATGAAAAGGGCCAGGAGGAACATTACTATACCATTAAACTTGAAAATGCCATTATTGTGAAGATGCGTTGTTATAAGCCCATGACCTTTTTGGAGGAAAATAAACCCTATAAGGACATGGAAGAGGTGTATTTTTCCTATGAGAAGATAATTTGGACCTATGAGGTGGATGGTATAGAGGCAGAGGATAGCTGGCTTGCCCCTAAGAGTGCATAAACAGGATATCGTATGGAAGGTTTAAGGCTTCTGGAGCGAATAGCCCTTATGGAAGAGGATCCAGAGATGAGGGGGCTGTTGGATAAGGATCTGGTGGTTTCCTCCATTATCACTAATTTGTCTAATATCCTCAATACCAAGCTTGGGAGTGCCCAGACAGTTCCGGATCTGGGTACTCCTGATTTTACTATGATTCTGGGGAGGTCAAAAGAGGAGAATTTTCGTTTTTTAAAGGATGTTATTGTAGATGTGATTGAAAAATATGAGCCCAGGCTTCAAAATGTAACTATAGAACCAGAGGAGGATGAAGACCCTTTTACATTAAAGTTTGTTATTAAAGGGGAGATAATCCTGGAGAGGAACGCATTTTTTATACACTTTCTCTCCACTGTAAGACCAGACGGGAAGATAGAGTTTAATGGGAAATAGGATGTTAAAGTATTATTATCAACGTCAGCTGGACCATTTAAGGGAATTGGCGGAAGAGTTTAGCAGGGCACATCCCTCCCTGGCCCCCATGCTTGCAGGGCAATCCAGAGACCCTGATGTAGAAAGATTGCTTGAGGGCATGGCCTATCTCACAGGGATGCTCTCTGCCCGGTTGGATGATAGTTTTCCTGAGATAGTTCACAACCTGCTTCATCTTTGCGCTCCTCAATGCCTCAGACCCATTCCATCCGCCACCATAATAAGATTTATTCCCAGAGAAAAGCTGGTTGAGAGATTTTTGATTAGGGCAGAAACCCAACTAATGTCTGTTCCTGTCTCTGGAATTAAATGTATATATTCTACCTGTTTTGATGTGGATGTGGTGCCATTGAGGCTGGAGGATGTTAGGTTTGAACAACGAGCAGGTGATGTGGGAAAAATTTTTTTGTTTTTCTCTCTTTCTTCTGTGGAAAACCATGAGGATTTCCCAGAGTATATTCGCTTATATCTGGGGGAGAGTTATATACATTCTTCCCTCCTCTTTTTCCTTTTGACCCATCAGGTAAAAAATATCCGTATTTTTTCCCCTGAATCTTTGGTTGAACTGGATTCAAATGCTATTCGTCCCTCTTTTTTTAATCTTGAATATCCTCTTTTCCCTTATCTCCGAAATTCCTTTGCCGCTTTCCGACTATTTCAAGAATACTTTATCCTTCCCGAGAAATTTCTCTTTATAGATATATACGGATGGAAAAAATGGATTAAAGAGGGTGGAAGGGGAAATTTTGTGGTGGAGATCATATTTAAATCTCATCTGGATATTTCCCCTAATCTTAATTTAAATTCTTTTATCCCTTTTTGTACTCCAGCTATAAACCTCTTTCCCCATGATGCTACCCCTATTTATTTAAGTCATCATTCTCAGGAATATCGCATTTTTCCCGCAGGAGAATATGGAAAGATTTTTCAAATTTTTGATATCACCAGTGTAACAGGAATAAAACAGGGAAGTATTCATAAAAGAAAATTTTTATCTATGGAAAAGATGAAGGTAGAGCGAGATCAAGAAGGATTATACTATAAGAAGATAAAATATTCTGACATATCGGAAGAACCTGAGTGGTACGTCAGTATAGGATATGAAGATGAAAATGAATTGGAAAAGCAGGTATTAATGATAGAACTATTATGCAATAATGGAAAAGTAGTAAATTCTCTTCAGGTGGGAGATATATGTAATCCAACAGATACTTCTCCTCTTATGTGTTCTTTTAAAAATCTCACTTTTCCCACTCCCAATTACAATCCCATCTTAGATAAAGATAATTTATGGAGGTTTTTGTCTCATTTTAACATAAATATTTTTTCTTTTAATGATGTATCTCAATTGAAGGAATTGATAAAATTATATCTTTCTTTTCAAAAAAAGGATGTGAAGAGATATCAGGCCAATCTAAAAAGGATAGAAGGGATCTTAGATATGAAGATAAGAAAGGGGAGGCGGTTATATAAGGGATATATGTTGCCAGGGCATGATATTTTTTTGGAAATGTCTTCTGACTATTTCACTAATCTTGGAGATATGTTTATTTTTGTAAAGATACTTGACTATTTCTTTTGTTATTACTCTTCCCTTAATTCCTACACAAGGCTTATTGTAAAAGACCAGAAAACAGGAGAGGAACTGAGATGTCCTGCGAGATTCGGGGTGCAACACCTTATTTAGACATAGAAGATGAACTCTTTTCTAATCCCCGAAGGTTTTCTTTTATTCAGGTGATTAGGATCCTGAGGATACTTTTATCTCCTGAAGATAACCTATCTTCAGCCCTTATGAAAAAAATAGAGGTGGAACCCCTCCTATCTCTCGCATTCCCTGGAACAGATGTGGTAAAGATAGAGAAACGGGAGGAGAAGGTAGGAGTAATAGCAACTTTTTTGGGGTTATATGGTCCCTCTTCCCCCTTACCTGTCTATTATACAGAGGAACTCATAGCTGAATATCTTGAAGAAAAGAGGGTAAAAAGAGATTTTTTTAATATCTTTAATCGTCCTTTTTTTAAACTTTTTGTGGAGGTATGGTGTAAGTATAGGTTATGGATAAGATTATTTGATGAAAAAGACGAGGAGGGTATAAATTTTCTTTTTTCTTTTTTGGGTATTGATTGGAGGACCCAGGAAGAAGAAAAGAGGGAGCTGGGGGAATTACTGGCCTATGCTCCTCTATTTTCCATAAGACCCAGGAGTGCCCTTGGTCTGAAGGGGATTATCTCTGATTTTTTTGAAGAAGATAGGGTAAGGGTTGAAGAGTGTGTGCCAGAAAGCTCTCCTATCCCCAGGGAACAAAGGTCATCGTTGGGAATGGTCAATTCAATATTGGGAGAGGATATATTTGTAGGTGAGGAAATAGTTACGTTAAATTTGAGTGTGAGAATCGTTGTAGGTCCTAGAGAAAAGGAAAAGTTCTTTGATATAGTTCCAGATTCCCCAGCCTATAATAGGCTTAGGAGGATAGTTTCTCTCTATTTGAACCAACCTATCAGGTGTTTGCTTCATTTACTTGTGAGACCAGAAGATGTGGAGCCCATTTCTTTAGGAAGCAAATGGAGTCAGGTGGGAATATCAACGTGGTTATATAGTAAAAACTATACTGGAATTTTGAGTACAAATTGGATTCTTTAACTGTCAAACAAAAATAGGGAGGGCCCATGTCCATTAATTTGAGAAATCTTATTTCAAAATTAAATACAACCAGTGCTGAGATATTACAAAATGCTGCAGGGCTTTGTATTTCTAGGACCAATTATGAAATATCAGTGGAACATTTCCTGATAAAGGCACTTGAAGATGTTTCCTCTGATGTAACTGTAATTTTGAATCATTTTAGAGTTGATCCAGCAGACCTTCAGACGGGCCTTTTAAAGGCCCTTGAAGATTTTAAGACCGGTAATACTGGTAAGCCCATCTTTTCTCCTCTGTTAATAGACCTTTTTGAAAGGGCATGGATGATTAGTTCTGTGGATTTCAATATGACTAAGATAAGAACGGGAACCATATTTTTGGCTTTTCTTTCCAGACCCTCTTATTTTGGTGCAGGTCCATACCTTGCCGTTATTGAGAAAATAGATATTGGAGAACTTCAAAGAGATTTCTGGAAGATCGTAAGCCCTTCTAAAGAAGATAAAGAGGTAAGTAAACTCATCTCTGAGAGGGGGGGAGAGACAGAGGGTGGTTTTATAGAGAAATACTGTCAGGATTTTACTCAAAAGGCCAGGGAGGGTGAGATAGATCCGGTATTTGGAAGAGAAGATGAGATAAATCAGATAATAGATGTGCTTGCAAGGCGCAGAAAGAACAATCCCATTTTGGTTGGGGAGCCAGGGGTGGGAAAGACCGCAGTGATAGAGGGACTTGCCCTTCGCATTGTGGAGGGGGATGTGCCAGATATGCTTAAAGAGGTAAGACTTCTGGGATTGGATATGGGGGCCCTGGAGGCAGGTGCAAGTGTTAAGGGAGAGTTTGAAAAGAGATTAAAGGGGGTGCTGGATGAGATAAGGGCCTCGGAAAAGTCTATCATACTCTTTATAGATGAGGCCCATACCCTTATTGGGGCAGGGGGAAGTGCTGGTACTTCTGATGCCGCAAACCTCTTAAAGCCTGCCCTTGCCCGGGGAGAGATAAGGACCTGTGCCGCTACCACCTGGACAGAGTATAAGAAATATTTTGAAAAGGACCCTGCCCTTGCCCGGCGATTTCAACTTATAAAGCTCACAGAACCAGATGTAGATACCTCTATTATTATCTTGAGAGGACTTAAACCATTTTACGAAAGATCTCATGGAGTGATAGTGAAAGATGATGCTGTAGTTGCTGCAGCAGAATATGCAGATAGGTATATAAGCGGGAGGTTCCTGCCAGATAAGGCAATTGATGTCCTAGATACTGCCTGTGCCAGAGTAAAGATAAACCTTTCTGCCAAGCCAGCTGAGATAAATAGGAAGGAGAAAGAACTTCAGGCATATCTTCGGGAAAGGGAGGCCTTGGATAGGGATAGACTCCATGGGAAGGAGATAGATGAAGAGCGATATGCTGAGGTAGATACTGAGGTGGAGAGACTGGAGAGAGAGATAGAGGAGCTTCAGGAAAGGTGGAGAAAAGAAAAGGAGTTGGTGGACACCCTCTTGTCCCTTAGAGAGGAGATAGAGGGGGCGGAAGGGGAAGAGAGGTGGGAGCTTAAGGGTAAGCTGGAAGAGGTGGAGGGGCAGTTAGAAGAGGTGCAGGGAGATTCTCCCATGATAAAACCAGATGTGGATGTGGAGGTGGTGGCTCAGGTGGTTTCTGACTGGACAGGGGTGCCCCTAGGGAAGATAAAGCTGGATGAGACAGAGAATGTCCTTCACCTAGAGGAGAGACTAAAAGAGCGGATAAAGGGGCAGGACCATGCCCTGGAGATAATGGGAAAGGTGATAAAGGCGGCCAAGGCAGGGGTAAAGCCCCCTGGACAGCCCATGGGGGTCTTTCTCCTGGTTGGGCCAAGTGGAGTGGGAAAGACAGAGACTGGTCTTGCCCTGGCAGACCTTTTGTTTGGAGGGGAGCAAAACGTGGTTACCATTAATATGAGTGAATTTCAGGAAAAGCACACTGTTAGCCGTCTTATTGGCTCCCCCCCTGGATATGTGGGTTATGGGGAAGGGGGAATGCTTACTGAAGCGGTTCGTCAAAGACCATATTCTGTGGTCCTTTTAGACGAAGTGGAAAAGGCCCATCCTTCTGTTATGAATCTCTTTTATCAGGTATTTGATAAAGGAGTCCTTACAGATGGAGAGGGTAAAGAAATAAGTTTTAAGGATACAGTGATTCTGTTGACGAGTAATCTGGGTACAGAGATTATTCAAGAGATGACTGTGTCTGAGGAAAAACCACCGGTAGAGGCGGTTATTGAGGCCATTCGTCCTTTGCTCTCAAGACATTTTAAACCAGCCCTTTTGGCACGGATGACCATTGTACCTTACTTTAGTCTGGACAGGAAGACATTGCAGGAGATTGTAGAGTTAAAGCTGGAGAGGTTAAAGAAGACCATTTACAACAATAACAAGGTAGCCCTTTTCTATAAGGAAGATGTGGTAAGTCAGATTGCAGAGAGGTGCTCCGAGGTGGAGACAGGGGCGAGAAATATTGACTACATCCTCCAGGGAAACATTATGCCCAGGATAGCAAATACCATCCTGGAGGCCATGACCGGTGGTGAGATGCCAGAGAGGATCTTGATAGATATGAATGAAGATGGCTCCTTTAAGATAGAGGCTTCATAGTTTTTTATAGAAAGGTCCCTCCCAGCTGGGGAGGGATTTTAACCAATAGAGGGGTTTCTCCATGGAGAAAAGGTCTAGTCAGCATGAGGATAAGAAATTGTTTTCTTTTATTAGTGCAGAACTTCCTGGCAATACCTTTAAGGTGGTGAGATTTGTGGGAGAAGAAGAAGTCTCGGGGATATATCGTTTTGAGGTAGAGGTACTATCTAGGGAAAATCATATTGATATCAATGAGGTCCTCCAGAGTCCCGCCCAGTTTATGATCCATGGGGAAGACAATCATGTGGTGGTGTATAAAGGGGTGTTGGAGGAATTCTATCAATTTCATCGGATTGGGGATTACATCTATTATAAGGCTGTACTGGTCCCTCGCCTCTGGTGGCTTTCTCAGACTTATTCCAGCCAGATCTTTATGGATATGAAGGTGGAGGAATTTTTGGGGGAGATATTGAGACAGGGTGGACTGTTGGATGTGGATTTTGAGTTTCGGTTACAGGAAGAGACCCATCCCAGAGAATACGTATGCCAGTACAACGAATCCCATTTGAACTTTTTTCATAGGTGGTTGGAGAGAGAGGGACTTTATTATTTTTTTGACCAAAGTGGAAAGAGAGAACAGCTTATAATTACTGATACACTCATGTCACATAAAAGGATAGAAGGGGGGGGAGAACTTATCTATTCTCCCACCTCTGCCCTGGAGAGCCTTCATCACAGGGAAGTGGTCTTTAAGATGTATTCTCGGCAGCGCAGATTGCCTCATGGCCTTAAGGTAAGGAATTATCACTATAAATCTCCCTCCCGAATGCTGGAGGAGGAGCAGCAGATATTACAGGAGGGTATGGGGGAGATATATCTCTATGGGGATAATGTGACCACCTCTAGGGAGGTGGAGAGGTCTGCCTCAATAAAGAGGGAGGCTCTGAGGTGTAGAGAGAGGTTGTTTTATGGAGAGAGTACAGTTCCCTACCTTCAGGCAGGTTATCAGTTCTATCTTCGTGGAGAGGGCGCGAATGATTTTGAAGGAGAATATTTTTTGACAAAGGTGCAACACCGGGGGTCCCAGGCCTCTTATCTTACCTCTGCCCTTTCTATAGAACTATTGGAAGGGGAAAAGGAGGTATATTACGTTAATTCTTTTGAGGCCATTCCAGCGGATGTCCAATATAGGTCTGAAGAGAGGACGGAAAAACCCAGGTGTTATGGTTTTATTAGCGGGATTATAGATGCAGAGACAGGGCAATATGCAGAGCCTGACGACCAGGGAAGATACAGGGTAATAATGCCCTTTGACATATCTTATCGGGCACCAGGGAAAGGCTCAGTGCCCTTAAGGCTTATGAGGCCTTATGCAGGGCCTTCTGAAGGTATGCATTTCCCTTTGAGAAGGGGAACAGAGGTTATGATTGCCTTTGTAAATGGGGACCCTGATAGGCCTTTTATTGCGGGAACCGTCTGTAATTCTGATAATCCAGACATTGTTACATCTAACAATAAATATATGGGAGGGATAAAGACATCCAGGGGAAATCAATTGAGTTTTAGTGACCTGGATACCCAGAAACGGGTCTCCCTCTCCACAGGGGATAGTCGTGCCGCTGTAATATGCAGGTCAGACAAGGTGGATATGCCCTCCCTGGATGTTGATTTTAAGATGGATTTTGATTTTAATTTTGATTTTGACTTTGACTGGACGTTCTTATTGCCCCGTTTGTCCATTCCCTGGCCACCACCTCCTATCCCTATGCCTGATATACATTTCCCTGATATAGTGTTTCCAGAGATATATTTTGACCCCATTACAATTGATCCCCTAAGATTTTTTCATTTTATAGAGTGGTTAAATGATTATATCCTCATTGAAGTCATATTCCCAGAGATCTACTTTGATCCTATACGTATTCCTCCTATTCGTTTTCCAGACATTGATTTTCCTGACATTCCCTATCCCTATACCCATATCCCACGACCCAAGGTGTCTTTAAAGGAGATGTGGACGTATCCAAAACCCTCCTATTTCCCCTTTCCCCATTATAGGGCTGGAGAGATAAGGGTCCACTTCCCTGATAGACTGGATATAGAGGTGGTATCTCTTCCCTTTCCCCATTTTGAGCCTCCCCGCATAGTGGAGACCTTTCCAGTTCCGCCACCTTCTGTGGACTGGTGGCCTTATGTAGAGAGGAGGGGAGATGGTCTTTATATTGTATTCCCAGAGATTGAATTTCCTCCATTTCGTCTTTTTCCAGACATAAAACTTCCCTCTCTCCGATTTGATCCCTTTATCATTAGTATAAACGACAGGGAGGTGGAGATCCAGATCCCTGAGATATCCCTGGGAGAGAAAAAGGGGGTAGTAGTGCAACTCCCACCCATCCGTATTCCCCCTATTAAGATCCCCCTCTGGGACTGGGATTTTCATCTGGATTGGCCAGACTTGCCAGACCTGGATTTTGATCTGGATATGCATTTTACCCTGGATATGGAGGATATTGAGGTAGATGAAGTGATAAATAAGGCATGGGATGTGTCTTTGTGTGCTGATAATAGTATTGGACAGATAACCTATCACAATTTTGCAATCTCTCCCTTTATAGACCTTATATGTTCCCCCACCCTTTTGAAGATAGTTAAGAAGATATATGGCAAAAAGGTGAAAAAGATCCTGGCGGGACAGAGGTTAGATGGGGAAGACAATAAGCAGGAGATGTCTTTTCTGGAGGAGCTCATGTTAAATACCTTTCCCACCCTCTTTATTGCCCTTTTTATTACCCTCTCTAAGGAGGCAGTGAAGAGGGAGATAGAGGGAGGGGATAAACCCCGGGCCCCCAAAGACCTTTTAAAGAGATTGGCAGAGACCCCCAAGGATATTAAAGAGCAGACTCTCCTTCAGAAGGCAAAGCATGAGGCGTGGGTCAAGGGAAAGTCCATGGGGAAGAAAGTAATGAAACATGTCAAGGAGAAGGTGAGTGGAAAACATTCTGCAAATCGTCCTCCACGAGCCCCAGTGAGTGCCCCTGCCTATGGGATAACCATCTTAAGTTCTGTACCCAAGTCCATGAGCGGTTCCTCGGGAATTGTTGATAAGGTAAAGTCAAAGGTAAAATCTCAGGCCGCAAAAAAGGATCCAAGAAATATAAATACCATCAAACTTCAGAACAGTAAGCCTCATATATTGCTCGCGGCACGCAATGGAGCTGTTGATATAATAGGAGATAATGGGATAAATATATGGTGTAGTGACCTTATGGATATTAGTACAAAATCTATGAATATTGAATCTGTGGAAAAGGTGCATACTGAGGCAATGGGAACTATTGATATTGAATCCAGAAACAAATTGGGGAATGAAAAGTCCTTTATCTCTCTCACTAAAAATTTTTTTACCCTTGCTGTGAGCCACAACAAACAATTCCAGTCCTCTATTTTGATGTATAAAAAGGAGTCCGGGGCAGGTGTTGAAATATCTTCAAAGGATAAGGTTTCTCTCAAGGCCCATGACAACAAAGTGGAACTCCATAAAAATGGTGGTAAGGTAATAATATCTGCAGATAAGGTGTTGGAGGTTTCAGGAGGAGACAAGATAGAAATAAAATGCGGTTCTTCCTCTCTGGTGTTAAAGAAAGATGGCACCATAGAGTTAAAGGGAAATAAGATAGTTATAGAAGGTAAGAGCAATCTTTCAGTAAAGTCCTCTGGTTCTCTTACAGTACAGGGACAATCTACTACCATTAAAAATAGTAGTAAGCTCTCATAATGGAATATATAAAAGATCTATACCTATTCTCCTCACGAGTTTTTGGTCAGGGGAAGAATTTTTTCTGGGTGGGTTCCCTGGTGATGGGGGTGGACTTTGAAGGGAATCTCCTCCCCTTGGAGAAATTCTGGGACCTTTTATGGGACGAGCTTGGTGCAGAATCTCTGGACTGGGGGTTTCCAAAGGAAAAAGGGGAGGTGTTGGTGCTTGGATCATGGTTTTCTCCAGAGGGTGGGCCCATTACTCGGTCTTATGTCCGTCTGGTATGTGGGAATATAGATAAGAAGCTCTATGTGGTGGGTCCTAGAAGGGTCACAAAAGACAGGTTCGGGGCTCTGGCCATAGGTGATCCAGAGGAGATAGATGAGATAAGGGTGGATTATTCTAATGCCTATGGGGGAGAATCTCATCCTATAAATCCCATGGGAAAGGGCTTCTCTCAGAGAATACAGGAAGGTATGGCACTTCCTCTTATAGAAGATCCCCTTTTCCCCCTGGTGAAGCCAACAGATAAAGGAAGGCCAGTGGGATTTGCGCCCCTTCCCTGGCAGGCTATGATGGAGAAAAAAGAGGAGTGGGGAAGTTTTGGGGAAGATTATATAGAGAGTGCCTGGCCCAATTTTCCTGAAGACATGAAGTGGTCTTTATTTAACAGGGCCCCATCAGACCAGCAGATACAGGGGTTCTGGAGTGGACCTATAAGAGGGAAGATATGGAATATGCATCCTGAGAAAAGGGAGCTCTCTTTTACTATCTCACCACCCTCTCCCAGGGTAGTTGTGGTCTTTCAAAACAGGGAAGAGGAATTTAGTCCTCATATGGATACCCTCTGGCTTTTTCCTTCCCTGGAGGTGGTGGCTCTTATATATAGATTAATAATTCCAGCAACAGATGATGAGGCATCTGAGATCCAAGATGTGAGGGTCATATTGGAGAAGGAGAGGGAAGATGAAATATTTAGTGGAGATGCTGGGGAGGATAGTGCGGCACAAGAGGAGGTTTTTTTCAGTCACAGCGACACCACTTCTGAGCAACAGGAGGAGGTTTTCAGAAAAGGGGCCTCAGACTTGTCCCCTCTTTCAGGGGAGGCAGTGATTAGGATATGTGATGGAGATAAGATATTTTCTGGTAGGGTTGTTGAGAGGGTGAAAATTAGCTCAAAGGACCTTGTGGGGGCGGATTTTAGTGGATGTGTCTTACAGGGCGTGGTATTTGAGGATGTAGATCTTAAAGAGAGTAATTTTTCTAATTCTTATATGGAGGATGTACGTTTTTATAAGGTGAATCTTAGAGGTGCAAACATGGAGGGTATGGAGGGGAAAGGTGTGGTATTTGAATATGTGAATGGAAAGGATTCCATATTGATGGGCACCTTGTTTAAAGATTCCAGGATGGAAGAGGTGGATCTCTCAGGTGTGAATTTCCAGGACAGCTGTTGGGAGGAGGTAGAAATAAGTAACAGTGATCTTTCCAGGTCAGACCTTTACAATGGGAAGATTAAGGGCGCACAGTTTAAGGGCGTCAAGTGGCTAGAGATATCTGCGGCCAGGTGTGTGTTTGAGAACTGTCACTTTGAAAAGGTGGATTTTTCTTCTGGAGATCTCTCCCAATCTTCTGTAATAAAGGGAACTTTTATAGATTGTATATTGGAGGAGTGTGATTTTTCTGATGCCCTCTTTAGAGAGGTGAAGGTATCTTCATGTTCCCTTAAGGGGGTTAGTGTGGAGAAGGTGAAACTGGAGGGGGTAAGATTCAAAGATACTGTGATGGACGAGGCCTCTGGGGATGAATGTACCATAAGAGATAGTGTGTTTCTCTCTTCTTCCCTAAGGGGGATATGTTTTCAAAACTCCTGTTTTGAGGCCAGTATTTTTGAAAAGGTAAAGATGCTGGAGGCCAATCTATGTGGATCTTCATTTACTAGGGTGGATATGAATATCACAGACATGTCAAACTCCTCTTTTATAAAAAGTAGATGGCAGGAGTGTAGGATAGTAAAGAGTAATATGTTTAGATGTGATCTCCATAAGTCCATATTTTCTTCCAGTGAGGTGATATCTTCTAACCTGTTTGAATGCAATTTATTTAAGCTCTCCAGGGAGAAAACTCCCTTTGTGGAATGTATTCTGGAGAGGACCCTGTTGGAGAGATAGAACATGAATATAGACCACCTCTTTGAAAGGGATGTTGAGATTTCAGGATTAAGGATAGAGGGAGAGGAAATAAAAGATATTTCTCTACAAGGACGTTTTTTAAAGGATGTGGTGTTTCAGGGATGTGTCTTTCAGGGAGTTGTTATAGAGCAATGTACCTTGGAGGATGTGGTATTTTCCAGATGTGAGTTGAGAGAAATGGGAATTAGGGATACTACTGTAGTATCATTGAGATTAGAACAGGCCTCTCTGCTTTCATGTTCCTGGGAGGAGATAGTGATAGAGAAGGGACATTTTTTAAATAGCACCTTTCAGGGAGGCAATTGGAAGGAATGTATCCTTGTTTCTTGTGAGATGGAAGGGAGCAGGTTTGAAGAGGTGTCTCTTCTCTCGTGTGATATGAGGGGAATATCCCTGGGCGAAACCAACTTTGAGATGTGTGACCTTTCCAGCTCAGACCTGGAGGGTGTGGATCTGTCCTCTTGTGTGTTTGCCAGATGTATATTTAAATGGACCGATATGAGGGGATGTAACCTGGAGGGTATGGACCTTAGGGGAAGCATATTTCAGGATGTGGATCTGAGGGGGGCATTGGTGAAGGGAGCAGTATTTGAGGGGGTCAATCTATTTCAAGGGGACTTAAGGGAGATGAGGGGAGAGGATGTAGATTTCAGGAGGATAGATGCCAGATATGCCGACTTTAGTGGGGCATATTTGAAAGGTGTGCATTTTGATGGAGCTCACCTTCAGGGGAGTTCATTTCAAGGGGCTCATATGATAGCCTCTTCTTTTAATAGATGTGAGATGAAGGAATGTATGTTAAATGCAAGTGTCCTAGAGGGATGTTCTTTTATTGGTGCCTCTCTTATGTTTGCGGACCTATCTCATTGTGTGATTGAAAGAACAGATTTTAGAGATAGTGATTTAATGGGGGCAAATTTGCATGAAATAAGAGAGACAGATTCCCTCTGGAAGGGGGCAAACCTTAAAGGCGTGAAAGGGACCGATGAGGCCCTTGCCCGGGCAGAGAGGTGGGAACCACCGGAGGGATAAAATGGTTTATAAACAGGGAGGATAGAGGATGTTTGCTTCTACAAAACAGGGGGGGATGTGTCAGGGAATGCCTGATGTATGTAAGACACCTGCTCCTCCAGGCGCACCTATACCTACTCCCTATGTAAATATTGCCATGTGTAATCAGGCGAGGGGGGACACTTGTTCTAGAAAGGTGAAGATATGCGGGAAGGTGGCCCTTACTAAAAAGAGCGTGATCCCCCAGTCAACAGGGGATGAGCCTGGCTCTGTAGGTGGAGTGGTCTCAGGTACCATTAAGGGGCCCGCCAGGTATGTGAGTTCAAGTATGAAGGTGAAGATTGAAGGCCAGCCTGCTGTATATTTTGGATGCACCCTTACACAAAATGGTCAGAACCCCAATGTCTTTAACGGCTCCCAGATCGTTCCCAGTCAGTTTAAGGTGATGATCTTGGCTTAACCAGGGAGGAATATTATGTTTCAGATGGAGATGTTATCAAGTTCCTCCTCTCAACAATCCCCATTTTGTGATGGGGTGGTGAGGGGGATAGAGGGAGACATCTTTGAGGTGTGTGTGGGAGATGGGGATGAGATAATTAGGTGTCTGCTGGCAGAGGGTTCGTTCCTCATCCCCCATAAAGGGGATAATGTACTGGTTTACTGTGGAGGGAATCACAATTTTATTGTGATGGTCCTACGCTCTGATTCAGGGACAAGACGGATAAATGCGGCAGATATGGAGGTATGTATAAGGGGAGGGGACCTTGAGGTAAGAGGGGTCTCCCTTGAGGTGGAGGCAAGGGATAGATTGACCTTTAGGACAAGGCATTTTTTCAGGTATTTTGAAAATGTCTTTACGTGGGTAAGGGGTATTTTTCAGCTAACATCCCGTCGCCTTAGATTCTCTGTAGATGAAGATGTGTGGTTAAGGGGAAAGAGGGCCACCATCCTGGGGAAGGATAAGGTGAGGGTTGATGGGGATAAGATAGCCCTTGGTTGATTTTTTTATCTAAAATAGTGGGAACATCTTATAGATGGATGTCTTGATCCATGGGAAAGAGGATTGAATTATGAGTAAGGTATATTTTATTATGCTTCATAAGGATGAAGAAGTGGCAAAAGAGGTATTTTCCCAGCTCACAAAGATGGGCCTGTCTATAGATGGTCATTTCTACAAAGATGACCTGGAGAATATGGGATGGGTGAGTTTTAAAAAGGAGCTGGAAGGAGGCGGGTATAAGGCGTGGATAATCCTTGGTACAAAAGAGGATTGGGAGCGTCCCAGCATAAGACAGGGCCTTAGTTTGCTGGAGATTGGAAAGGAGCCCAGTATAAAGACCATCCTGTTGTTTCCTTCTGGTAAATCCCCTCAGAAGGAGGAATTGCCCCCTGTCTTTAGGGGGAGCGAGATGGTAGAGATGGATTCAGGGTTTGCCGCTAAGGTGGTTGCAAAGGTGCATCTTCCTGTGGGAAAGGAGATAGTTCCATATCGGATAACACCTTATGGGGTCCCTGGCATGGGGCTCTGGTTGGAGATAGGGCCTGCCAAGGGGGTATGGAAAGGGGTTCTCATAGGGGTAAAGGATGCAGAGATAAGGCATATGGGGATAGGGGAAAGAGGACGTTTGCCTGAGAGAAGTGTCCTGGAATATCCTGTAAGGGATATGAAATTAGAGGTAAATGGTGAAGAATATATTGCCTGGGCCGTGAAAAATGAAATTTCTTCTAGTACCTCTGCCTTTGTGAATGTAAGTAAGGTGCCCACTTTCATCTTGTTTGGAGAGTGGAGGGAAGAGGCACTGGAGTGTTATAATCTTTCCCTCTTATAAAGTGAGGTGCTTCTCCCATGAAAAGGCTCATCCTCTTGGTAGGGGTGGTATGGGGATGTTGTATGGCCTCTTCTTGTGGAGGCAAATATGGGGTTGGGGCCTTTACTGAAAAGTTACTCTCTAGCCTCCATTTAAAAAAGGAATGTGTCTGTCTCCACTATGCTGAGATAAGGAATATGGGGGAGAAGGAGATAAAGAAAAGGCTTGTATCCAGGCTGAGAAGGCAGTATTGGCATAAAAAAAGTATGGGGTTACTCCCCCAGGGAGAGAGAAAATTTTACGATGTTATTGGACCATCTATACTTACCTTAAAGGATGTGGAATTTTTTAATGGTCCAGCATTCGGGGAGGTCTGTGCAAAGGCCACCATATCTTTAGACCCTGATGTGTGGAAAAGATATAGGCCTAGAGAATATTCTTTAAAAAGATTCTGTTATAATAACCCTGATCTTAAAATGAAGCAGGTCCCAGAGAGGGTGAAGGATGCCGCTTTGAGATGTCTGATAACACGGGACCTTCCCCGGTATAAAGACCTTCCTCTATGGCGCATGAAAAAGGCCCTGGTGTGGGCAAGGGTGGAGAATCCCCTATTTGATTTTAATAAGGGAGCAATATGTATCACCTATAGGGCCATGTTGGTTCCCGTGTTATTGCAGGAGGAGAAAAAAAAGGCGGGTTTTTTGTATGCCCTCTCCTCTCAAAAGGAAGTTAGAAAGAAGGGAGATGTCTATACCCTTTCTCTCAAGGGTAAAAACATAGGGGATACCCTATCCTCTTCTCTTGGAGACTATCTGGTGGTCCAACTTGGAGCAGAGGGAAAGGGCATAGCTACCTTGAGAAAGGGAGGGGCAATGGTCCACCTTCATTTTCCCTGTGGACCGAATTTTGAGGTGGAGATCAAGATGTTTCAAAATGTGGACTTGAGATTTGGTTTTTTCACCAGGACCTTTACTCCCTTTATATTCAGATATGATAACTATAAAAAGGACAAGATAGAGTTTTCTCTCGTGAAAAAGGGAAATGGCCCTATTACCACTACTATTTCCATGGGGGACAATGAAATAACACTTACTGATTTTTATATAGCGGCCAATTATAATGAGTATAGATTTGTAAAAGAGGGAAGGCTTTTTAAACTATTTTGTAATGGAAGGTTTATATCTACTTTTTTTACAAAGGGCAGGGACCTGCAATGGGTAGAAATAAAGCTTAATCCAGGAGACATCCTATATCAGGCACTGGCACGACCCCTTAAGGCCCACAAGTGAGAGGGGGTAAAACCATTTTCAGGAAAGGGATCTACTATGCTTAAGATAGAGGATTATAGTTTTGGAAGGATGGTTATTTCTGGTAAGACCTATTCCAGTGACCTCAAGATATATGAAAATGAGATAATCCATCCATGGTGGAGGAGGAGTGGGCACGTGGTGGAGATGGGAGATGTGGAAGACCTTCTGGAGAGAGGGATAGAGACCCTGATAATTGGGCAGGGAGAGCCAGGGATGATGAAGGTCTCCCATTCCCTTAAGGTAAAACTAAAGCAGAGGGGAATAAGACTGGTGGAGCTACCCACAAGGGAGGCGATTAGGATATTTAATCAATTAAATGAAGAACATCCCCGTGTGGGCGCAGGTTTTCATCTCACCTGCTAGGGATTATGGACCTCTTAAGCCCGAAGGGATAGGGCCAAGGGGTCTTTCTCACACCTCTAAGAGGGTAAGGGGAGGAATCTCTTTTATAAGAGATGCCTCATATAACATCTGGTAAAAGGTGGAAAGCCCCTTTAATTCTCTCTCTCCCATATCATAGACCAGCCCTTTAAAGTAGTGAAGGATGTGGGTATATCCGAGAAAAAACCTTTCTGAGGCCTTTTTCGCAAACATCTCAATCTTACTACATCCCCATTCTCTGGCCTGAATAAGGAGGGCACAGGACCTCTTTATGTGATCTTGCCCCTCCTGCAGAGATTTTTTGTTCACCACCCATACCCCAAATACAAAGGGGAGGGATGTCCACCTTCTCCACTCTTCTCCCAGGTCCATGGTGTATTTAAAGGGATTGTTTTTCCTGAGGGCAAGGGCCTCATCCCCAATGGCAAGGACCCCATCTGGACCTCCTTTTTGGGGTAGGTGGGGAGAGATAGGGCCAGTTTCAAACCTTACCTTTATGTCCTCTCTTTTGAATATAAGGCGAAGCAGGGCCGCAGAGGTGTGACTGTGGGAGGTTAAGAGTACCTTTTTGTTATGCATCTCTTTTAAGGGAAAGTTGCTCAAGAAGAGCACGCTTTTTACAGGGCCATTTGAGCCAATGGCTATGCGAGGAATGAGTAAGTAGTCTCTCCAGTGTCTTGCGTATTCTATGGAAGATGTGCCACTTATATCCAGCTCTCCCCTGTGCATTTTTTGGTTTAGCTCTGCGGGTATCCCTGGTACTATCTTAAAATTGTTAGGGATTATCTGATGTTCCAGGGGATGGTAGATGGGAAGCACATTTAGGTAACAGATCTTTCCAAGTCTTATCCTTTTCATCTCTCACTCTATAAGGGTATAATCCATCCTTCTCTGCCTGGGCCTAAACCCCGCTCCTCTTATAAGGTCCTCAATTTCCTCAATGGATAATCTGAACCTTACCCCCGTGGCCGCCACCACATTCTCTTCTATCATTGTGGACCCAAAGTCATTGCCACCAAACAAGAGTCCCATCTGGGCTATCTCTGCTCCCATGGTCACCCATGAGACCTGGATGTTGGCGAAGTTGTCCAGCACGATTCTGGAGATGGCAAGGGTCCTTAGATATTCTATGGAGGTTATTTTGGATACGGGGATCTGGGTGTTGTTGGGCTGAAATCCCCAGGGGATAAAGGCAGTAAAGCCCCTGGTCTCGTCCTGAAGGTTTCTAAGCCTCAGGAGGTGTTCTATCCGGTCCTCATATCCTTCCACATGTCCAAACATCATGGTGGCGGTGGTCTTCATCCCCAGGAGATGGGCCTGTCTCATTACCTCAATCCACTGGTCTGCAGAACATTTTTTTGGAGAGACCTTCTCCCTTACGCTGTTTACCAGTATCTCTGCCCCACCCCCTGGGATAGAATCTAGACCCGCCCTTTTAAGCCGAAGGATGGTTTCTTTGATGGTGAGCCCTTCCTTTTTACTAAAGTGGACTATTTCAGGTGGAGAAAATGCGTGTATGTGGATGGAGGGGAACTCTTTCTTGATGTTGGAGAGCATCTCTTCATAGAATTCAAGGGGTAGGTGGGGATGAAGTCCCCCTTGAAGTAGGATTTGGGTCCCTCCTAGCCTTATGGTCTCCCTTATCTTGTGATTCATCTCCTCCTTTGAAAGTACATATCCCCCCTCTTCATCTGGGGACTTATAAAAGGCGCAGAATCTGCATCCACATATGCAGATGTTAGAATAATTGATATTTCTATCCACCACATAGGTGACAATATGGGGATGGGTCCTTTTTTTTCTAAGCTCATGTGCGATCTCTCCCAGGAGGTGAAAAGGGGCATGGCGATATATCTCCAGGGCCTCCTCCCCTGATATCCTTTGCTCTCTGGCCTTTTCCAGTATCTGCTCCACAGGGGGATTACTGGATGGGTTCAAAGACCCCATTTCTTTCCACAGGCTCAAAACCACACCTCTCTATCATGGTAATTAATTCTCTCCTACTTAGGACCTGGGGGGAGTTTGCCCCGGCCATATGTCCTATCTTTTCCTCCACCACTGTACCGTCAAGGTCATTTGCCCCAAAAAATAGTGCAGTTTGGGCGAGATTTATTCCCAGCATTATCCAATAGCTCTTTATATGTGGGATATTGTCCAGCATCAGTCTTGAGATGGCAATGGTCTTTAGGATGTCCAGGGCACTGGGGGAGGAGATGTTTTTGAGAGGAGAGTACTTGGGTATAAAGGGCAGGGGGATAAAGCACACAAATCCCCCGGTTTTATCCTGGAGCCTCCTGAGTCTTTCCAGGTGGTGGATGCGGTGGATAGGCCCTTCTATATGCCCAAACAACATGGTGCAGTTACTTTTGATACCTATTTCATGAGCCATCTCCATTATCTCCAGCCACCTCTCTCCAGAGATCTTTTCAGGACATATCTTTTTTCTTATGTCTTGGTCAAATATCTCTGCCCCTCCCCCTGCAAGCATGTCCATACCCGCCTCCCTGAGGGATACCAATACATCTTTTACAGGGAGAGAGCTCATTCGTGCAATGTGATCTATCTCCACAGCTGTAAAGCACTTGATGGTGGCATGAGGAAGCAGGGCCCTCACCCTCTCTATAAGCCGTATATAATAATTCAGGTCATGGGAGGGATGACATCCTCCTACTATATGAACCTCTCGCAGGTGGCTATTATGCTTGAGGCGCTCTTCCACCTGCTCCACTGTGAGTTCAAATGCCCCTTCCTCTCCCTTTTTTCTGTTGAATGCGCAAAATCTGCACCTATTGACGCAGAGGTTAGTATAGTTTATGTGCTGGTTGAGGACATAGGTGGTGCGTTTGGCGTGGAGTTGTTCCCTTACATAATGGGCCAGAATCCCTACTGCCAGGGGATCTGGACAATTAAAGATTTCAAGGGCCTCCTGGGGAGAGATCCTCTTTTTTTCCCTTATTTTCTCAAAGATAGAAAGGAGTCCCTCTCTTTTGAGTATGTCTTCTATCATCTGGGCGATCCTTACATGAGTTGACCAGGAGAAAACAGCACGGATTTTAGGTCTGCACTGAGAAAAGTCAACAAAAAAACATAAATTGAATATGGCCTTAGAGGGGAGATAATATGCAAAAACTATCCATTGGCATTTCTCCGTGTCCCAATGATACCTTTATATTTGGGGCCATGTGTCTTGGAAGTATAAATATTGAAGGGGTGAAGACTGAATTTTTTTTCCAGGATGTGGAAGAGCTTAATCATTCTGCCCTCAGGGGTGAATATCATGTGGTGAAGACCAGTGTGGCCATTTATGGAAGGGTTAGGGAGAGATACAGACTCCTGGATGCAGGAGCGGCCCTGGGTAGAGGGGTGGGTCCCCTTTTGGTTGCCCGGCGGGACAGGGCAGGGGGGATTGGGTCCTGTGAGAGGGTGGCCATCCCTGGTAAACTCACCACTGCCTATCTCCTATTTAAGATGGCCCAGGGGGATTTTAGGGGAGAGGTGGTAGCCATGCGTTATGATGAGATATTTGATGCCTTACATCGGGGAGAGGTGGATGCAGGGGTGGTGATCCATGAGGGGAGATTTACATACCAGCAAAGGGGCCTTGTGAAATTAATGGATCTGGGGAGGTGGTGGGAGGAGAGGACCTCTCTTCCAGTGCCCCTGGGATGTATTCTTGCCCGCAGGGATATTGAAAGGGGTCTTGTGGCTCGTATTGAGGATGCAATACGAGAGAGTATCCTTTTTGCGAAAAAAGATGTTTCCCCCCTGTGGGGGTTTATAAAGGAGCATGCTAGGGAAATGGAGGATGAGGTAATAGCTCAGCATATAAAGACCTTTGTAACGGATTATTCTCTTTCCTTGGGAAGAGAGGGAAAAGAGGCCATAGAGAGACTTGTCTCTTTTGTTTGAGTCTCATGGGCATATGCACTACCCTAAAAATTCTGGCCACCCAATTGCCTCACCTGAGGATGGAGACTGTGTCATTTGGATAGGGCGTTAAGAGGACCATGATATATGTATAACCCTATAGAGCAAGGAGAGTAAGATATGAGTGATGATGTCTATAAGAGGCTGGCAAAGGTACTGGATTCCCTTCCCCAGGGATTTCCCTCTACCCCAGATGGCCTGGAGATAAGGATATTGAAGAAGATATTCACGCCAGAGGAGGCGGAGCTGTTTTGTGAGCTTACCTTACGATTTGAGAGTGTGGAAGATATAGCAAAGAGGACAGGAAGGGATAAGGAGTATCTGGAAAAGAAGCTCACAGAGATGTGGAAGAGGGGGGAAATATTGGGCATTGACCTGGGAGGGGTAAAGCTCTTTCGGATGATTCCCTGGATGGTGGGTATTTATGAGTATCAATTAAACCGTATGGATGAGGAACTGGCCAGGATGTGTGAGGAATATCTTCCATATATAGGAAAACGTCTCCTTGGAAAGTCTCCCCGTCTTATGCAGGTGCTTCCAGTGGAGCAACAGGTAAATGCCATCCAGGAGGCCCTTCCCTATGAGAAGGTCTCTGAGATACTCAAGGAGGGAAAGTCATTTGCCCTTGCCCAGTGCATCTGTAAAAAGGAAAAGAGGCTGGTGGGAGAGCCCTGCTCTAAACCTGAGGAGGTATGTCTTGCAGTCTCAAAGGTGCCTGGTGTTATGGAGCAATTTGATCATTGGGGAAGGTCCATCTCCAGAGAGGAGGCCTATGAAGTACTTAAAAAGGCCGAGGAAGCCGCATTGGTCCATCTCACCTTTAATACCCAAAAGGATACCTATTTTATCTGCAACTGTTGTGGATGTTGTTGCGGTGTCCTTCGTGCCATTAATGAAATGGGCATAACTGATGCTATAAATTCCAGATACCTGGCAGAGATAGACCAGGAGAGGTGTATTGGGTGCGGGATCTGTAGGGATGAGAGGTGTCAGGTAAGGGCCATTGTGGAGGTGGATGGCTCATTTACAGTGGATGAGAAGAGATGCATAGGATGTGGCCTTTGTGTACTCACATGTCCAGAGGACGCCATTTCCTTAAAGATAAAAGAGGACAAATGGGATACTCCCCCTGTGGACGAGATGGAGTGGATAAAGAAAAGGGCAGAGGAGGTTGGTGTGGAGATCAAGAGGTACTTATAAAACTTAAGAGGAGGTTTTTATGAGAGACCCTCTATTTGAGCCCATTATCATTGGAAGCATTCGCATAAAGAACAGGATATATATGCCTGCCATACATCTCAATATGGCAGAGAACTTTTATGTGGGAGATAAGATAATCGCCTTTTATAGGGAGCGTGCAAAAGGTGGAGCGGGTTTTATCTGTGTGGGTTATGCCACTGTGGATGATATGGCAGGAACCCCTTTAAATATAGGGGCACACAGGGATGAGTTTCTTCCTGGGCTTTCAGAGCTTGCCAATACCATAAAGTCCCATGGGGCACGCGCCTGTATTCAGTTAAATCATGCGGGCAGGTATAATCATTCCTTTTTCTTGGATGGAAAAGCCCCAGTGGCCCCTTCTTCCGTGCCTTCCAGGCTCACAGGAGAGGCCCCGAGAGAGCTAACTGAAGAGGAAATAGCCTCCATAGTAGATGCCTTTGCATCTTCTGCTGAGCGGTGCAAGAGGGCAGGGTTTGACGCTGTGGAGATATTGGCTGGAACTGGCTATCTCATAAGTGAGTTTCTCTCTCCCATCACCAATAGGAGAGAGGACAAGTATGGTGGTTCGCTGGAAAACAGGATGAGGTTTGGGCTGGAGGTGATTTCTGCGGTGAAGAGGAAGGTGGGAGAGGAGTTTCCTGTATTGGTGAGGATAAATGGGAATGACCTTATGGAAGGGGGAATAGGTAGAGAAGATATGAGGACCTTTGCCCGTGCCCTGGAGAAGGCTGGTGCAGATGGCTTTTGTGTAAATGTGGGATGGCATGAGGCCCGCATACCTCAACTGGTCCCTTCTGTGCCAAGGGGGGCATTTGCCTATCTGGCCAGGGGGATGAAGGAGGTGCTCAATGTCCCTGTGATAGCCAGCCACAGGATACACGATATGGACCTTGCCAGGGAACTGATAGTAGATGGGGTATGTGATATGGTGGCCCTTGCCAGGCCCCTTATTGCAGATCCCTATCTCCCCCGAAAGACCAAACAGGGGAGGGATGGAGAGATTATACACTGTGTGAGTTGTGGTCAGGGGTGTTTTGATCACGTGTTTGAGTTAAAGCCAATAGAGTGTCTTGCAAATCCCCTTGCGGGACATGAGACTGAATTTGATGAAACCCCTTCTCCTCATCCCAGAAAGGTCCTGGTGATAGGAGGGGGGCCTGCTGGGATATGGGCGGCCCTGGGTGCCTTGAGAAAAGGGCACAGGGTGATTTTGTGGGAGCACAGTGAGATGCTGGGGGGACAGTTAAATATTGCAGGTCTTCCCAAGGGAAGGGAAGAATTTCTTGTGCTTGCAGAGAATCTGGAAAATATTGTCCTGGGGAGCGATATACAGGTGAGTCTCGGCAAAGAGGCCACAGGTGAGGATATAAGGCGAGAATCCCCAGATTATATTATTCTGGCCACTGGTGCAAGGCCCATTGTACCCCCCATTGAAGGGGTTGAGCTTCCCCATGTCCATCAGGCATGGGATGTACTTCAGGGACGGGCCCATATAGGGAAAAGGGTGGTTATAATTGGAGGTGGTGCAGTGGGGATTGAAACAGCAATAGATATTGCCCAGCGTGGCACCCTCTCTGGGGAGGAGTTGAGGTTTCTTTTTATAAATGAGGTGGAAGATGTGGAGGAGCTTAGGCAGATGTGTATAAGAGGGACCAAGGACGTGGTTTTGATAGAGATGACAGACTCTTTGGGAAGGGACATAGGAAAGTCCACCCGATGGACCATGATGAGAGAGATGAGGCTCTTTGGAGTAAAGACCTATACCCGAACCAGGGCCCTTAGGATAACTGAAGAGGGTGTTTTGGTGGATATGAAGGGGGAGGAGAAACTCCTGCCTGCGGATTCTGTGATACTTGCAGTGGGTTCTGTCTCCAATAATGCACTTGAGAAGGAAATAAAAGAACTGGGTATTCCTTATACCGTGGTGGGAGATGCAGCCAGTGTGGCCCAGGCGATTGATGCCATACACCAGGGATTCAGGGCAGGTATCTCAATATAGGGCAATAGGCAATATGTGCATTGCGCTCTTTGCTATATCATCTGTGGAAGATTATCCCCTTGTGGTGCTCTCCAACAGGGATGAATTCTTTTCTCGTCCCACCTCCCCTGCCCATTTCTGGGAGGACTTTCCTCATATCCTAGGTGGACGGGATGAAGTGCATGGGGGGAGCTGGATGGGACTTACAACAAGAGGAAGATTTTGCCTGGTGACCAATGTAAGGGACCCCTCCAGGAGCCAGGATAAGAGGAGCAGGGGAGAACTGGTGAAGGTGTTTTTGACAGAGGAGATGTCTGCTGAGGAGTTTTTTCTCTTTTTGAAGGGGCAGGGAGAGGCATTTAATCCTTTTAATATGGTTTTTGGCAATGGAGGAAGGCTCTATTATTTCTCCAATTACTATAATGAATTAATAAGGTTGGAGAGGGGTATTTATGTACTTAGCAATGGCCATCTCTTTGCACAGTGGCCCAAGTGCATACGTCTAAGGGAGCTTTTTCTTGAGACGGTGGGAGGTGAAGGCTGGGAGGTGGAAGATCTATTTGCTATCCTGAGAGATTCCACCTCCTTCCCCATTTATATGCTTCCAGATACAGGGGTGGGGCATGTATTGGAGAAATTTCTCTCCCCTATTTTTATAGAGGGAAGGGATTATGGTACCCGAACCTCCTCAGTGGTTATATATGAAAGGGAGAGGATAAGATTCTTTGAAAGGACCTATAATAACCTTGCACAGGTGGTGTGTGAGAGAGATTTTTGTATTTTCCTTTAAAATACTGCGGGTCATTGGAGCTTCTCCCTTGACATCAAAAAGAGATAGCAATAACTTGTGCACAAAAGCACAAAGTCTTTTTGAGGGTCATCTTTAAAATTTAGAAGGATAGAAAGATGAGTAAAGAAAAAAAGATTCACAGGAGGGAATGTCTCAAGTTTTTAGGAGTGATGGCAGCGGCCTCTTTGACGGCCCCGTTATTTATCTCCCCGGTGAGGGCCCAGGTCTCTTCTTTAAAGAAGGTGGTTCGGACGCTGCCCCTTATGAGTACATATGTGAGTATGACTATATATGATACCTCCAGGGATAGGGCCCTTGAGGCCTGTTATGCGGCATTTGCTGAGATAAAGCGCCTTATAAGGATCTTTGATAGGTTTGACAAAAACGCCCTGGTTGGCTCTCTCAATGAGACAAAACGTCTGTTGGATGTGCCTCCAGAGCTTGAGGAAGTACTTTCCATATCCAGAGATGTGTACGATTTTACAGGGGGGCGTTTTGATATTACTGTACTTCCCCTTTTAGAGCTCACCAAGGGGAGATATGAGATAGATCACCATTTTCCCTCTTATAAGGAGATTCAGGAGATACTGCCCTATGTGGGATGGCACAACCTCTCCATTGGAAAGGGGAAGATTACTTTGACCTCTGGTGCTGCAATCACCTTGGATGGCATTGCAAAGGGATATATAATAGACCGTGCCGCCTCTGTCTTGAGGGAGCGTGGGATAAGGTACGCACTTATAAATGCTGGTGGCGATATAAGGGCAGTGGGAGATAAGGGAGGAAGTTTGTGGAGGATAGGGGTCCAGGACCCTACAGGGGCCAGGCGTTATGTCCAGAGGGTGAAGATAAAGGACCTGGCAATAGCCACCTCTGGTAGTTATATAAACTACTTTGATCCGTCCAGGAGGCATTTTCATATTATAAACATAAAAAATGGGTCCTCTCCTCAGAGGATCACCAGTTGTAGTGTAATAGCCCCCAGAGGAGTAATGGCAGATGCCCTTGCCACAGGGCTCTATCTCTATGAGCCAGAGGATGCCATTGGTCTTGCCAACGCCTCTAACATACCTGTGGCCATAATTACTCACGGCGATAGGATATTTACCTCCTCCAGATGGAGACAGTTTGTGGGTTAGCTCCATTGGTGGAGGAGCGGTGAGGGAGGAGAGAGGGAGGTCTATGTCACTCCTCCCGAGGGCTTTTC
>Ga0256914_1000738_pt1 | contig 31526 bp, 28 predicted proteins | sample HulkmetaG_FD_191571 | JGI IMG/M metagenome (GOLD analysis project Ga0256914, IMG submission 191571) | Hydrothermal chimney microbial communities from Main Endeavour vent field at the Juan de Fuca Ridge, Pacific Ocean - Hulk | ecosystem: Environmental > Aquatic > Marine > Hydrothermal vents ... | reverse complement strand
GCACGCCACCCCCTTCTCGAAAAAACGCCCATTCTCCCGACAAACCAGGGGAATCGCGACCACGGCCGCCCCCGAAAAGCGATTTGAGGCCTCGACCACGCCGAACGGCCGCACACGCGCGGCAGCCCTCCTGCCAAGGCCTGCCAAGGCGCGGCAACGCGGCTCGAGCACGGCCGCGGCCCCGTTCTCGCGCGTCAGGGTGCGGGAAAGGGCGTTTGGCAACGGCCCCATGCGGGCGAAGGCCAAGCCCCTCACGCGCCGCAGCCCTCGCGCTTCGGCCAGCCGCGCCGCACGCATCTTCTTGGGTCTCACGACTACCTGGGCCTCGGTCCCAGCACGGGGATCAAGGGGCAGGCCGCAGCCTTTCGCGACCCAATAAAACACCGCCTGGCGACGAACCCGCGCGCCCGGCGGGGGTGTTCGCAAATTTCGCACAGGGACACGGAGAGCACAGAGGGGAGGCGAGCAGAAAGGGGATTTTCGAACAGCCGCGCGCCCGGTTGACGAGGGCGCCAAGCCATTCTACAATGGAAAATGGAGGATCACGCCGCGCGCCGAACCTGGGGCCACGCGCGCGGCGCCCAGGCCCATCTTTGCCATCTCGCAGGAGGACGGTCATGTCTCGCTTTCGCTTTTGGCTTCGGGGCCTGGGGTTGGGGCTCATGGGCCTAACGCTCACGCTGGCTTGCAGCCGCGTCACGTTTTCGTTTGGGGACGAAACCACCCCCACAGCCGACTTGGCCGCCACCGCAGCGGCCATTGCCGCGCAAACCATCCAAGCCCAAACCACAGCCCAAGAAGAGGCACCCGCGACCGCGGCGGCGCCTTCGCCGTTGCCCCCCACAGCCGTGTCGCCCACAGCCACGGCCACGCCCCCGCCTTTGCCCACGGCCACACCGCAACCACCGCCCCCCACCGCCACACCACGGCCCGAGGTCACTTTCACAGCCACGGCCAACACCCGTTGCCGCCAAGGCCCGGGGGTGTATTATCCACAAGTCGGCGTGGTGGCCGCGGGACAAACCGTGCCCGTCTTGGCCCGCACCGACGCGGTGGAGGGGTATTGGCTGGTGCAACTCCCCGACGGCCGCACATGTTGGGCGTGGGACCGCTACGCGACGCTGCAAGGCAACGCGGCCGCGCTGCCCCTGGCAACGCCACCACCCGCGCCCGACGCGGCCTTTTCGCTGTTTTATATCGATGCCGCGGAGTGTGGCGCCAATCGGGGGCTGACGTTCGAACTCGTCAACCGCGGGCCAGTGCCCATTGAGTCGGCTTACATCGAGATCCAGGGCACATCTTATCGAGTGAGCGCGGGGCTGCAATTCCAGTGGTGGCTGGATTGCAACCGCAAAGGCTCCGCGCACACCATCCAACCCGGTCGCAGCGTGTGGATCACCGTACCCACGGGCACGGAGGACTTGCGTACGCGCGCGATTACAGTGTATGCCAAAGCCTGCACTGAGGACAATTTGAACGGCACTTGCTTCGAGCGGACTTTGTCCTTCCGACCATGACCAACTACCCCGCCTCCGCGGAGGCTTCCACCGGAGGCGGGGTTTGCACACCAAACAGCCACGCGCCCAAAAGGGCCAACAGGGCACCCACCAGCCACGGTGCGCGCGGGGAAAAGGCATCGTTCAGCCAACCCCCCAAAGGGCTGATCAGCCCCGCGCCCAAGGCCCACATGAACGCCAAAGTCGCCATGTAGCGACCGCGCAAATGCCGTGGGGCCAGGTTGGCCACCCAAGTCGAGGCCGCAGGCACGAGCATCATTTCGCCCACAGTCATCACCACCATCAACGCCCAAAATTGCCAAAACGTGCGCGCGACCAGCACACCCCCTACGGCCAGCGCATAGAGCAATGACCCACCCACTAACGACGCGGACAAAGGGAATCGTCGCATCAGGCCGGTAACGCCATATTGAAACAAGGTCACCATCACCGCGTTGGTGGTGATAAGCCACCGATAGCGGTCTTCGGCCAAGCCGTAGTGGTCGCGCATGTAGACCCCCAAGTAGATCCACATCAGCCCGGCCGCCATCCAAGCGAACAACGCGGCGGCCAAGAAGGCCAGCAGCCGCCGATCACGGGCCATCGCCTGCAGCCCTTGCCACAGCGTGGCTTCCTCCGCGGAACTCGCGGCGGGGCGCGTTTCGCGCGCCAACACGGCCAACAGCAGGGCATAGGCCACCAACGAGACCGCGGCCGCGACAAAGGCCCGCCGGTAGGCATGCACCAGCAACCAACCGCCGATCGCGGGGCCGACCGCAATGCCCGCATTGGTGGCCGTGCGCAACACCGCATAGGCCCGATCTCGATCGCGCGGCGGGATCATGTCCGCGGTCATGGCATCGCCACCGATGCGATAAGCCGGCGCGAAGAAGCCCCCCAAAGCCATAAAGCCCGCGAACTCGATCCAACGGCTGGCCCAGCCCAACCCCACATAGCCCACGGCCATGCCCACCAAACTGAGCACAATGCCCGCCTTGCGTCCCACCCGATCCACCACCGGACCGGCCAGCACCGTGCCGACCACGCCGGCCAAGGCTTGCAAGGTGATCAACATCCCCACTTGCGCCAAAGGCACATCTAAACGCCGGCTGAGATACAAGGCCAAAAACGGCCACACCATGCTGGTGCCTGCAGAGGACAAAAACATCCCGCCCACCAGCAGCGCGAACTGGGGCGGGTAGCCGCGCCACAGGGTTTGGCTGCACGCGGCCCTTGTCGTCGCCGGGGCGTCGGTCAAGGGGTCCAAGATGCCACTCCAACCTCAGGGGGACCGCTGGGCGGCCGTTACACGCTGGTGCATTATACTCCCGCGGCCCGCAGGGCAAGCCAAACGGCCCCGCGTCGGGGCATTTCGTGGTAAAATAAAGCATCCTGCACCCAGACTTTGGTGGACTCCTCTACGCCGGTCGGAGGATGCTCCGGCCCCGTCTATCCAGTGGGCGGGGCCTGTTCCGACCTGGGCGATAGCCGGGAAGGAGGCTCTGTGAGCGCACAACGAATGGACGAACTCCACTACGATGCTTCTGACATCCAAGTGTTGGAAGGGTTGGAGGCCGTGCGGCGTCGGCCGGGCATGTATGTCGGCGGCACGGACATTCGCGCGCTGCACCATTTGATCTACGAAGTGGTGGACAACTCCATCGACGAGGCCTTGGCTGGCGCGTGCGACCGCATCGAGATCACCATTCACCCCGACCGCAGCGTGACCGTGGAAGACAACGGTCGCGGCATCCCGGTGGACATTCACCCGCAGACGGGCAAATCCGCGCTGGAAGTGGTCATGACCACCCTGCACGCGGGGGCCAAATTCGGCGGTGGTGGCTACAAGGTCTCGGGCGGGCTGCACGGCGTGGGCGTTTCCGCGGTCAACGCGCTGTCGGCCTGGTGCGAGGTGGTGGTCAAGCGGGAAGGCAAAATCTATCGCCAGCGCTACGAACGCGGTCGGCCCGTCACCCCCGTCGAAGTCATCGGCACTACCACAGCCGACGATACGGGCACCCGCACCACGTTCCGCTTTGACCCCGAAATCTTCGGCACCGACATCGATTACCGCTTCGAAACCCTGGTGCAGCGCTTTCGCGAAATGGCCTTTGTCACCCGCGGGGTGTGGATCCGCTTCGTGGACGAACGCATCCGCCGCGAGATGAACTTTTACTTCGAAGGCGGCATTCGGTCTTTCGTGCGCTACCTCAACCGCCATCGCAAGGCCCTGCACCCCGTCATCTACGCGGAAAAAGACATCGACCAAGTCGCGGTAGAAATTGCCATCCAATACACCGACGCGTTCACCGAATCGGTGTACGCGTTCGCCAACACCATCCACACCGTCGACGGTGGCACGCACCTGACGGGTTTGCGCACAGCCATTACCCGCACCCTCAACGACTACGCGCGCAAGCACGGGTTCTTGAAAGATTCAGACCCCAATTTCACCGGCGACGACACCCGGGAAGGCCTGACCGCAGTCGTCAGCGTCAAACACCCCGACCCCCAATTCGAGAGCCAGACCAAAGTCAAATTGATGAACCCTGAAGTGCAAACGTACGTGCAACAGGTCACCAGCGAGGCCTTGAGCACGTTTTTGGAAGAAAACCCTTCGGCCGCGCGGGCGATCATCCAAAAGTGTCTGACCTCCGCGCGCGCCCGAGCCGCAGCCCGCAAGGCCCGCGATCTGGTGATCCGCAAATCCGCGCTGGAAAGCCTCACCCTGCCTGGCAAGTTGGCCGACTGCTCGTCGCGCGACCCCGAAAAGACCGAACTGTACATCGTCGAGGGCGTGTCTGCAGGCGGCTCGGCCAAACAGGGGCGGGATCGACACTTTCAGGCCGTGCTGCCCTTGCGGGGCAAGATCCTCAACACCGAGCGGGCCCGGTTAGACAAGATCCTCTCCAACAGCGAGATCAAAGCCCTGATCTCCGCGCTGGGCACGGGCATCGGCGAACAGTTCAACCTGGACAACCTGCGTTACGGCCGGGTGATCATCATGAGCGTCGACGGTGCTGAGATGGTGCTGGTGCAAGGCCCCGACGGTTGGGTGCAGACCATGCGCGTGGCCGACCTGGTGGACGGCCTGATCGCGGAGGGCGACGAAGCCGCCGTCGAGGGGTATCGGGTGTTGGCCTTTGACCCCGAAACCGGGCAGGCCGCGTTCCGGCCCCTGGTCAAAGTGTTGCGGCACACGATCGCCGAACCCCTGTACGAATTGGTCACCGCCTATGGCCGTCGGGTGCGGGTGACCGCATCCCACAGCGTCTTTGTGCTGCGCGGCCGGCAATTGCACCTGGTGCGCGGGGACCAAGTCCGACCCGACGATTGGGTGCTGACGCTCGACCGCCTCGACCTACCCAGCCGGCCCCCCGCGGAGCCCTTCCCCCTGACCCCCGAGGCCATGACCCTGCTGGGCTTCTTGACCGCGGACGGTTCATGGACCGAAACGGGCTTTCGCATTGCGCTGGGCCGCCAAAATCGTGCTGTGGTCGAGGAACTCGCGGCCGCGGCTCGCGCGACGTTCGGGGTCGAGCCGCGCGTCCTCTCGGAGCGGGCCGATCGCGGCCAGGTCTTGCTGGTCGAAGGGCCTGACTTGCGCCAACGGGTGATGGCGTGGGCCGGCTACCCCCCCGACCAAGGGCCGCAGCAAAGCCTGCCCAACTTGGTGTTCAACGTCACGCCCGAACTGCGCTTGGCCTTTTTGCGCGGCTACTTCTTGGGCGATGGGGCCATCTCGCTGACCGGCATTCACCTGAGCACCGCGTCGGAGCCCTTGGCCAACCAATTGCTGTATGTGCTGGCCTCGTTGGGCGTGGTCGCCTCGCTGACCATGCGGCAGGTGCGGCGGCGCAATGGCCTGAGCACGGTCTACATGATCGGCATCGCGGCCAAGGACTATTTGGCCCAATTGTCGCAGATGTGGCGCGATCATCCTTCCGCGCACAAGGTGCGCCGCCGCTTGGCCGGCCAAGGCCGCGGGGGCATCAACCGCCCCTTGCAACCTTATCGCGGGAACCTCATCGCGGTGCCCGTGCGCGAAGTGCGTACGGTGGAGCCCAGCACGCCATGGGTCTACGACCTCACCGTCGAAGGCGCGGGGAACTTCTTCTGCGGCTTGGGCGGGGTCGCGGTTCACAACACCGACGCGGACGTCGACGGCAGCCACATTCGCACGCTGCTGCTCACGTTCTTCTTCCGTTACATGCTGCCTCTCATCGAAGCCGGGCACCTCTACATCGCCCAGCCGCCGTTGTACCGCATCGAATACAAAAAGAAGGTGCACTACGCGTACTCCGAGGAAGAGAAAGAGCGCATCTTGCAACGCTTGAACGCGCCCGCCGACAAAGTGCGCATTCAACGGTACAAAGGTCTGGGCGAGATGAACCCGCAACAACTGTGGGAAACGACCATGGACCCTGAACAGCGCACCTTGCTCCAGGTCACGGTGGAAGACGCCGCGGAAGCGGACCGCACCTTCGACATGCTGATGGGGCCATCGGTACCCCCACGGCGCAGTTTCATTCAACGCCACGCGAAAGAAGTGCGCAATTTAGATATCTGACCGCGAGGCCGCGTCCATGTTCTGGGCTCTGTGGCATGCTTTGACCGACTTTCTCTATCGCCCCGCGCCCTACTTGCTCGTCCAGGCGTGGTTGCTGTTGGTCGCGCTGTGGTGGGCATACCATGCGCGACGGCTGGCCGCGCGTGTGCGCTTCTGGTTTGTGCCGGCCGGGGGCCTGAGCGTGGCCCTGGTCGCGGGCTTGTTGGCCGCGGCCGCGGTCTTCAACCAACACGGTCGCTACACGCCCTGGTGGCTGTTGCGCGCGCCGCAGGTCATCGCGGCCTACTTTCTCATCTGGGCCTGGAGCGCGCCCTTGGACGGGCGCAAGGAGTTGGAATGGTATCGCGGCCTGTTGGCCCTGATCGGCTTGGTCGGCCTGCCCGGCTCGTTTGTGCTGCACGCCCTGGGCCCCGGGCGCTGGCCCGCGCTGGAACTGGGCTGGTTGGGCCTGGGCGTGATGGTAGGGGCCGGCGCGTTCATCGGCACCCTGTTGGTGCGCCCCGACAACGCGGCTTGGCTGATCGTCACGGCCGCGCTGCTCACATTGGGCTTCGCGGCCGATCTGACCGCGGGGGGCGAATGGCGGGGCGCGGCCCGGCTGGCCGAACTGGCCGTCTATCCCCTGCTGCTGTGGTGGCCCGAGGTGCACTCCGCCTGGCGCTTGGCGCGCGCGCGCTGGCAAGAGCGGGTGCACGCGCTGGAAAAACGCCTGCAAGCCGCGCGCGCCCGCATCGAAGAACTGGAGGCCGAAGCCAACACCTTGCGCGCCAGCACCTTGCCCGTAAGCCGCGGGGTCAGCCAAGACTGGTGTGAACGCGGGGGCTACCCCTTCTGGCAAGCCTTCGCGGACACCCTGCGCACCCTGCAGCACACCTTGCACAGCCTCTCCAGCGCGACGGTTTGGCGCGCGTTGCCGCCCTCGCAGCGCGACGCCCTGCTGCGCTTGGACGCGGTGGCCCGGTTCCATCAGCGCGCGTTGGAAGTCGCGGCCCAGCGCGAGCCGACCTCCAGCGCCTGGATGCCGTGGGCCCACATCTGGAACCGTGTGCTGCAAGATATGGGCACATTCGCGCAGAGCAAAGATCAAGTGCTGGTGCTGGCCCTGCCCGACGAAATCTTCACCTGGAGCGCACCTGAAGAGGCCGCGTACAACGCCTTGTATTTTGTGCTGGCTCGCGCGTTGTGGGTCTCGCCCTCGCGCAGCGAGGTGCTGGTGCACGGCCAGGTCGTGAACATGGAACCCGGCGGGCTGGGCGTGATGTTGGAAATCTCCGATCGCGGCCCGACATTGAGCGAAGAGGACCAAGTGCGCATCTTCTTCGCCACCGAAGAGAGCGCCACCTTGGAAGAACGGGCCGAGGCCATGGGGGCAGACCTGGGCTTGCGCTTGGCGCGACGCCAATTGCTGGCCGTCCAGGGCAGCCTGTGGGTGACCTCGTCGCGCTCGGGCGAAGGCTCCACCATCGCGGTCTTGGTGCCCACCCGCCGCACCGACGCGGACGAAAACGCCCCCGCCTCGCGGGATGCCACCCATGTCGCCCTTCAAGCGTAATTGGCTGTGGATCTGGTTCAGCCTGTGGTGGTTGGGCGGTTGTCTGAACGCCGCCACCGCGCACGGGCATCCCCCTGGGCCCCTGCCCCGCTACGAGGCCCCCCACCCCACCATGGCCGCGGGCACCCCAACGCCCACTCCCTTTCAACCGTTGCGCCCCACCGGCACTTGGGAGCCTACCCCCACCTTCACCCCCACCCCCTCCCCAACGCCCACGCCAACACCCTTGCCGTCCATCGCCGAACTCTATCGCGGGCGCATCAACGTGTTGCTGTTGGGCTCCGACCAACGCCCCTGGGAGTGGGGCTTCCGCACCGACACCATCCTGTTGGTTTCCTACAACCCAGCCACCGGCGCGACCAGCCTGATCTCCTTCCCGCGGGATCTGTATGTGGACATCCCCGGCGTCGGGCCCAACCGCATCAACACCGCCATGTTCTACGGCGGCTTTGACACCCTGGCCGCGACGTTGGAACAGCACTTTGGCCTGCGTCCGCAATATTACATTTTGGTCAAGCGCGGTCAATTCAAGGCCATCCTGGAAACCCTGGGCGACCTGGAAGTCCAAGTCGCCCGGCCTTACTGCGACTGGTACACCGACGGCCGTTGGTTGTGCGTCGGCCCGGGGCGGGTCACCATGAACCCCGATGTGGCCCTGTGGTACGCGCGCGCCCGCAAGAACTCCAACGACTTGGATCGCAACCGCCGCCAACAAGAGGTGGTCACGGCGATCATCGAGCGCCTCTTCAGTCTGGACGGCCTGCGTCGTGCGCCCGAGATGTACGCGCGGCTGCGCGGGTTGGTCACCGAGACCAACATCGGCTTGGACACCCTTTTGCGTTGGCTGCCCGCGCTGAGCAAAGCCGACCCCAACCGCGTGTATCACTATCCGATGACCCAGGTGCATGTGCGGCCCTGGGTTACGCCCGGCGGCGGCCAAGTGCTTTTGCCCAACTACGACGCGATCGAGGCCCTGCTGCGCGCGGCCGCGCAGCATTGACCCGCGCGCGGGCCAGACCCACGCCAAAAACGCGGGTTACTGAATGTGCAGCACCACCCGCGCGTCGGCCCAAAGCCCTTCCAAATCATAATAGGAACGCACATCGGGCGCGAACGCGTGCAGAATCACATCCCCAAAGTCCACCAAAACCCAGCCTGAGCGGGCCGTGCCCTCAACGCGCCCAACAACCCCCCATTGCTGCTTGGCGCGCTCGTGCGCGGCTTCGACCAGGGTCTCTAACATGCGATCGCTCAACCCCGAGACCAAAACGAAATAATCAGCGATGGGCGAAAGTTGCGAGATGTCCAAGACCAGGATGTCCTCTCCTTTCTTCTCCTCCAAGGCTTCGACGATGGTGTGCGTCAAACGCAAGGCGTCGGTTGAACTCACGGAGATCACCTCCGAACAAAGCGTTGGGAATCGCGGGGACGAATCTCACAAAGCCGCGCGCTCGGTGGCCAAGCGCGCGGTGAACAGTTTGGTGTAACGCGGGCCCGCGGGGGACAGGTCGCTGCGATAGAGGTGCACGGCTTCGACCCGCACGCTGCCCAGATAGCCCACAGTCTCTTGGCGCAACACCTGGCTTACCTGGCGAATGACCTGGGCTGGCGCGTTGCGCGCGACGCGCGCCAAGGTCAAGTGAGGCTGATAAGGCCGCTGCTCGCGCGGGTACCCCAGACGGGCCATCGCGTTCTCAATGCCTTGGTGCAAGCGCATGAGCGCGTCAGGACCGCTCACGCCAACCCACAAAACCCGCGGGTGCCGCTCATTGGGAAACGCGCCCAACGTGCCCACGCCGAACTCAAACGCGGAGTGCTGTTGCGCTTCGCCGGCCAACATTTCTTCCAGCAAGCGCAAATTGCGCGCGGAAACATCTCCCAAGAACTTCAGCGTCAAATGCATGTTCTCGGGCGCGACCCAACGCAAAGGCAAGCCAGCCAATTCTCGCTGCAAACGGGCGCTCACCTCGGCCACGGCCTCCCGCACCGCAGGGGTCAAATCCGCGGCGATGAACGCCCGCAAAACCTCACTTCGTGCAGCATGGCGCATCGCTTCACCTCCGTACTACTTTTTACCATAGCACAAGAGCCCCAGAATGGCAAGGTACACATCTTCCGGCCGTCGGGCGCGGGACGGGGGCGACACGCGCAGCCCATTCGACGCCGAAAGGGCCGCGCGTGCCGGAGGGTCTGCGGCGGGGCCAGGGGGCGCCCGACGCGTCGAACGCGGCCGCGGCCGCCCTCCAGCGCCCCCTGCGACGGCTCGCCCATGCCCCCTTTGCGGGCGTGCGGTTGCCCCGATCCTTCGGCCGCGCGACCGAACTGGCCCCCACCCACCGACGCTGTCGGAGCCGCGCCCCTGCCCCCCTTGACAGGCGGCCAGATCTTCCTTATCATAGTTGAACCATAGTTCATATGTTTGTCCGCGAGACGGAGGAAGGTGCGATGACCACCCTCAAACCCGAGTTGGACCTCGCGACCGCGCAGGACTTGGCCGAACTGTTCCGAGCCCTGGCCGACCCCACCCGCTTGCGCATCATCGCCGAATTGCTGGCCGCTGGCGAAGCCACCGTGGGGCAATTGGCCGAGCGCGTGGGCATCAGCGAATCCGCGGCCTCGCACCAATTGCGCGGGCTGCGCCAGATGCGCCTGGTACGCGCCCGCCGCGCCGGCCGTCATGTGTGGTACGCCCTGGACGACGACCATGTGGCCGCCTTGTTCCGCATGGGCTTGGACCATGTCTTGCACGGCTGAGTTGCGCGCGTCGCGCCCTCGACCTCGCGCCCTCACGGCGCCATTTCGCCACCAGGAGTGTGTGCATCATGCCCGAACCGCGTGTCATCGAACTTCGCGTCGCCAATCTGGACTGTGAACACGACGCCGCGGCCTTGCGCCGCGGGTTGGCCCCCCTCCCCGGTCTGGACGAGGTCAAGGTGTATCCGCGCAGTGGCAAAGTGCGGCTCACTTACGATGCCGCGCGCTTGCGCGAGGAAGACCTGAAGGCGCACCTGGTCCGCTTGGGCTTTCCGCCCCACGAGCAGGCCGGAGCCGTCGAACTGCCACCCCTGTGGCGCAACCCCAAAGTGTTGACCTCCGCGGCCGCGGGCGTGCTGTGGGCCTTAGGAATGCTCACGGCCGCGCTGGGCGCGCCGTCCGCGGTGGGCTTGGGCTTGCACTTGGCCGCCATCGTCATCGGCGGTTACTATTTTGGCCGCGAAGCCTGGCAGATGCTCTGGTACGAACGCCAAGTGGGCATCGAACTGCTCATGGGCGTGGCCGCGGTGGTGGCGGTCTTTTTGGGACAAGCCTCCGAGGGGGCCATGCTGGTGTTCCTTTACAGCATCTCCGAAGCCCTGGAAGGCTACACCGAAGCCAAAACCCGCGCGGCCGTACGCGCGCTGATGAAACTGGCCCCCAAGACGGCTTTGGTGCGGCGCCAAGGCCGCGAAGTTGAGATCCCCGCGGAACAGGTGCGGGAGGGCGATGTTTTCGTGGTCAAGCCCGGTCAGGCCGTCCCCACCGACGGCATCGTCCTTGAGGGACGCTCCAGCGTCGACCAATCGCCCATCACCGGCGAGTCGGTACCCGTCGACAAGGGCCCGGGGGATCGGGTGTTTGCGGCCAGCATCAACCAGCAAGGGCTGCTGGTCGTGCGGGCCACCAAGCCCTACGCGGAGAACACCTTGCAGCGCATCATCCACATGGTGGAAGAGGCCCAAGAGCGCAAAGGCCGCCAACAGCGTTGGATCGAAGCCTTTGGCCGGCGCTACAGCCCTGCGGTGCTGCTGGCGGCGATGCTGATGGCGGTAGGGCCGCCCATGCTCGGGCTCGGGCCCTGGGCACTGTGGCTCGAGCGGGCCACAGTGTTCGTTGTCGCGGCCGCGCCGTGTGCGTTGGTCATGTCGGTGCCCATCACCATGGTGGCGACCTTGGGCACCGCGGCCCGTCAAGGCGTGCTTATCAAAGGCGGCGTCTTTGTCGAAGAACTGGCCCGCACGCGGGCCATGGCCTTTGACAAGACGGGGACCCTGACGTTGGGGCAGCCGCAAGTCACCGACGTGCACCCTCTGGCCCCCGGCTGGGATGCGGCTCGCGTGCTGGCGTGGGCCGCGGCCGTCGAACAAGGCAGCGAGCACCCGCTGGCGCGCGCGGTGGTACTGGCCGCCCAAGCCCACGGCGTGACACCGCCCGCGGCGCGCGACTTTCAAGCCCTGCCTGGCACGGGGGTCCAAGCCACCGTGGGCGAACTCGTGCTGGCCGTGCTGCGCCCCGAAAGGGTGCCCGAGGCGACCGCGTACCCGCACGTTGCCCAATGGCGCGCGCAGGGCAAAACCGTGGCTGTGCTGGCCCAGCGCGCAGGGCAAACCTGGCGGCCGTTGGGGCTGCTGGCCTTTCGCGACGAACCCCGTCCTCACGCTCGGCCCGCGCTCGGAGGACTGCGGCGCCTGGGCGTGCGCCCCTTGGTGATGCTCACCGGCGATCACCCTCGCACCGCGCAGGCCTTGGCCCAAGAACTGGGGCTGGATCAGGTCTACGCGGACCTGCGCCCTGAGGACAAAGTCGCGCGCGTGCGCGAACTTACCCAGCGTCATGGACATGTGGCCATGGTAGGTGACGGCGTCAACGACGCGCCCGCGCTGGCCGCGGCCTCGGTGGGCATTGCCATGGGCGCGGCCGGCACCGATGTGGCCTTAGAAACCGCGGATGTCGCCCTCATGGGCGACGATTTGACCAAACTGCCCGCGGCTCTGACCTTGGCCCGCCGCGCGCAACGCATTGTGTGGCAAAACATCGTGCTCTCGCTGGCCGTCACCGCGGGCCTGATGCTGGCCGCGATCACCGGCGCGTTGGGCTTGCCCGCGGCCGTGATCGGCCACGAAATCAGCGAGTTTGTTGTCATCGGCAACGGCTTGCGCATGTTGCGCGGCGCGCCGGCAATCATTCGGCATCAGGGATGAGAAATGCGGGTATAATAGGCCCATCCGAAGCCATCGGAATTCCGACGGGTGGGAGTGTATCGTGCGCATCTTCGTCACTGGCGGCGACGGCTTCATTGGACGCCATCTGCTACCCTATTTGCGGGCCAAAGGCCACCATATCACTGCGTTGGCCGGTGAGCCGTCCTCGCCCGAACAACTACGCGCCTTGGGCGCCCATGACATCGTGCCCGGTCGCCTGGAACAACCTGAACCTTGGTTGCCGGCGCTGGCCGGGCACGATGCTGTCATTCACTTGGCGGCCCCCGTGGTGGTGTGGGGCCCGTGGGACATGTTCTACACCCAAATGGTGGTGGCGACCCAACGGCTATACGAAGCCGCAGCCCGCTATCAGGTCGGGCGTTTCATCTACGCCAGTTCCGAAACCGTGCACTGGGGCTATGACGTGCACGCGCTCCTCAACATCGACGAGAACGCCCCCTTTGCCCAACGGCCTTATTCTCACTACAGCCGCGCCAAGCAGATGGTCGAACGCTATTTGCGCGCCACATCTGCCGCCACCGAGGCCATTATTTTGCGCTTTCCCTTCGTGTGGGGCGAAGGCACCAAGTTCTTGCACGCGCTGCAAGAGCAACTGCGCCAAGGGCGCTTCGTTTGGGTCGGCGACCCCGACATGCCCATCGAGGCCTTGCAAGTCGACAACGCGGTCACCGCGCTCGCCCTGGCTTTAGATCGAGGGCGTCCGGGCAGGGCGTATTTCATCACCGATGAGCATCCGCACACGCTGGGCTCTTTTCTGGGCACCACCATCCAGGCCCTGGGATACCCCATCCCCACCCGGCGCCTGCCCGTATGGCTGGTGTCCGCGATGGTCACCCTGAGCGAGGCGCTCTGGCGAGCCCTGCGCCTGCGCGGCACGCCCTTCCCCATGACCCGCTTCGAACTGGCCTTCTTCACCCTGCCCCGGCGCTACCGCACCCAGCGCGCTCGCGAGGAACTGGGCTACCGGCCGGTTGTGGACTGGAAGACGGGCATGACGTGGTACGTATGAGCCTTATGGGCGTACGACGGCCCGCAGCAAAAAGCCTAAGCCCGCGCCCACCAGCAGGCCAGCGAAGGGGGACCACGCGCCCCCTGCCGTCAGGCCGATATTGTCGGCCAGCAACACCGCACCCAAGCCCAGCACAGCCAGGCCGAAGACGAGGCCATGCCCCCGTCGCTGTGGAGGCCCCAGCAAGCCATGGTAGGCACGATGCGCGCCCCAAGCGATCAGAATCAACGGCCAAAGGCGCGACAACCAGGCCATGAAATCGCCCACTTGGGCAAATGCCGGGACCCCCAGCAGACTGAGGCCCCAGGCCAATAAAAACAATCCCACGATCATCGACCCGATACGGCGAATCATGGCATCAGCCTCCTTGAGTAAGCGCTGCGCTTCGGCCATGGTCGCGGCGCAGCGAAAGCCAACACTGGTCGACCCCGACCATGGCCAACCCCAACCCGGCCAAGGCCCAACCCAAGGCCAAGTCCCACGGCCACAAGCGCCACTCCACCCGGTGGGCGCCGGCGGGCACATCGACCGCGCGCCACGGTCCACGGGGCACGGCCGCCACCCGAAGGCCGTCCACCCGCACCTGCCAGGTGGGGTAAGCCCCTTCGCTGAGCACCACCCGGCCCGGCCCCTGCACCACCAGCACCACCCGATGCGGCGACCAATGCACCACGGACGCGGGCCGCGCGGCCGAGCATCCGGGTCGCGCGGGGTCTTCAACCCAGGCTGGGGGGCAACGATGCGCGTTCTCATACACCCATAGCCCGGCCCACGACCAGCGCAGCACCCACCCCCGCGCGTCTTGGGGGAACGCCGCAACCGCGTAGCGCACGCGCGCTTCGGCCAGCCGCTCGGCCGAGGGACGATGGGCCTTGTTGGCCGTGTCGGGGTCGCCGTTGGCCAAAGGCGGCAATACGACGCTGTAGCCGACCATAGGCACGCGGCTGGCGCGCTGCAGCCAAGAGGCCCAAGCCGCGGTATACAGGGGATCGACGCCATAGGCCAGGGGCACCCCCAGCCGCGCCGCGGTCCACTGGCCGATGCTGTAGGAAGGCGAATACACGCGCGGCCCGATCCAGCGTCGTCCCCACGGATGGGGCGCGGTGCCCGCGGCCCGCAGGACGCGCTGGGCCACGCGCACATCCGTGGCCTCAATGGAGGCCAGGTCACGCGCGCTCGCGTAGGGTCCCAAAGTGGCCAAGCCCGCCAGCAAGGCCAAGGCCCACGGCGCCCACCCGGTCACGCGTCCTCGGCCAGGGCGCAGGCGCCACCACGCGAGGGCATCGGCCGCGCTGGCGAAGGCATAGGCCCAAGGCACGATGTGCGCGCTGAAAAGCAGCGGCCACCCCAACCCGCGCAGGAGCAAGCCACCCACGCCCCAGAACCACCATCCCCGGCGATAGCCGTGCGTCGTGGGTGGGGCCTCGCCTCGAGCCGCGACGAGACCGGCCGCGATGAGCCCCGCGAACGCGGTGAGCCACCAGAAACGCGCCGGCACCCGCAGCCAAGTGAGCCCCGGAAGCCGCCACAGCAGGGCTAACGGCCCATAGCGCCCCAAGGCCAGCATGACGCCCAGGCCGGCCAGGGCCAACCAGCCGCGGACGGTACGATCTCGCCAGCCGCTCAGGGCCAGCAACGCAATGCTCCAAGGCACATAGGCTCGGAATTCCACGCCCAGGTTGGGCGGATAAGGCAGCGGGGCCCATAGATCCAAGGCCAAGTACCAGGGGGTGGAAAAGAGGGTACGGTCGGCAAAGGTCATGCGCCCGCGAGCACTGTGCATGGTGAACACGAGCAGCGGCAACCAGAGCGGTGCCGCGCCTAAGCCCGCCAACACGGCCCAACGCGCCAGATCCTGCCAGGCGCGACGCCCGGCCTTTTGCCACGCGGCCACGGCCAGCAGCGGCGCAGCCAGAACCGCGGCGCGGGGGTCGGCCAGCACGATCAAAGCCAATGCGCCGGCCGGCATCCATCGCGGGCGCGCATCCACGCCCCACAACATCCACGGGAACCATGCCAGCGCGTAGACCAAGGTGACATGGCCACCCAAGAAATAGGCCAAGGTCCGAGGTAACAACCCGGCCACCAGCCCGAACCACGGCCACGCGCGGAGCCCTTTCCCCCGCGCCCAACACCCCCAGCCCAAAACCCCCCAGGCCAAATGAAGCAGCAAGGTCAAGTTGAGCCCCCAGGGGACGGGCAGCAAATAGGCCAACCAACCGGGTGGGTAAGCCGGGCTGGCCAAGGGGTTGGCGTAAAGGGGGTAACCGGCGTTGTACACGGGCGACCACAGGGGCACCGTGTGCCAAGCCTCCCAGGCTCGGCGCACGAACGCGATTTGGGGCGCGTGAGCCACGATGTAATCGGAAAACGCGGCCCCGCGCAGCCACGGCACGCGTGCGCCCAAGGCCCCGGTGAGGACCAGCGCAGCCGCGAACAGGGCTCCGCCAAAGGCGCGGCACGGTCGTCTCACGGGCGTCGCCTCCGGGCACGGGCTTGGCGCAGCATCCGGCGCAGCCGTGCCTCTTCGCTGGGGGTGAGATAACGCCATTGGCCGGGTTGCAGGCCGTGCAAGGTCAGCGGGCCCACGGCCCAGCGCACCAGGCGCAGCGTGGGCAACCCGACCGCGGCCGTCATCTTGCGAACTTGGTGTTTGCGGCCTTCGTGCAGCACCACGCGCAACCAGCCGGTTTCGGTCTCGCGCACCCGCGGTGTGCGCGGCCACAGCCGCGGGGGTGGCATCAGCCCCGCGCGCACAGCCCGAGCCAGGCGGCCGTCCACCCACACCCCTGCCAGCAACCGCCGCACATGCGCGGGCGTCGGGCGCCCCGCGACTTGCACCCAATATTCCTTGGGCAATTTGTGCAGGGGGTGGGTCAGACCGTGGGCCAAAGTCGGGTCGTCGGTGAGCACCAACAACCCCTCGGAGCGCAAATCCAGCCGCCCGGCCGGGTAGACCCGCGGCACGGGGATGTAATCCTTGAGGGTCGGTCGGCCTTCAGGGTCGGTGAACTGAGAGAGCACGCCATACGGCTTGTTGAAAAGCAGGGTGGGCATGACCGTCCTCGAAAGCGCGCGGTCGCCGTGCTCACGCGGGCGCGGGCGGACGGCAGGCTTCTGGCGGGACCTGGGGCACGCGCACCCGCTGGGTGGCTCGGGCTTGGGCCCGGCGCAGCCACCAACGCCAGCGCAGGTTCCACAACGGCTCGACGGCCCGCCGCAGCGCGTACTTCAAGGCCATGCGCTGCCAGGGCCGCCCGCCTTCGCGCCAAAACACCTGCATCATCTCGGGCCAGCAGCGGTCTCCCGCAGCAAAGGTTTTGGCGCTCAAGTGCAGGCGATAGTACCCCCACAAGCGGGGCACGTAAGCCAAGCGTGTGATTTTGGCCAAGCGCACCCACAGGTCGTAGTCCATGGCGAAGTAGAAATCGGGGTTCAAAGGCCCCACTTGATGCCACAGCGCGGCCCGAAAGAACGCGGCCTGCTGCGGAATGGGCACGCGGCCACGCAGCAGCGTGGCATAATCGGCCGGACCAGCCCGATAGCGGCCCAGAATGCGCCCTTCCTCATCGATATAGGCCGCGTCGCCATAAACCAACCCCACTTCGGGATGCGCAGTCAAATAGGCCACGGCCTCGCGCACGGCGTAAGGCGCGTAGAGGTCGTCCGCGTTGATCCAGCCCAGGATTTGACCACGCGCGCGGCCGAAGCCCTTGTTCAGCGCGTCGGTCTGGCCGCGGTCGGGCTCCGACACCCACCACCCCAAGCAGGGCGCGTACCGTTGCAACAAGTCCACCGTGCCGTCGGTCGATCCGCCGTCCACCACAATGTATTCAATGTGTGGATAATCTTGCCCCAACACCGACTGCAAGGTCTGGGCCAAATACTCGGCCTGGTTGTACGAAGGGGTGACGATGGAGACCAAAGGCTGGGCCATGCGATTGCCTCGCGGTTGGGGGACAAACCGTTTGCGGCCGGGTCAAAAGGTCCAGAACACCATGCCTATCCCCAGGCGCTGGAGGGCCTCTTCGGCCCAGGCCGTCACGTGAGGCGATGGATCGTCCAGCGCGGCGTACAGCGCGGGGATCGCGCGCGGGTCGCGGATGAGGGCCAACGCGCGCGCGGCTTCGCGGCGGGCCTGGGGTGGCCCGTCGCGCAACACTTGCATCAAGGCCGGCACCGCGTCGCCCCCCAGTGCGGCCAAGGCATCGGCGGCCAAACTCGCGGTCAAAGGATCCCCCGCGGCCAGCCAGCGCAGCAACGCGGGGCGCGCCTGCGGTGTTGGATGATGTCGCAGGGCCAAGGCCGCGGCCTGGCGTACGGCAGGGTCCGGGTCGTCCAACGCGGCTGCGAACGCGGTGCTCACCTCGGGTGGCGGGTCTGACAGGGCCGCGGCGACCCGAATGGCCCACCAGCGACGGTCAGGGTCGGCCGCGCGCAGCCACGGTTGTACGACGTGCCAGGCCGCGCGGCCATGCGCGGCCAACGCGCGCGCGGCCTGCTCCGCGGCTTCATCGTCGTCGCGAGCCAAAGCCGTCTCCAGCGCGGCCCGCGCGGCGTCCAGCGTCAGGCCTCGGGCGGCGGCACGGGCAGGTCGTCGACGCGCGTGTTCTGCCACTTGTCGCCTTCCTCGACCAGCATCACAGGAATGCCTTCGCGAATGGGGTATTTGCGCCCGCACTCACGGCACACCAACCAGGCATTGTGGACCAAATCCAACTCTCCTTCACGGCCTTCGGGCGCGCACGCGGGGCAGCGCAAAATCTCCAACAAATCTTGGGGGATGGGCAGGTCAGGGGAAGAACGCTCGCTCATGGGCACCGCTCCAGGAAAAGAGATCATGCGGCCCTGCCGCATCGAGTATTGTACCGCGGATGGTATAATGCCCTCATCGGTTCGGCCCCACGCAGGGAGGGAAATCTCATGCCCGATGCGCACCGTAAGCAACGCTGGTGGTACATTCTTGCGCCCATGCTGGTGGGGCTGGCGCTGGCGCTCGCGTTGGCCGTGCTGGTGGTGCGCGCGCCCGCGTCCACCGTGGCCCAAGGGGCGGCCTTGTTGGTGGCTTGTGGGGCTGGCGTCCTGCTGCTCTTGGGGCTGCCAGTGCTGGCCGGGCTGATTTGGGCCGTGTGGGCCTGGCCGCGCGCCTATCGCGCGGTGCCCCGCTACACCGCGCGCGTGGCACGGGCCCAGGCGCGTTGGGCGCAACGGGTGCAGGCGCTCAGCGATCGGGTGGCCCAGTGGGTCATTGCCCCGCGCGTGCGCTGGGCCCAAGGGCGGGCCCTGCTGCAACGCCTGAAACCGCGCCGCGCGCGGCGTTCCTAAGCCCGGGCGCGCGGCCGCGGGGGCGCGAAAAGAAAAACAGCCCCCGCATGGTCGCGGGGGCCGTGAGAGGGGCAACGGCAAGGGCTAATCGCAACTCCAAACACAGCCGTCGTATTGGCAACTGCTGTAGATCCCACCGTCGTGGCAGTACCACAAATCCCCGTCCAATGAGCAGAAGTCCTCAGATTGGCACTGCCCTGGTTCATCGCCGGGCTGGGGCTTGGGTCGAATTGGGTCCCAACACTTCCAGCGGCACGCGTCCGCGCTCCATTCGCAGCCGGCGAACTCACCTTTGCCAGGGCAGATCCACCGTTCGGTGGCTTCGTCGAACGCGCAATCTTGGTTGGGCACGGTGCACTGATCCGTCTCACAGCCCCATTCGCACTGTTCCTCGTCCCAAGTGCACACGAACGCGCCGATCTCCGAGGCACATGACCAGCGCCCATCCCCCAGGTCCTGACAGCCCGCGGACGGGCCGTCCGAAGGCGCGGGGCACACTTGGCCCTCGGGGCGGCAATCCCAGCGGCAGGTTTCTTGGTCGGCGCGGCAGATGTACGTGAAAGAAATTTCGCCCTCGGTGGTGCACTTATATGTACCGTCGGCTTGAGGTTGGCAGTTGGGGCCTGGGTCAGGCAAGACGCACGTTTCATCGCGGCACTGCCAGCGGCACAGGTTTTCATCCCAAACGCAAACGCGCGAGTTTTCGCCTTGGCGCACGGTTAGGCCGCCCGGGCCCAAATCGGTGGGCAAAGTGGGCACATCGGCCGAATCGGCACCTGAGGGCGGCGTGGGTGGGGGCGGCATCACCGGGCCCACGGGCGGGGTGGGCGGGTTGGGCAGAACCGGGCCACCGGGGTTGAGGCTCTGCGTGCATTCCGGACGGGGTGCGAAGTAGCAATATGCGGGCAGCAAGGTGTCCGGGTCGCCTTCGGGTGCGCCGGGGTTCCCTGGCGGGAAGAGCGGGCGCAGCCACGCGCCGGCCTCGTCCTTGCCTGGGGGCAGGCAAATGCGCTCCGTACGACACGACCATCGGCAGAGTTCGGCATCCCACACGCAATAGAACTGCTCACCCTGAGGTGCGGCGGTCACGCCCGCGCCGGTGAAGGCCTGAAAAGGGCACGACCATGTATTGGGCCCATCGGGGTAACACCCCGGCGCTGGAGGCTCTTGGGGCGCGGGGCACAATTGCACCGTGGTGGATGACTCGCACAAGCAGGGCTCGACGCCGGTAGGCTCGAACCCAAACGCGGCCCGACAAGTGTTGTCGACGCGGGCCACGGAGCGGATGGGAAAGTCAGGGTCGCCGCGATAGGGCGAACCGGCCTGGGCCCGGGTGTAGCGGTCGTGATAGGTCATTTGGCCTGGCGCGCGCAGGCCCCCGTCGGCCCAAGCCTGCCACAGCATTTGCTCGTCTTGGCCGTCCAACAGACTGCGATGGAACGCGATGTACACGGTAGGATACCGCTGACGGCCTTCCGATTCCCAACCCCACATTTGCCAGGCCAAGCCCGTGGTCGCATCGGCGGTGTAACGCACCCGCTCGTAGCCATCCCCTTGGAGCGGCGCGTCGCTGGTGCACGTCCGCGGACCTTCCACATCGGGCCGCTGGTCTTGGAAAACCTGCACGGCCTTAGGGGTCCAGGCCGTGGGCACAGGGCCTTGGGCCCAGACCAAATATTCGCCCCGGCCGTCCAAGTCCGTGTCCAATTCCACGCCATAGTCGCCGGTGGGGGCGTCGGCGCCTTGGGCCAAGCCGTGCAGCCGCAGCGCGACGAAGAACCAATCGCCCATGCGCACCAAGCGCGCGTAGCGGATGTCTAAGTCGGGGTAGAAATGATCTTGGGTTTGCTCGGCAAAGGGCCGTTCGTAAAGATTGAACGCGTACACATCACCCCCAGCCGCGTAGTAGATCCCGCCTTGGGCCTGGGTGTATGCCCCCGTGGGGAAGTCCCAAATCTCGGAAGCCACCACCGGCCCGCGCGCGGTCGAGCCTTGGTTGCCGGTGTTTGCGCCGGGTGTCGCCGTGGCCGTTTGACCCGTCACCGTGCGTGGTGCCAAGTCGGGGCGCACGATGGGCGGCGCGCCGGTGAAATCGAAGGGAGGCGCCGCGGTGGCGCCCAAGGCGTTGCTGCCGGGCGCCGCAGGCGCGGCCGTGGCCGCGGTGTTGACAATCACGCCTTGGGGCCCTAAGGAAACTTGACACGCCAGGGCCAGCAACAACAGCAGGCCGGCTCCGGCGAACCACTTGAGACGCGAAGAGAGGGAGAGACGAGAAGAGGACATGGATGCCTCCTTTGGCCGTTATCCGGTCATCGCCACGCGTCGCGCGCTGTCTGTTGGATAGCAGCGACCCGTCAGGAGAGCGTCAAGGTCCCCGCGTGCCCCATGGTATACTTGAGGCGGGTCGATGCCGCGCCCCGGCCCATCCTTTTGCCATGAGGTGGCTCGCATGTCCGCATCGTCCGATTCGGCCGAATTGGCCCGCCAAGCGCACACGCGCATGCTGATCGCCGGCGCGCTCATTGGCGCGGCACTGGGCGCGGTGGCCGCGCACCTGCTTTGGCAGCAGGCCCATGAACGTGACCCCAGCGCGACGCGCGTGCCTTTGGATGCCCGCCAAGGGCTGCGCCTGGCGCTCATCGTGCTCAAGACCCTGCGCCAAATCGCGGGCTTGGCCGTGTAAAATTCGCCATGAGCCGTCGCAAGCGTCGCACCCGCACCAGTTCCTTTGGCGTCACCGGCCGCGAAGCCCACGATGCGCGCCCTTTTTATGCTTCTCGCCTGTACGCGGATGTGCCCCAGGCCAACCCTCGGGTTCCCTATGCCGAACAACCCTTGCCGCCTGAACTGACCGATGTCATTTTGGAACAATCGGCCGAAGACATGCGGCCTTTGCCCGACGCCAGTGTCCACCTGATGGTGACCTCACCGCCCTACAATGTGGGCAAAGAATACGACGCGGACCTAACCTTGGCCGAATATCGGGCTTTTTTAAAGCGCGTGTGGGCTGAAGTGCATCGGGTGCTGGTGCCCGGTGGGCGCGCGTGCATCAACATCGCCAACCTGGGCCGCAAGCCTTATGTCCCCCTGCACGCGTATATTGTGGAAGATATGCAGGCCGTGGGCTTTTTGATGCGCGGCGAGGTCATTTGGGACAAAGACGCCAGCGCGGGCGTCTCGACCGCGTGGGGCAGTTGGATGTCGCCCACCAACCCGACCTTGCGCGATGTGCACGAATACATTTTGGTCTTCAGCAAGGACACGTTTCGGCGGGCCAACCCCCAAGGTCGCGCGGCCACTATCACGCGCGAAGAGTTCTTAACCTTCACCAAGAGCATTTGGCGCTTTCCGTCCGCGTCCGCGCGACGCATCGGGCACCCCGCGCCTTTTCCCGAAGAACTGCCCTATCGCTGCATCCAGTTGTACACTTTTGCCGGCGAAGTGGTGTTAGACCCCTTCATGGGCAGCGGCCAAACCGCGTTGGCCGCCCTGCGAACCGGACGCCGTTTCGTCGGCTTCGAGATTTCGCCCACTTACGCGGCCCTGGCCCGCGAGCGCATTGCCCAGCGCCGCGCGGCCTTGGCGCGCGCTTCTTCGGAGGTCGTGGAATGAAAGCCTTGCCCCCTACCATCACCCCGCGTGAAGCCTTGGCGTTCATGCGCCGAGATCCTGCCGTGGTTGCCGTGCGCGTCATCGTTGCCGCGGACGCATGCCCAGCCTGCCGGGCCTATGAGGGCACCTACGCGCCAGACGAGGCGCCTTTGCTGCCCGTGGAAGATTGCTCCAACCCCCGCGGCTGCCGGTGCTTCTATGAGCCGGTTCTGGACGACATTTATCCGTAAATTGGGGCTGCTGGCCAGCGTGGCCGCCGTGCTCGCCGCGTGCGGGCCGCGCGCGGACGCAGGGCCGACGACCTTACCCACGCCCGTGGCCCTCGAAGCCGCGCCCAACCACGCGGCCTCACCCACGCCCATCGAAACCCCCACCGCGACCACGCCTCCCGCGGCCTGGGTGGTCGTGCAGCCCGCGGACGCGCCCGAAGCCGCGCGCGCCTGGGCTGAGACCACGCGCGCGGTGGCCGCGGCCGCGGGCCTGCGTTGGGTCGTGGTGCCCGACCTGGACGCGGCCACGGCTGAGGCCCCCGTGGCCGCGCTGGTCGCCCTGCCCCCCACGGACTTGGATGCCGTACAAAGTTGGGCCGCGGCCCACGCGGGCGCGCGCGTCTTGACCTGGGCCCCCGACCCCGAGGCCGTGCCCTCCGCAGAAGCCCTGCCCCCCAACATGAGCGTGGTGGTGAGCACACCCTTGGGCTGGGAGCAGCGCTTCTTCTTGGCCGGATATACCACCACGCTGGCCACCACCCACTGGCGCGCGGGTTTGCTCTACACCTCGCCGCCCGGTTATGCCGCGCAGACCTTGGCGGCCGCGTTCGCTCGCGGCGCGTCCTATTGGTGCGGCCCGTGCGTGCCCGCGTACCCGCCCATGGTCGCCTACCCCTTCGCGGTGGAGGTGCCGCCCGGCGTCGACGACCCCACGGCCTGGCAAGACGCGGCGCGCAACCTCTTGGCCCAGGCCCCCCTGGAGGCCGTCTACCTGCGCGGCGAACCCGCGGCTGCCACCATTGACCTGTTCCGCGAGCGCGGGGTCACCATCATCTGGGACGGCCGCGCCAACCCCGACGCGGATGTGAGTGTGTACCCCGATCCCTGGGGTGTGTGGGATGCTGCAGCGCTGACCGCGTGGCTGCAAGGCGAACATGAAGCCGTGGTCTGGCCGCGGTGGGTGGTTGAAGTGCATCGCGAGGCCGCGTTCTCCCCTGGCCGCGTGCGGTTGGTGCAGCAGTTGGTGGAACGGCTCCGCACGGGCCAGGTCGCGGTCCAAGGGCAAGGGCCGTGAGCCCCAGGCGGCCGTCGTGGTCGGGGCAGGGGTTGCTCATCTCTGATCCCTCGGGTATACTTTGGATGTCGGTATTCGCGCTTTGCACGGCCCAACCGTGCAAAATCCCTCAACCTCGGAGGAGAAGGTTATGAAGAAGTGGCATTGGCTGCTCGCCGTGTTGGCCGTTTTGGCCCTGGCTTTGGCCGCCTGCGGTGGCGGACAGACCGAAGGCGAGGCCACCGAGGCCGCGGCCGAGGTGGACTGCAAGAGCCCGGACGTGTTCTGCGTGGGCCTGGTCACCGATGTGGGCGAAATTGACGACAAGTCCTTCAACCAGTCGGCCTGGGAAGGTGTGCAAAAGGCGCTGGACGAGGGCGTAGCGGACAAGATCGACTACATCGAGACCAAGGACGCCAAGGACTACGAGGCCAACATCCAACTCTTCGCGGAGCAGGGCTACGATGTCATCGTCACCGTGGGCTTCGCGTTGGGTGAGGCCACCCGCACCATGGCCGACCGCTATCCCAATGTCATGTTCATCGGCGTTGACCAATTCCAACCCGACACCAAGGCCAACGTGGCGGGGTTGATCTTCCACGAAGATCAGGCGGGCTTCTTGGCCGGCGCGCTGGCGGGCATGATGACCGAGACCAACAAGGTCGCCGCGGTGCTGGGCACCGACTTGGTCCCGCCGGTGGTGGCCTTTGGCACCGGCTATGAGAACGGCGCCAAATATGTCAACCCCGATGTGGAAGTGCTGATGACCTACCACCCCGGCGGTCTGGATGTGGCCTTCACCGATCCGGAGTGGGGTGCGGCCACGGCTAAGCAGGCCATGGACCAAGGCGCGGATGTGATCTTCGCGGCCGGCGGTAAGACCGGCAACGGTGGTCTCATCGAGGTCGCGGGTCGGGCCAAGGCGGGCGAGCGGGTGTACTGCATCGGCGTCGACACCGACCAGTGGTACACGGTGCCCGAGGCGCGGCCGTGCCTGATCACCAGCGCGATGAAACTGATCACGGACGGCGTGTTCGACCTCATCAAGTTGGCCAAAGAGGGCAACTTCCCCGGCGGCAACTACTTCGGCGATGTGGGCCTGGCGCCCTTCCATGACTTCGAAGACGATGTGCCGCAAGAGGTCAAGGACAAGTTGGACGAAATCCGCAAAGGCTTGATGGACGGCACCATTGACACCGGTTGGAACCCCGGTGGGTAGTCCGTCGGCCTCAGGCTGAGCCGCCAAGCCGGGCCCGGCGCTTGTCGGGCTCGGCTTTTTCGCGCCGCGGCCGGGCGTGTGGCGCGCTGTCGCCCCTCGGTCGCGGCCCCGGCGCCCTGCAGGAGGACGCGATGCACCCTTGGGAAGCCCGAGCCCGCGCGGTCGCCAAGCGCGTACGTTGGCGCTGGCGGCGCTGGCGCGTGGCCCGGCGTTTTGGCACCACGGCCCTCGCGGCGGCCCCACGCTTGTTCGGCAACGCCCAAACCAAATCAGGCTCGCATCTGCTCTACCAAGTGCTGCGGGGCTTCACAGCCATCGGCCCTTTCGTCAACCCTGGCCTGCCGCCGGTCAATCGCGACGAAGCCAACCGCAAACTGTCCCCTGCAGCCATCCAAGCCCGCTTGCGCGAACTGCGCAGCGGAGATGTGGCCTACGGCTATTTGCCTGGCCGGGAGCCTTATCTCAGTTGGCTGAGCCGAGCGGGTTGGGCCACGGTGCACATTCTGCGCGACCCGCGCGATGTGGCCGTCTCGCACGCGTTCTACATTGCCGATATGCAAACCGAGCACGAATGGCACGCGTATTTCAACACCGTCGCCACCGACATGGAAAGCCGATTGCGCATCATCATCGCGGGCCATCGAGAAGGCGACTTGGTGTTCGAGGACATCCGCTCACGCTACGAAAGTTATTTGGGCTGGCTCGATCAGCCCGGCGTGTTGGTCGTACGCTTCGAAGACTTGCGTCAACAGCCCCGGCCCACCCTGCGCCGCATCCTGCATTTCGTGCAAGCCCGGGGCGCTTGGCCCTTGGCCGTGCCCGAACCCCAGGCCCTGGACGCGCTGCAAGCCGCCATCCAACCGCGCAAATCGGGCACCTTTCGCCGCGGCCAACCAGGCGCGTGGCGCGAGCATTTCACCCCGGCCCTCAAGGCCTTGTTCAAAGAAGTCACCGGTGATTTGCTCATTCGGCTGGGTTATGAGGCGAATCATGACTGGTGAACGGCCTTGCTGCTCGGTGATCATCCGGGCCTACAACGAAGAACAGCACATCGGGCGCTTGCTCGAAGGCCTCATGCACCAGACCGTGCAGCCCGAAATCATCTTGGTGGACTCGGGCTCCACCGACGCGACCGTGGCCATTGCCCGGCGCTATCCCGTGCGGGTGGTGCACATTCGCCCAGAGGACTTCACCTTCGGCCGAGCGCTGAATGTGGGCATTCGGCACGCGCGCGGCCCGCTCATCGTCAACGCCAGCGCGCACGTGTACCCTGTCTACCCCGATTGGCTGGAGCGGCTGTTAGAGCCCTTCGCCGACCCTCAAGTCGCGGTCACCTATGGCAAGCAACGGGGCGCGAGCACCAGCAAATTCTCTGAGCATCAAATCTTTGCCACCTGGTTCCCCGACCGCGAGGGGCCCGTCGTCCAGAACCACCCCTTCTGCAACAACGCCAACGCGGCCATTCGCCGCGCGTTGTGGCAGCAACACCCCTACGACGAGACATTGCCCGGCCTGGAAGATTTGGCCTGGGCCAAGTGGGCCATGGCGCAAGGTTACCGGGTTGTGTATGTGCCCGAAGCCGAAATCGTGCACGTGCACGACGAAAGTTGGCCCCAAATCTTCAACCGCTATCGCCGCGAGGCCATGGCCTTCAAACGCATTTACCCCGAGGCCCACTTCGGCCTTCGCGACTTGGTGCGCCTCTTCGTCAGCAATGTGCTCAGCGATTGGTGGCACGCGTGGCAACAAGGCCGGTGGTCCCGGGTCGCGTGGGAGGTGGTGCAATTTCGGTGGTGGCAATTTTGGGGCACGTATCAAGGTTATCGGCTGGCGGGCCAGCCCCTCACGGATCAGTTGCGCCAGACGTTCTATTACCCCCGTGGCTGGCAACGCCCCACCCCCACGCGGCGTCGTGATGTCGCGCCCATCGCCTACGACGAGCGCGCGCGAGGCCGCGAAGGCTCGTGAGACCCCGCCGCGCGCACCCGCGGCCGACGGAGCCCGCGAAGGCTCGTGAGACCCCGCCGCGCGCACCCGCGGCCGACGGAGCCCGCCAAGGCGCGCATCCCCCCTTGCTTCGCAGGAGGTACCTGCCATGACGACACGCCGCGAACGAGAACAGCAAATGCGCCAAGCCGGGCGTCTGCCCCCCGGCCAGTCGTTGACCGACAAGTTCCCGGTGTTGCACTACGGGCCTATCCCGCCCTTCAACCCGGCCACATGGGATTTTCGCATTTGGGGCGAAGTGCACGAGCCCCGCACCTGGACGTGGGACCAGTTCCAGCAACTACCCCGCACGACCGTGGTCATGGACATTCACTGCGTCACGCGCTGGAGCAAGTTCGACACCCGCTGGGAAGGGGTTTCTGTGCGGACCTTGGTTGAGCAAGGCTTTGTGCGCCTCAAGCCCACGGCCCGCTTTGTCATTCTGCACGCGGAATATGGGTTTACCGCCAACCTGCCCCTCGACATCGTGCTGCAAGACAACTTTTTGCTGGCCACCCACTACGACGGCCAGCCCCTCACCCCCGAGCATGGCTATCCGCTGCGCGCGGTCATTGGCGTGCTGCCCGACCGCCCCGAACTCAAGACCACCTACTTCTGGAAGGGGGCCAAATGGCTGCGCGGGCTGGAGTTCAGCCCCGTAGACCAGCCCGGCTTTTGGGAACGAGCCGGCTATCACAACGAAGCCGACGTTTGGAAAGAGCAGCGCCTGCGTGCCTGACCCTCATCGCGCATCCGACGAGCCCGCCACAGGCGGGACGACCACCACCTGCAAGCGTGCGTCCCACCAAGGCAGCCACGGCCAAAACCCAGGCCACACGCGCACCCGCGGGGGCTCGCGTCCGGCGAAGTGGGCTTGCAACACGGCCTGGGCTTGCGCTGGCGTGCGTCCTCGCACCCAAGCCGCTACCTGGGCTGTGTTCGGCGCCGGATACACCAACCGCGTGGCGTGCACCGTCCAGGCCCACCCCTCATCGTGGGGAACCGGCTCCGCGGCGGCCAACGTCCATTGCAGCGAATCCGCGCGCGCTTGCCAACCCGCGCCCAAACGCGCGTCCAAGGCCTGCTGCAGCCACGTTTCCACAGTCGCGGGATCCAAGGCCCAGGCCTGGTAGCGCTGCTCTAAGCGCAACCGCAACTCAGCCGTGGCCGCAGGCTGCGCTGGGGTGAACGCCTCGCTTCTCGTCTCGACCACCTGCAAACTCGCGGGAATCCACGGCCACCCGCGGGCGCGCAATTCACGCGCGGCTTGCTCGCGCAAGGCCGTTTCTGCGTGACGCCGCAGCGCGGCATAGTCCGCGTCCGTGGGCCAGGGCACGCGCAAATCCTGCCCCCCGTGGGTGGGCTCAGGGTTGGTCACGGTCACGCGCAAGTCCCAGGGCGCGGGGAGCACGCGCAAGTCGTGCGCGGGCCGGTTGCCCACAGTGCCGGGGCGCAAGGCGCGCACGGGCAGGCGTAGTTGCTGTCCCACCCCCGGCGGCAAACGGCCCGAGCGCGTCAGTTCGAACACCACCGTAGGGTCGGTGTAGGAGGCAATGCGCAGCCCCGCGGGCAAGTCGACCGCGGTGGCGCCCAAGTTGGTAAACACCACCTGACCGGTGGCGGGCTGGGCCGGCCAGAGCCGCGTGCCTTGGACCGGGCGCCGATATTCGCCTGCCACGGTCACGGTTATCCGCTGCAGTGGTAGCGCGGCTTCCCCCCCGCCCACACGCGCCACCACCGTCAGCGTCGCCTGCTGCGTCTCCCCCGGCACGAGGAGTTCCACCCGCGCGGCGGGCAGCAAAAAGGCCAACAAAGCCCCCACCGCGGCAATGCCGACCAAGGCCGCGAGCGCGCGCGTCCAGCCTCGACCCGCCGGCGCCATGCCGCGTTGGGGCCGAGGCAGCGTGTTCACGCGGCGCGCGGGGCGCACGACCCGGCGCCGCGGCGTACGCCACGGTCGCCGTTGGGCGGTCTCCACGTCAGGGAAGACCAGCACCCGGGCCTGTTGGGCCCACGCGAGCACTTGTGGGTCGCGGGTGACCAAGGCCAGCCGCGCGCCCAGGCGGGCCGCATAACGGCGCAGCAGCACCAAGTCGACCGGCCCGCGCAAACGCGGGCGGCCCGCCTCAGGCCACACCAGCAGAATGCGCGGCGCGCGTGCCCACAGCAGTTTGTCTTGCAAAGTGGGCACATCGTCGTACGTTTGCAGTTCGACAATCGCGGTCTTCATCGTTTGGCCCCAGAGAGCGCCTTGTCTCAAGTGTACCATCTTCGTAAGCGCCATTCGCGCGTCGCTCGCCCAGCGAATGCAGGGCCACCCTGAGGCCCCGGACGCGCGCAACGCCCAAGGCTCTGCTTGGGCTGCGCCGCCAGCAGCCCTTGACGCGAACCGGGCTTTTGACTAAACTACCTGCACATCGCCATACCGAACGACGCGGAACGGGACGAGTACCCGGCGAGTGGGCTGCAGAGAGTCGACGGGCCCAGGCTGCGACCCGCGATAGCACCGCCGCCGGCGAATGGCCCCGGGAGTCGGCCGCCCCAACGCCGTGACCCACGCGGTCAGTAGGGCGGCACGGTGGCCCACCGTTACCGGGCTGAAGCGGACCGCGGCCTTGGGCCGCGCGGTCAAGCGGGGTGGCACCGCGCGCGCGTGATGCGCCCGTCCCCGAGGTGGGGCGGGCGTTTTGTGTCGCCGCACCCCATCCGCCTCGCTCGCCGGCAGACGCGCGGCCCATCCCCACGGGCCCGGCCCACAACATCTTTTCCCAAAAGGAGAGGCTTATGGCAACCCCATCTTCGGCCCCGAAACAACGCCTGCGCATCCTCACCGGCGACCGCCCTACGGGCAAATTGCACTTGGGCCACTATGTCGGCAGCCTCAAGGCCCGGGTGGCCCTGCAAGACGAGTATGAATGCTTTTTTATCATCGCGGATTTGCACACCTTGACCACGAAGCCCACCAAAGACGACATCGCCCGTTTGCGAGACAACATCCGCGAAATGGTGCTGGATTATCTGGCCGTGGGCATCGACCCCGAGAAGAGTGTGATTTTCGTGCAGTCGGCCGTGCCCGAGACTTACCAACTCAATCTGATTTTTGAGATGCTGGTCACCCTGCCCCGGCTGACCCGCTTGCCCAGCATCAAAGACATGGCCCGCGCGGCCAACATGGATGACGAAGCCATCCCCTTCGGGCTGGTGGGTTACCCAGTGCTGCAGGCCGCCGATATTTTGCTGCCGCGCGCCCACCTGGTGCCTGTGGGCAAAGACAACCAGGCCCATGTGGAGATCACCCGCGAGATCGCCCGCCGTTTCAACCGTTTGTATGGCGAGGTCTTCCCCCTCCCCAAGGCGCTCATTGGCGAAGTGCCGACCCTGTTGGGCATCTACGGCAAGGCCAAGATGAGCAAAAGCCTGAACAACGCCATTTTCCTCTCCGACAGCCCCGAAGAAGTCGAGGCCAAAGTGCGCCGTATGCACACCGACCCCACGCGCGTGCGCCCCGACATTCCCGCCGACCCCGACAAGCCCACCAATGTCGTCTTTCGATTTCACGACATCTTCAACCCCGACAAGGACGAGGTGGCCGAGTTGAAAGAGCGCTACCGCCAGGGCAAAGTGGGCGACGTTGAGGTCAAAAAGCGCTTGGCTCGCGCGCTCAACGCGTTCTTGGATCCCATCCGCGAGCGTCGAGCCTACTATCAACAACGCCCAGATTTCATCGAAGACATTCTGGTCGAAGGCACCCGCCGCATGCGCGAAGAGGCCCAGAAGACCATGGCCTTGGTCTGGGACGCGATGGGCATGTACGGCGTGCAAGCCATTGCCCGCCGCTTGGATGCCGAGGCCTGAGCCCACCGTCGAGCCCGGGGCGCGCCCCGGGCGTTTTGCTTGGGGGAACTTCTCCGAGAGGGGGCCGGGGACCGGGGACCAGGCCACGCGCGTCTCCGCCCCGGCTATCGGGAATTGCGGCCGAAGACCAACACATAATATCCCGCGTCACGCGCGGGGGCGTAGGCGTACCCCACCCCAATGTGCACCAAATCGGCCGACAAGATGGCCCGCCGATGCACTTCGCTGTCCATCCACCAATTCACCGCCAAAATCGGGTCGTTGTAGCCGTCCATGCCCATGAAGATGTTTTCGCTCCAACGCACGATGGGCTGGTAGCCGTAGCGCGCCATGCGCTCACGCACCGAAGAGCCATCCGAACCCGTATGGCTCAGGAAGTTGTGGCACGCCATGTCGCGCGCGTGGGCCTGTGCTGCGGCCTCCAGCGCGGGGTGGCGCGTCAGCGGTGGTAAGCCGCGGCGCGTGCGCTCGCCGTTGACCAACGACAAAACCAGCGACTCGACCGCGGCAGCCCCGGCCGGCCGACACGGAGGGCGCGTTGGCGTCGCGGTGGGCGGGGCCGTGGGCGAGGGTGTCCGCGTCGCGGTGGGTGTGGCCGTGGGCGAGGGTGTCCGCGTCGCGGTGGGTGTGGCCGTGGGCGAGGGTGTCCGCGTCGCGGTG
>Ga0256914_1000737_pt1 | contig 31604 bp, 33 predicted proteins | sample HulkmetaG_FD_191571 | JGI IMG/M metagenome (GOLD analysis project Ga0256914, IMG submission 191571) | Hydrothermal chimney microbial communities from Main Endeavour vent field at the Juan de Fuca Ridge, Pacific Ocean - Hulk | ecosystem: Environmental > Aquatic > Marine > Hydrothermal vents ... | reverse complement strand
GTTGCCTGACACAAAAAACTATTACAAAAGGTAACAAAATGAAAAAAGGTATTCACCCTGATTATAAAGATTGTGAAGTAACATGTGCTTGTGGAAACAAGTTTGAGATTAGAACAAATAAAGAGAAAATGACTATTGATATTTGTAATCAATGTCACCCATTCTTTACTGGTTCTGAAAAAGTTGTTGATGCTGCTGGTAGAATTGACAAATTTAAGAAAAAATATAATCTTTAATTTATTGTGGGTTAAAAAACCCACGCTACTCTAATGTTGAAATTTATCCCTACCCCTATCGGAAATCCCCAAGACATTACTATTCGAGCTTTACGAGAATTTGAGAAAGCTACACTATTTCTATGTGAAGATACACGAGAGACTAAACGGTTATTGAGTATATTGGCTGAACGATTTGAGTTTATTATACCCAATGCTCAATTTTTATCCTTTCATGAACATAATGGAAAAGTCCGACTGCTTGAAATATCTGCAAGATTAAGTAGTGAATATGTAGTATTTGTTAGTGATGCAGGTATGCCTATTATCTCTGACCCTGGGCAGATATTGGTTGAGTATTGTCAAAAAAATGGGATAGAGTATGATGTTTTACCAGGAGCTAGTGCTGTAACGACGGCATATGCTGCTAGTGGATTTGAAGAGGGGATATTTACCTTTTGGGGATTTTTACCTCATAAAGGAACTCAACGAAGTTTACAACTTAATGAAGTTATGAATAGTGATACTAATATCATTTTATATGAAGCACCTCATAGGATAGATAAACTGATTATGGAGATAGCTAGTATAGATAAAAATAGAGAGCTATTTTTTGCCAAAGAGCTTACTAAAAAATTTCAGAACTATTATAAAGGAACAGCCCAAGAGATTTTGACACAATTTAAGAGTATCAACTCCAAAGGGGAGTGGGTAGTAATAATTAGAGCTCAAAAAAGTAAGCAACAAGTACTTCATCTCGAAGATATTTTAGAATTTGATATGCCACCTAAAATAAAAGCTAAACTTTTATCTAAAATTACAAATCAAAGTATCAAAGAGTGGTATCAAAAACTTATCTCCAAGTAATCTTCAATTAACATAAAAAATACAGCATTATTTTGATAAAATCTCTCTTATGATTATTTATGGAAAACAAGTCTGTCTATATGCATTAGAGTCGCATGAGGCATTGATAAAAACAATTTATATAGCAAAAAAAGGTATTTTACCACAAAAGCTTTATGACCAATACAAATCTCGTATAAAATTTTTAGAGAACAAATGGGCTCAGAGCATGGCAAAAGGTGGTAATCATCAAGGTATTTTAGTTGAGATAGAGGAGTTTTCTCAATCTAATTTGACAATAATGAAAGAGAATAATTTTATTTTATTGCTTGATGGTCTGACGGATAGTGGTAATATTGGAGCTATCGTTCGTACATCTTTTGCTTTGGGTGTAGATGGTATTATTGCTACAGGTGTCAAATCTCTCAATCTAGCATCAGTGGTTAGAACTAGTAGTGGAGCTTTATTAGATATGCCTTTTATGATTATCCCCAATTCATTAGATGTACTCAATGAACTAAAACAGGTTGGTTTTACACTTTATGGTGCTTCTATGAATGGTACTTCTATAAACAAATGTCAATTTAAACAAAAAAAGGTACTAGTTTTAGGCTCAGAAGGGGATGGTATCTCTAAACGAGTCAAACCAAAAATAGATGAGATGGTCTCAATAGAGATGAAAAGAGAGTTTAATTCTCTTAATGTAAGTGCAGCAGCAGCAATTTTAATAGATAGGATGAGATATGCAGTTAAATGAGTTGATAGAGAGTGAAGGATTAGAGATTGTTAATGAAAAGACCAATATATCAATCGATAATTTAAAAAAATTAGTAGATTTAGATTTTGAGGGTCTAAATCGTGTTAAAGCATTAGGGTTTCTAAGTATTTTACAACGAGAGTATGGTATAGAGGTAGATACTATAGAGGATGGTATTAAAAGTTATTTTATAGAACATACTCCTAATGATACTGAACCTGTCTTAGTCTCTATGGACAAAGTAGATAATAGTTCTGGGTTTTTAAAATGGATTATCATATTTATTATTTTGGGTGGAGTTTGGTATTTATATAGTATTGGTAAATTGGATAAATTTCTAAATAAAAGTACAAATAATCAAGAGACTAATTTAACTGATATGGAAGAGTTAAAAGGTAATACAAATAATGTGAGTGAAGATAATGCAAAAAAGAGTGTTATAATTAAACAAGAAGATAATGAAACCAAAGTTGAAATAAATACAACTCCAATAATAGCATCTAAGGAAGAGACAAAAGAGCAAAATAAAACTGAATTAAATACGAGCTTAATAGCTACTACCAAAAATAAAGATAGTGTAAAAATAGTAGTAGAGATACCTAAAAAGAAAAACAGTACTCAAGAAGAGAACAAAACTATTACTATTAGTAAGGATGCAGGAGTCGAAGCACCAAAAGAGCCTAGTGAAGTAATCAATAGTGATACTATAACAGTAGAAACAGATGAAATGAATAAAGCAGATGATACAAATCAAACTATTACCAATATCACAATTAATCCTACACGAGGTATGTTATGGTATGGATTTATCAATATTGATACAGGAAAGAAAAAAGAGTTTATGAAAAATGAGTCAACTCCATTTGACCTAAAAGGTGGGAAATGGATTTTAACAACAGGTCATGGATTTTTGGATGTAGTCTCAGATATAAAAACAATGTCTATAGCAGATAGAAAAAGACACTATTTTTATATAGATAACAGAGAAATTAAAGAGATAACTAGAAAAGAGTTTAGAAAATTAAATCACGGAAGGATGTGGTAAAACCAATGTTTGAAGAGATACAATTTGAAAAGATAAATAGACTACCAAAATATATTTTTGCAGAGATTAATGATTTGAAAATGGAAGCTAGACGCAGAGGTGAGGATATTATAGATTTCTCTATGGGTAACCCAGATGCCAGAACACCTCAACCCATTATTGATAAATTATGCCAAACAGCTCAAAGAGATAAGACTCATGGATATAGTGCTAGTAAAGGTATATATAAACTACGCCTTGCAATGGCAAATTGGTATAAACGAAAATATAATGTAGAATTAAATCCCAATACAGAAGTGGTAGCAACTATGGGAAGCAAAGAAGGTTATGTGCATTTAGTTCAAGCAATATCAAATCCAGGGGATGTAGCAATTGTTCCAGACCCTACCTATCCTATTCACTCACAAGCATTTATATTAGCAGGAGCTAATGTTGAGAAGATGGAGTTAATATTTGATGAAGAGACTTTTGAGGTAGATGAGGATATATTTTTGGCTGATGTGACAGAAGCATTAGATAACTCACTCCCAAAAGCAAAATTTTTGGTATTAAATTTTCCTCATAATCCAACAACAGCTACAGTAACACCTCAATTTTATCAGAAAATTGTGGCTCTTGCTAAAGAAAAACGATTTTATATTATCTCTGATATTGCATATGCTGATATATCATTTGATGGATATAAGACTCCATCAATTCTCGAAGTAGAAGGGGCTAAAGAGGTAGCAGTAGAGGCTTATACTCTGTCCAAATCATATAATATGGCAGGTTGGAGAGTTGGGTTTGTTGTGGGTAACAAAAAACTAATCGGTGCATTACAGAGTATCAAATCATGGCTTGATTATGGTATGTTTACACCTATTCAAGTAGCAGCTACTGTAGCATTGGATGAACATGGATATGTACCCCAAGAGCAGATTGTGCCTCTATATCAAAAGAGACGAGATGTAATGTTAAAAGCATTTGCAAATGCAGGTTGGAAAATGGGCAAACCTAGTGCTACTATGTTTATTTGGGGTAAAATTCCTGAAATTTGTCAAGATATGGGAAGTTTAGAGTTTTCCAAAAGATTGCTTGTGGAAGCAGGAGTAGCAGTTAGCCCTGGAATTGGATTTGGGAAATATGGTGATAATTTCGTACGGATTGCTTTAATAGAAAATGAAAATAGAATAAGACAAGCATCACGAAATATTAAGAAGTTTTTAAAAAAAGTTGAATTGGAGCAAAAATAGTATGATAAAAATTGGAATTCTAGGTGTTGGAACAGTGGGGGCGAGTGTTGCGAGTATTTTAGAGACCAATGCAGATATTATCGAAGCAAGAGCTGGTAAAAAAATCATTGTCAAATCAGGAGTAGTTAAAAATCTCTCCAAAGATAGAGGAGTAGATATAAAATTATCTGATAATCCTTTAGATATAATTAATGACCCAGAAATTGATATAGTAGTAGAGCTAATGGGTGGTGTAGAAGAGCCTTATAAATTGGTAAAACAAGCCTTGAGAAATGGTAAGGCAATAGTAACTGCTAATAAAGCACTATTAGCATATCATAGATATAAACTCCAAGAGATAGCAAAAGATATTCCACTCATGTATGAAGCAAGTACTGCTGGAGGTATTCCTATTATTGGAGCATTAAGAAATGGGTTAAGTGCTAATCATATCAACTCTATTCAAGGTATTATGAATGGAACAACCAACTATATGCTAACCAAAATGATAAATAATGGTGCAAAATATGATGAAATCCTAAAAGAGGCACAAGATTTAGGATATGCAGAAGCTGACCCAACATTTGATGTAGGTGGATTTGATGCCTCTCACAAACTTCTAATTTTAGCAAGTATTGCCTATGGAATAGATGCTAAGCCTGAAGATATTCTGATAGAAGGTATAGAAAATATTACTCAAACAGATGTGACTTTTGCCAAAGAGTTTGGATATGAGATTAAACTACTAGGAATTGCCAAAAAGGTAGAAACAGGTATTGAGCTTAGAGTTCATGCTACTATGATACCACAAACAAGTATGATAGCTAAAGTAGATGGAGTCATGAATGCTGTATCTGTTATAGGTGATAAAGTTGGTGAGACTATGTATTATGGAGCAGGAGCAGGAGGAGATGCAACTGCTAGTGCTGTTATAGCTGATATAATTGATATTGTTAGAGGTAATCATGTTCCAATGCTTGGATACAAAAGAGGTTTAGAGGATGGATTAAAATTACTTCCAATAGATGATATAGTGACAAACTATTATCTTAGAATGGAAGTAGATGATAAATCAGGGGTACTTGCAAAAATCACTACAGAGTTAGGAGAGTTTGATATATCTATTGAATCAATGCTTCAAAAAGCTCATAGAAATGAGAGTAGTGTTAAGTTGCTATTTACTACACATAAATGTAAAGAAGCCAAAATACAAGAAGCTATAAAAAAACTAAAAAAACTCTCTTGTGTTCATGGTGATATTGCTATGATGAGAATAGAAAAATAAGGAATAAAAATGGCAAAAGAACACTATTTTGATATAACAGCTAAACTAGATATGATGGAGATGAAAAATGCTATCATTATGGCACAAAAAGAGTTAAACACACGCTTTGATTTTAAAGGTGTAGTAGCAGAAATTGATTTAAATGAAAAGGCGAAAACTTTAAGTCTTAGTAGTTCTAGTGAACAAAAAATAGATGCACTTAAAGATATTGTTATATCTAAACTTATCAAACGAAATATTGCAGGTAAATCTCTTGAAGAGGTGAAAACAGAAGGGATTAGTGGTGGAAATAGTAAGATTATCTATAGGATAGTTGATACTATTGATAAAGCTGAAGCTAAAGAGATAGTCAAAGCTATTAAAGCAATGAAGATTAAAGTTACTCCATCTATTCAAGGTGATGAGGTTCGTGTTAGTGGTAAAAAGATTGATGATTTACAAGCTGTAATGACAAAAGTTAAGAGTTTGGAGTTAAAAGCACCTCTAGTTTTTGGAAATTTCAAGTAGAGTTAATTTTCTAACGCACACAAAGAGATAAAAGATAATGTACTTAAATAATTTGGAAAAAATATGCAAGATTAACTCATTTACACAAAATAAAGTTGGTGTAGATAGAGTTGGAAAACAGATGATAGAGTGGCTAGAGGCTATTGGATTTGAGACACAAATACATAAGAGAAAAGCTATTGGTAATCATCTATTATTTCTATCACCTAAAGTTGAGGGTACAAAAATACTTCTACTTGGACATAATGATACTGTATTCCCAGAGGGTAAATTTGAAACATTTAGCCAAGATGAGAATTGGGTATATGGAGCAGGTGTTTGTGATATGAAAGGTGGTAATATTGTAGCCCTAGAAGCTCTCAAAAATATATATAAACAAAATGGCAAAATAGAAAATATAGATTTTCTACTTGTAAGTGATGAAGAGAGTGGAAGTGATGATTCTAAATTCTTAACACTTAAAATTGCCAAAAATTATGATTACTGTTTCGTTTTTGAAGCAGCAGGAGAGAACCTAGAGGTGGTTACAGGTAGAAAAGGGGTTGGTACATTTACTATTACAATAGAAGGAAAAGCATCTCACGCAGGTACTAGCTATACAAAAGGGGTTAATGCCAATTTGGAGGCTAGTTATAAACTTATAGAGCTAACCAAACTAACCGATTTAGATATAGGAACAACAGTTAATGTTGGTAAAATCAAAGGTGGAATTGGTGCTAATACTATTAGCCCTAGTTGTAAATTAGTTGTAGAGATACGATACAAAACCAATAAACAAAGAGATAAACTGCTAAAAGCATTAGAGGATATTACAAATAAATCATATATAGAGGGTACGGTCTCTAAATTAGATGGACTTATTCAACGAGATGTAATGGAAGAGTCTCCTAAACAGTTAGAATTAATATCCAAATTAGAAGAGATAACAGCTCAATCAATACCTACAGAACAAAGAGGTGGAGTAAGTGATGCCAATCATATCGCTTCTTGTGGTGTAACTACACTTGATGGATTTGGTCCATTTGGAGATGGTGACCATACTATCAAAGAGAGAGCCTTAAAAAGTAGTTTTGAACAACGAATTAATATGATGAGTCAGATTTTGGAATATTATCAGAATAAACTCGACTAAGGCAACTCCTAGAAATGATTGCCTTGCCTATGAAAAACATCATAAAGCTATTTGGGTATTTATTCCATTGAAGTAGCCTAATCAAGATAATAGTTCAGCTTTTCCAAAATAAAATCCTTGTGAATAATCAACACCCAAATCACATAGAATATCAAAGATTTTTTCATTTTCTACATACTCTGCAATAGTTTTTATATTTACTTTTTTAGCAAAATCTACAATAGTCTCTACCATATTTTTTGATAATTCATTTTGTTCTATATTTTTAATTAGGCTACCATCTATTTTTATATAATCAGGATGATATTTAAGCACCCTAGAGAAATTGGATAACCCTGTTCCAAAATCATCTATAGCTATCTCTACTCCAAATTTTCGTATTTTTTCTATAAATTCTTGAATGATTTTACTATTTGTAATATTTTCATCTTCTGTAAGTTCTACAATAACTCTATGAGCATCTACTTGATATTCTCGGAGTAATTTAATAAACTCTTCTTGAGTTTTGGATTGTGCTATATCTAGTGCAGAGAGATTTATAGATATACTCATTTGGGTATTAGTAAGTGCTTTAAAAGAGTTTTGAAAGACCATTGAGGTAATTTTAGTGTAATATTGCCCTTTTTTTGCAGAATTTAGAAATAAAGCAGGTGATAGTATATTATTATTACTATCGATTAGTCTAACCAATGACTCATATTTATCTATTTTTTTTGTCCGATTATTGACAATTGGTTGAAAGTACGAAATGATATTATAGGACTCAATGGCATTTTTGATTGTATTAAATATTTGAATATGTTCTAGTGCATCTTTTTGATTTTTTTCTCTTAGTCCATTAGCAACAATAAAACCTTGTTTGGTATTTATAAGCTCTTTTATCCCGATTTGTGCATCTGCAAAAGCATATTTTCCATAAGCAAAACTAATAATTATAGAGAGGTCATAGTTGATAGATTTTATATGAATTCTATTATCCTTATTAATACTTTGTTTTAGATTTTTGAGACATTTGATAATTTCAGGAATACTCTTTTTGCAATCTTCAATCTTTTTAGCAAAGGCAAATTGCCCATCTTCTAGTATGTATATTTTTTGAAAATTCTTTTGACTAGGTTGAGCCTTGAAAATCTCTTGAGCAAATCTTTTTTCTATCTCTTGGGTCTGCTCTTCTCCTATTGATGATTTAATATAATCAAAATGTTCTATTTGAATAAGTCCGATTACTGCTTCATCTGATAGCTTTAAAAAATCCAAAAGTTGTTTTTTGGGATGTATAATATCTGTAATTAAACTTCGCAAAGAGATATACTCTTCTACCTCACCTCTCTCATTTAGAATTGGTTTAATTGTAGATTTAACATAATATAACCCATTGTCTTTAGTTCGATTTTTTATAATACCTTGCCATGTCTCTTTTTTGTTTTTGATAGTATCCCACAAGAGTCGAAAAGTCTCTTTGGGTGTATCTTTTGCTCTAATGATATTATGATTTACTCCTATAAGTTCATCTTGATGATAACCTGAAATCTTACAAAAAGCATCATTAGCATAAGTGATAATACCTTTTGGGTCTGTTTTGGAAATAAGAATACTTTTATCTACAATCTTTTGATACTGTTTCCAAAGTTTTACTTTGATTTCCTGATTTTTTTTATTTTCTATCTCTTTTATTATGTTAGTAATGGTTTTTACAAACTTTTCTCTTTGAAAAGGTTTTAGAATATATTCATATATACGATAGTGAATACTTTTCAATAAATATTCTGTATCTGTATAAGCAGATATAATCAAAATAGGAATCTCTTTGTCTATTGCTCTTATCTTTTCTATCATATCTATACCATTAAGTTTTGGCATATTAATATCAGTAATAACTAAATCAAATTTATTTTCTTGGAATATCTTGTATCCATCTTCGCCATTGTTTGCGATAATAATGTGATTAAAAAATTGTTTCAAAATAATATAAGTTAATTCTCTTGCCTCTAAATCGTCTTCGATATAGAGGAGTTGTAAGTTATTTTGTTTTATTGAACATATTGGATTATACATGATTGTTTTCTTTCAACTATATGAGATATTTTTTACTATTATACATTGTAAATGTGATTTATTTGTTGTTTTATAATATAATGTCATTATATTATAATAAGCTTTTACAGAGTACAAATATGATACTATTCTCATAGTTTAATAAAGGAATATACTACTTATGTTTAATATACTGCAAAACTACTTTGATAAAAGTAGTGCTATAACTATTTTTGTTCTTTCTCTACTTTCATTTTATCTAATTATTACACTTTGGATTTTTATATATAGATTTTTTTCTCTAAAACAAAAAATTAATACAGAACAGCACTCTATCAAAAAACTTTATATGGGGCGTACAAAAACTGTAGATAATAACTCTTTGCTTTTTACATATCTTAGTAAAGTATTAATCCCCAATAGAGCTATTTTTTCAGTAGCCAAGAACTCTTCTATTCAACAAGCAACTAGTGGATTAACTGCTTTATCTATTATTGCATCGACTTCACCATTTATTGGACTATTTGGTACTGTTGTAGCTATTTTGGAGACATTTTCATCACTTGGAACACAAAAAGGAAGTAGTATTGCTATTGTAGCACCTGCTATCTCTGAAGCATTAGTAGCTACAGCTGCTGGTATTGCTGTAGCTACTTTTGCATATACATTTCATCTAATACTTAAACGAAAAGCGTATGAGTTAAGTATTTTATTAGAAAATCAAGCAGATTTAATACTCTCCCAAAAGGCTTAGAATTATGTATGTATGGGATGAAGAGCCTGACTTAAATATCACACCTTTAATTGATGTCATGTTAGTATTAATGGCTATTTTTATGATTACAATTCCTGTAATGCAATATCAAGAGCAGATAGAGTTACCAGATGGAAGTAAAACAATGAAAGTAAGTAATGAAAAAGCCTTGGTTGTAGAGATAGATAAAGAGTTAAATATTCATTATAATAACAGTGATTATACTATGGATAGTTTTCCTGATGCATTTAGACTCAAAACTAGTGAAATGGATAAAAATAGACCAATATATATCAATGCAGATAAAGAGATAGCTTATGAAAATGTGATATATCTTCTCAAAGTAGTAAAGCAGAGTGGATTTAAAAAGGCATCACTTCTAACGCTATGAATAAATTAATAAGTGGAATTATAGCTATTAGTATCTATTTGGGACTTATTTTTTTAATCCTACTCTATTATAATGTACATGAGATAAAAGCTAAAAATTATGTAGAGAAAAATTCAAATAGAGTAACAGTTACACTAGTCAATAGTGATAAAACGGTATTTAATAAAAGCTCAAAAGTATCAACTCCAACTAAACCTCGTAGAGTTCATCATCATATTAAACCCAAAAAAGCTCATATATCTCATATCGTTCCTCCAAAGCCCAAAAAAGTACTTACTCATCTCAAACCAAAAATCAAAAAGTCTAAAAAGATATATACTCCTACAAAAAAAGAGATAAAAGCTAAAAAAGTAGCTAAAGAGAGACTCAAAAGATTAGAAATACAAAGAGTAGCTAATATTAAAAAAGCTAAAGCTAAAAGAGAAGCAGAAAGATTAGCTCAAATATCCAAAGAGAAAAAGAAAAAAGCAGAAGCAAAAGCTAGAGCTAGAGCAAAAGCTAAAGCAGAAGCAAAAGCTAGAGCTAGAGCAAAAGCTAAAGCAGAACGAATTAAAAAAGAAAAAGAGAAAAAAAGATTGGCTAGGATTAAAGCAGAAGAGGATAGAAAAAAAAGAATAAAAGAACGCTCAAAAAACTTATTCTCTTCTGTACATATAAGTAGCCCTAAAAAAGCTCCAAAAACTCCACCAAAAGAGCCAAGTCGTATTAGACACAACTCTAGTGTAGCAGATAGAATTAGAAATACACATCAAAGTGGTAGAGTATCAAATAGAAATAGAGAAAGAGGTGTTCAAAATGCTTATATTGCCAAAGTACAAAAACAACTAAATAATTGGAATGCACAGAGTAATTATAAAGGTCAAAGTGCAACTATTATGCTAACTATTATGAGTAGTGGTAGATTTAGATATACTATTAATCGTTCTAGTAGTGGAGCTTTGAGTAGTGGTCTTAGAGAGTTTCTTGAACAGTTAAATCGTATTGGATTAGGTCAACATAATAAATCTACTCCCTATAAAATTAGTGTTACATTTAGGGCGAGGTAGAGGCTTATAAAGCCTCTTCATCCTCTTCACCAGTACGGATACGAATAGTTTTTTCAATATCTGTTACAAAGATTTTACCATCTCCAATTTTACCAGTTTGAGCTGTTTTCATAATAGTCTCAATCGCCAATTTTTCATATTTCTCACCACTTACCACTATCTCTATTTTGACCTTTGGAATAAACTCTACAATATATTCAGCACCTCTATATAGTTCAGAGTGACCTTGTTGTCGCCCATAACCTTTAACTTCAGAAATTGTCATTCCCTCAATTCCTGCTTCTACTAAAGCATCTTTTACATCTTCTAGTTTAAATGGTTTAATTATTGCTTCTATTTTTTTCATTTTTTCTCCTTTAGATTTTATATAGTTCTCTTAAACTCTGGATAGGCTTCCATACCACACTCAATAGAGTCAATACCTTCCAGTTGCTCCTCATCATCTGCTTTGAGTTGAAATATTTTATTAATAATAAAAATAACTATCCATGAGATAGGAAATACTATACTTCCGACTATAATTATACCTTTTAGTTGAGTTATAATGCTTATATCTGATGCAAAAATTCCAACTGCTATTGTTCCCCAAATACCATTTACCAAGTGAACCGATAATGCACCAACAGGATCATCAAGTTTAAGTTTATCAAAAATAGGAACAGCCCAAACAACCAAAGCACCACCGATAAATCCAATAACCAAAGGAATATAGATATTATACAAATCAGGTCCTGCTGTAATTGCTACAAGTCCACCCAATGCACCATTTAGTATCATAGTAACATCAAATTTTTTATATCTGAAATATGTAAGTATCCAACCTGCAATTGCTCCTGCTAATCCTGCTGTATTAGTATTCATAATGGTTAGTGCTACGCTATCAGCACTCTCTTTTGATGCTATTGTTCCAACACTTCCACCATTAAATCCAAACCAACCAATCCATAATAAAAATGCACCAAGTGTTACCAAAGGTATATTAGATGCAGGAATAACCTTGACTTTACCATTTTTGTATCGTCCACGACGAGGTCCCATAATCAAAATAGCTGCCAATAAAGCCCATCCACCAGTTGAGTGAATAACTGTTGACCCTGCCAAATCATGCATAGCTGAAATATCAAAAACTGTTCCTGACAAGAAGTTTACACCCCATGTGATATTGACAATAGTAGGATATATAAGAGTCCCCACAGCTACAGTAAATAGAGCCAATGGTAGTATTCGTGACCTCTCACTAACACCACCACTCATAATATTAACTACTTTTCCTACAAATGCCATTTGAAAAAGGAAAAAAGCATATTCACTCATAGTAGTTCCATGTTCTCCACCCCAAGAACCAAAGGCATAATTATATCCTACAAGTAAAAAAGATAGAGAAGCCAAAGCATAAATCATTACATTTACTGTGAGTACAGAGGTAACATTTTTGGTTCTGACTAGTCCTGCCTCTAGCATAGCAAAACCTGGTACCATAAGTATAATAAGTGTCATAGCAAAGATTGCAAAAAAGGTGTCGATAATATACGACGGATTGTCTAACATATTGTTCTCCTATAAGTTTTAGTAAATTGATTTTAGCTAAAATATATTAAATAATAATATGATAAAAATGAAGAAAATTGACTAAAAAATATACAACTATAGAACAGTCAAAAAAATATTGTATAAAAAGTATGCAGTAGTGTTCACCGAGAGTTAAATCTCGGCTTTTAATAAAAGATTATGCTTCGTTAATAGTAACTTCTACAGGAGTACCTTCCCAGATACCATGTTTAGTACAGTAACCATGAGCTACTAGTTTAAGTTTTTTCCCTGTTGGAATAATTGTAAATGTAGTTGTATTATGAGCTTTTGTGTTACCCAAAGTACCAGGTACATAAGTAGCTTGTGCTAATTTGGTTTCACCATTAAATAGAGTTATAGACTCAATATAGTGGTCAAAATCATCAGGATGAGAATACTCATTACCCATTTTTACAGTAACTTCAAATGGTTCACCTTTTGTTGCTGTATCAGCACAGTGAATAAATGGAGAGTGTCTATCTATTAGGTCTTTTTTTGCTTCTCTATCAATTTCAGATATATCTTGGTATTTGTTAATTTTTGGCATTTTAATTCCTTTTAATTTCATTTTATACTAGAAGTATAGCAAATTTTATTTTAAATAAGATAAAAATTATCCGATTAACATCTATTCTAAACTAAATTGTAAATCTTCTGCCCATTTATTTAGTACTTTTTTATCTTTTGTGGATAATTTAGCATTCTGATGTAACCATAGATAGCTAGGTAAAGGCATACGAATTTTGATAGCTTTTGGAATTTTTTCCAATATCTTAATCTTTTTCTTATTATCATAACTATTCCATTTATCAAAATTGAAAACTTTTCGTCCATTTTTTACATGTAATTGTACATACCATAAAGCTGGTGCAATATGGTCATACCAAGGATATTTTACATGATTTGAGTGACAATCTGCACAAGAACGGTTTAAAATATCTATTATCTCTTTAGGTGCTTGAAGTTGTTCTTTGGTATTAGTTGCTAGAGTTTGAGGCACATCTAGTTTGATAAACTGTATAGCCATTAGTGGGAGTATAACCCATAGTATTAGATTTTTCATAATGATATTATATAGGATTTTTTTTAATTCATGATTTTTTGATAAGTTTTTAAAATATAATCAAGTTTCTATTGGATATTATTAAATAAAATTAAGGAATTAAAAATAATGAAAAAATTATTATTAATATTGACATTTACTTTAGGTATTAATGCTGATATATCTCTACCAGATAACTTTATAACCGATTTCAATCAGACAATTACTAATGATAAAGGGAAAATAATTAGGTATATAGGTAAAGTCTCATTCAAACAAGAGAAGCAGATTTTGGTAAGTCAGAGTGGAGCAGAACAAGAGTTTGTAAGTAAATTTTTTAAATGGAATTATAACAAACCTACGCATAAAGAGGTTTGTAGTGATGGTGTGCAACTTATAGTAATAGACCATGATTTAGAACAGGTATCTAAATACCTTATAGATGATGGATTAGATTTGCAAAAAGTATTAAAAGTTGCTCAAAAAATTAGCATGAAAGATTACAGAGCAGTTTATCAAGATGTGGAGTATCTAATTACACTTGATGATAATGAACAGTTACAAAAGATTTTTTATACTGATAGTTTGGATAATAGAGTCAAAATAATATTTATAAATATGAATTATAATATTAAAAATTTTGATAATAAAAATTTAGAGTGTGATACTCCATCTGATTATGATATTATAGAGGAGTAGAGAGGTGGATAAAGTTTTTTCATCTTTTCAATTTAATGCTGAATTTTTTATAATAATAGGATTATTTTTGATGATTAGTTTTATTATTACTATTATTATTGTTTTTTTCATATCGAAAATCAATACACTAAATGCTATATTAGACCAAGCAAAAGAGATAGATAAGTTTAAAATAGCTAAAATATCTACTTTGAAAAAAGAGTTAGAGGATATAAAGCTAGAAAAAGCAGAGTTAATCCAAGAGTTAGAATTTTTGCCAAAAAATAGAGAAGAACTAAAAGAAGCAAGAGCAAATATAAAAGAGTTAAAAAAGAATATAGAAGAGTTAAAAGAACAACTCTCATTAGAGTCAAAAGAGCATCTAAAAACTTTACATAAAGAACAGATAGATTTTGAACAACTTAGTGTCCATTATGAGTTAATTAATAAGAGTTATCTAAAACTAGAAAATAGATATAATCAACTCAAAAGTAAAAATGAGACTTTGGCTAAAGAGAATGCCAAACTTCATATTCAAATGAGAGAAACTCTAATAAAAATATCAGAACAAGAGAGACAAAATTATGAGAAAATAGAGATGATAAAAGAGCATAAAGGAGAGTTAAGACAAGAGATAGAGTTACTAAAAGATTTAAACAAACAGCTCAAAAATTTAGGTCTAAAAAGCAAAAAAATTTCACAAGAGATATATAATAGATAAATTGAAACATCTTTTTAACTCTTCATTTTTATAATATTATAATCAATTTCATCAGGATGATTTTGGATATATCTATAAGCATCTTCTTTTAAAAATAGACCAGACATTGCATATCTTAGCTTGATATTATAGTTTTCAAAAATTTTATTTTCTTGTATAAACTGTTTTGATTGGGCTTTAAAACTATTAATTTCATCCATGCCTATATTGGCATTATCATTTTTGCATTGAACTAATATAATTATACTCTTTTTTTTAAGTATTAGATTGAGTTGATTGTTTGTTGAGAAATCTCTATCTTTGCTATATTCCCAAACAGTATAACTTTGTTGTTGATACTCTTCTGCTACAAATCTTCTATAATCAGCACTATTTTCTTGAATATTTAAAAACTGATTAAATGTAGATGAAAGTTCATTATTTTTTTTTATATATATTTTCATATTATCTAATTTTGATTTAATTCTCTTAAAAAATCCCAACCCTTATCCTTTAGGATATTATTCTACATCAATATTGATATAACTCTCTTTAGTAATACCTATTTTTTGCTATTTTTGAAATTAGAATTGCTATGGTTTAATATAAGTAAAACAAAAAAATAATATTTTAATTCCCATCTAAATCTATAAAATTAAATAAATAGATACAATTTTAGATATAATGCAACATTATTATTATATCTAAAGGTGTTTTATGGAAATAATTATTGCAGGAGCAGGAAAAGTTGGTTATCATCTAGCAAAAACTCTATCTATCTATCACAATATTACTATTATAGATAAAAATTCAGAGGCTATATCTAAAATTCAAGATGATTTAGATGTATTGGCTATTCATGGTAATATAGAAAATCCTCAAATCTATTTTAAGTGTAGTAAAAAAACAGACTATTTTATAGCTGTAACTAATATTGATGAAACAAATATTATATCTGCATTGATTATAGATGATATTATAGAAGTTAACAAAAAAATTATACGACTCAAAAATAGCTTTTTTTTAGAAAGTTCTATATTTGACAAACTCAATATTTATAAAAGTATATTCTCCTCATATCATATTGCTAATACGCTACAAAAATTACTAGAGTTCCCTTATGCTAATAATATAAAAGAGTTTAAAAACTCTAATATGATAATGCTCTCTGTACGAATTAATAATCCTGATTATATTGGCTATAATATTCGAGAAATATCCAAAGAGTTTGAAGATAGAGTATCTATTGTAGGATTAGAGAGGGACAAAATATTTTTTATCCCAAACTATAGTGAAGTGATAAAACAAAGAGACTTACTATATATATTTGGAGTCAAAAGTGTTATACAACAGAGATATAGCAATCTTGAAACCCAAAAGACACGAGAGAAAAAAACCAAAAACTGTATTATATTTGGAGCAGACCGACTAGGTATTGAGATAACAAAAGTACTTTTGAAAAATGATTTTGAAGTTAAATTAATAGAAACTGATTTAAAAAAGTGTGAAAATGCTTCAGAAGCACTACAAGGCAAAGCTATTATTCTCAATAGTAAATATGGATGGGGTCATCTACTCAAAGAAGAGGGGCTAGATAGTGCTGATATTCTTATATCTTCAACTACCAATGATGAATATAATATCATTAAATGTATAGAAGGCAAAAAAGCAGGGATAGAAAAGGTTATAGCTATAAACAATGATAGAGAGTACTATTCACTTATGCACTCATTAGGATTAATTGTAATCCGTGGTGAAAAGATAGATACATATTACTCTATTTTAGAAAATATCAATACAGATAGCTTTGTCACCCAAAAAAGATACTGTGGAGGTAGAGCAATTACACTAAGTAAAGATGTTTCCTCAGAGTCTAAATGTTTAAATAAAAAGATAAATATACCTCAAAAGATAAAAGATATAGCAGATATTTATATTATTAAAGAGGGAGAGATAAAGAGAGAAGTTGATAATCTAATCTGTAATGAAGGAGATACACTTATGCTATTTGCAGAAAGTAATTATGATGATTTTTTAGAAAAGTGGATATACCAAGAGTTGTAAATGATAAGGGCATTGGATATGAAAGGAATAATTAAGTTCATTACTATTATTGGTACAATATTACCACTATTTTTTATATTACCTATTCTGATAGGAGTCTATTATGGTGAAAATATTTATAAATTTATTATATTTGATATAATATTTTTTGCACTAAATGCTACTACTCTATTTTGGCTTAGAGATCACAAAATTACACTAAAAATCAAAGGTAGTATAATTGCTGTAAATATCATATGGATTATGCTAGGTATTGCAGGGGCAATACCATTTCTACTCTATACATCTATAGATTTTAGTAGTGCTTTTTTTGAGTCTATTAGTGGATTTACAACTACAGGTGCTACAGTATTTTCCGAAATAGAGGCTTTGCCTAAAATGATACTATTTTTGCGTAGTTTAACTCATTGGTTAGGAGGTATGGGTATTATCGTTTTGGGTATTGGACTACTCTCAATAGTTAATCCAACTGGAAGTTTGAGTATGTTCAAAGCAGAATCTACAGGTATATCAGTAGATAAGATAGCTCCTAAGATTAAAGATACTGCTTTAATGTTATGGGTTATATATACTATTCTTACATTGGTAGATATGTTACTGCTAAAATATTTTGGTATGGGATGGTTTGATGCTATTAATCATGCCTTCTCAACTATATCTACAGGTGGCTTTTCTACCAAAAATAACTCATTGGGATATTTTCATGGTAGTGCCATTGTATGGACAACTACTCTTTTTATGATAATATCAGGTATAAACTTTTTAGCTCATCTTAAATTCTTAAATAGAGACTATAGTGGATACAAAAGTGAAGAGATTAGATATTACCTCTATATATTTCTGGTTCTCTCTATATTATTAACAATAGTTCATCTCTTTTCTAATAATGTAAATATATTTGATGCTATCAAAGACTCATTTTTTACTATAGCCTCAATAATGACAACCACAGGATTTGCTACACTCAATTATGAAGAGTGGGGTCACAGTGCTGTTATGCTCATATTTATAGCAATGCTTATAGGAGGAACTACAGGCTCAACAGCAGGTGGTATTAAAGTTATACGATATATCATAGTATTTAAAAATATGTTTATAGAGATAAAAAGAGTACTACATCCTAATGCAATACTCTCTATATTTATAGATGGTAAAAAACTAAAAACTTCTCTACTTACCTCAATATTTGGATTTTTCACTCTATATGCTTTGACTACTATTGTGGTTATGCTATATCTATATGCGAGAGGATTAGATGAGATGACCTCCATATCTACAGCCTTAGCAACCGTTGGCAATATAGGGCCGGGATTTGCACTTGTAGGACCTGTTGATAATTATGGATTTTTCTCTTGGTATGATAAACTATTTTTGAGCATTGCTATGATTATTGGACGATTAGAGTGTTATACCATCTATCTGATGTTATCCAAAGAGTTTTGGAAAAAATTTTAAATGCAACGACTTGATAAATATCTAGTAGAACAAAACTACTTTGAGAGTCGAAATCGAGCCATAGATGCGATAAAAAGAGGTAAAATTTTTGTTGATGGAAAACAAGCTAAACCATCAACTAAATGTAATAATAACTCTAATATAGACATAGATAATGAAAAATTCTATGTTAGCCGTGCTTCTAAAAAATTAGAGCTATTTTTGGAAGAATATCATATAGAGTTAAAAAATAAAAGAGCTTTGGATATAGGTTCATCTACAGGTGGATTTGTACAAATACTACTTGAACATGGTGTCAAATCGGTAAGTGCTGTTGATGTAGGTTCAAACCAACTCCATTATTCATTAAGAGATAATACCAAAGTAAAGATTTTTGAAGAGACTGATATTAGAGATTTTCAAAATAATACCCCTTTTGATATAGTTACTTGTGATGTATCTTTTATATCTATTTTGCAGATTATAGATGATATTAACCGTTTGAGTAGGAGTGATATGATTTTACTATTTAAACCACAGTTTGAAGTAGGCAGAGGAGTTAAACGAAATAGTAGAGGTGTAGTAGTGGATAAAAGGGCTATAAAAGAGGCTATAGAGAGATTTGAGAGCAAAACAAGTGATTTAAAGTGGAAATTATGTTATAGTACGCCCTCAAAATTGTCAGGTAAATCTGGCAATATCGAATTTGTATATCATTTTAGGAAACAATGAAGCTCATAAACACTATTAAATCTATAGCCATAGGCTCATTTGACGGTATTCATATCGCTCATAGAAAACTTATATCTAAAGTTCAAGCTGTTGTAATTATAGAAAAAAATCATGCAACTATTACCCCAGGATATAGAAGAAGTGAGTATATAGATAAACCCTCTTTCTTTTATCATTTTGACTATATCAAATCACTATCTGCAAAAGAGTTTATAGCAAGACTTAGAGAAGATTTCCCACAATTAGAAAAAATCATTGTAGGATATGACTTTGCTTTTGGATACAAAAAAGAGGGTAATACCACCCTACTCCAGAAACTATTTGATGGAGAAGTTATTATTATAGATGAGATTAAATATAAAAATATTTCTATTCACTCATGTACTATTAGAAAATATATAACCCAAGGTAATATATATATGGTCAATAAACTTTTGAACCATAGATATAAAATAAATGGAAAGATTATTAAAGGACAAGGATTAGGTAAAAAAAAGCTTGTACCTACACTCAATCTAAAAGTTTATAACTATATATTGCCAAAGAGTGGAGTTTATGCTACAAAAACGCTTATAAATAATCAATGGCTACCTAGTGTTACTTTTCTAGGACATAGAGTTACTACAGATGGCTCTTTTGCTATTGAAACTCATATTATAGATATAGATATAGGAGTAGTAGAGGGAGATATATCTTTGAAGTTTATATCATATATTCGTGGTAATCGAAAATTTGAGGGATTAGATGCCCTCAAAAAACAGATAGAATATGATATAACATTATCTAGGAAGTTCACACTCTAAAGCTTTCTCTACTAATATATCTGAAACCATATCACGGCTATTAATAATATTCCTGATATTCAAATCAGCAATAACATCACCCTCTGAGTTATTTTTTACTTTAACTATAGTATTAATATCAGCATTAAAAGAGTCGATATTTTCACAAATTAAGCGTATCTGATGTTGATTACTAATAGCTACGATAATAGCCAAAGAGTCTCTAACAGCAAAATGCTCTAATACCCCTTTTTGTGCTGCATTGGCTAAAAATATAGACTTTTCTCCAGTAGCAATAGCTTCATCAACTAATTTAATATCATGTTCCAAAATTAAATATAATAAGTTTTTATCTTTTAACTTTTGGGCTATCTTTTTGCCTATCGGACCATATCCACATATAATAATATGATTTTTGTATCCTGTTGATGATATAGCTCTCTCTCTAAGTTTAGTTGGTTCTTTGAACATTATGTTGGCTATATATTTGATATTATTTAAAATAAATGGAGTCAATACCATAGATAAAACCACAGTCATAATCATAATCTGATTAACATCTAATGAGATTAAATGATGGCTAAAAGCTAGAGCAAAAATAGCTAAGGCAAACTCACCTACTTGCATCAAAGATAAAGAACTTTTAATAGCTGTTCTACTTTGAACAAAATATCTCAATGAGATAAACATAATCAAAGCTTTGAGTAACATAATAGCAACCAATAGACCTAAAATCACAAAACCATAATGCCATGCAATCATAGGTTCAATCTGCATACCGATTGTTACAAAAAATACACCCAATAATATATCTCTAAATGGTACTAAATCAGCTTCTATTCTATAACGAAACTTAGTCTCTGCTATGGTCATACCAGCAATAAATGCTCCTAATGAATAAGAGAAACCAAAAAGCTCTGCAATAACAGATGAACTAATTACAATCAAAATAACTGACCCCAAAAATATCTCTTCAGAATTAGAAGAGATAACCCAATCAAAAAATCTCTCAATAAAAAATTTACCAATAGAAAATAAAATTAGAAATACTACAATAGCACTTACTAAAGTAGTAATAAGAAGTTGAGATACAGAACTATTTTCAGAGGTGAATATAGATATCATTAATAATATAGGAATAACAGCTAAATCTTGAAAAATTAATATCCCAACAGCAATCCGTCCATATCCAGAATGTATTTGATTTTTTTCATTTAATACTTTAAGTACAATAGCAGTTGAAGATAATCCTAAAGCAAATCCTACTACAATAGCACTTTTGAGTTCTAATCCAAAAGCATAATGAGCTAATGGAGTAAATACAAATCCACTAAGTATAACCTGCAAAGCACCATAAACAAATACCTCCTTTTTCATAGATTTCATATGTCCTATAGAAAACTCTAAGCCTATAGTAAACATCAAAAAGACAATACCAAACTCTGCTAAATGAGATAAAGTCTCTTGGGAATTCATACCAAAATCAAACATCTGCATGGTGATTAAACCTGTAAATATATATCCAATAACAGTTGGTATATCAAATTTTTTTAAAAATACATTAATAATAGTTGAGATAGCTATTGTTACTATTAATATTAGTAATATCTGTTCCATAAGTTACCCTAATATCTATTTAACTACTGCTCTAAAACCCATACGAAACTCTTTTTGAGCTGGTATATTCTTGAAATAGAACTCAATAAAGTTAACTCTACTATCCTCTTTTTTTACCAAAGTCCTACCTCCATCTGTAGAATAACTAATAGTACAAATACCTTGACAAATAGCTGAACCTTTCACATACTCTGTACCATTTGGTATAGGATTTTTGACTACTATATCTCTTTTAAGGCTACTACTACTATTTATAACTCTATTGATATAAACCACTTTACTATTTCGTTTAACTTTTTTAACTGGGATATTTTTACCATTTTTCTCTTGAAAAACAAAACTTTTAAGGTTAATATCTGATAATCTATCTATTAAATTTGAATTAATCTCTTGTTGTTCTTCCTCATTAAACTTATCATCATAATTAATTGTATGTCCCATAGCCAATAATCCACTAGAAATTAAAACTAATAAAACTAATATATTCTTTATCATATCTACTCTCCTATAAATCTATTCCCACTCAATAGTAGCAGGTGGTTTAGATGAAATATCATAGACCACTCTATTTATTCCATCAATCTCATTAATAATTCTTCTGCTAATACCCTCTAATACATCATGAGGTATATGAGCAAATGTAGCTGTCATGCCATCTACAGATTCTACCATACGAACACATACAGTATTATCATAAGTACGATTATCACCCATAACTCCAACAGATTGGACATTTAATAGTACAGTAAATGCTTGCCAAACTTTATCATAATAGCCAGTTGCTCTTAACTCTTCTTGCATAATAGCATCAGATTCACGGAGTAATCTTAATGCCTCTTTATTGACCTCACCCATAACTCTAATAGCAAGTCCAGGTCCAGGGAATGGGTGTCTGCCTATCATATGTTTTGGTAGTCCAAGTTCTAGTCCAAGTTTTCGCACCTCATCTTTAAATATCTCTCGCAATGGTTCTACTAATTCAAATGTCATCCAATCAGGCAATCCACCTACATTATGATGTGATTTGATAGTTTTTGAAGGTCCCTTAACTGAAACTGACTCAATTACATCTGTATAAAGTGTTCCTTGTGCCAAAAATGCAACAGAGGTATGTTTTTTAGCTTCAATATCAAAAATCTCTATAAACTTCTCACCAATAGCTTTTCTTTTCTGTTCAGGGTCATCTATTCCTGCTAAGACTTCCATAAATTCATCTTTGGCATCAATAGTTATAAGAGGTATATCTAATAATTTAAACATATCTTGAACCTGCTGTGCTTCATCTTTTCTTAATAGTCCTTGGTCAACAAATACACAAATTAGTTGCTCTTTTGGCAAGGCATTATTCAACATAGCAGCTACGACAGAGCTATCAACCCCACCACTTACACCACATAATACCTTTTTATCTCCAACTTGTTCTTGAATAGCTTTTATTTTCTCTTTGGCAAAACTTCCCATATTCCAAGTACTACTACAGCCACATATATATTTAGCAAAATTTTTAAGTAGTTTGGTTCCCTCTACACTATGATGAACCTCTGGATGAAATTGAAATGCATATATTTTTTTCTCTTCATTAGCAATACCTGCATATGGAGAGTTTTCGCTACTTCCAATCACCTCAAAACCATTAGGTAGTTTTTCAGCCTTATCACCATGACTCATCCAAACAATTTCATTGTCTCTCATACCTTCAAATATTGGAGATGAAGATATAGATAGTTTAGCTTTCCCATATTCATGATGAGTAGCAGGTATAACCTCTCCACCAAACTGTTGAGTAATCAACTGCATACCATAGCAGATACCCATAATAGGTACTCCTAAATCCCAAATTTCACTACTAGGTTTATAAGCATCTTTGGCATACACTGAAGCGGGTCCACCTGAAAGAATAATACCTTGTGGTTTTCTAGCTTTAATATCCTCTATATTTTCTCTATATGGAACTACTTCACAATAGACCCCACTCTCTCTAAGTTTTCTTGCGATTAGTTGCGTATATTGTGAGCCAAAGTCTAATACTAATATTGGTACTTGTTTCATATAATGATTTCCTTTTGATTGTAGAAGTTTAATTGAGATTATACACTATATTTTATAATAGTGAGGAGATAGAAATCAATACCTTAGTCTTGGCAAAGAATAAAACTTATTTTCCGAGATAGAAATCTCGGTTTAGAAACTAGCCTATATGCAATAAATCAAACTGCACATACCAAATTGCAATAGAGACAATATATCCTAAAAGAACAGTCCAAGCATATTTCATATGTGAACTAAATGTATATATACCATGGAGTTTACCCATAACACCAACACCAGCAGCACTACCAAATGAGATTAAACTCCCACCTACACCTGCTGTTAGAGTAACCAACATCCACTGCTCTTGAATAGCAAGACCTGTACCCATATTTGGGTCTGCTTTTAGTACTGCTGACATAACAGGAACATTATCAATGATTGATGAAATAAAACCAACAGAGATATTAACAGCTGTAGCTCCGAATATATCATAAAGTTTTGTAAAGTAATCTAAAAATCCAAGGAAATGTAATCCACCAACAGCAGCCAAAATACCAAAGAAGAATAGTAGCGTATCATTCTCTACTTTGGCAATCCATGCAAAAACATTTACTTGTGTAGAGGAACTACTCTCATTGAGTTGATACACATAAAGTTTTAGAATAGCCAAACCAAACATCATACCCCACATAGCGGGTAGATGAAGTACTTGATGTGAAATAATTGCTAATACAATTGTCAATCCAAAAAGCCCAATAATAATTTTCCCACCCTCAGCAATAACAGCAGGTTTCTCATTACTATTAAATGGTGGCATTCCATCTGATACAAATCTACTCAATAAAAATGCTGTAACTCCCCATCCTAAAAAGGCTGCAGGAAATAAAAATAGAAACTCTGTAAAATCAGCTCTACCATCAACCCATACCATAAGCGTAGTAATATCACCAAATGGACTCCATGCACCACCTGCATTAGCAGCAACAACAATATTGATTGCACTTGGAATTAGAAACTCTCTATTATCTTTATCAATAGTAATAAGTACTGTAGAGAGAATAAGAGCCGTAGTCAAGTTATCAGCTACAGGAGAGATAAAAAATGCCAAAAATCCAGTTACCCAAAAAAGTTTATGATAACTATAACCTTTGGAAACTAAATTATAACGCAATGTAGAGAAAACCCCTCTATCTATCATCGCTTCTATATAAGTCATAGCAACAAACAAGAAGAAGAATATTCCTGAAATCTCAACAATTAAATGCTCTACCTCTTTTTCAAGAAGATGTCCATCTATTCCATTAATTGCGAAGTAAAAACCTATCAACATAAAAATACCAGTTCCTGCCAAAAGTGCAGGTTTAGCTTTATTAATGCGATATTTATCCTCTGTAGCAATAAAGTAGTAACCAATAACAAAAACTGCTAAAGATACCCATCCAACCCATGTGGTTGCTAAGTGTAAGTCATGCATATTTACTCCATATAATAATTTTATGTGTATTATAGTAGAAATTTAAAATTTTTCCTAACAATCAAATTTTAGCTATCCAAAAGAGTTTAATCGTCTCTTTTTGTAACATATATCAAAGCTATTCTATTAATCGAAATGATTATCTGTTACTTTTCGATATAATGTGTACCCAATGACTCTTTTCGTTTCAATGCAGCTTCTACTATAGCAGAAGCTGTATTTAGCCTAAGTTCTAGTAGTCGTCCTATCTCTCTATTTTTCATATCATATATAATATTTTTGGCTTTTAATAATCCTTTTCTTGTACGGATAATACCCATATCTTCCCACATAATCTTACGCAGACGATGTTTATATACTCTATCTTTTTCTTGATGTACTATATTTTTATACTCTTTATCAAAAATTGGAATTTTCAACTTATGATGCTCTTTGCCCAAGATATGTTGTACTGTTCTTTTGGCAAATACAACTCCTTCTAATAGAGAATTAGAGGCTAAACGGTTAGCTCCATGAACCCCTGTACTAGAAGCTTCACCAATCACATATAAACCATCAATACCCTCTACACAACCATCTAAATCACTTTTAATTCCACCAACAGCATAATGAAAAGCAGGAGATATAGGTACTCTATCATGAGGAAAATTATAACCAATTGCCTCAAATGTTCGTGTGATATTTGGAAATCTATGATGAAACCAATTCTGCTCAAACATTGAGAAATCCAAATATGCATCTTCTCCTGTCTCTTTTTTATGATTAAAAATAGCTCTGCTAACTATATCTCTACTAGCTAATTCTCCTCTATCATCATAATCAAATAGAAATCTTCTACCATTTTTATCTACTATCCAAGCCCCCTCACCTCTTAGAGCTTCAGTCAATAGAAGTTTTCTAGCAAATGGTGTTTTGACAAATACAGTTGGATGAAACTGCATCATCTCCATATCTCGTAACTCTATACCCTTTTCTACACATATACCATGAATATCAGCCGATACAGTTCTTGAATTTGTATTATACTCATATAATGAACCTACCCCACCACTAGCTATTATAACATCATCAGCATATATAGTTTGATGTTCATAATTAACCAATGCTTCTACCCCATAACATCTACCATCTTCTATTAGTAAATCATATACCAAAGTATTTCTTTGTAACTTATGTCTATTTTGAACCATCATAAAATAGTGCATATACCTACCAGTTGCATCACCTCCTGCATGGATAATCCGTCCAGTAGAGTGTGCTGCCTCCTTGGTATATAATATATTTCCATTTTTATCTCTATCAAACTCCATACCACGAGATATTATATCTGCTGTAGTATCTAATGAAGTTTGACTTAATATCTCTACAGCCTCTTTTTTATTATGGTATGCTCCTGCTATTAGCGTATCTTCTACATGTAGTGGAATATCATTCTCATTTAATGCTGTTACCATTCCACCTTGAGCATAAAATGTATTACACTCCCAAGGAATATCTTTGCATACTACCAAAACCTTTTTATTTTCTGGTAAGTTTATCGCAGCATATAACCCCGCGATACCTGCACCTATTATTAATACATCATATTTAATCATTTATCCCCCTTTTCTATATTATTTGTTTTATCAATCCAATATGGATTAGCTTTATAACCACATCCACTAAATATTAAACAGCTAAAAGATGTTATAATTAACAGATGAAAAAAGCTGATACGATAATCTCTCATATACTTAACCTACCTCAATTTAAACCCCTCCCAAACTATTACTGTTATAGGAGATTTGTATCACTACTAAGCCCAAAATGGCAAAAAGGGATAGCATTTGTATATATACGACAAAATACTCTATTTATAGCCCTATGTCACCCTGGATTTAAAAATGAGCTCAATTATAATAAAGATTTATTAAAGAGTATATTAAGTATGTTAAAAGAAAGGGATGAAAAATGTACCCAGTTAGCTAATGTTAATAATGTAGTTATATTTAACTCTAAACATAATAGTATCCTAAAAAGAGATAATATATCTGATACTGTGCCACATTATAAGGAACTAGCACTAGGTGAATTTCATATAGCAAGTAAAGATAAAGAGTTAATTGAGAAATTTAACAGTATCAAGTCTGATATAATTAAAAATATTTAGTGTATAATTACCTTAAAAAAGGCAAAAAAATCAAACCCCTATACGATACCAAAGCCATAAAAAACATCAATTGCCCACAATGTGGATATGAACTCCCTATATATTTCCGATGGACAAAGCTTATTGAGTGTCCATCATGCAAATCTTCTATATTTCTTGAAGATAAAGGAGCTAAAGTAATTGGCAAAGCTTCAACCCTATCTCCTGAACCATCATTAGTAAAAATTGGTGAACCTCTTATTATAGAGAAAAAAACATATATGCCTTTGGGTAAAATCCGTTATAGTTATGGTCGAGGATTTTGGGAAGAGTATTTTCTAAAAGGTGAAGATAGTAGAGAGTATTGGTTAAGTATTGATGAAGGGGATTTTGCACTAGAAAAACCTATGAATATTCCTCTACCTATTCACTCTTTTGATGAACTCACTGTTGGAGCTGAGTATGGTAAATATATTGTTACAGAGGTAGGTCAAGGTAAATGTGTAGGATTTGAGGGTGAACTTCCAAAGCTAATAAGTGTTGAAGATAGACATAATTATGCTCATCTATCCAAGGGTGGAGCATCTTTAGTAACAATTGAGTTTAGAGATAAAGATATGAGTATCTATTCAGGTGAGTGGATTGACCCATTTTCTATTAGTAGAGTCTATGAATGAGTCAAGTCTATAGTATCAAATGCCCCAACTGTGGAGCCCCTCTTAGTCTAATCGGTGGTGGACGAGTTCAAACTATCACTTGTGCTTATTGTCAAAGTGTAATTGACCTCAATGATAACTATAAAGTTTTATCCAAATTCAAAAATGTATTTATCCCCAAATCTCCATTTAAAGTTGGAATGCAAGGAGAGATAAATGATATAGAGTGGACGATTATTGGCTGGATTATATATCGTGATAGTGAAGATAGTAGTGATAAATGGAGTGAATTTCTACTTTTTTCTCCTCTATATGGATATGCTTGGCTCATTTATGAAGATGGGGTGATTAGTTTCTCTAGGAGAGTGCGTGATTTAGATTTACGCAAATGGCAAAAGAAGCATGAAAAAACACTATTTTTTCGACAAGGACATTATCTATTAGATGATGAGAAATATTATAGTGTTATAAATTTTGTCCAAGGAGAGTTAAACTATATAGCAAAACAAGGTGACAAAATAGCTTGTTGGGATTATAATGGAGTCAAAGGGCAAAGTATCAGTATTGAAAAAAGCAATAAAGAACTAGAGGTATATTATACTAAAAAGTTAGATGCCCAAACTATATATGATAGCTTTAAAGTTAAAAAGAGCGAACAAAATATCAAAGAGCCAACTATTCAAGAAAAATTCAAAGATGAACTAGAAGAGAAAAAACCACCCTCTTATTATGGGATTGTGGCTATTTTTATCGCTTTACTCCTTGGTATAATCTCTTCTCTCTCTAGTGATAAAGTTTTATTCCAAAAATTTAATAAAAGTACAGAGTCGTTATTTAAAATAACAAATAGTACTTTTTTAACTAAAATAGAGTTAAACTCTATAAATAATAAGACACTAAATAGTTATGCAATCAGTATATATCAACATAAGAAAAAGATATTTTATATAGATAGAGATAGTGTCTATTTTGCTAAACATAATTTAGATAATAGTTGGAGCAAAAGAGCTAAAGGGGCAGATATATATATTAAACTCGATACAGGAGTATATATAATAAAAATAGATAAAATAGCTACAACACAAAATCCTATAGAGATAACTATAGAACAAAAAGTTATTAGACTATCTTATATTTTTCCTTTATTTATATTGATTTTTATATTTCTAATATATAGCTATTTTATTCATGCCTCTACTAAAACATTAGGTATTATGGGTCTATTATTCGTTTTATCACTATTGGGTATATATACCAATATACCGATATTTCCTATAATGTTTATTGTTGGGATATATCTATATTTTCTTAAAAGGAGTTCAAAATGACCAAAGTGGTTTTGATTATATTTAGCATTTTGACTCTACTTAGTGGATATATGACATATAGTGGTATAGGATTGCAAGAGGTTAAATCTATAGAACCACCACACAAAAGTATTCGCAGTTACTCTAGTGGCAGTAGCTGGAGTAGTAGTGGAAGTAGTGGTGGATTTAGCTATGGAAAATAAATTTTAGGAGAAAAATATGACAGAATTACAACAAATAGAATCGACACTAGTTTATGCACTAATAGGTTTAGGTGTATTTATAATTACTTTAGTAATATTGGAGGTAGTAACTAAATTTTCTATTACCAAAAAGATAACACAAGATGGAAATATAGCTTTGGCTATAGTTTTGGGTTCAATTATAGCTTCACTCGGAATGATAATCTCTTCTGCTATTAGATGATAAATAGAGATACTAAAACCAAAGAGATAGCACTACTCTTTGGTACATTTTTAATAGCTATTAGTGGCTTAGTTTATGAACTATTAGAAGGCACTCTATCCTCTTATCTACTCGGAGATAGTATATATCACTTCTCTTTAGTTATTGGACTGTTTATGTCATCCATGGGGATTGGTGCTTGGTTATCTCGGTTTATAGATAACCATTTGCCTAAAGCATTTCTACTTTTACAGTTTAGTATATCTCTGCTTGGTGGATTTTCATCTTTTATTCTATTTTTTGCTTTTGCTTATATACAAAATTATGAGGCATTTTTATATCTAATAACTATTGGACTTGGTAGTATGCTTGGATTTGAGATACCTCTAGTTATTCGCATACTCAAAGAAAGTTTTTCCCTCAAAACTAATATATCCAATGTTTTTACACTTGATTATATCGGTGCATTGTTCGCATCTATCCTATTTCCTCTAGTTTTAGTCCCTCAATTAGGACTTATGCAGACAGCATTTCTATTTGGTGGACTTAATCTTTTTGTTGGAGCTATGGCTTGGAGTATATTTCGTAAAGAGTTAGGCAAAAAGTATCTATTACCTATTATAATTATAGGTATAATTTTGATTTTAGGATTTATCCAATCCAATAGTTTAACTAGTATAATAGAGAATAAACTATATAAAAATAGTATAATATATTCAAAACAGACCCCTTACCAAAAGCTTATAATCACCTCAACCAAAGGACGAATACAGTTCTATATCAATGGAGCAATCCAGTTTGATACTATAGACGAATACCGTTATCATGAGTCATTAGTTCACCCTGTTATGCAAATAACCAAGAGACATCAAAATATATTAGTAATTGGTGGAGGAGATGGATTAGCACTAAGAGAGATACTGAAATATAATGATATAGGTAAAGTAACTCTAGTTGACCTAGACCCTGCCGTAACCAAACTATTCAAAACTCACCCAAAACTAAGCAAACTAAATCACTATAGTTATGATAATCCAAAAGTAACAGTAGTAAATCAAGATGCATGGAAATTTATAGAAAAATCTCAAACACTCTATGATGTTATAGTAGTTGACCTACCCGACCCAAATAATATATCTCTAAGCCGTTTATATAGTGTATCATTTTATCATCTATTAAAGTCACATCTAGCTAAATATGGAGCAATGGTAACACAAGCCAACTCACCTATGTTTTGTCCCAAAGCATATTGGTCTATTGATAAATCTATTGAAGTTACAAAACTACATACACTACCCTATCATGTATATATCCCTAGCTTCGGAGAGTGGGGGTTTGTATTGGCTTCAAGAATGCCACTAAAGGATATACAACTTCATAATATGCAAGGATTAAAATATCTTGACAATTCTATATGGCAACGAATGCAAATTTTTCCTCCTGATATAGCCAAGATAGAAGTAGAACCAAATAAACTTAGTAGCCATAAGCTTATTAAATATTATAATGATGGATGGGCTAAGTGGTATGAATGATGTACTAAATTTTATTAAAAACTATAATTAGCAAAGAGCCGTGTCATCTTGCCATCATCATACATATCAGAGTAGATAATATCCATACTAAAGTTATCATTCATAGCGTAACTAAGTAGATAATCGGTCTCATTTTCCCCTTTGTCAAAATTGACATGTGTAACAGCTCCTGTAAACTGTTTATAACCATACTCTGCTCCAACTAACCACGCCTCTTGGTCACTTAC
>Ga0256914_1000736_pt1 | contig 31622 bp, 33 predicted proteins | sample HulkmetaG_FD_191571 | JGI IMG/M metagenome (GOLD analysis project Ga0256914, IMG submission 191571) | Hydrothermal chimney microbial communities from Main Endeavour vent field at the Juan de Fuca Ridge, Pacific Ocean - Hulk | ecosystem: Environmental > Aquatic > Marine > Hydrothermal vents ... | reverse complement strand
GGATCGCGGCGAGGCCGGTCCGCTTCCCGTTCCGGGTCTGGAGCAGGAAGAGCTTCTTCCGCTCGATGGTGAACTCCAGGTCCTGCATGTCCCGGTAGTGCCGCTCGAGCTTGTGGGCCACGTCGAGCAGCTCCCCGTAGAGCTCCGGCATCACCTCCTCGAGGGCCTTCTGCTCCGGCTTCGCCGGGTCCTTCTGGGCCACCGAGATCGGCTGCGGCGTGCGGATGCCGGCGACCACGTCCTCGCCCTGGGCGTTGACCAGGTACTCGCCGAAGATGTGCGGCTCCCCCGTGGCCGGGTTGCGGGTGAAGGCGACGCCCGTCGCGCAGTCCTCGCCCAGGTTGCCGAACACCATGCACTGCACGTTGACGGCCGTACCCCACTCGGAGGGGATGTGGTACATCCGCCGGTACTCGATCGCGCGCGGGTTGTCCCAGGACCGGAAGACCGCGGCGATCGCTCCCCAGAGCTGCTCCTGCGGGTCCTCCGGGAACGGCTTGCCGGTGCGCTCGAGCACCAGCGCCTTGAACTGCTTCACCAGGTCGGCCAGGTCCTCGGCGGACAGCTCGGTGTCGTCCGCGACCCGGCGCTCCTCCTTCTTCTTCTCGAGGAGCACCTCGAAGGGGTCCCGCTCGGTCTTCGACAGCGGCTTCATCCCGAGAACGACGTCCCCGTACATCGCGACGAACCGCCGGTAGGCATCGAAGGCGAACCGCCGGTCACCGGAAACCTTCGCCAGTCCCTCCACGGTCTCGTCGTTGAGCCCCAGGTTCAGGACGGTGTCCATCATCCCGGGCATCGAGACCCGGGCCCCGGAACGCACGGAGACGAGGAGCGGGTTCTCCGGGTCGCCGAACTTCTTCCCCATCAGCTCCTCGAGCCGCGCCATGCCGGCGGCGACCTGTTCCTCGAGCCCCTCGGGATACTTCCCGCCGGTCCGGCTGAAGTACGCGCAGACCTCGGTGGTGATCGTCATCCCCGGCGGGACCGGGAGCCCGAGCCGGGCCATCTCGGCCAGGTTGGCGCCCTTGCCGCCGAGGAGGTCCCGCATCTCCGCGGACCCCTCGGCCGTCCCGCCACCGAACAGGTAGACCCACTTCTCGGCCATCGTTCCGTCTCCTTCGCGTGCGGCGTCCCGGCCCCGCTCAGCGGGGGGACGCCTCCTCTCGATCACCTTCCACCACGATCTCGGCGAGGTCGGCGACCTCGTGGGCCCGGGCCGCGAACCGGGCGAGCAGCCCGAGGCGCGCCCGCCGCGCCGTCTCGTCGGGATCGAACACCAGGATCTCGTCGAAGAACCGGTCGACCACCGGCCGCAGCCGGGCGATCGCCCGCAACCGCTCCGCGTAGCCCGGCCCCGCGTCGCCGGCGCGGGCCACCCGCTCGAGTTCCTCCACCGCGGCGAGCAGCTCCCGCTCCGGGGCGGGCGTCTCCGGGGCCGTGCCCGCAAGGGCCGGGTCGATGGTCTCGCCCCGCTCCCGGGCCTGCGCGAGGATGTTCCGCACCCGCTTCGCCGCCGCCGCGAGGGCGAGGAAGTCCTCGCTCCCCCGGATCTCCGCCAGGGCCTCGAGCCGCCGGAACAGGTCGTGGAAACGGAGAGAGCGGGCCCCCGCGAGCGCGGTCACCGCGGCGATCTCGTCGTAGCGGGCTCCGCGCCGCTCGGCTATCGACCCGAAGCGGTCGAGGAGGAACTCCGCGAGGCGCGGGACGGTCTCCCCGGCCCGGTCCCGGAGGTCGGGCCCCAGCTCGCCCCCGGCGTACCCGGCGATCGCCTCCCGGAGCGCGGGCCCCAGGTCGAGGTCCGGCTCGGACTCCGCGAGCCGCACGAGGGCGAGGCCCGCCCGCCGCAGCGCGAAGGGGTCCCGGCTCCCCGAGGGGACCAGCCCGACGGCGAACCCGCCGGCCAGGGTGTCCAGGCGGTCGGCGAGGCCGAGCAACCGGGCCACCCGGGTCGGCGGCAGCTCTCCCTCGGCACCCGCGGGCTCGTACAGGTGATAGATGGCGGTCGCCACCGCCTCCGGCTCCCCGTCCGCCCGGGCGAGGAGGCCACCCGCGACTCCCTGGAGCTCGGGAAACTCCCCGACCAGGCCGGTGACGAGGTCGCAGCGGCAGAGCCGCGCCGCCCGGTCGAGGGCGTCCCGCTCCTCCGCCGCCAGGCCGAGGCCCCCGCCGACCAGGTCGGCGAGCCGGGCGACGCGGCGGGCCTTCTCGGCGTAGGTCCCCAGGTCCCGGTGGAAGACCACCCCCCCGAGCTCCTCGAACCGGTCCGCCAGCGGTCGCCTGCGGTCCTCCCGCCAGAAGAACAGGGCGTCCTCGAGGCGACCGGAGACGACCCACTCGTGGCCCCGCCGGACGTGCCCCTCCGGGTCCCCCGGCACGTTGACCGCCACGCCGAAGGCCGGGAGCGGTCCGTCCTCGCCGGCGACCAGGAACGCCTTCTGGTGGTGCCGCAGGCACGTCCGCAACACCTCGGGGGGCAGCTCCCGCGGGAACCGCTCGTCGAACGAGCCGACGAGGGCCCCCGGGTACTCCACCATGTCGGCGACCTCCTCCAGGAGCTCCGGGTCGTCCACGATCCGCCCCCCGGCGCCGGCCGCGGCCTCGCCGAGGGCGGCAACCAGGCGCTCCCGCCGGCGCGCCGGGTCGACCACGACTCCCGCCGCCCGGAGAAGGTCCTCCCAGGAGTCGGCCGAGGACACCTCGTGGGGTCCGGGCCCGAGCGTCCGGTGCCCCCGGGTCCGCCGGCCCGCGCGCACCCCGAACAGCTCGACGGGCAGGACCTCCTCGCCGTGGAGCGCGACGATCCAGTGCACCGGCCGGACGAAGCGGAACTGCCCGTCTCCCCAGCGCATCGTCTTGGGGAACGACATCCGGGCGACGGGCCCCGGCAGCTCCCGGCCCAGGATCTCTCCGACCGGCTCGCCACCCCGGCGCACCCGGAGCGCCGCGTACTCCCCCCGGGGCGTTTCCACCCGCTCGAGGGCCGCGGCCTCGACCCCGTGCTTCCGCGCGAACCCCTCCGCCGCCCGGGTCGGCCTGCCGTCCGCGTCCCAGGCCGCCCGCGCCGGCGGACCGGTCAGGGTCTCCTCGCGCACCGGCGACGCGGGAGCGGTTTCCCGGACGCGCACGGCGAGCCGGCGCGGGGTCCACAGGGCCTCCACCTCGCCGTGGGCGATCCCCGACCGGTCGAGCACCTCGGCCACGATCCGGGCGAGGTCGGCCGCCGCGCCCGGCAGCATCCGCGCGGGGATCTCCTCGGTTCCCAGCTCCAGGAGCAGCGTGGCCCGCTCGTTCACGATCCCGCCTCCTCGGCCGCCGCATCTCCCGCCGCGAGCCATGCCTTCGCGCACGCGACGGAGAGCCGACGGATCCGGCCGATCAGTTCCTGGCGCTCGGTCACCGAGAACGCCCCGCGCGCATCGAGCACGTTGAAGAGATGGCTCGCCTCGAGGGCCCGCTCGTAGGCGGGAACCAGGTACGGCCCGTCCTCCGCCTCGAGAAGCCGCCGCGCCTCCCGCTCGGCGACCTCGAACTGCCGCCGATGCTCGTCGACGTCGGCGAGCCGGAAGCACCAGGCGGACTGCTCTCTCTCGGCCCGCAGCCGCAGCGCACCATAGGGGACGATGCCTCCCTCGTGCCAGTCGGCCCGGGCCCAGGGAATGTCGAAAATGTTCCGGATGTCGTTGATGAACATGCAGATCCGCTCGAGCCCGTAGGTGAGCTCGACCGGGATCACCCGCAGGTCGACACCGCCCATCACCTGGAAGTAGGTGAACTGGCTGATCTCCATCCCGTCCATCGTCACCTGCCAGCCGACGCCGGACGCCCCCAGGGTCGGGGACTCCCAGTTGTCCTCCTCGAACCGGATGTCGTGGACCCGGGGATCGATCCCCATCGCCTCGAGGGAAGCGAGGTAGAGGTCCTGCACGTCGGCCGGAGACGGCTTGAGGACCACCTGGTACTGGAAGTGCTTGTAGACCCGCATCGGGTTTTCGCCGTAGCGCCCGTCGGCCGGGCGACGGGACGGCTGGCAGTAGGCGACCCGCCACGGCACGTCGCCCAGGCTGCGGAAGAACGTCTCCGGGTGCATCGTCCCCGCCCCGACCTCCATGTCGTACGGCTGGTGGACGACGCAGCCCCGTTCGCTCCAGAACGCCGAGAGGGCGGCGATCATCTCCTGGAGGGTCATCTTCGGTTTCATTGGGTCTCCTCGTCGGCCTCCGGGGCCCGGGGCCAGGAAGCGAGGGCGCGGAGCGAGCGCCCGAGGAAGGCCCGCACCAGGCGGGGCAGGACATCGGCGAGGGCCCGCGCGACGGCCGGGGGAGCCTCCGGCACGCGGTCCGGTGGCAGGTGGCGCGCGGCGACCAGCCATCGGACGGCGTCGGCGGGCAGCCGCCCGGCCCCGGCCGGGGCGTGTTCCCCGCAGAAGGCACCCTGCTCGGGGACCACGTGTACCTCCCGGCCGGCGAGCGGGACCCCGCACGTCCCGCAGGCGTCGAGGTCGGGGAAGAGCCCGGCGAGGAGCAGCATCCACAGTTCCGCGTAGCGGCAGCAGGTCCGGGGATCCGCCCCCCCCGCGAGGGCGCCCAGGGTCGACCGGAGCAGGCGAAAGAGACGGGGGTCGTCCTCCCCCTCCCGGGCGAACCCGAGGCCCAGGTCCAGGAGGTGTGCCGTGGCCCAGAAGCGGTCCAGGGGCTCCGGCCGGGGGGGCGGCGAGATCACCCGGGACTCCTCGAGGAGCGGCATCGTCTCGCCCCGCCGCGTTCGCCAGCGCACCGCGAGGACGGCCCCCGGCTCGTGACCGCCCGGGAAGCGCCTCCGAGAGCGGGCCGCCCGCGGGGCGAAGGCGGTCATGCGCCGTCCACCGCCGGTGAGCAGGGTGACGACGCGGTCCGCCTCTCCCGTCGGGTGCTGGTCCAGCACGATCGCCTCCTCCTCCCCGCGCCTCATCGCACCATCGGCAACAGGACCCAGGTCGCCAGCAGGAAGAAGATCAGCGAGCCGACGGCGTCGGTCGACGTCGTCACGAAGGGGGTCGTCGACACCGCCGGGTCGAAGCCGAGCCGGTGGAGCAGCAGGGGCATCGAGGCCCCCATCACCGTCGCGAACATCATCGACAGGGCCAGCGCCACCCCGATGGTCGCGCCGGTCAGCACGGCCGTCCGCGGATCCGGGGCCAGGCCGCGCCACCAGAGCATCCCGACGCTGGCACCGAACAGCAGCACCCCGTAAAGGAACCCGAGCAGCCCGGCCGTCCCGAGCTCGCGCAGCAGGGTCCGAACGTACTCTCCCTCCCGGACCCGGCCGGTGGCGAGCCCCCGGATGATCACGATCGCCGACTGGTTGCCGGTCGTCCCTCCCATCGCGAGGACGATCGGCACGAACGCCGCGAGCCCCACCATGTGCTCGAGGGTCCCCCTGAACGATCCGATGACGACTCCGGCCAGCAGGTCCCCGATGAACACCGCCAGCAGCCAGGGAGACCGGATCCGCGCCGACTTGATGACCGACGGCTCGATCCGCTCCTCCTCGCTGGTCCCGGCGAGGCGGTAGAAGTCCTCCGTCGCCTCCTCGCGGAGCACGTCGATGACGTCGTCGATGGTGACGACGCCGGCGAGCCGTCCCTGCTCGTCGACGACCGGGATGGCCAGCAGGTCGTACTTCGCCGCCACCCGGGCAACCTCTTCCTGGTCCGTGTCCGTCCGCACCGTGACCAGGTCGGTGTTCATGATCTCGTGGAGCCGGACCGTCGGGGGATGGAGCAGCAGCTCCCGGAGAGAGAGCACCCCGACCAGGTGGTGACGCTGGTCGACGACGTAGAGGTAGAAGGACATCTCGACCCGGCCCCGCTCCTGGATCGTGCGGATCGCCTCCTCGACCGTCATCGTCTCCGGGAGGGCCAGGACGTCGGGCGTCATGATGCGCCCGGCGGTCTCCTCCTCGTAGATCAGCAACTGCTCGACCGCCGCCTTCTCCTCGGGTTTCATCCGCTCGAGGATCTCGGCGGAGAACTCCTCCTCGAGGTCGGCGAGCAGGTCCGCCGCATCGTCGTCGGCACACTGCTCGAGGAGGCGGGCCGCCCGGTCGGGACCGAGTCGCCGCAGGAGCGCGGGCCCCTGCCCCTGGGGCAGTTCGACCAGCAGCGAGGCGCCCAGCTCCGGGTCCTTGTCGGCAAGGAACTGGAACAGTTGAAGCTGCTCCCGCTCGGTCAGCTCCTCGTAGAGCGGCGGGAAGTCCTGGGGGCGGACCTTGGTCAGCAGCTTGCGCAGGTTTACGAGGGCCGACCGCCGCAGGAAACGGCGCAGCGACTCCAGGAAGACGGCCTGGCGGCGGTCGAGCGGCATGCGAAAACCCTCCCCTGCGCCCGGCTGGACGCAAGTGCATCATTCTACAGGAAACCTGCCCGACCGGAGGCGTCAGGGATCGAACAGCGTCCCCGGTGCGTCCCGCTCGTCCGCCGCGTCTCCCGGCGCTTCCCCGCCCGTTCCGCCGGCGGGCCGATCCTCGCCCGCCGGCGCCCCGGGCAGCCCGACGAGGAACGCGTCCAGCTCGGCGTGGAGCCCCCCGAGTTCCTCGCGGGCCGCCGCCAGCTCGTCGAGGAGCCGCTCCCGGAAGGCCGTGGTCTCCGCGACCGCCCGGTCCGCCCGCGCCCGGGCGGACGCGGCTTCCGCGCGCAGGGCGTCGACCTCTTCCCGGGCCTGCCGGACCGCTCCCCGGCTCTCTTCCTCCCGAGCCCGGGCCTCCGCCCGCAACCGCCGCAGGTCCTCGGCGAGGCGGTCCCGCTCTCCCGCGACCGCGTCGACCTCCTGCGCCAGGCGCTCCACCTCTTCCCGGGCGGTGGCAAGCTGCTCCGCCAGCCGGTCCCGCTCGTCCTCCACCCGCGTCACGTCCGCCTCGAGGGAGGCGATGCGTCCGAGCAGCTCGGGAACGCGGGCGGCCTGGGCGAGCGCCTTCTCGCGGGCGGCCCGCTCGGCGGCGAGGATCTTCTCGAGAGAGGCCACCCGCTCCTCGAGGGCTCCCTCCCGCTCGCGGGCCGCGTCCCGCTCCCGCTCGCGATCCGCGGAAAGCCGGCGGGCCAACTCCTCGGCCTCGCGGACCCGGGTCTCGAGGGCGGCGATCTCCTCCCGGGCCCGGTCCAGCGCCTCCCGCGTCTTCCCGAGCTCCCGCTCGAGGCGCCGTACCCGGGCCGCGGGAACGTCACCCGGATCCCCCGTGGCCCCCCTCCTGCGCCCGTTCCCGGTCCCCGGCGCCGCGTCGCCGTCACCGGCCCCCGCTTCCTCCCGCGGCTCGGCCGCGGGGAACCGCTCCCGGAGGGCCTCGCGGGCCTCCCGGAGGGTCATCCTCTTCTCCACGAGAAATTCCCGGATCGCCCGGGCAATCTCCAGTTCCTCCGGCCCGTACCGCCGACGCCCCCCGACCCGGTCTCCGAGCAGGGGAATCTCCGCCTCCCAGAACTTCAGCACGTACGGCTGGATGCCCAGGAGCGAGCAGACCTCGCCGGGCCGCAGCGGCCCGCGTTTCCCCGCGTCGATCGGTTCCCCGCTCATCGGTCGGCCCCCTCGTCGCCCCGCGCGTCCCGTCCCTCCCGCCGCGCCCATTCTACCCGGGTTCCCGGCACCTCCCGCCTCAACGGTGACCGGGGTGGTGGAGCGCCTGGCCCAGCACCTGTTCCATCAGCTCCCCGAACTCCGCGGAGAGCTGCCGCCGGATCTCCTCCCCGGTCGGCAGGTCGAGGGCCTTCTCCACGACCGCCCGCGCCCGGCGCGCCTCCGCGGCCCGCAGGAGCGTGCGGATCTCCGGGATCACCACCGGGTTGCACGAGAACTCCTCGAGCCCGAGGCCGAGCAGGGTCAGCGCCCCCAGCGGGTCGGAAGCCAGCTCGCCGCACAGGCTGACCGAGATCCCCCGGCCGTGCCCCGCCTCGATCGTCCGCCGGACCAGCTCCAGCACGGCCGGGTGCCATGGATCGTAGAGGTGCGCCACCGAGCGGTTTCCCCGGTCCACCGCCAGCGTGTACTGGATCAGGTCGTTGGTACCGATCGACAGGAAGTCCGACTCCGCCGCCAGGGCACCCGCGACCATCGCCGCCGCGGGTACCTCGACCATCGCCCCGAGGGGCGGAGGCGACGTGGCGATCCCCTCCCCCTCGAGTTCCCGGCGGCAGTCCTCGACCATCCGCCGCACCTGTCGCCATTCGTCGAGGGTCGTGATCATCGGCACCAGGACGCGGACGTTGCCGGCCTCCGCGGCCACCCGCAGGAGGGCCCGCAACTGGGTGCGGAGGATCTCCGGGCGGCGCAGGCAGAAACGGACCGCGCGGAGCCCGAGCACCGGGTTCGGCTCCCGCTCCTCCAGGACCTCGTGGAAGTACTTCTCGCCGCCCAGGTCGAAGGTGCGGATCGTCACCGGGTAGCCGCCGGCGCTCTCCGCGATCTTCCGGTAGGCAGCCAGGTGGTCCTCCTCGGTGGGCAGGCGCGGCGCGGTCGTGAGGAAGAGAAACTCCGAGCGGTAGAGCCCCACGCCCTGGGCCCCGACCCGCCGCACCGTCTCCATTTCCTCCGGGAACTCGATGTTCGCGGCGATCGTCAGCTCGACCCCGTCCCGCGTCGTCACCGGCCCCCGCTCGGACTCGAGGGACAGGTCGATCCGTTGCAGCTCCTCCCGCTCCTCGCGGTACGCGGCGAGCGTCTCCTCGTCCGGCCGCACGGCCACGTGCCCGTGCGAGCCGTCGACGACGACCACGTCGCCGTCCCGGGTCTCCCGGGTGATCCCGTCGACGCCGAGCACGGCCGGGATCTCGAGGGCGTTCGCCAGGATCGCCGTGTGCGACGTCCGTCCCCCCTCCTCGGTGACGAACCCGACGATCAACGGCTGGTGCAGCCAGAGCGCGTCCGAGGGAGACAGGGTGCGGGCGACGATGATCGTCTCCTCCTGGAGGTCCAGGACCCGGTCGTGCCGGTTCTCCTCCCCCGCCAGGATCCGCTGGAGGCGATCGTGCACGTCCGCGATGTCCCCGCTCCGCTCCCTGAGGTACGGATCCTCCACGTCCCGGAAGGCAGCCATCAGCCGCTCCACCACCGAGGCCAGCGCCCACTCGGCATTCATCCGCTGGTCCCGGATCCGGCGCATCGTCTCGCGGCCGAGTTTCCGGTCGTCCAGGATCATCAGGTGGGCGTCGAAGATCGCCGAGTACTTCTCCCCGAGGGTCGACGCCGCCTTCTCCCGGAGGGACTGGATCTCCTGCCGGGCCCGCTTCCGCGCAGCCCAGAAGCGCCGCAGCTCGCCCCGGACCTCGTCCTCGGCGAGGCGGTAGCGGGGCACCTTGAGTTCCCAGCGGCCGAGCACCAGGGCCCGCCCGATGGCGATCCCGTGGGAGACCCCGATCCCGCGGAACTCCGGCACGTCAGGCCTCCTCCCCGAAGCGATCCTCGACGAGGCCGACCAGCGCGTCGAGCGCCTCTTCCTCGTCGGGTCCCCGGGTAACGATCGTCAGCTCGCTGCCGCAGGGCGCGGCCAGCGTCAGGATGCCGAGGATCGACTTCCCGTCCACGGTCTCCCCGTCCCGGAGGATCTCCACGTCGGACCGGAACCGGCCGGCGAGGTCGACGAAGCGGGCCGCCGCCCGGGCATGGAGCCCCAGGCGGTTCTTCAGCACCACCTTCCGCTCGGCCATCGCTCACTCCTCCCGCGACCGGGCGATGATCTCGCCCGCCACCGTGATCGCCCCCCGGCCCCGCTCGGCGATGGTCCGGGCCGCCTCGTGGAGGCTCATCTCGCGGTGGAGGTTCGTGAACTTGATCACCATCGGCAGGTTCACTCCCGTGACCACCTCGACCCTCCCGTCGTCGAGAAACGACAGGGCGATGTTCGTCGGGGTGCCCCCGAACATGTCGGTCGCGAGGATCACCCCGTCTCCCTGGTCGGCGATCTCGATCGCGCGCGCGATCCGGGCGTGGCACACCTCCGGGTCGTCCTCCCAGTCGATGGTGACGGCCTCGAGCGGCCCGGCCCCGGGCACGATCTTCCGTGCCGCGGCGACCAGCTCCCGGGCCAGGTTCCCGTGGGTGATGATGAGGAGGGCAATCATGGGCCGATCCGTTCTCCTTCCCGCTCGAGGTCCCGGTGCTGGACGACGACGGGGAATCCCTCGCCGCGCAACACGGCTCCCAGGTGCTCGGCGATCGCCACCGACCGGTGCCGTCCGCCGGTGCATCCGACCGCCACGTTCAGGTAGCTCTTCCCCTCGTCGACGAACCGCGGCAGCAGGAACCCGAGGAGCTCCACCAGCCGTTCCAGGTACTCGCGCCAGTCCCCCGACCGCTCGAGGAAGGCGACGACCCGCGGGTCCCGGCCGTCACACGTCCTGAGCGCCGGGTCGAAGTACGGGTTGGGCAGGAAACGTGCGTCGAAGACCAGGTCGGCGTCCCGCGGCAGCCCGTACTTGAAGCCGAACGACACGACGCGGCAACGGAGCTGGGCCCCCGGGCCGCCGCCACCCCCGCGGAGGATCTCCTGCACGAGGCGACGCAGCTCGTGGGGGCTGAGATCGTCCGTCGCCACGACCCGGTCCGCGATCGCCCGCAGGTCGCACAGCAGGTCCGCCTCCCGGCGCACCGCGTCCACGAGGGGCAACCCGGTCCCCTGGGACAGGGGGTGGGGCCGCCGGCTCTCGGAAAAACGGCGGACCAGCGTGTCCTCCGCGGCCTCGAGAAACAGCACCGTCAGCCGGACGTCGTCCCGGCGCCGCAACCGGTCGAGGATGTGGGGCAGCTCCGCCAGGTACTGCCTCTCCCGGGCGTCGACGACGAAGGCGCCGCGCGGCTCCTCGTCGCTTCCCCGGTCCAGCAGGTCGACGAACGGCTCGATCAGCGGCACCGGCAGGTTGTCCACGCAGAAGTACCCCAGGTCCTCGAGGCTCCGCAGGGCGAGCGTCTTGCCCGAACCGGACAGCCCGCTGACGACCACGACCCTGCTCATCGCCCCTCCTCCCCCTCGCCGGCGAGCCGGCGGCGGCCCTTCTCGATCTGGCGGAGCACGCTGGCCTGCATCTCGAGCGACGCGTCCTTTCCCCGCTCGAGCAGGAGCTGCCGCCTGGCGGCGACCTCGAGCAGGACCGCCACGTTTCGCCCGGGCGCGACCGGCATCTCGACGAGCGGCAGCGTCTTCCCCAGCAGCGTCCGGGTCCGGCGCTCCTGGCCGAGCCGGTCGATCCGGTCATCCGGCCCCGGATGGTAGAGGTGAACGACCTGTTCGACCACCTTCAGCTCCCGCACCGCCGTCACCCCGAACAGGTCCCGCACGTTGAGGATCCCGAGGCCGCGGACCTCGATGTAGTTCCGGCCGAGCTCGGGGGCATGCCCGATCAGGTCGCCGTCGACGAGCCGGACGATCACCGAGTCGTCGGCCACCAGCCGGTGCCCCCGCGCGAGCAGCTCGAGGGCGCACTCCGACTTGCCGATCCCCGACTCCCCGGTGATCAGGACGCCGAGCCCGAACAGGTCGACGAGCACGCCGTGCAGCCGGACCGATGGCGCCAGGCGGACCGACAGGTAGTGCAGGAGGACGTCGATCACCTCGGCGGTGGGCAGCGGGGAGACCAGCAGGACGAGCCCCTGTTCCCGGCAGCATTCCCGGAACCAGGCCGGCGGTTCCAGCCCCCGGGTGACGAGAAAGGCCGGCACCCGAGTCGAGCAGAGGCGCGCGATCACGCCCCGCGTGTCGAGGTCGCTCTCACCGAGCCACCGGATCTCGCTGCGGCCGAGGACCTGGATCCGTTCCGGGTGGAAGTACTCCTCGAAGCCGGCGAGCACCAGGCCGGGCTTCTGGATGGTCGGAGAGGCGACCTCGCGTTCCAGGCGGTCCGTCCCCTCGAGGACGACCAGGCCCAGCCGCTCCCGCAGCGCGGAGAGCAGCTCGGCGACGGTCAGCGGACCGGCCTCCACCGCGCGGGCGTCCACGGGCCACCTCCCTCCGCCCTTGGCGGGCATCCTCTTCCAGGTCAACGCCTTGGCAGGCCGGCCCGTCCGGGTGCCGCCGGGAAGGCCCGCCCCCCCGCACGATTCCCACCGGACCGGCTTTCGGACATAATAGCGGACCTGCGCGGGGCGGACGTCCCCGCGGGGCGGTTCGCGGCCCGCGGCCGCGCACGATTGCCCTCCGGCCACCCGCGGAGCGGCACGAGGGAGCTAGGGGAAGATGGCGAAGAAGATCGTCCACGTGGTCGGCACCGGCACCATCGGCGAGCCCCTGATCGGGCTCCTCTGCGATTTCCGGGACCAGCTCGGCATCGACGAGGTCACGTTCCACAAGCGGACCCCCCTGACGACCGACCGCTCGAAGGTCGTTCACCTGATCCGCCGGGGCGCCCGGTTCGCGACCGATTCCAAGGCGTTCGACGGCTTCCGGGAGCTGGGCCTGGAACCGGAGTTCGAGACCCACGAGGCGATCGACCGGGCCTCCGTCGTCATCGACTGCACACCCTCCGGGGTTGGCCAGCAGAACAAGACGGAGTACTACGAGAAGTTCCTCCACAACACCCTCGGCTTCATCGCGCAGGGCAGCGAGTTCGGCTTCGGCAAGCCGTACGCGCGGGGCGTCAACGACGGGGCCCTGGCTCCCGGCGAGGACCGGTTCATCCAGGTCGTTTCCTGCAACACCCACAACCTCTCGGTCCTCGTCAACACGGTCGCCCTCGAGGACGGCGGTCCCGACAACCTGGTCGAGGGACGCTTCGTCTGCATCCGCCGGGCCAACGACATCAGCCAGGCCGGGTCGTTCGTTCCCTCCCCGGAGGTCGGGAAGCACAAGGACCCGAAGTTCGGCACCCATCACGCCCGGGACGCGTGGCACCTGTTCCAGACCCTCGGGTACGACCTGAACCTCTACAGCTCGGCCCTCAAGATCAACACGCAGTACATGCACACGATCTGGTTCACGATCGTCGTGCGGAACCGGGTCACCGTCGACGACATCGTCGACCGCTTCCGGGCCAACGACCGGATCGCCCTCACCTGGAAGAAGACGGCCAACCTCGTCTTCTCCTTCGGCCGGGACCACGGCCACTACGGCCGGATCCTCAACCAGACGGTCGTCCCCCACGAGACCCTTGCCGTGCGCGAAACGGCGCGCGGCTACGAGGTCGTCGGCTTCTGCTTCACCCCCCAGGACGGAAACGCGCTCCTCTCGTCGGTCGCCGCGGCGTCCTGGTTCCTCGACCCGGAGAACTACGAGCGGAAGATCCAGTGCCTGTCTCCCTGGTTCTTCGACGAGGTCTAGACACCCCCCGCGGGGGCACGAAACGAGGGGGCGCCGCCGGCGCCCCCTCTTCCGATCCCCGGGGCCCCGTCTCCCGGCCTCAGGCGCGCCGGAAGACCAGGCAGGCGTTGGTACCACCGAAGCCGAACGAGTTGGAGAGGGCGGCACGCAGCGGGACCTCGCGGGCCCCGTCGCGAACGACGTCCAACCGGACCTCCGGGTCCTGGTTCTCGACGTTGACCGTCGGATGGACGAGGCCCCGGGCGAGGGAAAGGACGGTCACCACGGCCTCGAAACCGCCGGCAGCCCCGAGCAGGTGGCCGACCATCGACTTCGTCGACGAGACCATCACCCGGTCGGCGTCCGCCCCGAACACCTCGCGGATCGCCCGCGCCTCGACGACGTCACCCGCGGGGGTCGACGTGCCATGGGCATTCACGTAGTCGACGTCGGCAGCGGACAGGCCCGCGTCGGCAAGGGCGGCACGCATCACCCGCTTCATGCCGTCCCCCGAGGGTTCCGGCGCCGACATGTGCCAGGCGTCGGCGCTCATCCCGAAGCCGGCCAGCTCGGCCAGCGGCTTCGCGCCCCGCTTCCGCGCGTGCTCCTCCGTCTCGAGCACCAGGAGGCCGCATCCCTCCCCCATCACGAAGCCGTCCCGGTCCCGGTCGAACGGGCGGGAGGCCCGCTCCGGCTCGTCGTTCCGGGTGGACAGGGCACGCATCGAGCAGAAGCCGCCGACGGCCATCGGGCAGATCACGGCCTCGGTGCCCCCGGCGATCATCACGTCGGCATCCCCGTGCTGGAGGATCCGCAGGGCGTCACCGATCGCGTGGTTGCCGGTGGCGCAGGCCGTCACGGTGGCCGAGTTCGGGCCGCGCAGCCCGAATGCCATGGACACCATGCCCCCGGCGAGGTTGATGATCATGCCGGGAATCAGGAAGGGGGAGATCCGCCGGGGACCCCGCTCGAGGAAGACCGCGTGCTGCTCCTCGAGCAGGCGCAGGCCACCGATCCCGGACCCGATGACGACGCCGGCCCGGTCCCTGTCGACCCGCTCCAGGTCGAGACCGGCGGACTCGATTGCCATCCGGGCCGCCGCGACGGCGAAGTGGATGAACCGGTCGGTCTTGCGTACGTCCTTCGGGTCGAGCCACGTCTCCGGGTCGAACCCCCGCACCTCTCCCGCGATGCGCGACGAGAACTTCGAGGCGTCGAACTGGGTGATCGGCCCGATCCCGGACCGCCCCTCGAGCAGGGCGGAGAAGCAGCTCTCCGCGTCGAGGCCCACCGGCCCGATCGCGGCGACCCCGGTCACGAGGACGCGGCGCGTCGCTCCCATGCGGATCTCCCCGCGAGCGGCCTCAGCCGAGGCTCTTCTCGATGAAGTTGATCGCGTCGCCGACCGTCCGGATGTTGTCGGCGTCCTGCTCCTGGATCTCGATGCCGAACTCCTCCTCGAGGGTCATCACCAGCTCGACAATCTCGAGGGAATCCGCGCCCAGCTCGTCGAACGACTTCTCCTCGGACAGGTTCGCCGGGTCGGTCTTCAGGCGCTCCGCCACGACCTCGATCACCTTCTGCTTGATCTCGTCCCTGCTCGGCATCGATCGGAACCTCCTTCGCGGGCGCCCGGCGCCCGCCGCTTACATGTCCATGCCTCCGTTCACGTCGAGGACCTCGCCCGTGATGTACGACGCCGCATCCGATAGGAGGAACGCGACGGTCCCGGCGATGTCCCCGGGCGTTCCCAGCCTGCCCAGGGGCACGAGCCCCAGCAGCTTCTCCCGCGCCGCCTCCGGCAACGCCCGGGTCATGTCGGTGTCGATGAACCCGGGCGCCACCGCGTTGGCGGTGATGTTTCGCGAGGCGACCTCCCGCGCCAGGGACCGGATGAACCCGATGATGCCGGCCTTGCTCGCCGCGTAGTTGGCCTGGCCGGCGTTCCCCATCCGTCCGACGACGCTCGTGATCGCCACGATCCGTCCGTAACGGGCCCGGATCATACCCGGGAGGAGGGCCCTTGTCACCACGAACGCGCCGGTCAGGTTGGCCCGGATCGGCGCCTCCCAGTCCGCGAGGGACATCCGCATCAGGAGCCCGTCCCGGGTCATCCCGGCGTTCAGGACGAGCAGCGGGATCCCGCCGTCGCCCCGCGTCTCCTTCGCCAGGGCGGACAGCGCTTCCAGGGCCTCCTCCGGCCGATCCAGGTCGAGAGCGAAGCCCCGGGCCGATCCGCCCCGCTGCCGGATCTCCTCCGCCACCGCCTCCGCGCGGCCGAGGTCCCGCCCGGTCAGGATCACCTCGGCTCCCGCCGCGGCAAGGGTCTCCGCGATCGCCCGGCCGATCCCCCGGGTTCCCCCGGTGACCAGCGCCCGCTTCCCGTCGATCCCCGGCCAGCTCGTCCCGCTCATGCCGTGCCTCCCAGGGCGGCCAGCACCGCCTCGAGTTCCTCGGGGGTTCCGCAGGGCATCACCCGGATCGTCTCCACGGAGCGCCGGGCGAGCCCGGCGAGCACCTTCCCCGGCCCGATCTCCGCCGCCGTGGAGCCCGGCCACTCCGCCTCCAGGAGCCGCATCGTGTCGACCCACCGCACCGGCGAAGCGACCTGCGCCACCAGCTTGCGCCGCGCCTCCTCCCCCGAGCTCCCGGGACGCGCATCCACGTTCGCCACGACGGGAAAACGCCCGTCCGCGAACGGGACCTCCGCGAGAAACGCCGCCAGCCGCTCGGCGGCGGGCTCCATCAGGGGGGAGTGGAACGGCGCGCTCACCTTGAGGGGAATCGCCCGCCTGGCACCGGCATCCCGGGCCCGGCCGACGAGGCGCTCGACCGCGCTCGCGTGGCCGGCGACGACCACCTGGTCCGGTGCGTTGAAGTTCGCCGGGACGAGAACCTCGTCGCCCTCACGGCTGGCCGCGCAGAGCTCCTCGACCGCGGCACCGTCGAGCCCGATCACCGCCGCCATCGCCCCGACCCCTACGGGGACCGCCTCCTGCATCGCTTCGCCACGCAGTCGCACCGCCCGCAGGGCGTCCGCGAAGGCCAGGGTGCCACTGGCGACCAGGGCCGAGTACTCGCCGAGGGAGTGTCCGGCTGCCGCCGCCGGCAGCGGGACCCGCCGCTCGAGAACCCGGAACGCGGCGGTCGATACCGTCAGCAGGGCCGGCTGCGTGTTCCGCGTCAGCCGGAGTTCCTCCTCGGGTCCCTCCCAGCAGAGTCCCGAGATGGATTCCCCCAGGACGTCGTCCGCCTCCGCGAAGACCTCCCGGGCCTCCGGCCAGCGGTCGGCGAGGGCCTTCCCCATGCCGACCGCCTGGCTCCCCTGGCCCGGGAACAGCGCGATCCAGCCGGTTCCGGTTGCCATCCGAGTCCTCTCTCCCCCTTGCGGGCGGTGTTCAGTGCACCAGGCGCTCCTCGGCCCGGTGGAGTTCCTCGATGTCCGCCCCGATCCGCTCCGCGATCCGCTCCCTCGCGGCCGCGTCGCCGACCCGCAGCGCGTTGCGGATCGCCTTGGCCCGGGAACGTCCGTGGGCCACGACCGAGACCTTCTTGAGACCGAGCAGCGGCACGCCCCCGTACTCCGCGTAGTCGGTCCGGCGCCTGAGCTCGCCGAACGCCTTGCGCAGGAAGAACGCCCCGACCTTGCGGAAGAAGGTCTTCGTGACCTCGTCCCGGATCATCCCGACGATCGCCTCCGCGATTCCTTCCCCGACCTTGAGCGCGATGTTGCCGACGAAGCCGTCGCAGACGACAACGTCCGCCCGGTCGCCGAACAGGTGGGTGCCCTCGACGTTGCCGACGAAGTTGATCGACGTCTCGCGGAGGATCCGTGCGACCTCGCGCAGCGTATCGTTCCCCTTCGTATCCTCCTCGCCGATGCTGAGGAGGGCCACGCGCGGGTTCTCGACGCCGAAGATGCGCCGGGCGTAGTGGGAGCCCATCACCGCGAACTGCCGCAGGTGCTCCGTGCGGCAGTCCACGTTGGCCCCGGCGTCGAGGAGGATCGTGTACCCGCCCGTCCGGCGCGGCAGCGGCGCGGGCAACGCGGGCCGGTCGACCCCCGGGATGAGTCCGTAGATCACCTTCGAGACGGCCATCACCGCGCCGGTGTGCCCGGCGGAGACGAACGCCGTCGCCTTCCCGTCCCGGACGAGCCGGGCCCCGACGTGGATCGAGGAGTCCCGCTTGCTCCGGACCGACGTGATCTTCTCCCCGAAACCGATCACCTGGCTCGCCGGGACGATCTCGAGGGCGAGGCCCGACGTGTCCAGGCCGGCGAGGACGCGCTCGATAGGGTCCGGCTGGCCGACGAGCAGGACCTTCCGCCCGCTCAGCCGGGCATACTCCACCGCTCCCCGGACGATCTCGCCCGGGGCGTGGTCTCCGCCCATCGCGTCGAGGGCGATTCCCGGTCGCTCGGTCAAGGCCAGGGGTCCGTTCCCGGGAGGATCAGACTTCCTCGGTCTCGACGATCTCGCGGCCCTTGTACCAGCCGCACGACGGGCAGACCCGGTGCGGGAGCTTCAGCTCCTGGCAGTTCGGGCACCGGGACAGGGACCGGGTCCGGAGGGCATCGTGGGCCCGCCGCTTGTCGCGGCGCGCCTTGGAGTGGCGCCTCTTGGGATTGGGCATCGCTCACTTCCTCCCGGAGGAGCCCCGGCTCCTCCGCTCGAGCACGAGTTTCAGGTCGGCGAGCGCCCGGAAGCGCTCGTCCACGGGAACCTCGCAACGGCAGGGTTCCCGGTTGAGGTCGGCCCCGCAGCCGGGGCACAGCCCCCGGCACTCGGGCCGACACAGCGGCCGGTAGGGCAACGCCAGGTCCACCTGCTCCTGCAACACGGCCCCGAAATCGACCGTCTCCCCCTCGAGGGGGTAGAGGTCCAGGGCGTCCGGGTCGTCTCTCCCGCCCTCCCAGGCCGAGGCGGTCGCCTCTCCCAGGTCCGGCAGGAGGAACAGCCGGAACCGTCGCTCGAGCCGGAGGTCGAACGGCGCGAGGCAGCGGCTGCAATGCAGGTGGGCCACCGTCTCGAAGGTGGCGACGAGCTCCACGCCCCGGCGGGTCTTCCGGATCCGTCCGCGGAACGTCGCTGGCTCGCACGCGACCGTCTCCCCTCCTTCCCAGGGAAAGGAGGGAATCGGTACAACGTGGTCGAGGGCCACGCCCCGCGCGTCCAGGTCACCGATGTCGAAGAGCACGAAACCACCTTGCCCGCCCCTCCCGGGGCACGGGCGCGCGGATTATAGCAGCGCCCCATCCGGCGCCAAAACGACGAGCGGCCCGGGGTTTCCCGGGCCGACGGGCGGGCTCCCCGGCTCTCGACCCCGGGTCAGCTCCCCCGGAACATCTCCAGCGCGGAGCGCACCCGCCGCACGTACGAGCGGGTCTCCGGGTAGGGGGGAATCCCGCCGTGCTCCCGGACGGCCCCTTCCCCGGCGTTGTAGGCGGCCAGGGCCAGTTCCAGGTCCCCCCCGAACCGGTCGAGCAGCCGTCGCAGCCAGCGGGCACCGCCGTCGATGTTCTCCCGGGGATCGAGGGGGTCGCGGAGCGCCAGCTCCCGGGCGGTCTCCGGCATCAACTGCATGATGCCGAGGGCTCCCCTGGGGCTCCGGGCCGCGGCCTGGAACGACGATTCCACCAGGGCGACCGCCGCGACCAGCTCGGGGTCCAGGCGGTAGCGCCGCGCCGCGCTCTCGATCCAGCGAGCGTAGCGACCGGCCCGGGCCCGCCAGTCCTCGCGCGGGGTCACCCGCGTTCGCCGCGCCGGGGTCGCCGGGCCGCTGCGGCGGATCTCCCGCACCTGGGAGGCGGGGACCACCAGCCGGTTGGAACCGGAGAACCACAGGATCACCTGCTCTCCCCGGGCCTCCACGCGGCTGACCTCGAGAACGCGGAAGTCGCGGAAGACGACCCGGTCCGCCCGGACCGGCAGGCCGGCGAGGACGATGGCGGCAAGCGCCACGGGAAACAGGAACCGGCCTCCCCGGGTCGCCATCCGCCTGGTGGAACGCTCGCGATCGATCATGGACACGTCCGAACTCTCGCCCCGGCCTTCTTCTTAAATACGCTCCTTCGCACCCCGTGCCAAGGGGTTTCGGGCGTTCCCCTCAGGAACGCTCGAACGCCCGGTCGATGGCCGGGAAGTCGACCCGGAGGAGCACCGGCCGCCCGTGGGGACAGTGGGTCGGCCGCCGACAGGCCCACAGGCCCCGGAGGATCCACTCCATCCGCGCCCGGTCCAGGACCATCCCGGCCCGCACCGCCGCGTGGCAGGCGACGGTGGAAAGAACCCGGTGGAACGCGGGTTCGGCCCCGGGGCGATCCCCCTCGCCCAGGCGGTCCAGCACGTCGATCACCACGTCCGCCCGGGCGGATCGCCCGAAGATCGCCGGGACCTCCCGGACGATCACCGCCTCCTCGCCGAACGGCTCCACCTCGAACCCGAGCCGCCCCAGGTCGTCGGACCGTTCCCGGGCGACGGCGACCCGCCCGGCGCCGACCTCGAGGGGCTCGGCGAACAGGAGCGCCTGGCGAGGCAACGGCCCCCTGTCGAGCTCGTCGAGCAACCGCTCGTAGAGGACCCGTTCGTGGGCGACATGCTGGTCCACCAGGACGAGACCCCGGTCGTCCTCGGCCACGATGTAGCAGTTCCGCAACTGGCCCAGCACCCGGGGAGGCGCCTCCCCGGCGGGCCTCCCCGCCTCCGGGAGCACCGTGGTCCGCGCGGAACCCGTCCCCTCCGCCGGGCCGACGAGCAGCCCCTCCGTCTCGCCGCGCGCCCCCTCCCGGACCCCCGGCCGGGAGATCCCGGCGACCCGTGCCGGGGGAATTCCCGGCCATCCGGCCCATCCCCCCTGGCCCTCCCCGGACCGCTCCCCGGCCGGGGCCCGGGCGGCGTCCCTGCCCCAGGGCCCGGGAAGCGTTCCCATCGCCCGGGGGGTCCCGAGGGCATCCCCGATGACGCCGACCAGGAGGGCCCGTACGTCCCGCGGCCGCCGGAACCGCACCTCGGTCTTCGCCGGATGGACGTTGACGTCGACCTCCTCCGGGGGAAGCTCCAGGAAGACCACCGCCGCGGGGTACCGGCCCTCCGGGAGCAGCCCCCGCCAGGCGTCGAGGACGGCCCGGAGGAGGAAGGGGTCCCGAACCGGTCTCCGGTTCACGAAGACGTGGATGCCATCCCTCCCCGGCCGGGACGCCTCCGGCAGCGCCAGGTACGCCAGCACCCGGAGGGACCCCGCGCTCCCCTCGGCGGACAGCCACTGCCGGCCGAACCGCCGGCCGAGCAGTTCCACGACCCGGGCCCCGGGCTCCTGCCCGGGCGGAACGGAGAGCAGCCGGCGGTTCCCGTGCCGGACCCGGAACCCGACCTCGGGCCTGGCGAGGGCCGCCCGGACCACGGCCCGGAGGCAGTGATCGAGCTCGGTAGACTCGGACTTCAGGAACTTCCGGCGGGCGGGGATCCCGGCAAAAAGGGCGCGGACCTCGACGGTGGTCCCCGGGGCCCTGGGCGCCGGTTCCACGCGCAGGAGCCGTCCCTTCTCGAGGACCACCCGGGTGCCCTCGTCCGCCCCTCGTTCCCGGGTCACCATCTCGACCCGGGAGACGGCGGCGATCGCCGCCAGCGCCTCCCCCCGGAAGCCGAGGGTCACGATCCGGTCGAGATCCTCGTTCCTGGCCACCTTGCTCGTGGCGTGGCGCTCGAAGGCGAGGACCGCGTCGTCCCGCGAAAGCCCCTCGCCATCGTCGGCGACCCGGACGAGCTCACGCCCCCCCCCCGCCAGGTCCACCTCGACCCGACCCGACCCGGCGTCGAGGGCATTGTCGAGGAGTTCCCGGACGACCGATGCCGGTCGTTCGACCACCTCGCCGGCGGCGATCCGGTCGGCGATCTCGGGGGGAAGGACATGGACGCGGCCCATGGACGCGAGACTACCCCCGCCCTCCTCCCGCGACAACGTGTCCCGGCGGGAACCGGTACGGGGCGGGACTTTCCGGACCGGGAGGTCCGCGGAACGAGGTTCGCCGGCCCGCCCACCCCATGGAGGATCATTCGGCCGCGAGAAAAAACTGCTTGATGACCTGTTGCCCCGAGCCCCGTTTCTTGGTACATACCCCCCTCGCGGCGGGCGACCCCGACCCGCCACCCGCGAACAGGACCGAACAAGAAGCGCCAGGCTGGCACGGCATGCCAGTTTGACGCAGCACCACCCCCCGAAAGTGCCTTGTTCCGGCCCTCCAGGCTGGCACGCGGATTGCTCTAAAGGGGGGCGAGAGGTGACCCATGTGGATTCCCTGGCTCCTGAAGGAAAAGTCCCTCGACGACTTCGTCGATCACGATGGCGAGACCCGTCTCTCCCAGCTCATGGAGGACCCGGGGACGGCGCGCCCCGAGGAGAACGTCTACAAGAAGGAACTGATCCAGCTCACGCGGCAGGCCCTCGAGGAGCTGCCCGAGCGGGAGCGGCTGATCCTTCTCAAGCGGTTCGGGGTGATGGGCAACGATGAGATGACCCTCGAGGAGATCGGCAAGATCCTCGGCCTCAGCCGCGAGCGGGTGCGTCAGCTCGAAAAGGAAGCAAAAATGAAGCTGCGCGAGCGTTTGGGCTCCTTGCGCCGCCAGCTCCAGTTCTCTGCCCCATGACCTCCAGTGCCCCGGGAGCCGGCCCCACCGGCTCCCACCGGGAGGAGCACCTCCCCCCCTCCTGACCGACCTCCTCCCTTTGCACCCCCCAGGCCCGCCGGCCCCCCCCGGCGGGCCACCTTTTTTCACTCCCGGTCGCGACGGAGCGCGGCGAGGAACAGCTCCTCGAGGGCCCGGTAGGTCTTCTCGGTGGGGCGTCCCTTCCTGACGTGGGGGAGGTTCTCGAGGGGCAGGATCGCCTTGGCCATCGAGCGATGTCCGCCGCACGGCCCCATGGATGCCCAGGCCGCCTTGACGACCGTCCCCGCGGCCTGTACGAACCCCACGTTCCGGATCGAGACGATCAGCTCCCCGCCGAAGACCCCCGAGACAACCGACCAGTCCACGCCCTCGACCTGGAGGCAGAAGTCGGCAAGCTGCGGGATGACGTCTTCCCGGGCGACATCACCCAGGTGGCTGAAGATCACCTCGTCCTCGATCCGCGCGCCCCGGAGGCCGTCGGCGAACGCGTCCAGGGTCTCCCGGGGAAGGCTCGGGCGCTCGATCCGGCGGATCCAGTTCGTGTTCGCCCGGGGGAACAACCAGGTGAATGCCTCGACGTCCGCCTCGGTCACCGGCCGGTCCAGCAGGAGGGTGTCGGTCCGGATCGCGTACAGCAGGCCGGTGGCGAGTCGCTCGCTCACCTTCACCCGCTCCGCGCGGAGGTACTCCAGGAGGATCGTCGCGGTCGCCCCGTAGCTGTTCCGCACGTCCTTGAACCGGGCCTCGTAGGACGTCTGGACCGGGTGGTGATCGATCACCACGTCGACCCGCGGCAGTTGCTGGCGGAGGTGCGGGGGCTGGGTGTCGACCATCACGATGCGGTCGAACTTCTCGAGGTCGTCCATGCCCACCTGGAGCACGTCCAGGTCGAGGATCTCGGTCATTGCCCGGTTCTCGGGCCGGGTGACCTGCCCGAAGGAGCCGAGGGGCATCGAGACCTTCGTGCGCCCGAGGAGCATCCGGAGCGCGAGGCCACAGGCGAGCCCGTCCGGGTCGGGGTCGTCCTGCAGCAGGACGAGGATGCTCTTCGCGTCGTCGAGGATCTCCCGGAGCCGGCGCACGAGGATCTTCGCCCGGGCGAGGCGGGCGTCCGTGCGGAACGCCGGCTGGAACCGCTCGCCGGCAAACGACACGTAGGCCCAGGGCCACGTGGCGGGATCGACGGGAAGCTCCTCCGGGGGATGGAGGGACAGCACGAGAACCGGCGTATCGCCCCGCTCCCGGCGCACGGCCTCGAGGGTCGACCGCAACCGCCGGGGATCCTTGAGGGCGATGACCAGTTGCCCGGCCGGGAGGACCTCCCGCCAGGCCGCCCGGTCGCGGAAGGATGCCCGGTGGACCCGCAGGCCGCGGCGCTTCAGCCACCGCTCGAGCTCGCGGGACTCGACCACGAACAGGACGTCCCCCGGTGGGAGGGCGAGCACCTGGAGGAGCAGCCCCGCGTGGGACCGGCTCTGGCAGGCGATCACCGTCCGGGCCGTCAGGCGACGCTCAGGCATGGCCTTCCTCCGTTTCTCCCCGGGACCGCACCGTCCGGGCGGCGAGGACCGCCCCGGCCAGCCCTCCCAGCGTATCCGCAAGCGCGTCCCCGGGGGAAGCGTCCCTCCCGGGCACGAAGGACTGGTGAACCTCGTCGAGGACACCCCACGCCCCCGTCACGAGAACGGCAAGGAGAAGCGCCTGCCGAACCTCTCGCCGGGCGTCCACCCGTTCCCCGGGCAGCAGCGCCCGGACCCAGAGCGCCGCGAGGATCCCGTAGACGAGGAAGTGCACGACCTTGTCGGAACCGTGGGCGAGGCCCACGGGGAGGGGCCGGTGGGAGAGCCAGGCGATCGCCGCCATCAGCAGCAGGGGCGGGGCCAGGCGCAGGAGCGTCCGCACCGTCCCCTCAGGTGAACGGGTACATCAGGAGGGCCAGCCCGAGCGCACTCCCGGCGAGCGCCCCCCAGATCGCGAGCCCGAACCGGAAGCGCCGTCCCCGCGGGCGGTACATGGTGGCGAAGAAGACCGCGAGCATCGTGGCGAACAGGAGCATGTGGACCATGTGCCTCACGTCCCGTCCTCCCGGGGATGTCGCTTCCGACCGCTGCCGATGTCCCACGCGTCGAGGATGACGAGCAGGTTCATCAGGCCGGCAAGCGTCAGGTAGCCGTTCCCGTAACCGCTCCAGGTGGAGAACGACCGCTTCCAGCGGCGGGTGACCGGGGGTGGCCCCAGCGCGGGCGGAGCCTCCCCGTGGCGCACGTACGCGGGGGAGCCGTACAGCGCCGTCCGGATCAGCGGCTCCATCGGCCCGAGGCCCAGGTTGGAGAAGACGTGCATCCCGGAGAGGACCGGGAGTCTCGGGTCGACCATCGCCAGGTTGCCGCCGAGGCCGAGGCCGAGCCCCAAGGACCCGAGGACGAGGACCAGGTAGACGACGGCCTCCCGGCGAGCCCCGAGGAAGAAGTGACCCGCCCCGGGAAAGAGCCAGGCGAGAAACCCGGCCAGCACCCCGCGCGCGGGGTCGAGGGGGCGACTCCCCGGTGTCCCGGCCGCTCGTTCTCGCGGTCCGCGGGCCTGGCCCATGTCACCCGGGAGGGGCGCCTCACGCGGAGGCGCCGTCCTCCTCCGGCTCCACCTCGATGACCAGCTCCACGTCGTCGATGTCCCGGTGGACGTGGACCTTCACCCGGTGGGTGCCGATCGCCTTGATCGGCTCTTCCAGCCGGATGCGGTGCCGGTCGACCTCGATGCCGCGGGCCTCGAGTTCCCGGGCGATGTCGATGTTGGTCACCGAGCCGAACAGGTGGCCGGTCTCCCCCGCCTTGCGGGTGAAGCGGACCGGTCCCAGTTCGCGCAACTTCTCCGCGACCTTCTCCGCGGCCATCCGCTCCCGCTCCTCGCGGGCGGCCTTGGCCCGGGACTCGATCTCGACCTGGCGCCGGATCCCCTCGGTCAGCCGATAGGCGTACCCCTTGGGAATCAGGTAGTTGCGGGCATAGCCGTCCTTGACGGTGACCACGTCCCCCCGGCGGCCGAGATGGGGCACGTCCTCGCGCAGGATGATCTGCATCGTGGCGTCCTCCTCACTCCGCCGTGAACGGCAGGAGGGCGAGGATCCGGGCACGCTTGATCGCGGTCCCGAGCTGCCGCTGGTGCTTGGCGCACGTGCCGGAAACCCGGCGCGGCAGGATCTTCGCCCGCTCGGGGATGTAGTTCTGGAGGGTCCGGATGTCCTTGTAGTCGATCATGTCGACCTTTGCCTCGCAGAACTTGCAGTACTTGCGGCGGCGGAAGAGACCCTTTCGGCCCCGGCGACGGCTGGCGGCGCTCATTCCTTGTCCTCCTCGGCGGCGGGCGTCTCATCCGCGGCGGCTTCCCCGGCGGCCGACGCCTCCGGCGCCGCCTCGGCGGGAGCCTCTCCCGCGTCGGGTGCGGCATCCCGGGCGGCGTCGGCAGGGACGCCTTCCGTGGCGGGCTCCGCGTCTCCCTCGCCGTCCTCGCCCCGGGTGGCCCGCTCCGCGGCGCGGCGCAGGTACTCCCGGCGGGCCTCCTCGAGGGCTGCCTTCTCCTCCGGCGTCGGCGGTTTCTGGTGATCGGCCCGCACCGACAGCCAGCGGATGAAACCGTCCGACAGGCGCAGCCGGCGGAGGAACTCCTGCTCCACCTCCGGCTCGGCATCGTAGAGGAGGATGGTGTAGTTCCCCTCGGTGAACTTCCTGATCGGGTAGGCCAGTTTCCGGCGGCCCCAGCGCTCGACCTTGTGCACGACCCCGCCCATCTCGGAGATCATCTCCTCGAACTGGGTGATCAGGCGGTCGTGCTCCTCTTCCGAGAGCGTGGGGGCCGCCACGAGAGCCATCTCGTAGCGACGCATCTGGTGTTCCCTCCTGGTCTTCGCGGCCCCGGGCGCTGCCGCCCGGAGCGAGGGCCCGGGGCGCGCACGGGCCCCGGGGGGATGGAAAGCCGGAAGATCCTAGCACCGGCCCGGGGAAGACGCCAATCCGGCCCCTTCCCCGGAGGCCGTCCTCACAGCAGGGGCGCGATCACCAGGGCGACCACGCTCATCAGCTTGATCAGGATGTTCAGCGAGGGCCCGGCGGTGTCCTTGAAGGGGTCGCCCACGGTGTCGCCGATCACGGCCGCCTTGTGGGCATCCGATCCCTTGCCCCCCATGTGCCCCTCCTCGATGTACTTCTTCGCGTTGTCCCAGGCTCCGCCCGCGTTGGCCATGAAGATGGCGAGGAGAACGCCGGACGCGGTCACGCCGGCGAGCAGTCCGCCAAGGGCGGCGGGCGACCCGAACAGCGCCTTCGCGCCAAAGCCGACGACCACCGGGGTGACGACCGCCAGCAGCCCGGGGACGACCATCCGCTTGATCGCCGCGGCGGTGGAGATGTCGACGCAGCGCGCGTAGTCCGCCCGCGCCTTCCCTTCCATCAGGCCCGGGATCGAGCGGAACTGGCGGCGCACCTCCTCGATCATCTCGAAGGCCGCCTCTCCGACGGCCCGCATCGCCATCGACGAGAACAGGAACGGCAGCATCGCGCCGACCAGCAGGCCCGCGATGATCTGGGGCGAGCTCAGGTCCATCACCAGGGCCTCCCCGCCCCGGCTGACCTGCGTCTGGAACGCGGAGAAGAGGGCGAGCGCGGTCAGGGCCGCCGACCCGATCGCGAACCCCTTCCCGATCGCGGCCGTCGTGTTCCCCACCGCGTCGAGCTTGTCCGTCCGCTCGCGGACCTCCGGGGGAAGCCCGCTCATCTCGGCGATCCCGCCCGCGTTGTCCGCGATCGGGCCGTAGGCATCGACCGCGAGCTGGATGCCGGTCGTCGAGAGCATGCCGAGGGCGGCCAGGGCGATGCCGTACAGGCCGGCCAGCTTGTACGAGACGATGATCGCGGCGGCGATCCAGAGCACCGGCAGCGCGGTGGAGACCATCCCCACCGAGAGACCCGCGATGATGTTGGTCGCGGGGCCGGTCTGGGAGTCCCGGGCGATCCGCTGTGCCGGCGCACGGTCCTTCGACGTGTAGTACTCGGTCGTGACGCCGACGAGGATCCCGGCCACCAGCCCGGCGACGATCGCCCAGAACAGCGGTCCCCACCCGAGGGCCCCCTCCATGCCCGCGAGGTGAATCCCGTCCGCCGGGACGATCCGCCAGGCGAGGGCCCCCGTGCCGGCGATCATCAGGATGCCGGCGACGAACGAACCGGTGTTCAGCGCCGCCTGGGGGTTTCCGCCCTCGCGCACGCGGACGAAGAACGTCCCGATGATCGACGCGAGGATCCCGACCCCGGCGACGAGCAGCGGGAGGATCGTCGCCGCCCGCGCACCCGAGACCGCCGCGGCCCCGATGACCATCGACCCGACGATCGCGCCGACGTACGACTCGAACAGGTCGGCACCCATTCCCGCCACGTCGCCGACGTTGTCGCCCACGTTGTCGGCGATCACCGCCGGGTTCCGGGGGTCATCCTCGGGAATCCCCGCCTCCACCTTCCCGACCAGGTCGGCACCGACGTCGGCGGCCTTCGTGTAGATCCCGCCGCCGACGCGCGCGAAGAGCGCGATCGACGACGCGCCGAGGGAGAACCCGGAGAGGATCGTCACCACGTCCTGCAGGCTGTCCGCCTGGTCCGGGCGCACGCCGAGGATGCCGGTCTTCCAGTACAGCAGGAACAGCAGCCCCAGCCCGAGGACCCCGAGCCCGACGACCGCCATGCCCATCACCGAGCCGCCGGCGAAGGCGACCTGCAGCGCGGCGTTGAGGTCGGTCCGGGCGGCCTGGGTCGTCCGCACGTTCGCCGCCGTCGCCACCCGCATGCCGAAGAAGCCCGCAAGGGCCGAGCAGAGCGCCCCGACGACGAACGACAGTGCGATCAGCGGGTGCTTGAAGCTGCCCGCCGACGAACCGCCGAGGTTGGCGACGACGAGCAGCGCGGCGACCGCCAGCACGAAGACCGCGAGGACCTTGTACTCCCTGGCGAGGAAGGCCATCGCCCCCTCGCGAATCGCCTGGGCGATCTCCTTCATCCGGTCGCCACCGGGATCGCGCCTGCCGACGCTGACCGCGCGCGCCCATGCGAAGACCAGCGCGGCCACCCCGATCACCGGCACCAGCAGCAGCAGGTTGTCCATTCCAGCGCTCCTTCCGCGGCGGTCGTCACGTCCCGGGCGACCGCCGGTTGAAGGTCCTCATCGCTCCCTCGATCCCGTCCGCCAGGATCGACTCCACGGCGTCGGCTCCGAGCCGCACGCCGATCTCGAAATCCTCCCGCTCCACCGGCCCCGGCCGTCCCAGCACCCACCGGACCAGGTCCTCGCCCCCGGGAGGCCGGCCGATGCCGACCCGGACCCGGGCGAACTCCCGGGTCCCCAGGTGGTCGGCGATCGAGACCAGTCCCTTGTGCCCCGCCAGGCCCCCGCCCAGCTTGATCCGCACGGTTCCCGGCGGCAGGTCCGCCTCGTCGTGAACGACCAGCAGGTCCTCCGCACCCAGCCCGTGGTAGTCCAGCAGCGGCCGGGCGGCTTCGCCGGAGAGGTTCATGAACGTGGTCGGCATCGCGAGGATCACGTCCTCGCCGCCGATCCGTCCGCGGCCCCAGAGGGCGCGGTGACGGGCACGGTCCAGCGGGATGCCGTGGCGTCCCGCCAGGTGCTCGATCACCGCGAACCCCGCGTTGTGCCGGGTCCCCCGGTACTCCCGCCCGGGGTTCCCGAGCCCGAGCACGAGCCACATCAGGGGATCCCGGGGCCCGACTCAGTCGCCGCTCTCGCCCGCCTCGTCGCCCGCGGCGGGCGCCTCGCCGGCCTCCGCCTCCGCCGCCTCGGCGGCCTCGGCCTCGGCTTCCTCGGCCCCGGCCTTCTTTCCGGCAACCGTGCAGATCGTCTCGGTCGGCGGCGTCACCAGCTCGGACCCCTCCGGCAGCTCGAGCTGGCCCGCCTCGAAGTGCTGGCCCACGTGGAGCCCGGAGATGTCCGCCACGAGCTTGCCCGGGATGTTCCCCGGCAGGCACTTGATCACCACCTGCCGGTGAACGAAGTCGACGATGCCGCCCTCGCTCTTGACCCCGACCGGCGTGCCGACCAGCTCGACGGGCACCGAGACCTCGATCTTCTGGTCCATCTCCACGCGGACGAAGTCGACGTGGAGAAGCTGCTCGGTGACCGGGTGCCGCTGGATCTCGCGGATCAGGACCATGCGGCGGAGGTCCCGGCCCGCCAGCTTGAGCTGGATCAGGGTGTTCAGGCCCATCGGGGAATGGAGCGCCGCCTCGACGGGACGCGGATCCACCTGGACCCCGACCGGTTCACGGCCCCCGCCGTAGACGACGGCCGGGATCAGGCCCGCGCGCCGGAGGCGCCGCGAGGCGTTCTTCCCGAGGTTCTCGCGCGGTTCGACCTCGATGACGATCGGCTGGCTCATGGTTCTTCCTCGGAGGGGCGCGCCGGCCCCGGGTTGTCTCGCTCAGAGGAACAGCGTGCTGATGGAGGAATTCGTGTGGGTTCGCTTGATCGCCTCGCCGAGGAGGGACGCCACCGAGAGCACCTCGATCTTGGGGGAGGCGGCCCGGACCTCGTCGAGCGGGATCGTGTTCGTCACGGTGATCGACTCGACCGGCATCCGCTCGAGCCGTTCCATCGCCTTGCCGGACAGGACCGGGTGCGTGAAGCAGCCGGTCACCGAGAGGGCACCGTGCTTCCGCAGGGCGTTCGTCGCTCCCTCGAGGGTCCCCGCCGTGTCGATGATGTCGTCGACGATCACGCAGTGGTAGCCCTCGACGTCGCCGATCAGGTGGATCGTCTCCGCCACGTTGTGCGCCTTGCGCCGCTTGTCGATGATCGCCAGGCCCGCCGCACCGAGGCGCTTGGCATAGAACCTCGCCCGCTCGGTGCCTCCCGCGTCGGGGGAGACGATCACGGTCCTGCGCGGGTCGATCCGCTGCTGCAGGTGCTCGATCACGACCGGCGCCGCGTAGAGGTGGTCGACGGGAATGCTGAAGAAGCCCTGGATCGCCGGCGCGTGCAGGTCCATCGTGAGGACCCGGTCCGCCCCCGCCGCCTCGATCAGGTCGGCGATGAGCTTCGCGGAGATCGGCACCCGCGGCCGATCCTTCCGCTCCTGCCGGGCATAGCTGTAGTACGGGATCACCGCCGTGATCCGCGCGGCGGACGACCGCTTGAACGCGTCGAGCAGGAGGAGCAGCTCGAGGAGGTTCTCGGCCGGCGGGTTGGTCGGCTGGATGACGAACACGTCCGCCCCGCGAACGTTCTCCCGGATCTGGCAGTAGACCTCCCCGTCGGAGAACCGCTCGAGGAGCACGTCTCCCGGCGGCACCCCGAGGTACTCGCAGATCTCCCGGACGAGCGCCGGGTGCGCACCACCGCCGAAGACCTTCATGTCGGAAGACGTCATCGCGGGGCTCCCTCCAGGATCGTCGCGGGTCGGCCCGGGCCCCTTCAGGCGCCGGGGACGCCGGGCCGCGGCCCGGCGGGAGGCAGGCCATCCGCGGGAGGCGCTGCCTCCCCGGCGGCGGGCCGGAACGCCCGGTCCTGCTGTTCCTCGGCGGCCTCCCGGGGCCGCCGCCGCCCGCGGGCAGGCAGGCCGGCCGCGAGGGCCTCCTCGTACTTCGCCAGGACCTTCTCCTCGATCATCCGCCGCGTCTCGCTGTTCAGCGGGTGCGCGATGTCGCGGAAGGTCCCGTTCTTGCGCCGCTTCGAGGGCATCGAGATGAACAGGCCACTCGTGCCGTGGATCACCTTGATGTCCGAGACGACGAAGCAATCGTCGAAGACGATCGTCACGTAGGCCTTGAGCTTCTCCTCGTCCACCGGGAACACGCGGATGTCGGTGATCTCCATGCTCGCTACCCCTCCCTCACGTCCTCCGGGGGCCGTTCCCTCGGCAGCGTCCGCGTGACGCGGACCCAGTCCGCGGCCGGAACGCGCTCGAGGCGGCGTGCCGCCGCCTCCGCGTCCTCCGCCCGGGGAAACAGCCCGAACACCGCGGTCCCGCTGCCCGTCATCGCCGCCCGTCCCCCGGCGTCGCGCAGGACGGCGAGCAGGTCGCCGATCTCCGGCACGAGCCGGGTCGCCGCGGGCGCGAGGTCGTTGCCGACGGGCGGCAGGCCCGCTCCTCCCCGCTCCAGGTGGCGCAGGAACGCGCGCATCTTAGGGGCATCCCGCCGCTTCGTCAATCCTTTGCGGGCCTCCCGGTACACGTCGGCCGTGGCGAGGGAGCGTCCCGGGCGCGCGATCACGACGGGGATGGACGGCAGGTCCGGGAGCGGCTCGATCTCGTCCCCCCGCCCGCGGCCGGCGGCGAGCCCCCCGTGGAGAAAGTACGGGACGTCGGCCCCGAGGCGCGCGGCGAGCACCGGCAACCGCTCGCCGGGAAGGGCGCCCGGGAAGAGGGCGGCGAGACACCGGAGGACCGCCGCCCCGTCGGACGAACCGCCGCCGAGACCGGCCCCGGCCGGGATATCCTTCTCCAGCACGATCCGGACGTCCACGGCCAGCCCCGTGGCAGCGAGGAACGCCCGCGCGGCCCGGGTTGCGAGGTTCCGCTCCGCCGGGCACGGCGCTGCCGGTCGCACCTCGAGCTCGACCCGCCCCGCCCCCCCCTCCCGGGCCGTCACCTCGACCCGATCGCCCAGGGCGACCGCCTGGAAGACCGTGGCGATCTCGGTGTACCCC